>Ga0114918_10003500_pt1 | contig 13840 bp, 17 predicted proteins | sample LantaG_FD_87015 | JGI IMG/M metagenome (GOLD analysis project Ga0114918, IMG submission 87015) | Deep subsurface microbial communities from Baltic Sea to uncover new lineages of life (NeLLi) - Landsort_02402 metaG | ecosystem: Environmental > Aquatic > Marine > Oceanic > Sediment | place...
GGGTGGGGGGGGGGGGGGGGGGGTTTTTTTTTTTTTTTTTTTTTTTGAAAGGAAAAAAGTGAGTTTTTTGTGTTTTTTTTCCTCTTCCAAAACTTTCTTTCTCTTTCTCTCTCCTGTTCTCTTCTCACCCGTCAGCATCACGTAGAGCATCACCCCGCACGACCAGATGTCCGCCTTCTTCCCGTCGTACGCGTCGTTCAGCAGGACCTCCGGAGCAATATAGTCCGGAGTGCCCGAGACGCTTTTTGGGCGAGAGTCGACAAACTCGTTCTTGCTGTACCCAAAGTCGCAGATCTTGAGCGAGGGGCGGCGGCTGCTGCTTCCCTGCCGCTGCTGCCGCCTCCGGCCGCGCTGCTGCTGTCGCTGTTGGGAAGAGGCGCCGCCGTTGTTGTCCTGACCCGAGGTGGAGGCGGGCCCGGAGGCGCCGGTGTTGTCTGCTTCTGTCATCCTTTCGTCGTCGCCATCGCTGCCGCAGTCGTCGCCGCCGCCGTCGTCGCCGCTCTCTCCTCCTCCGTCGTCGTTGTCGTCAAGCAGCGCGTTCTCGAGTTTGATGTCGCGGTTGGTGATCCCGAGCTCGTGGCAGAACTGCATCGCGACCACCAATTCTTGGAAGAAGGCCCTGGCGACGGGCTCGGGGAGGCCGCGCGCGACGGTTTGCTGCTGAGGAGCAGCAGGAGCAGCGGTACCGCCGCCGTTGCCGTTTGTCGCCCCCAAGCTCGGAGCCACCGGCACCTGCTCCCGGTGAGACAGCACGTACTCGAACATGTCCCCCCCGTTCGCGTACTCCATCACGATCGCAAGGTACCTCGGCGTCAAAAAGACTTCTTGGAACCGAACGATGTGAGGGTGGCCCGCGCAGAGGCGGTGATTGATGATCTCGCGCAGCGTCGCCTTGTTGACTCCGGGGCCGCGCTCGAGGAACTTGACCGCGACGCGGGCTGTGGGGTTGGTGTCGGGGCTGGCTGCGAGGTCCTGGGCGAGGTCGACGAAGCCGAAGGTGCCCTGGAGTGGAGTGGAGGAGTGAGGAGGAGGAGGAGGTTGGAAGATGAGTTAGTCGCTGTGGTCGCAACTGCTTTTTCCTTTTTTTTCTTCTTCTCTCTTTTCGTTCGGCTCCTCGGTTCGCTTCTCGTTCGGCTTCTCGTTCCTGCTTGCTTTTCTAGCTACCGTTCCTTTCTCAACCCGGTCTCTTCAAACCCTCTTTTTTCTCTCTCTCGCATCTCCGAATCCGGACATTCACGCACCTCGTTGATGGACCTGAGTTTCCGGTAACGGACATGGCCGGCGAGCGGATCGTAGGTGCTCATCGGTCTCGACGTACTACTTTTCCTTCTTCACACCCTGACCTGGCCTCTCCCTCTCCTTTCGCAGGGGGCAAACACGCGCCAGAGACACGGTCTGCGTCCGCGGCGCTGGTTTGCCGGGTATGAGAGGGGCGGTGCGCTGGAGATTGGGAAAAGAAAGATGGAAAGTCTTTTCTGCTTTTTCAAGCAACTGGAAAGCGCTTTTCGTCGTCGTTCGCGTGCGTGTCAGATCGCTGAGGGGGAAAAAAGCGCCCCGCTCCCGCCTTTCTTCTTCCTTGTCTCTCTTTCTCTCTGCTCCGAGGCGAAGAGCAAAGGTCTCTCGTCTCCCGTGAGATCAAAAGGAGAGGAGGGTAGAGAAAGAGAGATCGAGGGCGGAGAAGCGCCGCCTTTTGAAAAAAGAGAAAGAAAAAAGAGAGGGAACGAGCCAAGCGCTCTCTTTCGAAAAGTGGAAGAGAAGCAGAGCCGCTCGACGCTTGCGGCGTACTTTATTTGGACTTTCCTTCGGCTTTTTCCGCTTCGACTTGATTTGATTTCGATCACGTGGTTTCCTTAGAGACCGAGTACTCTCCTCTCGGTCTCTAGGAGAAAGAAAAAGCGCGCAACCGAGGCGAAGAGGCGCGGTGTTTTTTTTTGTTGCTGTTGAAGAAATAAGGAACCCGCCGCCGTCGTCGAGGGCGAGGTCCCTTTTTCAACCTCATCCTCGACCTCGACCCCAACCTCTTTTTCCCTCTTTCCCTTTCTTCCCCCCCCCTTCCTGCTCCCTTTCTTCGTCCCCCCCCCCCCGCGCGAGCGGTTTATCATAGTTAACACACTCATGCGCAAGAGGCGAAAATGAGAGAGAAACAAATCGTGAAAAAAGAAAATGGACGAATTGGAAAAAAAAGCAAAAGAAAAATAGAAAAAAAGAAAGAAGACCGCCACTCTCTCTCTCTCTCCTCGCGAGCGAAACACTCGCAGAGAAGAACCGTCATGCGCATCGATCTAGATCTCTCTCCCTCTCTAAATGGTTTGAGAAAACGAAGTAGTAGTAGAATGTGGAATTTAGTCGAAAAAAGATAAACAGAAAAAGAAAACCCATTACTTTTCGCCGAACAAGAGGAGGAAGCAGAAAAAGAACACTCTCTCTCTCTCGTCTCCTCCTCCAACAACGTCTGTCTCTCTCTTTCCCTCCCTCTAAAAGTCAAAGTCGTAGGGAACCCACTGGATCTGCAGCGTGACCGACGCCGGAGGAGCCGGAGCAGCCGGAGTTGACACAGCAGCAGAAGCATCTCCTCCTCCCTCGTCTTTCGCCCTCGCGGCCAGGGCAGCAGCAGCAGACGCGCCCCTGTCCGCGGGCACTTCCTCGAGGTACCACGTCTTCAGCACGGGCTGCACCGTCGCGGCGGCCACCTCCGACGCCACGTCCACCTCGACCATGCCCAGGCAGGTGGCTCCGAGTAACAGGCCGGAGCCCTCCCAGACTGTCACCTCGAGCACGGACTCCGCCGCGGGCACTCCGACCCACTCGAATTTCTCTGCCCACTCGGGGTCGGTCGACGCCTTGGAGACGCGCGTGGTGCGGTCCTTGCCGTCCAGGGAGACTTTCGCGTAGCAGGAAGGAGGAGAGCCGCTGCTGGAGACCGTGGGGAGGTTGGCAGCTCCTTTCACGGTGAGCAAGACCGCCCCGCACTGGGCCTGGCGCTGCTTCGAGTAGAGGAGTTCCCAGGGGAAGTAAGTGAGTTTCAGCCGCACCCTCCCCTCCCGCGAGTTGGCCCCCGCACCTCCACTGCCGTCCTCGGAACCCAACTCGCCCAGACCCAGGGGGAACCACTCGTCCGCCGTGACGCCCGGTTCGAGGTCCCTGACGTTGAACGACGCCCTGCCGATCAGCGACTTCGAACCCAAGATGTTCGCCGCCCCTTTCAAGACGTTGACCTGCAGCAGCTCCTTCACGTTGACGGCGTCGTGGTCGAAGCATGCCACGCGCAGCGACTGCGTCTTCGGCTCCTGGATCAGGACGTACTTGGTTTCGTTCCATACGGGGCTCAGGGTTTTGGGCACCACGCGGGTAGAGTGGACTACCGCGGGTTGCGCGTCGAGCTCGACGAACGGGTCGGACTTGCCGTTGCGGTCCATGGCGCGGAGGCCGTCGGCCTGGACGACCGTGGCGACGAGCAGGCCTGAGGGGAAGAGAAAGAGCGAGGGAGAGTGCGGGTGAGAAAGAAAGGGGTGTGAGATTTTGAAACTTTTTCTCTCTTTGTCGCTCGCACGCGCGCGCTCGAGTGAGGAAAAAAAAAAACCTCAAACTCTCTCTCTCACCTTGGTGCCTCAAATACAAATGGTCCAGCGGCCCCGTCGACGACTCCGGCATCATTGGCACGACGATCCGGTTGGGCCACACCACCATCGACGTCAGCGTCGTGCGGATGAACGGGTCGAGCCACAACCGGATCGCTTTCGCGGAATAGGAGCCCCCAAAGGTGGCGCCGAAGTCGAGGTTGAAGTGGATGAGCGGCGGCTTGCGCAGCGCGACCGAGGCGGCGCCGAAGCCCGGCATCTCGTTGACGAGCGGGGAGAGGAGGACGCGGGCGACGCCCGCGACGCGGAGGTCGGTGACCTTGGGGACCATCCTGTTTTGTTGAGGAGATGGAGGAGGTGAGGAGGAGAAAGAGAGAGAAGACGAAAGAAAAGGAGAATAAGTGTTGAGTTTTTTTTTTTTTCCCCCGAAAAAATGATAAAATTTCGACGGGATGAAGCTTCCGAAACTGTCTTTCCCCTCCCCCACCCCTCTACCCTCCAATCTCTCACCTGGTGAAGTCCCCCCCGGCGGGCAGATCTATCGCGATCGCGATGTTGGCCTCCCCGGCCCACCTGAACGCGACCTCCAAAAGCACGTGGTCCTCCCCTTCGTCCTCGACCCAGATGTTCTCGATCCTAAAAGGAGCGTCCCCGAAAGTCAAGGTCTTGAAGTAGATGCGCTTGATCAGGCCCGGGGGCTTGTACTGCTCCATCAGCGGCTCGACGGCGTCCTTCACCGCTTTCGCGATCGCCTTGTCGTAGTAGGGCCACAGCTCGCCCAAGATGCGGTTGAGCCATTCGGCTTTCTCCCTTTCCTGGAACGAGACCCAGGCCGGGACACCGCCGAGCACCGCGTGGAGTCCTTTACGGCCAGGAGTCAGGTTGAGGACGTCGCGGAGCAGGCGGGAGCGCTCCCTGTTGCGGTGGTAGAGCAGCGAGAAGACGGCGCCGAGGAGGGCGCCGGGGCCTGCGCCCCACCAGAGAGCGACAGAGCGCGGCGACGGAGCATCAACGTCTTCTTCGAACCCTGGTTTCCCTTCCCTGCGCCTGATCAGCCAGCTCGCGAACCTGAGAGCGACCAGGGCGCACCCCACCATCCAAGCGTACAACAACACGGAGCTCGGGATCACGATGCCGGGGCGCGATGGGATCTCGATCTTGTACTCCGAAGGGTCCAGCGCGTCGTCGAGCTCGGCCTCGGCCGCCGCCCTCTGCCTGGCTTTGGCCAGGGCGGCCGCGGCCGCGGCGGCCGCGCCCGATTTTAACCCTCTGGCCGCGCCCTGCTGCTCGGTGCGCTCGTGGACGTTGGCCAGGTTCTTCTTCGCAAAGTCCGAGACGCCGCCGACGCCGCCGGCTGTGGCCTTGACGGCGCCTCCGGCCACGTTGGCGGTCGCCTTCAGCGTGCCGCCGGCGACGTTCGCGGTCGACTTGACGACGCCGCCGGCGACCCCGGCCGTGGCCTTGGCGAGGCCGCCGATGGCGCCAAAGGGGTTTTTGGAGGCCTTGGTCTTTTGGGTGGGGGAAGAGCCTCGGGCGGCGGCAGAGGAGGTCGAAGAAGAAGAAGCGCCGCCGACCTCGGGTGCCGCTTCGAGCTCCGAGGAGGCGTTCGGCGCCGTTTTGGAGGCGGATGCGGCCGCTGCAGGGGCGGTCCCCGGCGCAGGTGCAGAAGAAGCAACAGTCCCTGTCGATGAGTGCGTGTTTGGGGTTCGGGTTTGGGGAAGAAGCGTGAGGAGATCTCCGCGGCAAAAAAACGTTTAGGTTTTCAGTGGTTTCTTTTTTGGTGGAGAACGACGACGACGACGACGACGAGCGCTTTTCTCTTTGTCGTCGTCGCATGTGGAAAAACCCCAGAAAGGGACGCGGCAGACGTGGTAAGCGAGCAGATCGAAATCTGATTCCTACCCCGACGCATGCGTCTTTTTCGAAAGGCGACATTTGCGCTGAAACACAAACCAATCAGCCGAGCAATCGAGTCGCAAATGACGCAGCAATGTCAACCCCCAAAAAGGCTAGCTAGTTCCGCATCGACGGACAAGAAACCTTGCGTGCCTCTTCAATCAATCAAAACTTTATCCCTCCCTTCCGCATCTCAATTCTTCCCCCGGCGCACCTTGTCTCGCAGCCTTCCTGGCCGGAGGGCTCGGGGACCTCCTCCTGACCTCGTAGACGGTGTTGGCGTGCAGACCCTCGCCGCCGAAGGGCGGAACCAGCGGCTTCTGGTCGCCGATCACCAGCTGCGGCGGCGCTGTCGTCGTGCCTGGGACGCGCTCGACCGTCTGGGACCTGTACTGTCCGGCGTGCGGGTGCTTCGGGTTCGAGGAGGAGGGCGCCGGCTCCGGAGAGGGGGTGGCCGTGGAGCCGTCGGCCTTTTTCTTCTTCTTGAAGAGGGACTTCATGGTTGAAGAAGAAGAAAAGGGGATGTGGAGGGGCGAAAACTTAGAGGAAAAAAGAAAGAATTTTTCTGAAGCGAGTTCGGTTCATCTCACTTTCTTCTCTTCGGAAAAAATTGCACAAAACAGGCGACTCCGCGTCCAATCTGCAGCTTGTTCCGATCCCCCAATCGTTACCAGCTGTTCTCACGTGCACCCTGCTCAGATCCAGGGTGCAAACGCGGATCCAAAACGGGGGCAGTTCACTTTTTTTGAAAGCAGGAAATCCTCATCGAGCAGCAACGACGATGATGATGGCTCCTCCATCAGTCTCGTCGCTGCTCTCGACCCTCGACGCCCTTTCGACCTCGGCCACGGCCCTGCTGCTCGAGTCCTTGCCGCTGCTCCTGCACCTCTACTGGGCGCTCGCGGCCGGCGCGGTGCTGTTCACGCTCCTTCCCTGGGACATCGCTCCCGGGTTCAAGTAAGAGAGAGGGAGAGAGAAAAAGGGGAAGAGAGAGAAGAGAGAGAAAGAGAGGAGTTTTTTTTCATTTTCCCCCCTTTCTCACCCCCTCGCCTTTGCTCGAAAACGACAAACCACCGAAACGCAGGGCCGCCGTCAAGCTCTCCGCCGCCAGGGGGAAGACGATGGACACGGAGGTAGCGGCGACGAAGAAGGAGGCGGAGGCTCCTTCTCCTGCTCCTGCTCGCAAGAGGAGCAGGAGCGACAGCCGCAGCAGAGGAAGGAGCAGCACTAGCAGCACTAGCAGCAGCAGCAGCAGCAGCAGCAGCAAGAAGAAAAACGCCTCTTCTTCTTCCTCCCCTCTCGGCCCCTTCCTGTCCTCTCTCACCGTGCCGCAGGGCTGGTTCCTCCACTTTTATGCCCTGGGAGGGGTCTCGGCCACGGCCGTGCTGGGCGCGGCCCTTCGCGGAGGAGGCGAAGGCGGAGGCGGAGGAGGAGGTGGAAGGAATGGGAGCCTTTCCTCGAACTCCTCGTCGCCGTCTTCGTCGCTGCCGCCGCCATCGTCGGTCGCCGCGCTCTCGCTGCTCCTGCTGCACGTGCTCCGCCGCTGGGCAGAGTGCTCGTGGCAGGCCTCTTGGCCCCGGGGGTCGCAGATGCACGCGGTCGCCTACGCGTTCGGGATGAGCTATTACGCGGTGCTGCCGCTGTCGCTGCTCCCCGCGGGGGCGTTTGCCGCCGCCGCAGCCGCCGTCCGAGGAGAGGAAGCGGCGAGCAAGAGCACCCAGGGCGTTTTCGCTTCTCTCCTCTCCAAAATCGGCATCTCTGCCTCGCTCTCCCCTCCTCCGTCTTCTTTGAAACACCCTGCCTCTCTGATATTCTCGGCTTTTGCGTCTCTGCCTCTGCTCAGGTTGGTCGGCGTCGCCGTCTTCGCCCTCGGAACCTTTTTGCAAGCGGCCTCGCACGCCGCGTTTGCCTCTCTCCAAAAGAAAGCAGCGGCTTCCAACAGACAGTACTTGCCCCCCGGTTCCTCCCAGGATCACCCTCGGGTGCTGTCGCTCTGTGCTTGCCCTCACTACCTGGGCGAGATCGTGATCTATTTAGGATTAGCCCTGGTGGCCGCGGGCGGTTTTTCTTTTTCTTTTTCTCCCTCTTCTTCCTCTTCTTCTTCGATTCTGACAAACGAGCTCTCTGCCGGGATTCTGCCTCTTTTGGTTCTGGTCTGGGTTTCGGTCAACCTCGTGCTAGCCTCCGCCGAGAACAAGAGGTGGTACCGATCGAAGTTTCCCAAGGAGTTTCCGGAGGGGAGGGCGGCGCTGGTGCCCGGGGTGTTTTGAGGAAAAAAGGAAAAGAAAAAAGAGAGTAAAAACAAAAAAAAATGAAGTTCTCGTTTTCAAGTTTTTTTTCTTCTTTTCTAGTTTACAACACAGTTCTTTCCCTTCTCTCCCTCCCACCCGTTTCACCCGCTGCCACACCTGCTCACGAGCACGACAGAATCCCCGCGGAGGAACACGAGCCGCAGGGAGCGAGTCCTGGGCTCTAGGCGGTAGCAATGCCGCAGCCTCCTCTTTTCGGGAGGTGGAGGAAGAGCTTGTTCTTTTTTCTTCTCGCCGTCACAGTCTTTCTCTCCCTTCTCCGCTCCTCCTCCTCCTCCTTCTGCTGCTGCTGCTGCTCCTGCTGCCTTCGCCGGCCTCTCCCTCGTCACGGGCACGCGGACCGTGTACTCCTCGACCACGTCCCTCAGGATCAGGTTCATGAAGACGTCAAAGCCGCAGAGCGTGCCCACCGCGGAACCCCTCACGCCGCGGGCGTGCCTCGTCAGCACTTTGATTTTCGACTTGGAGTCGTAGGCCCTTTTCAGAAGCGTTAAAGGTCCCCCTGATGCCGTTGTTGATCCCCCTAGCGAGGCCTCGGCGATAGCGTCGAGGGCTGGGACGCGCCTGCCGCCCTGGCGGGTCGCTGCTGCCGCGGTGGTGAGGGGGCGGGGCGGCTTCTTCGCGAGCGCTGCTGCTGCTGCCCCGGAAAAAGGCCTTCCCGCGTCCGCGTCGGCGAACGTCCCCTCGGCCCCGGCCGGCAGCAGCCTGCGACAGGAGGAGACGTTGTCCAGAACGGGAGCCCGCGGGTCCGGCGGGAGCAGGCCCCGGGTGGAGAGGGCCAGCGCCGCGTCGAAGGACGGGGAGAGGAAGTCGAGTGCGGGAGAAGAGGTCAAGGGAGGAGGAGGTCGTCGGCGATCATCTGACGTCGATGGCCCTTCTTCTTCTCGTTCGTCGTCGTTGCCGCCGCGGCTCCTCCGCCTCCGCGTTCTTTCGTCCCCGTAGCGGCCTCTGCCGCTGGATCCGCCTTCCATGGGAGGAGAGGTGCCCCGGCAGAGGCCTGGGGTGGGACAAGAGAGAGCGAGGGAACGAACGAATTCGGGGCCAGATCGAGGGTCGAGATTGACGACCTCGAAGAAAATGAAAAAATTCACCACTTTTTCATCGGCGACGTCGTTGCGTCCCCTTGTACTTTTCTTTCAATGCTCCCTCGCCTCGCCTTCCGCGGACTCGAGAAGCCTCTTTTTGCGCCCTCGTCACTTGCGAGGCCGAGACGCGAACATTCTCTGTCCCTGACGAATAGCACCTCATCGATTAAAGGCACGCAGGCACCCCGAAACGGCGGCGCCGAGAGGATTGGAACTGCGACGACGACGCCTTTCTCGTCGCCATCGACCTCCTCCTCGACCTCCTCGTCGTCGTCGTTGTCGTCGTCGTCGCTCCTTGTCACCAGGGCTTCTTCCGCCGACCAAGATGCGCACTCTTTGCCCGCCTACGTCCACCCCCCGCTCTCGCCTGAGGCCATAGCGACGCACCCCCACAAGCCTCACACCTTCGACAAAAAAGCGCCGCCAGGGATGAAAAACGCTCACCTTCTCGTCCTCTTCTCGCTCTACGCCTCGGCCTCGACCTCGCTTGCCGCCTTCGTCTTGCCTTCGACAGCCGCCGCCGCCTCCCTCCTCGGCACGGTCTGGCTCTCCTTCGTGCTCGCGATCTCCTTCACCGAGGCCTGGGTCAAGTTCAAGGCGCCGACCCTGTCGAAGGCCGCGGCGGTCGACGCCGGAAGGCATGTTTTCGCGGCGTTGAACGCTGTCGAGTCCGGTTTGGCCGTCGCGCTCGCCGCCGCGCTCTTCCTCGCCACGCCGCGGCCGCTCCTTCTCTTGGCTCCTTCTCCCGCTTCGCCGCTCGACTCCTGGAGGCGCCTCGCGGCGGTGCCATTGCTCGCGCTGGCGTTCCAGGTGAGCTGGCTGACCCCGCAGCTGGACAGGAGGGCGCGGGAGCTGATTGTGAGCTCTTGGAGGAGGAAGAAGGAGAAGAAGAAGGAGGGAGTGAAAGAGGAAAGAGAAAACAGAGGAGACGGCGACGAGCAGAAAGCGCGAGCTGCCGTTCTCGAAATGGAGCTGCGGGACAAGGGGACGCCGGTCCCTCCGGCGTGGCTCCACGCGATCTACGTTGCGCTGGAGGCCGTGAAAGTGGTCTCGCTGGCGCTGCTGGTGAAGTCGGCGGGGCGCGGGGCCTTTGTTTAAAGTGAAAAAAAAAAGTTGGAGTTTTTTTTTTAGTTTCTGGTTTTTTTCGTTGCACAATTTTGAAGGGGAAAAAAAGTAAAAAGTAAACAATAAAGTCTTGCTCTCGCACTCTCATCCTTGTTCAAATCAGAGGCCTCTGCAGATAGACCAGGCATTCCTGATCCGTGGACACGAAAATGTCCCTAGAGGAATCGGAGAGAGAAGAGGGCTGCTCGACGGCGAGCGCGAGCGCCGAGGCTCCCGCCTCCCGGAAGAGCAGGCTCGCGTCCGAAGAGGTCGAAAAAGTCGCGTCGCTGCCGCCAACGCCGCCGCCGCTCGAGCCCATCCTCGCCGAGCCCACGGCCCCGTCCCCGGTCGAGAAGAGCAGCCTCGGGGTCTGGTTGTCGCTGAGCCCGGCCGAGGGGAGGGGGTCGAAGGCGAGGCCCGTGACGCCCCCTTTCAGGAGAGGCGAGAAGGAAAAGGAGAAAGAAAGAGAGGTCGAAGAGGAAGACGATGACGTTTCGTTGCTGAGGGAAGCGACGGCGCCCTTGCTCAGGAAGCGAAGGTCCCAGAGCGCGATCCCCCTCCTCCCGCCCGTCGCCGCCAGGTTGGGACGCGTGGGGTGCACGCAGAGCAGGGAAGCGTCGGAGGAAGCAGAAGAAGACGAAGCAACGGCGCGAGCGACGGGCCTTCCGCTCGGACTCTGACTTCTGCTCCTGGCGTCGAAGAGCTCGACGGGCGAGGCCGTGCTGCAGGCCGCGAGCGTCTCGGGCCCAGCCCAAGCCAGCGCCGAGACCGAAGCCGCGGGCCTCGCCGGGACCACCACCCGGGAGGAATCGGAAGAAGACGAATCGACGGGGGTCAGAACGATGCTCCCGTCGGAGCCCGAGCTCGCAACGACGGCAGAAGAAGACGAATCACTCGAGGAGGAGACCGCCACAGAGGTCACCGCCCCGGCGTGCAGCCGCTTCCTCCAGGGAAGCAGATCGGCCGCCTCGAAGTCGTCCTCGTTGAGCTTGGTCTCGGCGATCGTCGCGCCAGGGGAGCTGCGAGGAAAGGAGACGCGGAGGCGGCAGAGGGAACCGTCGGCGCACCCCGCGGCGAGCAAGGTGGTCGTCGAAGAATTGCTCGAAGTAGAAGGAATTTGCGCTGCCGCGGAGCAGGTCACCGCTGCCGGGGGAACCCACGCCGCGAGCTCGACCGCCTTGACGGCGTTGCTATTATTTCCTCCCTCGGCGCGGAGGTGGATGATGGCGAGGCGGTGTTGCTGTTTTTTTGGTTTTTCGTTTTGTTTTTTCGTCGAGGTCGAGGTTGAGAAAAAAAGTTCAGAGACGTCGAAAATCATCCAATCCCTTCTTTTATTTCCAACTCCACCCCTCCCCACGCTCACCTCGGCATCCTGCTCGAACGCTCCGACAGCGACGAGACGCTCCTGCCCCAGGGAGAAGGGGGCGAGGGACGAGCACTGGAGAGAGAGAAAGTGCCTGGAGGAGGCGGCCAGGTGAGGAGAGACCATCGAATCTCGATTGTGAGAGGCGAGGAGAAGAGGCGCCGTTTTTTCTTCTTCGTCGTCATCACTTCTCTCATCTCCCTCTCAACTTCTCTCTCTTCCGAGAGAGCTTCCAACCAATTCCATCCGACCAACCAAGAACACAAATGCTCGACGTAATCCGGCGCCTCGCCGTCGCCCCCCCAGGCGCCAAGCCGGGCTCCGGACCGGAGACCATCCTCGGCTCGGCCGTCGCCTGCTCGCTGCTGTTCGGGCTGCTGCAATCGACGGGACTCGCCCTGCCGAAGGCGCCCGAGCTCAAGCGCAAGGACGTGCTCCAGTGGAACATGCGCGTGGTGTCGACGGTCCACGCCGCGGTCCTGACTGTCGGTGAGTAGTAGGGAGGGAGAGAGAGAGAGAGAGAAGGAGAAAGGAAGAGAGAGAGAGAGAAGGAGAAAGGAAGAGAGAGAGAAAGAGAGATGAAGAGAAAGAGAAGAGGCATCGATTTCTCGCTGACGCGCTTCCCTCTTAACCTCAACACCTATTCTTCCACCACCTCTCTTCTCCTCCTCCACAGGCGTCCTCTTCTGCCTCCGCGACACCCTCCACCTCAGCCCCTCGGCCTCCGTCGTGGGCTACGCCCACGTCCCGGACGTCCTCGCCCGCGTTTTCCTCGGTTACCTGCTCTACGATCTCACCTTCATGCTTTTGTACTGGAAGGAACTCAAAGACGTTTCCGGTGTCGTGCACCATCTGCTGTTCATGCCGTCGGCGGCGTACGTGCTCGCGCACTCGATCATGGCCTTCCCCTTCTGCTGGCTGTCCTTCTGCGAGGTCTCGACGCCCTTTGTCAACTACAGGTGGCACCTGGCGGCCACGGGACGGAAGGAGGAGAAGATCTATGTCCGGAACGGGTTGTTGGTGGCCCTCTTGTTTTTCGTGAACCGCGTCGTCTGTTACGGTCTGGGGTTGGCGCACCTGCTCTCCTTGGTCAGAGTCTGGGGTCCCGGGTCCGGTAAACCAGTCGGGCACACCTTGGTCGTCTGCCTCTTTGTGTTAGGGTACGGTCTGAATCTCTACTGGATGGCGGCGATCGTGAAAGCCGCCAAGAGGGCGGTGCAGCGAGGAGGAGGAGATGGAGAAGGGAAAGTCAAGGCGAGCCAGTCCACGGACCAGCTGCGGGACCTGAGGGAGTAGAGAGGCGGTGCTGTGTCGGTCGAGACAGGCTGGAAGAAGAGGTTGCGAAAAGTTAAACTTTTTTTCAAAGACAAAAACAAAAACAGGAAAGAAAAAATTGCAAAAAAAACGAAAGGAAAAAAAAACGAATTTTTTGATAATATTTTTTCATCTTTCTCTTTCTTCTTTTCTCAATCACTCCGGCTCCGTCGCTGCAGCCGCGGCGGCAGCCTGCGCGTCGAGCTCCTGCCTCGTGGCCTTGCGGAGCCAGCAGGACCCGTCCCCGGGCGAGCCCGCGGGCCTCCAGCCGGGAGGAGAGCTCCCGTCGTCGCTGCCGTCGCCGCTGCTGAGGTCGAGCTCGAAACCGCTCCCTCTTCCTCCGCAGGCCAGCGTCCCGACAGCGCCGACCCACCCTGCAGGCGGAGGGGGCCTCCAGTTGGCCGGAGGGTAGGGCAGGGAGGGGGCAAGCTGCCTCCAGGTGCGGAGGAGCGCCGCTCCCGCCGCCGCGAGGGCTTGGGGTCGAGGAGGTCGAGGTTTCGGGTTTTTTCTCTCGTCTTCTTCTTCTTCTTCTTCTTCTTCTTCTTCTTCTTCTTCTTCTTCTTCTTCTTCTTCAAAGAGGCTCTCGAGCGGGGCCCTGGGAACGCCCGAGTGCCTTTCGATCGCCCTTCGAAGCATCTCCCTGACCTCTCCGACCTCTCTGCCGTGGCCTTTCTCCACGGTGCAGTCGAGGACGGAGAGAGAAGAAAGAGAAGTTTTTCCATCTTCTTCTTCCGATGAAATATCTTCATCTTGTCTCCCTCCTCTTGTCCTCGCTTTCGGGTCGGCTCCCTTGGACAGCAAGAACTCGAAGACCTCCATCGCCCGAGGGTCAGAGTAGTGCGCCACGGCCGCGGCCCTGTGCAGCGGCGTGGCGCCGTCCGAGAGGGCGCGCACGTTGACCGGAACCTTCTTGACCTCGACCAGGAAACGCACGCTGCGCAAAGCGCGGGCCTCTGCCGCGGCGTGCAGCGAGCAGCCCGTGCCGCCCCTGTCGGTCAGCGGGTACCACCAGGCCCTGTCCCGGGCCTGGATGCGGGAGAAGAGGGCGAGGTCGCCGTCGCGGAGGGATTGGAGGTACTGGTGTGGAGTGGGGGAAGAGAGGGAGGGAAGGGGGGGGGGGGGGGGGAGGGGAGGAGGGAGAAAAAGAAAAAAAACCCGAAAATAAAAAAAAGGAAAAAAAAACGCAAAAAA
>Ga0114918_10003501_pt1 | contig 13838 bp, 11 predicted proteins | sample LantaG_FD_87015 | JGI IMG/M metagenome (GOLD analysis project Ga0114918, IMG submission 87015) | Deep subsurface microbial communities from Baltic Sea to uncover new lineages of life (NeLLi) - Landsort_02402 metaG | ecosystem: Environmental > Aquatic > Marine > Oceanic > Sediment | place...
CAAACCGCAGCTTTCCGACCGGCAGATAAAAACAGGCGACAAAGACAGCCACAATAAGCACCAGCTTTTTCCACTCTGATTTCCAGTTCATATGAGACCTGCAAAATCAAACTGCTTTTAACAAATCTTCGCTTTCCTTAGCCTGTTGCTTCAGTACCGAAGTTATGCACGAGAAAAATCTGAGAACACACGGGGTCTTTAGCTTATAAATCACTTTCAACCCCTCTTTACGATACCCGAGTATGCCAGCCGTGACCATGACAGCAAGATGCCGGGAAACATTCGACCTCTCAGAGCCGACGGACTCGGCGATATCGCAAACGCATTGCTCGCCATCTTTGAGAAGATCGACTATCGCTATTCTTAGCGGATGAGCTATTGCCTTTGTAATCTCTGCCTGTTTTTCAAACAAAAGCTGTTTTTTCCTGCTGAGCATAGCAATACCTCCATTAGATAACTATGTGATTATATACTCATATAGTATCATAAAGTTCTTATTAAAACCAAATTTTTTTCGAATAGGGAATTTCTTCGATGTGCTTAAGTTTGCCTATCGGCAATGTTTTCGGACTTGTTCTTTTTCCCGAAACGTCCGAGTGGTTTTTCCAGTCGTCCAAGGCCTATCAGGACGACAATCGCAATGAGAGTTGATATGACCGCCAACAGATACAATTTTGCGCCGCAGGCCATCCCGATACTTGCCACCAGCCAGATTGTCGCTGCGGTGGTTAGGCCGAGCACACCGGCTCTATCACGGATAATAGCACCGGCACCTAAAAAACCCACGCCGGTAACGATTTGAGCTGCTATTCTGGTGACAGCACCGGTTTCACCTGCCATTTGTTTGGATATTATGGTAAAAACGGCTGCACCGAGGCATATCAGGACGTTCGTCCTTAATCCCGCGGCCTTTCCGCTAATCTCCCTTTCCAGTCCGATGGCCGACCCAAATACAACGGCCAAAACTATACTGAGCACATCCCCCGGCCAAACCATAGTTCTACCTTTCAATCAGTGTTTCATCTACCTGGACGCCGAAATGTCTGCCGGCCTTTTCAATATGTCCAAGCACCTTATCGCCCGGCTTTAAGGCGGTAACGGAAACCGCCTTGCCGTCACAGCCGACCAGCCGAATCGTCTCGGCATTTTGCATTACAAGACTTATCGGCATACCTTCCGCCTGGCCTTCAATAAGCATCATAGGCCTCTTTTCAATCTTGTTTCTGCCTAAGTAGGCGGTCTGGCTTTTGCCCTGAAAATCCACCAGCAGCACTTCATCGCCGGCCTTCAAATCAGCCAGGTACTTTGTCTTTCCGCCCGGCGCCAGGGTATATGCGTGCACAGCGCCTGCATTTACACGGAAAGGACGGGAAGCCACATACGGGTTATCGATTGACTCAGAATGCACTAAGAAAAATCCCGAAGCGGTATTACCGATTAGCATACCTTCACCAAGACCCATTTGTGTGCAGGTATCAAGGCAGGAGCGGTCGCCCATTCCCAATTGTTTGCAAGCGGTTATTGCCACCGTAACAAGAGAGATTTTTTCGCTTATGCCGTGAATGATTTCAGCGGTTTTTTTGATCTCGTTTATATCGGTGGTACTGAGCACGACGCCATCGACGCCTTTTTCGAGTATCTCGACCATTAGTTTGGCCTGAGCGCTGGTTTCGACCTGGACCATAATATTTTTGCCCCGGCGAGCTAAGAGATTTTCAATCGGGATAATCGTCCAGTCCAACATTCGCAGCACAACGATTTTATTCCCCGGCACTTTAGCGGCTTTGTCCTCGTCGGCCTTGCCGGCTATATCTATGAACTCGACATCAATGCCGGGCTTAATATCGCCATTTTTCTCGACCGTTTTGATTTTGCCAAATTCGCGCACAATCTCACTTTTGCCATCGGCTAAAACTACCGCCTCAGCCCCGCTTTCGAGCGCTGATATAACCACTTCCTTACTGTAAGGTATCGCATTTACCCAAAATTTTTTCATTCTGCTAATTCCTTACCGGTTGCGTACCCGCCTGCCGGTCGGGCGGGTTTTAACTCTGAAGCATTCCGATTGCCTTCTCGACGCTGGCGGCTTCGTGAACCATTTTGCAAAGAGCACCAACCATTTTTTCGGGACTTTTGTGCTGGAAGGCGTTTCGGCCGATGGACAGGCCCCTTGCGCCAGCTTTTAAGGCCTCGTCAACCATTTTGAAAATATCTTCGTCGCTTTCCATTTTTTCTCCGCCCGCAATCACTACCGGCACAGGACAGCCCCCGACTACTTCAGCGAAAGTATCGACACTGCCGGTATAAGGCACCTTAACAATGTCGGCACCTAACTCGGCCCCGACTCTGGCGGCGAGCTTGACATTTGCAACGTCGAACTCACTTTTGATTTTCGGTCCGCGCGTGTACATCATCGCCACAAGCGGCATCTGCCACTCCAGGCACTGCTCACTGACAAAACCCAACTGGGCGAGCATTTCTTTGTCGGTCTCAGCTCCCAGGTTTATGTGGACGCTGACCGCGTCTGCACCTAATTTTATCGCCTCTTCAACGGAGCAGACCAGCTCTTTCGCATTTGGGTCGGGACTGATTGACGTTCCTGCGGAGAGGTGGATAATCAGGCCGACGTCTCTGCCCGTACCTCTGTGCCCCGCGAGGACCATCCCTTTGTGCATCAGGATGGCGTTTGCACCGCCGGCCACGACCTTAGAGACCGTAGTCCGCATATCCGCCAGGCCCGCAATCGGCCCAACTGAGACGCCGTGGTCCATCGGTACAATTACCGTTTTGCCGGAATTTCGGTCGATTATTCGCTCCAGTCTTATCTTTTTGCCTATCATTGCCAGACCTCCAATCAAGATTTACGCCTAAAATCTAACCAAACCCACACAAAAGGCAAGTAAAAAAGCCAGATTAGTCCGTAGTCCGTCTCGCAGGGTCTGTTGACAAGTGCGTATCCGGCTCATCAAATGCAGTATTGCAATATGGTTCGTAATGTCCTAATATATCGGCAAATTATTCGTACCGTATCACAACATATACAAGGTGCCGGTAAAATGACATACTTAACAGTTCCCATAGCAGCAGCTGATTTTGAGCAGGCAAAAAGGCAGATAAAAGCAGCTCTGCGGGCAGGCGCAGAGATGCTGGAGCTGCGCAGCGATTACCTTGAAAACCTAAACCTCTCGCTGGTCGAAAAATTAATCGCTGAAATAAAAAGAGCCAGCCGGCCGCTGCCGGTCATTGTAACCTGCCGCGACTACCAGCAAGGCGGGGCAAGGCAGTACCCCCACCGGATGCGCGTCACCGTTCTCACGGCGGCTCTAAAAGCCGGCGCTGAATTTATCGACTTCGAATATGAAAATTTCTTTGACGCCCAAAACCAGGAGAAAATAAGACGTGCTCTTGCGGAAAGCTCAAAGGGGCGCCTGATTTTGTCGGCACATAACTTCGAATCCCGGTTTGATGATATCGGAAAACTTTACCGGCACATTATGACCTTACACCCTGCGGCGATTCCAAAACTCATTTACAAGGCCAATCACATCAACGATTGCTTTGATGCCTTGGATTTGCTGCGCAGGACCGGCGGAGAACGAATCGTTTTCTGCATGGGCGAGGCGGGAATAATCAGCAGAATCATCGCGAAGAAACTGGGCGCATTTTTAACCTTTGCAAGTATAGACAATAAAAGCACAACGGCACCGGGACAATTGACTGTCAAACAGTTCAAAAAATTATACCGTTACGACGCAATAAATGCCGACACCAAGCTGTACGGAATTATCGGCTCGCCCATCGCTCATTCTCTAAGCCAGGCCGTTCTTAATGCCTCTTTTGCAAAAGCGAAGCTCAACAAGCTCTATCTGCCTTTGCACGTCGAGGGCGGCAAAGAGGAATTCGAACAATTTATGCGCAACGTCTTAGGCAGAAGCTGGCTTAACTTTCGGGGCTTTAGCGTAACAATCCCCCACAAGCAAAATGCCTTCGAGTACGTCAGAGCCCAAGGCGGCTTCATAGAGCCGTTGGCCGAGCGAATCGGCGCCGTTAACACTCTGCTGGCCAATGCGGATGGAGCACTTTCCGCCTACAATACCGATTACAGCGGCGCCCTGGACGCAATCAAGTCGAAGCTCTCTACGCCAAAGCGAAAAATCGAATTAAAAGACCTGCCTGTCGCGATTGTCGGCGCAGGCGGTGCCGCAAGAGCAATAGTGGCAGGTCTGCGCGACGCCGGCGCTAAAATCACAATCTACAACCGTACCATTGAAAGAGGCAAAAAACTTGCGAGCGAGTTCAACTGCGATTTCGCTCCTCTGACAGCTTTGCAGAACCTAAGCGCAAAGCTGCTCATAAACTGCACCAGTATCGGAATGTACCCGGACACCAATGCGACGCCGGTGCCTAAGAAATGCCTGAAAAAGCCTATGGCGGTATTCGATACGGTCTACAACCCTCGGGAGACTTTGTTGTTAAAGCACGCCAAGGAGAAAAAACTGAAAAGGATTGAAGGCCTGTCGATGTTCATCAACCAGGCCGCCGCACAATTCAAACTCTTCACCGGCAAAAAAATAGACACAAAACTTATGAGAAAAACCATTGTTGAAAAACTTAGCAGCAGATAAACACGTATCTTCCCTCTGTGGCTAAATTCTTTCCTTATCTCCGGCTTTTGATTGTCTTTGCCGGCAATAGCCGATATAATTTCCGGAAGCTGCGGATGATTTCTGAGGTGAAAAGATGGCAAAGAAAGAAAAGATAGTTCTGGCATACAGCGGCGGACTGGATACCAGCGTGATTCTGCCCTGGCTTAAAGAGACCTACGGCTATGATGTGATAGCCTTTGCAGCCGAACTCGGCCAAGGCGATGAATTGGCCGGGATAAAGCAAAAGGCCGTCAAGTCCGGAGCTGTCAAGTGCATCGTCAAAGACCTGCGCAGCGAATTTGTCGAAGATTACCTCTGGCCGATGCTAAAAGCCGGTGCCGTCTATGAGCACGGCTATCTATTAGGCACAAGTATCGCCCGGCCGCTGATAGCAAGGCACCAGGTCGAAATCGCCCACGCCGAGGGTGCCACCGCTGTGGCCCACGGCGCGACCGGCAAAGGCAACGACCAGGTCCGCTTCGAGCTGACATATATGGCTCTGGACCCATCCCTGAAAATTATAGCTCCTTGGAAAGACCCAAACTTCACGCTGACTAGCCGGGAAGCTGCCGTCGATTATGCCAAAAAGCACAAAATCCCCATCGAGCAGAGCAGGAAAAAGATTTACTCTCGCGACCGCAACCTCTGGCACATCAGCCACGAAGGGGCTGACCTTGAAGACCCGGCCAACGAGCCGAAGGACGCTTTGTTTGTTATGACCCAGCCGGTCTCGAAAACACCGAACAAGCCCGATTACATTACGCTAAGTTTTCGGCAGGGCACTCCGGTAAAACTTAACGGCAAAAAGATAAGCGGCGTAAAACTGATTGAGGCGTTGAATCGGCTCGGAGGTAAGCACGGCATCGGGCAACTGGATATGGTCGAAAATCGCCTCATCGGCATGAAGTCTCGCGGCGTGTATGAGACGCCGGGCGGTACGATTCTGACTGTCGCTCACAACTGCCTCGAGAGCCTGACTCTCGACCGCGAAACAATGCATTACAAACAGCAGCTCGCACTAAAATATGCCGAACTGGTCTACTACGGCCTGTGGTTTTCGCCATTGCGCGAGGCGCTCGACGCATTCGTCAATGTCACGCAGCAAAATGTCACTGGCGAGGTTAAGGTCAAGCTCTTCAAAGGCCGCTGCAGCCCAGCCGGTGTAAAAAGTCCAAATAGTCTGTACCGAACCGACCTGGCAAGCTTCAAGATGGGCGCCGAATACCAGCCAATGGACGCAACCGGGTTTATTCGTTTGTTCGGTTTGCCAATGAAAGTGGCAGGAGCAATTAAAAGGGATAAAAAGAAATGAATTAGCTCCGGATTCTAACGCAAAGGAGGCGTTGTGGCAGTACCAGAGTGGATTTGGTTTGTCTTTATTTTCGTGTTTGGCTGTTGCGTAGGGAGCTTCCTGAACGTTGTCGTTTATCGTTTGCCTCGCGATAAATCGATAACAACACCATCTTCTGCCTGTCCTGCATGCGGCAAAAGAATTCGTTTTTATGACAACATACCATTGCTTTCCTGGCTTATTCTGGGCGGAAAGTGCCGTTACTGCAAGGCCCCCATATCGCTGCGATATTTTGTCATTGAGCTTCTGACAGGTCTGGTTTTTACCGGCCTTTTTATTTTATATTTCCACATCGCTCTGCGCCGCGGCCTGGGTACTTTCTTAAGCGGAGGTTGGTTTGTTTATCTTCTTCACATTATTTTATTGGCCGCTCTGATTGCCGCTTCCGCTATCGATTTGGAGCGTTGGGTTATCCCGCTTTCGATTTGCTGGTTCCTTACCGCAGCTGGGCTTATCGGCTCAGCTCTTGGCGGTTATGTAATCCCCCCTGCCATAATTCGCCAATGTTTCCTATTGCCCAGTACATCGGACATTATCTTAAAAGAAGCTACGGTCACCTCTCTGGCAACCGGCGCGGCAATAGGACTGGCCATATCCCTGACTCTGCTGGCGACTGGTTTAATCAAGGGAAGCTACGAAACTAACGATGCCTCCGCAGACTCAAACGAGCCACGAGTCACGCCTGCCCCGAGCGGAGTCGAGGGGAATCACAAATCACGAATCAACCACCGCCTGGAGATTTGCAGGGAGATTATCTTTTTACTGCCGATTATCATCTGCTCGGCGGCGGCTTACTGGATTACCAGAGAGCTTCCCGCTGTGCGGAGCTGGTGGGTAAATTTTTCACAAACACCTGCCATTGCAGGATTTTTCGGCAGCCTGTTGGGCTATTTTGTCGGCTGCGGGGTTGTCTGGGCCACACGTATCCTCGGCACTCTTGGCTTCGGAAAAGAGGCAATGGGACTCGGCGATGTCCACCTTATGGGTGCCGCAGGGGCGGTTATAGGGCCTGTCTTCGTCGTTGTGGCCTTTTTTGTCGCACCGTTCTTCGGGCTGGCCTGGGCGGGATTTCAGATGTTTTTCAAAAAAACTCGACAAATTCCTTATGGTCCTTTCTTGTCTTTGGGTATATTTACTGTTATGATTCTACACGACCGGATTATTGACTATTTACGATTCACTATTTACCATTGAAAAGGGAGATATCTAATGCAAGCTAACAAAACAACCATTCTGTTGACTTGTCTTGTATCAATTTCACTTTTGTCCGGTTGCGGCGGCTTCCCTACAAATTGGGAGAAAAAATACCAGGCGTTGAATGTAGAGCATCAAAATCTGAAAGGGCTGCTGGACCGTGAAAGGTCCGAAAAGGGCCAACTGGTTGAGCAGGTTACACTGGGCCATCAAACAATCGAGGACCTCCAGAGGCAGATTGCCAAACGCAGCCAAAGCCCGGGTGAGATCACTGGTTTCGGCCCGGGATATGACGTCTCACTTGACCCCTCGGCTGGTACGATTACGGTAACACTTCCCAACACGATACTTTTTGATTCCGGAAAGGCTACGCTCAAAAAAGCAACAAGTACCGAGCTCGACCATATCACCTCGGTACTGCAGAGCCAGTACGCTGGCAGGCCGATAGACGTCGTCGGCCATACCGATTCACAGCCCATCAAGAAATCGAAATGGAAAGACAACTGGGAGCTCTCCGCTCAGCGCGCCCTTTCGGTCACAAGATATTTGACCCGACGTGGAATTGCTCCGGATAAGATTTGTGCGGTCGGCCAGGGTGAAAGCAAACCCATCGCCTCCAATTCGACGGCCAGCGGCAGAGCAAGAAACCGAAGGGTTGAAATCGTCGTCCATATGAAATGATATTCGTGACTCGTGGTTTGCAGTTAATCACGGCTCACTAATTTTATCGTGCCGTCTTTCTCAACGTAAATGACAACAGCACCGTCTTTGGGCGTATAGAATGCCTTCGCCCCGTTTTGGAAGTTGATTACCTGCTGCTTCTCGTACTGACCTCGGCCACAACTGCATATCAAAATATCCGCATCAAGTTTTTCAAGAAAATCAGCCTCTAATGTTTTGACTAAGCCGTGATGAGGCAAAACCACAACATCGGCCTTGAGCTCCGGATACAATCGAAGAAGCTCTCTTTGTGCGAATTTCTCAATGTCGGAGCATAAAAGCATTTTTTTGCCGGCAAATTCAATCAGCGTCACAACTGACCGGTCGTTGTCGCTCAATTCCTCATTTTGCAATATTTGCTCGGTCGGCCAAAGTATTCTTATTTTTGCTCTGCTGGCCAAGCTTAACTCTTTGCCCAAGGAGTGTATTCCAAGTCTTTTTTCGTACAGCGATTCCTCGAGAAATTTCGCCGTCCCCCATTTATCTGTCCTGCTGGAAAAAGCACTGTTAGCATAAACGCCGTTAACTTTGCAATGTTCAGCAATTTCTGGTATTCCGTTGATATGGTCTACATCGTTATGACTTATGATAATGGCGTCGATTTTGCTTATTCCGCCATAATCTAAAAATGGTGCGACGATTCGCCTGCCAATATCACTTTTGTACAGTGAGCCGGCATCAAATAAGATATTGGCTTTTCCCGGAAGCCGGGCTATTATCGCCTGCCCGTGACCAACATCCAGAGCGGTCAGAACCAGATTATCTCGATACGTTCTCTGCCATTTAGTTGCACCTAAAAAAGCAATCATCACCAAAACCATCGCTGTGCAGATTGCCTTTTTTATTAAAGGCCGCCGAAAGTAAACAAAGCCGGCAAAAAGCACAAAACAGTAATACAAGATTATTGGTACAGAAGACACCTGCCCTATGAGTATTTGCGAAATATCCAAATGTGCGAAAAGCTTCACAATCCAAATCAGCAAATCGGATAAACCATTCACTATTAGGCCCAATCCTGCCGCTACAGTTGGTAGGACGAATGACAGAATTATCTTCAAGTATCCGATAATCAAAATCACAGCCACCGGTAGAAAAACAATCACCGTCCAGATACTTGTGAAGGGACTAATTGTGTAAAAGTGATACAACAAAATACCGGCACCGGCCAGCCAGGCTGTAAGGCTTGTAGAAAATAATCTCAATAAATATGGCCCCGGCCTCGAAATTATGCGAAAAAACGGTTTGGCTTTTGGTTTTTCCCTGAACCAACTATGACCTGTTATTTTTTCGTATAGGAAGAAATGGATACGGTGGCAAAAAAGCAAAAGTCCAAGCACGCATGCGAACGACAATTGCCAGCCGGCCTCGAAAACACAAGTCGGTCTTATAAGCAGCAGGATTATTGCAGCCAGCGAAAGTGTATTAACCAAACTGGACTTGCGGCGAAAGAAAAATGATACGCAGAAGACAAAGCATATAATAGCCGCCCGAAGTGTCGGCGCTCTCGGCGGGACAATCAGCAAAAAGACACCTATCGCGATTATACAAATAGTGGCCCGGGCGCGCTTCAGTAATCCTGCTGTTTTACACAACCACCAGATAACCCCCGCTAAAATGCCAAGATGTAGTCCGGAAAGGCTGATAAAGTGCAAAAGACCCGTTTTGCGAAAAGCGTTGTAAGTTTTACTGTCGATATTGCCCCTATAGCCCAACAGCAACGCCTCAAGCAGGCCTCGGCTCCTGTCTTCTATCGATAGGTCGCCCACTAATGCCTGCGTAGCTGCTTCCCGCATTTTCCACTTTATTTTTGCAAATATACCCGACCATTTGTCATTCTGAGCGAAGTGAAGAATCTCAATGCCTTCGCGCGACTTAACAGATGCCGCAATAAAAATATTTTTCTTTGCCAGATAATGGCTTACATTGAATTGGCCCGGATTAGTGGCTCCCTTAAATTTGTCCAGCCAGCAGTATAGCTGTATATAATCGCCTGCTTTCAAATCCAGCACCGGCTCAGCAACCTGCACCCGCACAGTCCCGCTCGCATTCGACCAGCCAGCGGTGGTTTCAACCTCATATATTTTCAAATAGAAACTGCTGGTCGGGTCGCGGTGCATAAACCTTGCAAATTCCCACTCTTGGTTTCTGTTAATATATGGCCGCGTGATAATGCTGCCGCGAATCGTCGCTAATTTGCGCTCACTGCCGATGAGATTACGAATGTCGTCAGGCTCAGGTCTATTGAAGCTTATCAGCCGAACCCCGCCAAGACACGCAAAGTAAATGAGGGCACAGGAGCTTAAGAACAAAAGTCCATAAGAAGTGAATTTGCTCTTTATATGGGCAGCAAAGAGAAATACCGTTGAAGCTGCACATATTGCCAGCACAACCAACCAAGTTGACATTGGTAAATCAAAGACGTTTTGCAGCAGAATCCCGATTATCAGCCCAACTGCTGCAAATAAAAGTGGGCTGGTACTTATAATTCGTTTATAAGAGTTTACGAATCCCCCTTCGAGCTGTTTATCAATCAGAGCTAATTTCCGCTGTATATCGTCCATAGCAGAACAAAGTACAGAAACAAGACGCAAGACTCAAGACCAACTTTTTACTCATTTGGCATGTTATTAATTATTCGCAACGTTAAGTCGATGCATTTTCTTTGACAACAACGACGGTTTTGAATTGACATTCACAGGAAATAATGTAGCGTAATTGTTTTTCACAACAAGGATTAAACCGAATCCTGAATAGGTTCCCTTTTGAGAATTTATTATGTATTCAGATTATATTCGTAATGTGGCGATAATCGCCCATGTTGACCACGGCAAAACAACGTTGGTCGACCAGCTTCTGTACCAGTCCGGTATGTTTCGGACCGAAGAGCTTGACAAGCTGGCCGGCGGCGTGGAAGGCCTGATTATGGATTCCAACCCCATCGAGCGGGAACGAGGCATAACAATCCTGAGCAAAAACTGCGCAATTAACTATACCGATGCCGAAGGTGACGAATACAAAATCAATATAATCGATACGCCCGGCCACGCCGATTTTGGCGGCGAGGTTGAACGTGTTTTGAAAATGGCAAACGGCGTTTTGCTTTTAGTCGATGCATTTGAAGGTCCTATGCCGCAAACGAGATTTGTCTTGAGCAAGGCTCTTGAGAATAAATTAAAGCCTATAGTTGTAGTTAACAAGATAGACCGTGAAAACAGCCGGCCGCATGAGGTTGTCAACGAAGTATTTGATTTGCTTGTTCAGCTTGGCGCCGATGATAAGGCTCTCGATTTTCCTGTTGTTTACGCATCTGCAAGACAAGGCTGGGCGACGACAGACCCCGCCCAAAAAACCAACAATATGCAGCTGGTATTTGAGACCATCATCAAAAATGTTCCTCCTCCGCAAGTTAGCCAGGATGCTCCGTTGCAGATGCTGGTAACCAGTCTTGAATATTCGGATTATGTAGGACGAATTGCGGTAGGGAGGGTCTTCGCAGGACAAATAAACGAAGGTCAAAACGTTACGGTAATTGACGCCAATAATTTACATACCCAGCAGAAGGTCCTGCAGATTCATCTGTTTGACGGCCTCGGCCGAAAGCAGGTCTCAACCGTTAAGGCTGGTGATATATGTGCAGTATCCGGCCTTGACCCTGTTGATATCGGCAATACTATTGCCTGTGCGGACAATCCTTCGAAGCTTGCCGTTATTGCTGTCGATGAGCCGACGATGTCGATGACGTTCAGAGTTAACGATGGGCCTTTCGCAGGCAGAAACGGCAAATATGTAACCAGCAGACAGATCGGCGAAAGACTCCAGAAGGAGCTTAAGCATAATGTTGCGTTAAGGGTAGAGCCGGGCCAGACACCTGAGGAATTCATTGTTGCCGGCAGGGGGCTGATGCATCTTGGGATACTGTTGGAGAATATGCGGCGTGAAGGTTACGAGATTTGTGTCGGCAAACCGGAGGTAATTTTGAAAATAGTCGATTGTATTCACCATGAGCCGATAGAATTGCTGGCGGTGGATTGCCCGCTGGATTGCCGGAATTCCATAATGAGTCTTCTGGGCGAGCGGAGAAGCGAAATAATTAAAATAGACGCCAAAAGCGGTGCGAGCGATTTTGTTCATATGGAATTTCTTATACCATCGCGAGGATTGTTCGGCCTTCACGCAAGGATGATGAATGCGACACAGGGCAGGGCGATTATGCATCATTCATTTGAAAGATACGAGCCAATGCGAGGTTCGATTCCTCAGCGCAAGACAGGCGTTATGATTGCGACCGCTACCGGCCAGGTAACGGCTTATGCACTTGACGCTTTATACGACAGGGGCGTTTTCTTTGTTGAGCCCGGCGAACAGGTATACGCCGGTCAGGCAGTCGGCGAACACTGCAAGGAAAACGATATACCTGTAAACGTGGTAAGAACCAAGCAGCTTACCAATATTCGTGCGGCGAGCAAGGATGACGCAGCACAAATTCGCCCTGCGAGAAAAATGAGTCTCGAGCTGGCAATGGAGTACATCCAGGCCGATGAGCTTGTTGAAATTTGTCCTAATGCTATTCGAATCCGAAAGCGTTTCCTGAAAGAAGAGGACAGACGCCGCCAGGCCCGTAAAATCAGTGGTTAAGATACTTGCCACCACAAGTTATTGTTTTTCAAAAACTTTAAGTTACGACGGCTTTCGATGCTTCGAATGCTTCTGACCTTAGAAGAAAGGTACATCTTTTTAGGCTCTGGAGGAATCTATTTACAAAGTGTTCTTATTATTTTTACCATCTCTGGTGATTAAGCTTGATTTCGAGCTTCGGTTACTCGCGAAGGCAATGATGCTTTTATGTCGCCATCAATCGCCAAATCGATTATATGGGGTAATTGGATGCCATTTCAAGTTATTTGGCGTGGGCCGGAATTATGTGCCGCTATGGGTTATCCGTAAGGTATCTTAATCTTAAGTGTTACTTTGGTCGCCTGTTAGCGAACTACCTGACCAATGAAACCGGCATCCGATACAACTTGCAGCTCAGCTTTCCTTGAGCAACATATCGTATTCCAGTTCGAATCGAAGCTTATGTTTGACCTCTTCCTCCGCTATGGCCAGCAGCACCTCTCGTGACTCATGATCGTGAACGGTTCCGATCAGAGTGACATAAGTCCGGAACGATGCCTCTTCCTTTTCTATCCCCAAAAGAAGCATATCCTTGTAAGCCATATCCAACTCAGGCCCAACGTTCTCTTTGTCATAGTCGATTTCAAAGTCAGATGGTTTTTGTTCTACTATGGTTTTACCCGTCTTTATAACTTCCAGCTCCAGCTTGGCCTTGTGCTCAAGTTCTTCCTCCGCTAAGTCTTTGAAGGTCTTGCGCATTTCCGGACTCTTGGTTCGCTTTGCAAGTATCCTATAGAAGTGGACAGCTTCTATCTCTCTTGCTATCGCAAATTCCCAAATCTCAATGTCAGGCCCAACTTCCGACATCGTCCATTCTCTTTAATAGTCAATAGGTCACAAACCTCTAATTTTCATCCAAAACAAAACTGACACTACTTGCCAATCAGGGCCAATTCCCGCTAGATGTCATCCAAAGCAAAACAACCAAACCCCATCTACCCTTTTGTTATTCTTTCTTTCCCGCCCATATATGGCCGAAGGACTTTGGGTATCGTTATCGAGCCATCGGCGTTCTGGTAAAGCTCCAGAATCGGTATCAGTATTCGCGGGCTTGCAATTACGGTGTTATTTAATGTATGGCAAAATAAGTTCTTCTTCGTGGTTGAGTCTTTATAGCGCAGGTTCAGCCGTCTGGCCTGAAAGTCATAAAGTTTACTTGCACTGTGCGTTTCGCAGTAACTGTTTCGCGACGGCATCCAGGCCTCAATATCATATTTTTTAGCCTGTCCTCTGCCTAAATCGCCAGTGCAGAC
>Ga0114918_10003503_pt1 | contig 13836 bp, 8 predicted proteins | sample LantaG_FD_87015 | JGI IMG/M metagenome (GOLD analysis project Ga0114918, IMG submission 87015) | Deep subsurface microbial communities from Baltic Sea to uncover new lineages of life (NeLLi) - Landsort_02402 metaG | ecosystem: Environmental > Aquatic > Marine > Oceanic > Sediment | place: Baltic...
AAAAGGGGGGAAACAAACAAGGGGCTTTCATCTTCCTCTCTCTCTCTTCCCTCTCTCTCCCCCACCCTCTCGCCACCACCTCCAAAACCCCAAAAATCAAGAGAAGAAGAAATGCGTTTTTTTTTTCAGATCAGAAAAACCTCCACGGCTGCGAGTCCGGGCTTACGAACCCCGCCCCCGGCTCCGCGTCCAGCTCGAACGACTCCGCCGCGGCCCTGAACGCGTCCCCAAGCAGCGGCCACAGGTCCTGAGGGCACGAGAGGTTGAGGGTGTAGAGGAAGGGGGCGCCTCCCTTGTCGCTCCCGCCTTCCTTGCCCTTCCCGCTCCCGCTGTACCGGACGCCCGTGCTCGCCCAGGCGTGCCTGTACGTCTCCTTTGCGCCGGACTTGGCCCCAACGGACCGCTCCGAGGGCGAGCCCTGCGCGAGGTGCTCGTAGAGAAAGTAGCGGTCGCCTCCGCTCCCGCCGCCGCCGCCGCCGCCCTTGGTGATGGCCTCTGCCCTCTCGACCGAGTTGAGCGCGAGGCGCTGCCCCGAGGTCGTCCTGGCGGTGGAACGGTCCACGAGGACCGCCTCGGCCACGGCGCGCGGGCTCCAGCTGCTCGGATCGGAGGAGGAGGCCGAGGCCGAGGCCTCGCCGCGCGCGACCCGCTGCCGCTCCTCGAGCGGCAGCAGCATCGCCGTCGTCGCCGGGGGGCCCACGGTGACGGACACGGTCACGCTCTGCTGCAGGTCGACCAGCTCCGCGACGATGCGCTGCCTGGCGTCCGGCGAGAGCGGCGCGGCGGAAGAGTAGCGCTCGGGCTTCCGGGAAGGGACGAGCGAGAGGCGGAGGACCGTGGGCGGAGGGGCGGCGGCGGCCGAGGAGGTGGAGGAGGGAGGAAGGGAAGCGCTTCCTGCGGTTTTCGCGACGGAGACCGGGTAGCGGAAGGAGTAGGCGAGCGTCTTGTCGGAGAGCGTGGCGAACTTTGGATGAGGGCGGCAGGTTTGGGGGATCGAGGGGAGAGGGGTGAGGGAAAGAAAAAAAGGAGGATAGTTTCTCGACCCTCTCGACGACGACGGCTAGTTCGATCGTTCCCGTTCCCTTTTCTCTTTTCTCTTCTCGGACAGCCTCTCGGTTTCGCTTCGTTTCTATGCACAGAGCACGCTTTAGCTCTGTTCTTTTTCGCTCACCTCGACGTCCAGCGCGACGGGAGCAGCAGCAGGAGCGGGAGCAGCAGCAGGCGCCACCGGAGCAGCAGCTTCGGCGACGGCGACGACTCCGTCGTCGGCGGATGCAGCGAATACCGGAGCGAATGCCAACGTTGCCGCCGCCAGGCTCGCCCCCTGCGCCAGCATCGCGCGGCGATTGCGGAGAGAAGAGTCATCGCCCTCGCCCTGGGTGGCAATCGGGCGAGAAGAGGAGGCAGAGGCGGCGCGGCAGGCGATTGAGAGACGCTGAGGTTGATGGGCGACGAGCGACACCACGGCCGAGGACTTGGTCGCCGTTGCCGTCGCCGCCTGAGCAGCAGCAGCAGCAGCAGCAGGAGCCGAGGGGCAGCAGCGCATCATTTTCTACGGATCAGTAGGAGAGTTGAGAGAAGCGTGGAGCTGTGAAGAAAGCGAAGAAGGAGAGGCGAAGTTTGTTGTTTTATCCTTTCCCTCTTTCTTTTTCAAAGTTCTGCATGCCTCCCGCTCACTTTTTTCCCTCTTCGTTTTCTGCGTCGAGTCACGGGGCCTTGAGTCGCGGCTCTCGCTTTCTGATCGCGCCGAGCGGCGCCTGAGAGGACTTCTGTCGAGGCATCTCTCCCCCTCTCTCCCGCTGCTCCCCGCGATGCCCGCCTCGGACGGCGACGCCAAACTCACCACCTCGGCGGTGCCCCCATCGTTCGTCGTCGCCCTCGGCACCTCCGGAATCAAGCGTGCCCGCGCGTACGACGGCGCGACGGGGAAGCCCATCGCGGCACCCAGCGGTGCCAGGATCAAGTTCCTGCTAGCGGTCGAGGCGGCGAGGCTCGAGGTGAGGAGGAGGAAGAAGGAGGAGGAAGGAGGGAGAAGAAGACGGGGAGAGAGACTTCGATCGGAATCGACCATCGATCTCGACTCTCTCAACCTCAAATTCTTCCCCCACCCCCCCCAAAAAAAAACGAAAACAACAACACCAACAGGACGAGGCAGCCGGCGCCCCCCCAGACCCGTTCCTGGGCATCGACGACGACGAAGACGTCGATGGCATCGACATTGGCGTCGAGGGCGACGGATCCGAAGAAAAGGAGAAGGGCAGGCCCGGCGGGAAACTCGACGGCAACGAGGGCGCCGCCGACGCCTCGGGCGCGCCCTGGGCGGCGCTCGAGCTCGTCACCGCGGCGCGGGGCGAGGTCGACGTCTTCGTCGATGCCATCGACGAGGCTGAGACGGCGCAGCACGTGTCCCTGGCGCCGATACGCTCCTCGAGCGGCGGCGGCAAGGGAGGGGCAGGAGCGGGAGCAGGGGAGGAAGGGACCGAAACCTTCCTCCTGGCGGCGGCGCTGGGCGCCTCCGCGGCCGACATGAGCGACGCCGCGCGCAGGCTCCGCAGGGCCTCGAGGCTGATGCGCGCCCGGGCCAGGGCCGCCGCGGCCGCGACGCGGGACGCGGGGCTGCTCGCGGAGGGCGGCGGCTGGCCCGTCGACGCCGCGCCAACGTCGAGCCTCTGGGCATCGGCGATGGCGGCCGCCGCGGCGAGCAGCGCCCCGACGGCGGGGGCGCCGCCGGCCTTCGCGGCGAGGGTGGGGCTGCCCGGGGGGCCCTTTGAGCCGCCCGTGGTGAGTTATTTCCGGGTTTTTTTTTTGAGAGGGTTGCGGGGAGCGAGAGAGCGAGCTCTGCTTTTTTCGACCACTCCTCCCCTTTTTTTCAATCGAACACCGCTCTCTCTCTCTCTCTCTCTCTCTTTCTTTCTTTCCTTCCCTCGAAACAGGATCTCGCCTGCGTCCCCGCGATGGCCTTCGAGGCCGCGGCGCGGGTCAGAAGGATCGGCATCGGCAGAGGAGGAGGAGGAGGAGGAAGAGGAGAGGCCTCCTCCTCGGTCCCCCTCCTCCCGGGACTGCTCGCCTCCGGGGAGAAAAATGCATCCTCTTCCTCGGCCCCGGCTGTCATCGCCGCCGGGGCCGCAGAGATCCACCTCCTGCTGCGCAGGAGGGCCTCCGCCGCGGCCTGGAGGGCGGCGAGCTGGTGGGCGGACGAGGAGGCCGCCGCGGACGCAGCGAGAGCCGCGCGCGCGAGCGGGAGCAGCGCGCTCTCCGCCGCCGCCGCCGAGCAGCAGCAGCAGCAGCAGGGCGGCACCGGCGGCGGAACGGCTCCGCCAAAGCCCGTCGGCGCTCCTTCTTCTTCTCTCGCTCTCTCGGCAGCTGCCGTTACCTCGGACCCGGCGGAGCACTCTGCGGCGGGGGAGCTGGTGGCGGCGGCCAGGGCCGGGGTCGAAGCGCTGCTGCCGCTGCCTTGGTCCCCGGCGCCGGCGCCGGCGCCTTGCTCCTCCTCCTCTTCTCCGCCGCCAGCCTCGCCGTCCGACCTCCCGACGCCCCCTCCCCCTGGTGCCCGCCTCGCTCCGCTGCTGCTCGCCGCGGCGGCCAGGGCCTCCCTCGCCGCGGCCTCGAGCCAGGGAGGAGCGCCCTTTGGCGCGGCGCCCGGCTTCGGCGGCGGCGGCGCCGGCGCGGGAGCGGGGGGGGCGGGGGGCCGCGGCGGCGGCCGGCCCGCGGTCGCGCAGGGTGCCGCCGCGTGGTGCCGCGGCTCGAGGGCCGCCGCCGCGGCGACGCGCGCCGCGAGAGAGGCGGGAGCCCGGCCCGTGAGGTTCCGCGTGCCCCCGAGGCCCCGCGACGGCGCCCCGCGCCTCGGGGCGACGCTGGCGCTGCCCTGGGGCGAGGAGCAGCAGGGGGGGCGTCGGAGGGGGGGCGCTGCCGCCGCCGCCGCCGTCGCGAGGGCAGGGCTCGTCGTCGGCGGGGGGAGCGCGGGGGGGGCTTGGCCTCCCTCCTCTTGCTCGTCGTTCGTCTTCGTCGTTGCTCCAGGGTGCGGCCCCGCCGCGGCGAGCCTGGACTCGGCCGTCGCGGTCGGGGGCTCCTCTCCGTCGTCTTCGGCGCAGACGCCGCGGGGAGGAAGCAGCGGCGGCGGCGGCGGCGGCGACGGCGGGAGAGGAGGGGGAGGGGCGAGAGGCGCTGCGGCGCTGGCGGGGCTCCTCGGCAGGCTGGGGAGGGGATAGGGAGAAGCCATTGCCTTCTTCCTATCCCCTCCTGAGCCTTCGTCTCTTCCCTTTGTAATTGTATTTGGAACCTTTCGTCGGGAAGGAGAGAAAGAGAGAGGGGGGAGGGAGAGAGGGGAAGAGAGAGAGGGAGAGTGATTTTTTCCAGCCTCCTCGGCTAAAAGAAAACACTTAACATTGGCACAGTTTCTCTCTTTTTCTTTCCCTCCGGCTGAAGAGCGCGCGCAGGCGCTGGCTAGCGCCGGTTGAGATGCGGCGCGGGAGGCGGGCGGGGGGCGGCGTCGGCCTGTTGCTCCCCTCGCAGCTGCTGCTGCTGCGAGGCCCTCCCCGTCGCCGCCGCCGCCGCCGCCGACGCTTCTTGCTGCTTCTGCTGCTGCGCCTCGGCCTCCGCCGCCTGCGGCTTCCCGTTTTCCTCGAGCTCGACGACGTCGGGAGCAGGAGGGGAGCGAGGAGGAGGCGTCGTCGTCGCTGCTGCAGTCTCTGCGTCGGAGGGAGCGGCGGCGGCGTCGGGGGCAGCGGGCGAGGGCGGCGGCGGCGAGGTCTGGGGCGCGCCCTGCTGCCCCGCCGGCACCACAGCGGAGAACAAGACCTCCCCGTCCCCCGACACCAGGTCGCACCGCAGCTCGAGCGCCGTCACCACGCAATCGGCGAACCCGCGCCGGCGCGCGAAGAACGCGTCCGCGCCCCCTCCCGCGTCCCCCGCGAAGAACGAGCTGCCCGGCGCGACGGCGGACGCATTGACGTCGTCGCGGCCATAGACGTCCGAGCCGCCGCCGCTGATGAGCACCGGCGGCCTCGCCTGCCCTTCCGGGGCCCTCGGCCAGCGCAGGAACTGCAGCGTGTGGTCGTGCCCGGCGAAGACCGCGGAGCTGTGCCGCAGGGGCTCCGCCAGCAGAGAGTCCAGCTCGGGCGTGCGCAGCGGCGAGGCCAGCGAGGCGAAGGGGTGGTGGCCGACGGCGAGCCTCCACCTAGTCCCGGCGGCCCTCTCCCGCTCCAGCGCGGCGCCGAGCTCGAGCAGCCCGGCCTCGGCGGCTCCCCGCTGGCCGGAGACGCCCCCGGGCACGCGGGCCCAGGCCTCTCTCCGATATTTCTCGACGAGCGGGGTCGTGTCGAACCCGGAGAGCGAGATGCCGCCCGTCGCCGCGTCTCGGGGGTCCCGCAGCCGCAGCTGGAACGCGCGAGAGACGCGCCAGCGCGAGTCCCTTTGGGGGAGCCTGGCTCCGAGCTGCGACAGAGGGCCGTAGGAGCACTGCTGAGATTTGGGAGAAGGAGAGGAAGAAGGAGAGGAAGAAGAGGTCGCCCCGAGGGCCGCCGCGCATTCGTCCCGTGAGGGGCGCGGAGGAGGGAGGGAGTCGAGCTCCTCCTCCTCGTCATCGTTGCTGTCGTCGTCGCCTTCCTCGTCGTCGTCTCCCTCTTCTTTCTTCTTCCTCTTCCTCTTCTGCGCTTCCTTCATCATCTTTTTCTGTTTCTTCTTCTCGGACTTGGTGGGCTTGAGCGTGCCGTAGTCGTGGTTGCCGAGCACTCCCAGCCACGGGATCGCCTGTCGAAGGAAGGGGGCGAAAGAAAGAAGGGTGAGTATTTGAAAGAGAGGGGGGGGAGGGGGGCGAAGACGAGGCGTCGTCGACGGGAAGGGAAGACGCTCCTGGAAAATAAAATCAAAAAATCAAAAACCTCGTCACCGACCAGCTCGGGGCTCGAGTAGACGTCGACGAAGCTCTCGTCGAACGCCGGGTCCTCGGCGGAGAGCAGACCGGACCCGTAGAAGTTGTCGCCCACCGTGAGGACGAACTCCGGCCCCCCTCCGGGACCTCCCGCGGCGAGGAAGCTCGGGTGGAAGCCTCGCGCCCGCCGCCCGGAGGCGGCGGAGGCGAGGGGGGCGGGGGACGGCTCCGAGCCCGCTCGGCTCGCCGCCGCCGCCGCCGCCTCGCGCACCTCCCTGACCCTCCGCGTCATCGCCGCGGCGACCTCCCTCTGCGCCCTGTTTCCCCTGCGGCCCCAATCGCCTAGGACGAGGAAGCGGAGCGGCGGCAGAGGAGGCGAAGAGGAGGAGGAGGAGGAGGACGACGACGACGAAAGAGGGGAGCTGCCGCCGCCTCGTCCCGCGGCGCCGAGGGGCGAGGCCTCGGAGAAAGGGCGAACAGGGTGAGGGCCTCGTCCTCCTCCTCCTCCTCGCTCTCGCTCTCGCTCTGACGACGATCGGAGCACGGCCAGGCCGCTGGCGAAGACGGCCGCGAAGATGAGCGAGCCCCCCAGCAAGACGACGAGCGCTCGGCGCAGCCTTGGAGACAAAGAGGAAGAGGAAGCCGGATTCGGCGACGTCTGCTGCGCCCAACCCTCCTCGTCGGAGCGGGTTGGCGCGCCCACGACGTTCAGGGTATGGAATGAAGACATATCGCGGTGTTGCTCCGACACGTTCCGAGCCGGTGCGGCGTGACTCTCGAAGAGGGGACGTGATTCGCGAAAGAAAAAAAAACGAAATGCTCTCAGAGACTCTGCTCAAGCAATGAGCGTCATTCAAGAGAGATTTTTTTTTCAACTTTTCCGTCGTCCTCGTTTTTCTTTTCCCTTGCAAAAAAACAATTGTTTTCCAAATGCGACAGAGCCGAGATTATTTTATCTGTTTTCATTTTCCAACCAATCTCTTGGCCTCGAAACTCAGCTCGCTGGGGCCGCACCGCTCCTTCTCTCTGCTCCCTCCGATTTCGCCATGCACGCAGCAGTTACACACCGTGCTTGCGCTCCTCAAGGGCCTGGGAGACTCAGCAGAGGCCCCGTCGCGGCCGCGACGGGCAGGCCCGATCGTCTCTCGTCGGCGGCGAGGCCCGCCGATGCCCTCCCGAGGCGAAGACGAACCATCCTCGCCTCGGCGACCTCCTCGCCGTCGTCGCCCCTCCTCAAGCCCCGCGGCGAGTCCGGCCTCGACATCGCCGGCTCGAGACCGACCTCGCCAAAGGCGTGGGAGGAGATCAAGGCGACCCTGAGGGCCAACGACGCCAGGCTCATAAGCGCGCAGGAGCTCGTCTTCGCCCGGGACAGGGGCGGCGGCGGCGGCGCGCTGCCCTCGCTCCTGGCGTCGCTGCCGCGCCTCCCTTTCTCTTCCTCCCCCGCTCCCCCCGGCGCTCCCTCCTCCTCCTCCTCCTCCCCCTCCTCCTCCTCCTCCTCCTCCTCCGGCAGCAGCGGCGGGGCCCTGGTCCTCGACGTCCGCCCCCCCGACGAGTTCAGGAGGGGGCACGTCCCCGGCGCGGTCAACGTCCCCCTCTTCCGCCCCATCTCGGGCCTGTCCCCTCGCGCCGTCGCGCGCCGCGCCGTCTTCGCGTTCTTCGGCGTCCTCAACGGCACCGAGTGCAACCCCGCGTTCTCCCAGGAGGCAGCCCGGGCCCTGGAGGGCAGGAAGCGGGTCGTCGCCTACTGCAACGTGGGGGGCAGCTTCGGCTCGGAGACCAACGGGAGAGGGACGCAGAGCCGGTCGATGAGCGCTGCCTACGAATTGATCCGCGCGGGGATCTGCGGAAACAATAGAGTCAGGATTGATATGCTGAAAGGGGGGTACAACGAGTGGATGAAGGAGAGGGAGGTGGTGGTGCCGGAGTGAACAGGGGCGTGGTTTTTTTTCGGTTGTAAAGAGTTTTTTTTTTTGGGGTTTTTCGAGTTTTTTTTGTTTTCTACTCCCTCGGGCGCGAAAAAAAAAACACAAGGCGTCGATGACGAAGGAGAGAGAAGCTTGCTCGCCTGCTTTTCTCTAGAGAAAAGCCTTTTTGTTTCTTTCTTTTTCACGGTACGTTTCGGGGGGGACAAGACAGCGGAGTAGCTTTCATCGCTGCTCCAGCGAGGGCGTTCAAGCGCGAACGACAGCTCGAAAACGAGAGAACAAGAGCGGATTCCTTCTTCGGCAAGGCCGCTCGACTTCTCCTTTTCTTTGCTTGATGCTGTCGGGCGACGCTTTGCGTCCTCCTTCGCCCTTGGTCCAAGATCCCTCCAGCCCCTTGGATCCGCGTTCCCGGATGGCTTGACTGTGAATTTCTTAATCCCGCGAAGGATCCAGAACGACGCAAGGGCGCCCGTCCGCCAAAACGGCGGCGTAATCTCCGCTTTTGTTTTTCCTCCTTGCGCCGCGGCCAGCTCGGTGACGAGAAAATGACGACGCCTTTTTTTGCTTCTCTTCTTCTCTTCGCCCAGCGCCTTCTCTCTTTGGTGCTCTTGCCCTGACGTTGCGCTCTTCGAAAGGACACAAAGGCGTTCTCGGCCCTGCGCGTTGTTGGAGAAGAAAGCAACGCAGGGAAAAGGAAGCACGCGCCCTCTTTTTCGCGATTGAAAAGCAGCAGATTGGACGCCGGCGGCAAACCAGAGAGGGCGAAGCGCTCGGAGGCTGCTTTTGGTTTCTTTCTCTCTCTTCTTCTTTCTCTCACTCGGACTTCGCCGCGGCTCTCTCTATCTTCTTCGCGAACGCCAATCTCCCAACAGCTCTTCTCCACAGAGAGACGCTCCAACAGAAGAGAAAGGAGAAGGAGGAAAAAGGCGCAAACCAAAAGCGAAATGTCCTCCTCCCGCGGAGGCAGCGGCAACGGAAGCGGCGGAGGAGGAGGCCGTGCGACCCGCGCCTCCCTCGCCGCTCCCCCTCCCCCGCCCCCGCCTCCCCCAACCGTCGACGTGGACGCCGACGCCGAGCTTGCCCGCAGGCTCCACGCCGAGCTGAACAGCGCCGGACCCCCGGCGGCAGGCGCCAGAGCCCGCGCGAGGAGGCAGACCGAGTTCTTCTCGCCGCCCGAGGAGCGGCCGCGCGAGACGGCGGGCGCGCTCGGGGGGGCGGCCTCGGGCGGCGGCGGCGGCGGCTCCCCGGCGTCCAAGAGGCCCAGGGCCGACGCCTCGACGGTCTCCGCTGCCCAGCAGGGGGGACCGAAGGCGCCGCCGGCGACGCCGGCGCAGCGCGGGGGAGGAAGCAAGGGGGCGAGCGGGAGCGAGGGCGGCGGGAGCGCCGCCGCCGCCGCCGACAACAACGCCTCTTCCTCCCGCGGCCCGCGCGCTAGAGACCGGGACCGCAGCCGCGACAGCCGCGCCGCGGCACGCCCCCCGACCGGCACGAACAACGGCAACGGCAAGACCCGGAGCGGCTCGCGCCAGCGCTCGGCGTCTCCGCCCCAGCAGCAGCAGCAGCAGCAGGGGAAGCGGCAGAGGAGGGAGCAGGAGGGCGGCGACGGCGGGGCCGGAGCGCGAGCCCTCGACGCGGCAGCGGCAGCTGTGCTCACTCCTCCCGCGGCGTCGCAGCAGCGCGTCTCTTCCAAGGAGGAGCCGGAGGCGGGAGCGGCGGCGGCGGCGGCGGCCGGACCCTCCTCTCCCGCCGCGAACAACAACGACGCCGCCGCCGACGCCGCGACGGCGACGGGAGCAGCAGGAGCTCCCGCCGCCGTCCTCCTCCGCCCGCTCCCCGCCCTCCCCAGACTGCCCATGGTCAGGGTCGGCAAGGCATGGTACAGAGGGCGCGTCGCCGCCGAGGAGGGCGGCGGCGCCGGGGCCGGCGCGGGAGAGGGCGCCCGCGTCGGGATCGACTTTCAGGGGGGGGTCCCCGCCGCCCTGGTCCTCGCTGAGTTCGGCGTCGACCTCGAAGACGAGAATGAGGCTGCCGCCGAGAGCGGCGACGACGACGGCAAGGCGGCGTCGGGCCCGAAACAGAAAGGCGCGGCGGCGGCGAAGAAAGGTGCCGCCGCCGACGACGACGACGACGATGACGACTCCGTCGGCGGCTCCGACTCCGACGACTCCGAGGCCACCCCCCCTCCCGCGGTCCTCGTCTGGGTCCCCTCCCGCTCCGACAGGCTCTGGCGCGGGAGCTACAAGGGCAGAGACTGGAAGTACCTCGGCGACGGCGCCTGGGAGCCGAAGGTGAAGCAGCCGCTCTTCGGTGGCGGCGGCGACGCGGCCAACGCCGTCGCCGCCGCCGCGCCGAGGAGGGATCGCTCGTCAAAGGAAGCGGGAGGAGGAGGAGGAGGAGCGAGCGGAGGGAGCTGGGGCGGCGGCAGCCGCATTAGGACGGCCCCTCAGGAGCGTCCGACGCCGCTGCGGAGGCAGCCGGCGAGGGCCGCGGCTCCCGTGGCCGCCGAGCCCACCACGGGGACGGCGGCGGCGACGGCGACTGCGACGACGGCGCCGGAGACTCTGAAGCGCGCTCGCTCCGAGGGAGGCAGCGGCTCTCAGCAGCAGCAGCAGCAGCAGCAGCAAAACGCCTCTTCCTCCGGTCGCCGCGACGCGAAGAGGCGCGACTCCTCGAGGAGGAGCGGCGACGACGAAGGCGGCGGCGAGGAAGAGGTCGAGGCCGGCGAGGGAGAGAAGGAGGGAGGAGCTCTTGCCGCCGCCGCCGCCGCCGCCGCTGCCGAGGAGGAGGGAGCGAAGGAGGCCGCCCGCGCCGCGTCGGGCTCTCCCGCTGCGGCCCAGGAGGCAGCAGCAGCAGCAGCCGAAGGAGCGGAGGCTGCAGAGGCTGTTGAGGCTGGAGCCGCCGCCGCCCCCGCCGCTGCCCCGACCTCTCCGCCGCCGCAGTCCCCGACTCCCGCGCCCGCCTCCACCGCTGCCGCCGCCGAGGCCGCAGAGGCCGCAGAGGCCGCCGGCGCCGCGGCCGCCGGCGCTCCGCAGCAGCAGGGTGCGAGGACGGCGCCCTCCTCTCCCGCCGCCGCCGCCGCCCCCGCCGTGATCCCGCTCCCGCCCTCTTCCGCCGCGGCGGCGCGACAGCGAGCGGGCGCGGGGGGGGCCAAGGGAGGGGCAGCGAGGCCGCCGCGCCCGCGCTCGAGGGCGCCGAGGAACGGCCCCGGCGCCCGGAGCCAGGCCCAGGGCCCCCCCTCGCTCCGGCAGCCTCCCTCGCTCGAGCGAGAGGGCCGGCAGCAGCAGCAGCAGCAGCGCGCGGCCGCGGCGGCCCTTGCCCGCTCGTCGTCGCTGTCGCTGCTCTCGCCGCTGCTGGACGCGCTCGCCGCGGCGGCGGCGCCTCCTGGAGCTCTCTGCGGCTCGTTCGACTCTCGTGGCCGCAGGCGCGCCGGAGCAGGAGGGGGGGTCGCGCCGCGGGCGATGCCGCCGGGCAGCGTCGGCTTTGGCGGCGGCGGCCCTGGCAGCGGCCGCCCGCTCTCGCGCGAGGGCGGCAGCGGCGGCGGCTTCCACGAGAGGCGCCGTTCTCCTCCCCCTCCCCCCGCTCCCGGGAGGCAGACAACGCCCCCCAGGGCAGCCCCCGGGGAAGGGAGGGGCGAGGGCATCGTCCTGGCGCTCTCGCTCGCAGCGGCGGCTGAGGCGGCGGCGGCGGCGGAAAACGCGGGCGTCGGAAACGCAGACGGACTCCTTTCTCCGAATTCCGCCGCCGCCATCGCGCGCTCGGGCTCGTCATCGTCGCTGTACAGGGACGGGAGCACGCCTCACGGAGGTCTGAGCAAGCTGCTCCCTCCGCCCGAGGGATCGGTGCCTCCGCCGGTGCCGCTCTTTCGGTGAACGAAGAGGAGAAGAAGAAGAAGAAGAGAAGAGATAAATTTTGACTTGATTTCTCCGTAGCCTCGTTCCTTGTGCTCTTGCCTTTTTTTCCTTCACCCTCAATCCCCTGTGCAATAAAACAGCCAATCTGAAAAACAACGGATGAAGAAAATAAAACAAGGAAAAGGTCTTGAGATTTCTTTCGCGTTTCTTTGTTTTTGTTTTGTTTTTCATCTCAACAAAGGAGTGTCGCGCAGAAACAAAAAGTGGACTCGGAACGAGCAAAAAGAAAAGAAAAACAGCTCTTTTCTCTCCTTCCGTTTTCCTCTTCCTCTTTCTCTCTTTCCCTCCTCTTTCAGAAGTAGCCCTGCTTGCGGCCCTGCACGCCGATCTGGGCCAGCGTCAGGCAGACGAAGAGGCCGACGTGGTCTGTTGTTTTGGTTTTTGAGTTTTTTTTGGTTATTTTAATTTTCGGGTTTTTTTTTCTTTTTTAAGGAATGAGCGAAAGAGAGAAACAAAAAAAACTTTCTCCTCTTCTCTCTTTTTCTCGACACGAACGAAGCCCCAAAAGACGAGAACCGACTCACAGGTGATCAGGTAGATCCAGAAGGGCGAGTCCATCGCGGGAGGCGTCGGGAACTGCGCGAGGCCCGCGCTCGTCTCGGCCAGCAGCCCGCCGAAGAGCGAGCCGCCACCGAACGAGGGGGAAGGGGAGGCGGCCGGGATTGTCCAGCCGAGAAAGCCGATGGCGAGGACGAGGGGGTCCTTGCGGAGCCAGGAGTAGGGGCCGCCGGCGGAGGCGCTGCGAGGTAGGTTGTGTGTGAAGAGGGGGTTGGGGGTTAAAGAGGGTTTGAGGTTGAGAAAGAGGAAGGAAAAAAACGACGAGGGGAAAAAAGGAAAGGGTGACGATAAAGCTCGATGGCGGTGAAGAAGGAAGAAGAAAGAAGGCTTGTTCGCTCTGTGTCATGCTTCGCTTTTGCTCTTAACTCTCGACCGTCACTTACGCGACGACGACGCCGGCGCGACGGGCAGCGGGGCGGGCAGCGATGGCGCGGCGGGCTGTCGAAGGAGGTGTTGATGAGAGTTGGGAAAAACAAAGAAGTTTGAGGGTGAGACTTGACGATGAATGCGAGAGAGAGAAACTGAACTCTTCGTTTTTCGCGAGCTCAGGGGCAAAGGGTAAGCGCGCGCGTGCGCTCTTCTCCGCGAGAGCAGATCGAGGTCTTCGATCGCCACGTAAAGGGGGCGAGGAAGGGCGATCGAAGTTGGCGTGCCTCGAGGCCGCGGAGGGGAAGGGGGCGTGAGCAGCAAGCAAGCAAGCAAGCTCTCTCCCTGAAAGAAAACAGGAAGGAAGGACCACATTCGAACTCAGCCTTCCTTCCCCGCGCGTCCTCGTCTTTTCCTCGAGCATTCCCGCCAGCGACGCACCCATGGGCCTCGCGGTGAGGGGCTTGATAGCAAAGGCCATTTTGATGATTCCGCGAAAAGGTGACTAGGGGGGAAGAGGTAGGAAGAGAGAGAGTTTTTTTTTTAAGTGAGGCACAAAAGCAAAAGAAAAATTTCCTCCCCTTTTTTTCGCCTCTTTTTCTCGCCTTCGGATCGCTCTCTCACATCTTCGCGACGCACCGAAGAAGCGCGCTCTTCGACTTCCCTCCGTTTGTGGAACTGGTTCGACTCGGCAGCAAGCATGACGATAACGCAGCTGGTCGCGGCCCCGATCTCCGCCGAGGCCTTCCGCCCATTCGGCTGGGTCGTCGAGCCGCGCGGCGACGGCGACGAGTTCCAACCCTCGCTCGAGCCCAGGCTCGAGGGCTTCCAGAGCAGCGGGGGGTCTCCAGCCTCCCCCTCCTCTCCCTCCTCCCCCTCCTCCCCCTCCTCCTCCGTCCCGCGCCTGTACGTGATGCGGCTCCCGGCCGACAGGGGCCGCAGGTTCTCGGACGTGGCGAGGCACGACAGGGTCACGCAGACGCTGTGCTGCCTCGGCGCGACGCTGCCGTGGCTGCTCGCGGTCGCGCGGCCGGGCGTCGCGCGCCCGGCGGCCTCCGACCTCGCGGCGTTCCGCGTGCCGCCGAGGGTCGCCGTGACGCTGAGGAGGGGGACGTGGCACGCGGGCCCGCTGTTCGACGCCCCCGGGAGGGCCGGGGAGGGGCAGGGGGGCCTCCCTGGCAGGGCCCCCGGGGGCGGCGGCGGC
>Ga0114918_10003504_pt1 | contig 13835 bp, 12 predicted proteins | sample LantaG_FD_87015 | JGI IMG/M metagenome (GOLD analysis project Ga0114918, IMG submission 87015) | Deep subsurface microbial communities from Baltic Sea to uncover new lineages of life (NeLLi) - Landsort_02402 metaG | ecosystem: Environmental > Aquatic > Marine > Oceanic > Sediment | place...
AGAAGAAGAAGAAGAAGAAGAAGAAGAAGAAGAAGAAGAAGAAGAAGAAGAAGAAGAAGAAGAAGAAGAAGAAGAAGAAGAAGAAGAAGAAGAAGAAGAAGAAGAAGAAGAAGAAGAAGAAAGTGAGCGTCGGTCGAAGCACGCTCTCGATCGCTCTCGATTTTCGCAAACTCTGCTCGATTCGGCCGCGGATGTTTGCGTCGATTTCGGTTCTGAAAAGTCGGAGCGCTTTATAGGATCGTAATCCATGCTAGCAGCGAGAGAGAACCGGCTCGAGGTGCTCAGAACTAGGCGAAAAGGCGAGCGGAAGCTAAACGGGATAAGGTCGAGGAAGATTCGCCGAGCGGTGGCGGCGACGGCGGCCAAAGATGCGCCCCGGCTAGAGCTCGCACGCTCTCTTTTTAGTCTCTCTTTCTAAACCCTAATCAACTAACCTGTCCATCTGCCTGCGCCACCGAGGCAGAGGGCTCGCCCGTCGTGACGGACGACGCGGCCGCGGCGACGGACGAGCGGCTGGAGAGCAGGACGCGAGGAGAAGAAGAAGACGATGACGACGACGACAAAGGCGTCGGCATTGCCACCACGTTTGACGTCATCGCATTCGTCGCCTTGCGGCTAGCACCAGCAGAAGCAACTGCACGCGGGGCCACTGCCGGGGCAGCAGCGCCATGGACAGAAGCCCCTCCTGCGAGGCGCGGCGAGCGCAGGCACGGCGCGGACTGCATTTGAATCGGGAGTTGAATCGAAGCTCGAAGAAAGGAGAAAAGAAGAAGATAAGAGAAGCGAAGAAGTGTCGAAAACGCTCGCCCCCAACGACCTCTTTTCTCTCTCTCTCTCTCTCTCTCTCTCTCTCTCTCTCTCATTCCGCTGCTGCTGCGGTTCTTGCTGCTTTACAAAAGAATCAAGACACGGGCGTAGCGTGTCGTATCGTGCTGCTGCGCTCTCTTCAAGAAGGTTCACTTGCCCATCTTCATCCACTTAGGCATCCCTGCCTTGCCTTTCCCCTTGACGTCGGTGTTCGCTGCCGCCGCGCTGCTTCCTCCTCCTGCTCCGCCACCTCCTCCGCCTTTCGCCTCTTCCTCTCCACCTTTCGCCTCCACGGCCATGGGCACGACGCCGCCCTGCCTCAGCGCGAGCAGCTCCGGCCGCAGCCTCGGGGCTTCCTTTGCCGTCGTTGTTGTTGCTTTCGCTCCGCTGCTGCTGCCGCTGCTGCCACTCGCCGTCGCGGGACCGCAGTGCACATTCGCGGCGGGGCTCAGCCCCAGAGAAAACAGCGTCTCCTTGGCGTCGTCGGCGGGACGCAGCACCGTCTTCGGAGGGGCGGTGTAGATCTCCCACTCCCAGGGGGCGAGGTGAGCAGGAGAAGAGGTTGAAGAAGTCGAAGCTCCACCTCCACCACCTCCACCACCTTCAGCACTCCCATTTCCTCTCCTCTCCAGCGCCCTCGACACCAACTCCCTCATCACCCCGAGCGGGGCCGTCGCAGGCAGCCTAAACTGCAGGATAGAGCGATCCAGGAAGTGCACCCGAAGCCTCACGTCCCCGGCGGCGACGGCCCTCGCCTTCGCCTCCGCCGCTCGCTGCGTGGAGGTCTTGAGGGGTGCCGAGGCAGCGGCCTCGTGTTTTCCTCGATAAGACCCCAGAACGGCACGGTAGTCCTCGGGCGTGAACTCGAAGAAGGAGTCCGGGGTCGAGGAAGAAGAAGAAGAAGCGAGGACGTCGAGGGGAACGCCGCCCCTCGCTTCCGCTGCCGCCTTCTCGAGGTCGTCGCGGCTGAAGACGGCGACTTCTTTCTCTTCGAGCCCCAGTCCCGCGATGCCCCCGTTCGGGGCGCAGAGGTGGGTGCGCACGGACGCTTCGATGACGACGGCAGAGTCGATCGGCTTTGGCGGCGGTGGGAGAGGGGCGCGCGGAGGGAGGGAAGAAGGAGGTGGAGCTGGAGGTGGCGGAGGTGGAGGAAGTGGAGGTGCTGTTGCTGGAGCTGCCGCTGGAGGAGGAGGAACCGCGACAACAGGAGCAGCAACTGAAGTAGAAGAAGGCCCCTCCTCTCCTCCTGCTGCTGCCGGCATCGCGATAGGAGCAGGCACCACGGGCGCCGGAGGAGGCGGAGGTGGAGGTTGAGCAGCAGCAGCAGCAGCAGCAGCAGGGACAGCGGCGCTCGTCGTCGATGATCCCGCTGTCGCCATCTCTTCCGCTTTCCCCGCAACAACCCCACCGTTCACCCCCAGCCCGCGCTCCCTGCCCGTTACCAGCTCCAGCTTGGTCGTGGCGGCGCTCAAGTTGGCGAAGCGGATCGGAGTGCCCAGCTCCGCCGGCGTCAGCACCTTGCCATTGACCTTCAGCGAGCAGCAGGTCGAAGCGTTGGCGGCGGCGATCGGGGGTTGCAGAGCCGCGGCTGCGGCGGTGAGGATGGCAGACAGCGGCTGCATGGGCGTGACGCGCACGGTCACGCGTTTGCCCTCTGCCGCGACGGAGAGGGTGGAGGCCATTTGTGTTGTTGAGGAGTGGGTGGGAGAGAGGGAAGAAGAGAGAGAGAAGTTGAAGAATCGATGCCTCTCGATGCCTCTCGAACGAAAAAAAAATGATTTTTTTTCTCTCTTGACCTCGAGTGGTTTCTATCGTTTCTCTCTTTCTCGACCTCGACGACGACGACGACACCTCGACAGACACAGCGGCCTTGGTCGCATTACACAGTGCATGAAACCAGAACCAAGAAAAAAAAAAACATCAAACGCAGGCCGAGGCCGGAGGGAAGATCGCCCTCCGCACGCACCCGCGCTTCCTGCCCCTCGCGACGACGCCGGCCAGCTGCAGCTCCAGCAGCGCCGCCTGGAACCGGGCGCACACCTCCGAGGCGGGCGCCTGCCTGCGCCGCTCCCTGAAGTTGACCACGGGCTGCGGGATGCTGGCTTGGAACAAGCTGAGAGAGAGCGAGGTCTGGTCCTGATATTGAGGTTGAGGAAGGTTCTGAATGACAGAGGGAGCGACGAGCCCGTCGGCCGTCGTCTGTGCCCCGGCGTGCCCGATCTTCTTCCTCCTCTGCTTCTTCCTGCGGTTGCCATCTCCGCCCTCGCCCGCATCGTCCTCGCGCACCCCTGCGTGGCCGTAGTAGACAGCGAACCGCACCAGGAGCTCCCTGATGTCTACCGTCTCGTCGCACATCAGCAGGGACCTGTAGAGCAGCACGGCGTCGTCGTCGCCCAGCAGCAGGTTGTTGCTGTTGTTGTCGCTTCCACCTCCTCCTCCTGATGATGATTTCAGGCCCAGGTACGCGTCAGGCTGCGTCAGGGCCACGTGCAGGGCCGCGCGAGGGGCCCCCGCCAGAGACGCCATCAGGGCCTTGCCCCCGCGGACCAGGCAGGGAGCGGCAGAGGGCAGCGCGTGCGGCGGCGTTGAGAGGAAGCGCTCGGCGACGGCGCCGACGAGTGCGGCCGCTCCCGCGGCGGAGGGGTGGGCCGCGGCGTCCGCTGCCGCCGCGGCGATGGCGGTGGCCGCCGCCAGGGCGTTGCGGCGGCCTGCGGCTGAGCGGGAGAGGGGGAGAGGGTTGGTGGAGGTGGTGGTGGTAGTGGTGGGAGCAGCAGCAGTGTTTTCGTCGTCGGCGTTCTTCTTCTCCGTCTTTTTCTTTTTCTTCAGCTGCTGTTCCTCCTCTTCCTCATCGTCTCCGCCGTCCAAAGCCTTGATCAGCTCCTCGGCCCTCCTCAGCTCGTCGCCAAAGAGCTCCTCGGCCCCCTCCACGGCAGCGACAGCGGGACCCAGGGAAGCCAGCGCCGCCCTCACGGCCTGCGGCGTCGCCCGCAGGGCCCTCTCTTTCAGAACAGCGACGGCGACGTACCCGGGCTGCCCTTTGCTCATGAAGCTCGGGGCGCCGCCGTCGCGGAGCAGCTCGCGGAGAGAGTAGTCGTCCGCCGCCGCCTTGAAGCCCAGGGCGCGGGCGGCCGAAGAGACCCAGCGCAGGGAGGCTGCCCACCCGGCCCAGCACGCGCGGAGCCTGTCGAGCTCGGAGGCGGCGCTCGAGGTCCACTGTTTGTTGGAGCCTTTTTTCTTCTTCGAGGGTTTGCTCTTCTTCTTTTCGTTCGCGTGATCGTCGGCGGCGTCAGAGTCAAAGTCAAACCCGGCGAGCTCTGCAAATTGCCTCTGCAGAGGCTCCGAGGTACCCTCGATCAGGAGCTCGAGACGTTCCAAGCCGGAACAAGAAGGCGGGTCCTGTTCTTGATGAGCAGCGGCAGGAGAAGGAGAAAACGAGACGCTCTTCTTCTTCCCCTTCGTTCCACCTCCACTTCCACTTCCACTGCCACCACTTCCGCCGCCGCTCGCAGCGAGCGCCGCGGCCAGGGCCACCCCGGGCGTCCTCAGCGCGTGCGCCCCCACGTGGGCCTCCAGCACCCTCCCCAGATCGGCGGCCGTGAAGTCCACGTCCATGAACCTCGCGTCGATCGCGGCCGCGGCGCGGTGGTGCAGAAGGATCCCGGGGAAGGCCCCGCCACCCAGAGCTGCTCCCAGCGCGACCTCGGCGCGGGTCGCCGTCCTCGCGAGCCGGAAGCGCGCGGGGGAAAGCGCGCGGCGCGCCGCCGGGGGCAAGGCCGCCTCGGCCATGACGGCGGAGGTGGCGACCCCGAGCACAGCGACGATCGGGAGGCGGTCGAACGACTGTTGGTGAGAGGAAGTTGGTGGTGGTGAGAAGGAGAGAGAGGGGAAAAATGGGAGAAAAGAAATTTGATGAAGCAGCAGAAGAAAAGGAAAGAAAAAAAAAAGAGCTCGAAAAAACCAAAACACCAAAAAACTCACAAACGCGTGCTGCAAGAGGCGGAGCAAGTCGCCCAAGACGGCCGGGTCCGAGGCCTCGACGGCCTCGATGACAAAGACGATCGGCGGGGGGGTCCCAGGGGGCACGGAGAGAGCAGGGCGGCGCGAGGAGGAAGAAGAAGAGGTAGGAGGAGCGGCGGCGGCAGCGTTCGTCGTCGCCGTCGTCGTCGCTGTTGTTGTTGTTGCTGCTCCTGCCGCTGCCGCTGCCGCTGCCGTCGCGGCAGCAAAGGTCGCCGCGGCAGCTGCAGCGGCAGTCGGGTCTTCGACAGCAGCGACAGTAATAGCAGCAGCTTCCTCTTCGTTTTCTTCTTCCTCTTCTTCTGCTGCAGCGGCGGCGGCGGGGGGCCTTCCCCTGCGCTTTTTCGGCGCCTCAGGCTGCTGCTGCTGCTGCTGCTGCTTTGCCGCCGCGCCTTTCGCTCCAACGACGCTGCCACCGCGCATCGCCACGGGCACAACTTCTTGTTCGTACCACGCCCTGATCCCGGCGACGTCGTCGGCCTCGGCCTCAGCGCCGATGAGCTGCCTCGCCGCGGCCAGCAGCGCCCCTCCCGCGCCGCGGCGCCCCCCGTCGAGCAGGTCACGCGGGGCGAGCTCCACCACGAGGCAGCCGCGGAGGCGCAGGTCCGAGGCCAGCCTCGAGATCGTGCGGCCGTGGTCGACAAGGTTGACCCCTCCAGCCACGGCCAGGGCCGCGGGCAGGCGGGCCGAGGGCGGGGGCCTGCCCGGCGGAGGCGCCGGCCGCGGGGCGCCGGCGGCGAGCACGAACGAGGCGACGGCCTCGAAGGAAGGGCCGTCCGCCGCCGCGAGCGCCGCGTCGAGCCTCTTGGCGAGGCGGGCGGAGAGAGCGTCTCCCGCTGCGGCACGCGCGAGGCGAGAGGACTCGGGCTCGCCCTCGAGGAGCGGAGGGTAGGAGGCGAGGATGGAGTCTGAAGGACGAGGAAGAGAGTGAGGAAGGAGGAGGGTAAGAGAGAGAGAGAGAGGAAAGAGGTGAGCGAGAATTCATCGTGATGGTCTTGTTTTTCCGATTCTTCGCTGGGGAAGGCGCGGTGCAGAATTTCATTATATCTTTCGCTCACAAGACGAGCACAATCAAACCACGAGCCGTGCGATTGGAAGCAGAAGCATCTATGGAGCAACGAGCTCGAGAGAGACGCCGGAAGGAGTTTGCCGCCGAATTCATCATTGACGTCGATTTCGCCGCCGGCAACAACGACTCTCTTTCGCATTTGTTTCTGTTTTCTTCCGCAAAGACACCTTTGATGTTTCTGCTCTTTGCATCAGCGTCGCATCGACAATGTCTCAGTCACAGCCATGCAAGATCTGAAATCGTTAGAGCATGACGTCGAGCAAAATGCGCAAGGGCATCGAATCAACAATTTCGACGTCGAAATCGAAACCATCGATTTCCCTTACCTCGCTCCCCTCGCGCTCCGCTTCCACCTTCGCCGTTTCCCTTTTTCGAAGGCTTTCGCACGAGCCTGTAGGCGTCCTCGGACACGTCCTCCTCGAGCGCCGCCGTCGACTCTGCCCAGAGGGCCGCGTTGACCGTCGAGAACATCGAATGCTTTTTTCTCTTTTTTTTTTGAAATTCGAGAAAGAGAGCAAGAGAGCTGGAAAATGAACAATTTTTTTTACAAAACATTTCTCTCTCTTTTTCCTCATTCTCAAAACTTCACCAGCCTCAGGGCCTCTTCCACGACCCTCGCCTGCCCTGGCAAGTACGCGCTCTCCAAAACACACGGAAACGGCGTGTCCCATCCTGTCACGCGAGCAGGAGGAGCCTCCAGTCGCAGGAAGCAAGCGTCGGTCACCGCAGACACGACCTCGGCGGCAAAGCCTCCCGTCAGCGGCGCCTCGTGCGAGACAAGCAGCCTCCCCGTCTTCTCCACGCTCGCGAAAACGGCCTCCCTGTCCCAGGGCAGGATGGTCCGCAGGTCGATGACCTCGGCATCGATCCCGCCGTGCTCCTCGCTGAGCTGCCGAGCTGCCCCGAGAAGGACGCCGACCTGCTGGCCCCAGCCGACGAAAGTAATGTCGGAGCCGGTCCGGGCCAGGCGCGCTTTCCCCAGAGGGATCACGTCGCGTTGGTCGATTTTGTTGTTACTGTTGCTGTTGATGTAATTGCTATTGCTGCTGTTGATGAGCTCCGGGACGTTCTCCACCGAGGTACGGTAGAGCATTTTCGGTTCCAAGAACACCACGGGGTTTTTGTCCAGGATCGAGCCCAGCAGCAGCCCGCGTGCCTCTCCCGGGCCCGAGGGCATTACCACTTTGATCCCGGGCACGTGAGCAAAGAACGCCTCAGGGGACTGCGAATGATAATGCCCGCCGTGCCCGACAGCACCACAGGGAGCGCGGATCGTCAGCCCCCCACAGTCGAAGAGCCCGCCGCTGCGGTACCTCATCTTGGCGGCCTCGTTGACGATCTGGTCAAAGGCAGGGAAGATGTAGTCGGCGAACTGCACCTCCGCGATGGCCGTGGCGCCCGCAGCAGCGGCGCCGATCCCGAAGCCGACGATGCCCTGTTCGGACAGAGGGGTGTTGAAGACGCGGCGCGCGCCGAAGCGCGGGGCCAGGCCCGCGGTGCAGCGGAAGACTCCCCCAAAGGCGACGTCTTCGCCAAAGACCAGAGTGCTGTGAGTTTTTTTTTTTTTTTTTAGTTGGAGTGGGAGGTTTTTTTGGAGCTTGTGTGAGTTCTTTTGTTTTGGTTCTGGAACGCTGTCGTCTTGTTCTTCTCTCTATCGAGCAGCGCGAGAGTGCGTGCGAGGGAGAGAAGCGGAAGAAAGAGAGAGTAGAAACAAGAGGTGGAGGCGTTTCTCTCTCTGTTGAGGGCGAACGAACGAACGAACGAGGTTTTTTTCTTCGAGGGCATTTCTTTCAATCACCTTTCGTCCGCTGCCAGCGCCGCGGCCATGGCTTCGTTGATCGCGGTGCACATGTTGATTGAGCGCTCCGAGGACGGAGAAAACGCTGATGATAAGAGAGGGTCTACAGCTGCCGCGGAAGCAGCGGAGGACGACGAGAAGAGGGAGCGGAAGAGGAGCGATGACGACGACGACAACGAGGAGGAGCGCCATCGAGGACGCAGCAGCAGCGTCATCATCTTTCACCGTTTTTTCGCTCTCTCTTTCTTGCTGCTTTGTAATTTGTCTTGTCTCTTTCCCCTCGCGCGAGGGATCAGGGCTCGATCGCGTGATGCCTCTTGCGTGGAGAGGGGCGTGTCGCGAGCTGGGGAAGAGGGCGAGCCAGCGAGCGAAAGAGAGACGGAGAGAGAAGAAGAGGAGGTGTGAGCGAGAAGAAGCGAGTTTTTTTTCTCTCCTTCTTCTTTCTTCTTACCTCTTCAGAATCGAAAAAGTTTTCAAGTGGGGAAAAGAGAAAGCTCTCTTCCCCTTTTATCCACAAGCCGCATTCTCACCCCCACTCTTTCTCTCTCTGTGTCAGCACACGCGCACATCTGCGCACGCTGCTCAACACAATAAAAAGAAGAAAAAAGAAAAACACAAACAAAGCCTACTAGTTCTCAAAGCAAAAGAAGAAAAAAATGGCCGACGAAGAATCATCATCTCACCAATCAAAGCCGCCGCCGGGCCTCTCTCTCGCGCCTCCCGCCCCAGCCGAGCCTTCGCCTGCCCCTCCCACCGCGGCACAGCAGCGCGCCTACCGCAACCGAAGTTCCGGGAGCTGGTTTGACGCGACGCCTGCCACGCATTCCACGGCCGCCGCCGCTGCTGGCTACGGAGGCAAGAACAGACGTATCAACCGCGACGCCGCCGATCGAGCAGGCCCCGGCTCGGCTCGTTTCCCCCCACCGCCTTCGCCTCCGCCGCAGCAGCATGGCGCTGCTGCTCTTGCCTATCACCTGACCATCCGCCCAGGCACCGTGCCCCTCGAGAAGGTGCCGCTGGGCACGCGATGCACGGGCGTCGTCTCGCACGTGCGCGGCAGCTTTGGGTTTATTGCGTGAGTTGATGTTTTTCTTTTCTTCGAGATCGAATGGAGGCGAATGCCTTTTGTTTCGTGTTTTTTTAGCGGCGTCTTGGAACGCTTTCTGTTTTGGAGATGCGTTCCGGTGGCAAGAGAAGACGTGCGCGGTTCTGCTGGGTGGGGAAAAAGAGCTCAAATCGTCAATAAAGACTGCGAAACACGAGCTCGAAGGAGTCGCATCTTGATTCGACAAACGGCGATGAAAAGAAGAAGAAAAAAAACTCAACCTCCTCTCTCTTCCACCGCTTCCATCTCTTCCACCCCTTCCACCACCCACCGCCACGACCAGCTCCTCCGACTTCAACGACCAGATCTTCTTCCACGTCAGCGAGCTCCTGCTGACCGAGGAGCAGCTCGCTCGCCCCTTGCTGACCGACCGCGGCGAGGTCGAGAATTACAGGACGCGCAAGACCAGCCCGCAGGAGGCGCTCGAGCTCGCGACGCGTGTGGCCGCGGGCGACGAGGTCGAGTTCACCGTGGGGGCTTCGGTGCACAACTCGACGCGCAGAGGGTCGGCGCTGCAGATCAAGATCCTTCCCAGGGGAACGCTGGGGCCCGAGGTGTCGGAGGAGAGGCTGGTCGGGGTCGTGGAGAGGGAGCTCCGAGGAGGAGGTAGTGGCGGCTACGGCGGGAGCGAAAGGGGGGGGCGCGGCAGGAACCAAAACCCTGCTGCTGCTCCCGGATCTGGAGGCTACGGCGGCAGGCTGGTGTTCCACCCCGCTCCGAAAGCACAGGGCGGCACGGGGGGACCCCCGGAGACCCTGGCCTTTGACTCGGAGGACCTTGCCCTGATGGGGGTGCACGACTCCGTGCTGGCGGGAACAGCATCCATCGGCTTTGGCGTCCCTCCCTATGACCTGGGCCCACGGCTTGGGGAGACGGTCGAGTTCCAGATCGCCACGGACAAGAAAACGGGCGAGCGGAGGGCGACGCTGGTCGCTCGGAGGAGGGAGAGGGGGGTCGTGGTCCACACCAAGAGGAGCAACGAGGGGCAGGGCGGACTGTTTGGGTTCATCAAGCTGCTCGACCGGAGGGACTGCAGGCAGCAGGTCTACTTCCACGAGTCGCAAGTGGTGAGGACCGCGGCGGCGGCGATGGCGATGGTCACGGCGAGTGGTGGTGCCAACGCGGACCCCTCAAACAGCAGCAACATCAACACCAGCACCTCCAACGTCAATCCTTACTTTTCCTCCGCCGCGACGGGGATGATGGACTCTGTCAACCCCGGGGACGAGGTGACGATGGGCGTCGCCGTCGTGGACGCCGCCTCGGGCAGGGCGAGCGCCCTGGCCGTTGAGGTGCAGCCCCCGGGGACGTTCCCCGAGTTCGTGCCCATCCCGGGCTGCGAGCGCGTGCAAGGGCGCGTCGTCTCTGGTGGAGGGGGCAAGGGCGGTACCCTGGGCGCCGGCGAAGGGGCGCTGTCGATCGCCTTTATCGATGAGGAGACTGGCGTCGAGAGCAGAGTGCTGTGGAAGGCCGGGGTGAGGAAGAGTGGTGACGGTGGTGGAGGTGGAAGAGGGAAGGAGAAGGGGAAGGGGAAGATGAAGAAGGGAGACGAAGAAGAGGAAGAAGAGAGCAGCGAAAACGACAACGGCGGCGACGACGACGATGAAGCGTCTGCTACCTCCGCTTCCGCTGCTTCCGCTACTTCCGATCCCTCCTCTTCCGATCCTTCCGTCGACGACGACGTCACCTTCACCCTGGCCCGCTCCACGCGCGGCCTGGTCGGCGACTCCTCCAACTCAGACTCCGAGCTCAGGCAGGCTCTGGACGTTAGGCTCGTCCGGAAGGCGGCGCAGCGCCGCGAGTTCGGCGCCGTGCAGGCGCTCAAAGGGACTTATGGGATCATCCGGTGCTGCGAGAGGCCCGGGACGGTGCTTTTCAGGTACGAGGAGTTTGCGCTGGAAGGGGAAGGAGGTGAGAAAGAGGAGGAGGTGGGTGCTGCTGCTGCTGCTGCTGCTGCTGCTGCTGCTGCTGCTGCTGCTGTTGCTGTTTCGCCCGACGACGGAAACGAAAACGACGAAAAAGACGACGACGACGCTGCCGAAACCGCCCCTTCCCCTGCCGCCAAGCGCGCCCGCGCCTCCCTCTCCAAGGACTCCGAGGTCGAGTTCTCCATCGCCCGGGACCCCCGGGGCAGGCCCGTCGCCGTCCGCGTCCGCCAGGCTCCGCCCGGCTCGACGGTCTTCGAGGCCGTCTCCACCAAAATCAGGCAGGGCTGGGTCGTCGAGAGGCTGCGTGCGAGGGGGACGACGACCGTCAACTCGGGCGTCGTCGAGTTTTTCGGCGACATCGACGAAGGGGATGGAGAAGAGGTTAAAGAGGAAGGAGCAGGAGCAGCAAGCGGCAGAGCGGAGGCGTCTGCTATTGCCAGCGCTGCTGCTGCTGCTGCTGCGGCTGCGGCGGCGGCGGCAGCAGCAGGAGCAGGAGGAGCATCCGACTTTTTCCAACAACCCGACGCCGCCGCGACGGCCGCGGCACTCGCCGCGGCGACGGCCGCCTCGATCCAGACGGGCCCCAGGTCGAGGCTGCCCTTCACCGCCCTCGACCTGACGGACCCGAAGGTCAACCCGCGCGTGGGCGACGCCGTCGTGTTCCGGGTGGCGACGGACCCTCGCGTGGCCAAGGCGGCGGCGAGGCGCGCCGGCGCCGGCTCGGCCGTCGCCCGGATCGCCGGCAAGCGCGCGTCGCTCGTGTCCCCCCTGGTCCTGCGGGGGAGCGTGGCGATGACCAAGGGTCCGTTTGGGTTCCTGGAGTACGACGCAGGGAGCCTGAAGGAGGCCCTGGCTGCCGGTGGGGGCGCCGCTGGGCTGGAGGCGGCCGAGAGGGCGTTGTTGAAGGAGGCGCAGGTGGTGAAGAAGCAGGAAGAAGGAGAGAAGGGAGAAGAGAAGGAAGGAGCAGCGAAAGAAGAAGCGGCGGCGACGAAAGAAGGTGAGGAGGAATCCAAACCCTCTCCCTCCGCTTCTCCCCCTCCTCCTCCTCCTCCTGATTCTTCTTCCTCTTCCTCGCACAGGACCAAGCTCCGCGTCTACTTCCGCGCCGCCGAGGTCGAGGCGATCGACGAGAACAAGAGCGGCGGGGAAGGAGGAGGTGAAGGAGACGAAGAAGAAGAGATCGAAGGAGAAGGCAAAGGAAAAGCAAAGGCGCCAACTCAGCAGCCAACTGTCCCCGTCCTCCGCCGCGGGGACCTGGTCGAGTTCACGCTCGCCGAGAAGCCCAAGACGCGCGAGTCCGTGGCGCACCGCGTCAGGAAGATCGGGGACGCGCCCAACGGAGGCGGAGGAGAGAAAGGTTTTTCCACCTCTTCGTCTCGCCCACGCCTGTTTGTCGCCGAAAGGAACCCGCAGGGGATCAAGTTCACGTCAAACACCGCCGCCGGCGTTCGCGGGAACCTCGCCGTGCGCCTGGCCAAGTGCCCTCCGGAGGGAGGCGCCCGCGGGTTCACGCCGGAGACCTCGCCCGGGTCGCGTGCCGAGCTGGTGAGGGAGTACCTGAGGGTCAAGGAAGAGGCCGCGGCGGAAATCGCGGCCGAGGCGGCCAAGCTGAACCCGAAGGCGGCAGAGTTTATCCCGCCTCCTGGGTTGGGGGCGGCGCTTGCTGCTGGTGGAGGTGGTGTTGGTGGAGGTGGAGGGGGTGATGAAGAGGCTGCTGCTGCTGCTGCTGTGAAACTGGCCGTGGCGGAGGTGGAGGAGGCAGAGGCGAAAGGGAAGAGAGAGAGAGAGGAAGAGAACAACTGATTTGTTTCTTCCTGTGTGTGTTTTTGTTTTTCGTTCGCAGCTTTTATGTGTTATTGAGTTAATATATGTTCTGTTTCAATAAGAAGGGTGGGTCGAAGCGCGCGGAGAGGTGAAACGGCGGCGGAGAGAGAGAGAGAGAGAAGAAGAGGCAAGAAAAAAAAGAAAATTAAAACTCAACCCTTTTAGGTTTGACAACTCCAAAGAGCTCTTAAAATGAGAAAAAAAATCTCTCTCACTCTTTCATCACCTCCGAAAAGGGCATTTTCATTGCCCCAGGATTTAAGATTGCGAGAGCGAAAGCGAGAGAGACAGCGAGTCTAGGTTTTCGCATCTCGTGGAGCAAAGAAAGGGAGACAGCGCGCGAGAGAAAGACAAGAGGCTGATGCTTTTTTCCCCCTTCCTCGTCCGACCTCTTTCACTCCCTCTTTTTTGTTTTGTTTTGAATTTTCTTATTCTTTCTTACTCATTGTTTTCTTACTTATTCTCAAGGTGATCAACAGCGAGGCGCCGTCGTGAAACTGATGTCTAAGAAACCAACACCAGCAGCGACGCTCGAGACGCCTTTTTCGAAAAAGATTCAACAAGTAGGAGTAGTAATAATAATGGTTTGAACCAAAGAAACTAAAAAAGGAAAAAACGTTTTTTTTCTCTTCCTTTTCAACCCGTCGTCGACCCCTTCGACTTGCACTTGCCGCAGCTCGCGAAGCAGTTGTAGGGCATCGACACGCATTTACCCTCTGCTGCCAGGACGGCGCACGTCTTCCCCCCGGAATTCGAAGGCGCGACGTCGGAGCAGCACCTGGCGCAGCTGAGGTCGCAGGTGCCCACGGCCAGGCTCGCGCACTTCCCGGCAGCGGCGAGCTGGTCGCAGGTGTACCTGCTCCTGTTGGGGGCCCTGTTGGAGCAGGTGGAGCAGGTCCCCTTCGTGCAGGTGAACAGGCACCTCCCGGAGGGGACCATCGAGCGGGAAGAGCACGAGGTCCTCGGCGCTTGGAGACGACAGAGCAGTTGGCCGAGGCCGAGGGGGAGAAGTCGGAGCAGAAGGCTGCCTGGTCCGCCGGGAGGGGAGGGAGAGGGGTCGAGGCTGGGGTCGAGGCTGGGGTTGAGGTGGGGGCAGGCGTGGTGGTGGGCTTGGGGGTCTGCGGCGGAGGGGGCTGTTTGGAGGGAGATGGAGTTGGTTAGAAGAGAGGAAAAAAGAGAAAGAGAAAATCAAGTGAGTTTTTTTTTTTTTTTTTTTTTTGAGTTTTTTTTTTAAAAGTTTCTCTTTCCATTTCAAAAAAAAAAAAACCCCCCACACAAAAAAACACCCCG
>Ga0114918_10003506_pt1 | contig 13829 bp, 15 predicted proteins | sample LantaG_FD_87015 | JGI IMG/M metagenome (GOLD analysis project Ga0114918, IMG submission 87015) | Deep subsurface microbial communities from Baltic Sea to uncover new lineages of life (NeLLi) - Landsort_02402 metaG | ecosystem: Environmental > Aquatic > Marine > Oceanic > Sediment | place...
AAAAGAAAAAAAGAGAAGAAGAAAAAAAAGGGAAAACGCCCCCCCCCCCCCTTTCCTCCACAAAAACCCCCACCCCCCCGAAAAAAAAAAAAAAAAAAAAAAAAAAAACTCACCAGTCAGGTTCGTCCCGATCACGTCGTCCCACTGCTCCCTCTTCATCCGCAGCATCAGAGTGTCCCTCGTGATCCCGGCGTTGTTCACCAAGACGTCGACCGTGCCCCACTTGGCGACGGCCTCGTCGATCAGGCGCTGGATGTCCTCTCCCTTGCTCAGATCGGCGCCGACGACGATCGCGTCGCCGCCCGAGGCTTTGATCTGGGACGCGACCTCCTCAGCGGCCCCCGCGGAAGAAGCGTAGTTGACGACGACGCGGGCTCCCGCGGCTCCCAGGGCGAGCGCGACGGCGCGGCCGATGCCGCGGGAGGAGCCCGTGACGATGCAGACGGGGGGCGCGGTTCCTAAAAAGTTAAGTTTTTTTGGCCGAGGTTGAGGTTGAGACAGGGCAAACTTGGAGCAAGAGCGCTGACCGCCGCTCGTTTTTCTGCCCTTCGATCGAGAACGATCTCCTTCCTTCTCTCCCTCTTCTTCTCTCCCTCCCCACTTCTACTACTACTTCTACCACTCACCGGCCTTGGCGGCGGCAGCGACGGGCTCCGTCGTCGTGACGGACGCGCGCGTGGCGAGCGCGGCCCTGTTGTTGCCTCGAGGAGCGGCGGCAGACTGCGACGGGAGCAGCGGCGACGACGCGACGGCGACCGACGAGCGGAGCGCGGCCGCGGCGCGGCGAGCTGAGAGGAATTGTTGAGAAGTGTTTTTTTTGTCGGTATCGGTGAGTTTTTCGTTTCGACTTCGACCCCGAGGAGGCGCATTCTGAGCCTTTTGTCTCAAAGGGCCGGAGAACGACAAGAGAAAGAGGACGGGGAAGAGGTCCGCACGGGTCGAAGGATGGACCGGTGCTCCCTTCGATTGGTTTGGTTCGTCGACGAAAATCAAAGCTAGTCAACGCAATCCAGTTCCGGCAAAACTCCCCTTCCGGCGCTCCCATCCTCATTTTCTCGTTCCTCCCATTCTCACCGGGCGCGGCGAAGCGGGCGACGCCTGTGCAGGCGGCGGAGCGGGCGATGGTGGCCATGTTAGTTTTTGGAGTTTTGGGGAGAGAAAGAAGAAGAAGAAGAAGAGGATGAAAAGAAGAGCAAAGTAAAACGAGCACCGTCGATTTTCTTCCTTTTGCGATTTTTCCCCTTCTTCTTCTCGCTGCCCCTCGTACCTCACCCTCGACCTTTTCCGCTCTCTCTTCCGCCAACCTCAAACAAAAAACGCACTCATAGAATTTACACACCCGAATCCACCTTAGAAAACGAAACAATATCACCGGTCCCCGCCGCCGCCGCCGCAGCACTTTAAAAAGCCCCGGCACAGCGAGAGGAGCCCGCAGGCGGCAAAGGCGGCGCAGGTTCCGACAGAGGCCCAGACGACGCTCTCCCGCCACTGCGCCTCGGGCACGCCCGCGGCGTCGGCCATGGCGCGGTACTTGGAGAAGACACCTTCGTGATTTTTTTTTGAGAGAGAAGGAGAGAAATAGGAAAGGGTTTAGTGAGCAAGGATTCCTTTCCACTCCTTTTGAAAGAGGCAGAAAAAGTCTCTCTTTTTTCCACTCGCTCTCTCTTTCTCTCTCTCCGTCAAAAGGAAGGGAACACGAACTCTCTCTCTTACCTGCAGCGACGCCTGAAGAGTTTGTCATTTTGAAGAGGTTTGCGAGAGACATTGTCGAGAGAGAGAAAGAGAGAGAACAACAGTGAGCCTTTCGGAGGAGGAAGAAGAAGAAAAGAAAAAACCCGAAGAAGAAAAATAAAGGAAAAATCAAGCCTCAAAAACGTCCTCTCTCTTCTTCTCCTCTTACCCCACCACGCCGCCGCGACCCCCTCGAACAGCGCGTCCGCCCAGTCCCCGAGCCCGCACAGGTTACAAGTAAAGCATTGCAAAATCGAGAGGGCCAGGGCCGCGGCGACGGAGACGCCGGCGACGGTGTAAGCGTAAATACAAGCCTGGTTCGGGTTGGACTGGCCGCTTTGGTCCCAAAGGAAACATTCGGCGCCGAGGGAGACCCCGGAAGAGTCGACGTTGACCTTCTGGAGCTTGAGGGCGGTGATTCCGGCGACGGCGCCGGCGCCGGCGACCTTTTTTTTTTTGAGGGGAGAGGAACAGAAATGAGAGGGAGTCGGGGTCGAGAAAGAGAGGCCGCTGGTCGGAAGATCCCCCCTCCATCGACCGATGCTTTTTCTTTCTTTCTCTCGCTCGCTCACCGTGGCCAGGCTGATGGTCCATTTCAGGACCTTGATGCAAAATGCCATTTGAGGGCGAGCGAGCTTTCGGCTGGTCGAGAGCGAAAGAGAAGGAGAGAGGAAAGGACGACAAGGATAAAAGATTGGGCCTTTTTCTCATTATGACTCAACCGAAAATCGCTCGACCCTCTTTCTTGATGTCCATCACTTTCTCTTTTCTCTTCACTCCGACTCCTCCCTCTCCTTTCCTTGAACTCGCTCCGCGCGATGAGCTCCGGGGCGCGGGCGGTACGTTTCTGTGATCGCGGAGCTCTCCATTGATTCCGACAAGCATCAAAGTTGAGAAGAAGCGTCGAGTCCCCAGCCCCCCCATCCCGACTCTTGCTCACTCGCTTTGACCTCTTCTCCCCCTCCTTTCAAACTCTTCAGGCCTCCGTCTCGGTCATCTCCCTGGCCCTCCTCGCGGCCCTCTGCCTCTCCCTCGCCTGCCTCTCCGCGGGAAAGGGATCCTCGCTCTGGTCGAGGCACGCGAGGAGAGGGTATGACTTCAAAGCGGGGTGGCTCGCCTTCTCCAGCAGCAGCAGCACCGGCGGGCCCCGCCCGCTGCGGGAGGTCTCCCGCGGGACGGCGATCGCCGGCGCCGTCGCGGCCTCGACGCTGGCTCTGTCCTGCGTCCTCGCCGCCACGTGCCTCACGCTCTGCCTCCTGGGGAAAGCAGGGGGCTTCCTGGCCGCGGTCGCCGTCCCGGCCGCGGCGCTCGTCGCGGCGCCGCTCTGCGTCTTCCAGGTCCTCATGTCGGTCTTCGGCTCGAAGGTCGTCCAGAGGGAGCTCGGGCTGCGGTGGGTGCCGTGGCCCGACGTCGGGTGGTGCCTGGGGATCGGTAAGGAAGCTGTATGGAGATGGAGATGGAGAGAGAGAGAAGAGAAAGAAAGAGGGAGAGAGAGAAGACTTTTACGCTTTGTTCTTCCAAGGACCTTTCTTTCTTTCCCCCTTTTTTCTCACTCGTACAAAGCTTTCGACTTAAAAAAGAAAACGCACTCTCTTTGGCTACAGCTGCCGCCTTCCTTTGGGCTCTCGTGGGGTGCCTCGGCTGCTGCGTGCCAGCCAGGAAGAAGAGAAACGTCGTCGCCTATCCTTCCTCCGCTCTGGCGACGCCGCTCGCGGCGGCGGCACCAGCTGCTTCCGCTCCTTCCTCTTCTTCCGTTCCTTCCGCTCCTCCACTCGCCCGCGCCGCCTCCTCGGGGGACAACAACAGGAAGAGCGTCGCGACGCCCTTCACCGACGGGATGGCCGCAGAGGACGCGGAGGCGCTGGGAGTTTCTTCCTCGAGGCCCGCAAGCGCCGCAGGCTTCGTGAAAGTCCCCTCGTACAAGCTGCCGAGGTTCCACGCGACGACGGCAAAGGGAGGGAGGGCGGGCAGCTCCGGCGGCGGGAGGAGCAGCAGCAGCAGCAGCAGAGGCGGCAGAGACGCGAGCGCTAGCAGCGCCGCGGCGGGCTCCTCCTCCGCCCCGGTCGCTCCTGCGTCGGCCTTTGGCTCCGGAGCAATGAGCAGGGGCGCCTCCGGCGACGGGACTGGCCCCCGGGTCGGCGCGGCGCAGCCAGCGAGCCACCTTCCGGAGGCCCCTCCGCCGGAGTCCCTGCCGAACCCGCAGAGGCTCGGGTTTTTCGCCGCCGTGAGGAGGTCGATGTCGAGGGTCGCCTCTATTTCTTCGAGCGCCGAGAGGGAGGTCGGAGGGGGAGTAGTGTAAAAACCTCCCTCGTTTTGCTCCTCGTCTCACTCCTTTTTCTCTTTTCGTCTTCTCTCTTTCGTCCGTTGAGGAAAGCTTCGTCGAAGTTCTTCGACATCGCGCCTTCTGGAACTCTCCCCTCTGTTCTCGACTTCTGCTCTCTTGATTGAAGCGGAACGGAAAAAGGGTCGGAGAAGCCTCACGAAGAGCGAGAAAGAAGAGGGAACTGAGGAGGAATCGATCGATTGAGAAATAAAAAAACAGAAAAGTTCTATGTCTTCGACCTCCGCTGCCACGGGCCTCGGCGCCAAGGCCCGCGCGTTCTGGAACCACCCTGCTGGCCCCAAGACAATCCACTTCTGGTGAGATGTTGGGGGGAGGAAATACGAAGGAGAGAGCGGGAGAGAGAGAGAGAATGAGAGCGTCGGCGGCGTCGATGCCAAGAGAGCAAGGGCGCAGCGAACTCGTTCGTCTTGCCCTTTCTCAACCCCGACCTCCTCATCCTCCTTCTTCCTTCTCACCCCGCCTCTCAACTCGCCCCCCCCCCCGCCTCTCAACTCACCTCCTCTCCGCAGGGCCCCGACCTTCAAGTGGGGCATCACCTTCGCCAACATCGCCGACTTCTCCCGCCCCGTCGAGTCCATCTCGACGCCGCAGCAGTGCGCCGTGACGGCCACGGGCGTCATCTGGTCGCGCTTCGCGACGCAGATCGTGCCGGTGAACTACAACCTGCTCACCGTCAACGCGTTCATGGCGATGACGGGGATGTACCAACTGTCGAGGAAGTTCGGGCTCGTTGAAAGTGCTGCTCCCGCTCCCGCTGGGGCGGTTGCGGCGGTTGAGGAAGAGGCGAAGAAGGTCTCTCCGGCGTGAAAAGAAAAGGAAAAAAAACAAAGTTTTTTTTTCTTTTCCTCTTTTTTATTTGTAGCAACAAAAACTCTCCCTATCCCCCGTCAGCGGCGTCGTCCCCTGTCCGTCCGAAAACTTCAAAGGTAAAAAAACTAGGGCAGGAGTTGGCGCACCCAAAAGTGAGGAGGTGGGGAACAGAAAAGATTGAAAAAAAAAGTTTCATCATCCGTTGATGCTGCTGCTTCTCCTTCGCTCCTGCTGGTTGCTGCTCCCGCCGCCGCCGCCGCCTCCGTCGATGGAGAGCGCGCCGAGGCCGCCGGTGTTCGCCCCTCTCCCCCTCCGACTGCCCCCTCCCCCCCCGTCCCTGCCGCCGCCGCCGCCGTCCCCCCCCGCTCCTCCTCCCGCGCCTCCGCCGCCGCCGCCGGCCTCCCCGCCGGCGCGGATCGACCAGCCCCGCGGCCCCGCGCCCGTCCCGCGGCCGCGGCGCGGGCTCTGCGGCTCCTCGAGCAGGCCGTCGAGCGAGGGCCAGAGCGCCGGAGCGGGGGGAGGGGGGGGGAAGGGGGCGGTCGCGGCCCGCCGGAGCTGCCGCGAAGGAGGCGGGAGAAGGGAGAGAGCAGCAGCAGCAGCAGCAGCGCCGCCGCTCTTGCTCGTCTGCTGCTCCCCTTGCTGCTGCTGCTGCTGCCTCTTTCGCTTGCTCCACGCCGCGGAGGAGAGCCAGGGAGAGGGCCGACCGGCCGCTAACGCCGTCGCCTCCGCCGCGGCGGCCTCCGCCGCTGCCGCCGCTCCCGCCCGGGCCCCCTCGACGTCGGAGGGCCCGGCCGCCCCGCCGTCGCGCCGCCGCCGCCGGCCCGGCGAGAAGGGCCCGGCCCCCGCGGCCGCGGCCAGGCCCGCGGAGAGCCAGGCCGCGCCGGCCAGCAGCGGGAGGCCCCAAAGCAGGCCCGGGAGGGGCAGGGGCGACGGAGAGCGGGGCCGCGCGCTCGCCGCCGCCGCCGCCGAGCTGGCCGCGGCCGCGGGCGAGGTCTCCCCGCCGGCGTCGGCCGCGGCGAGCATCGAGACGTAGTAGGCGGCCTGCCCGGCGACGACGACCACGCCCAGGGGGAACCCGGCCATCGCGGAGCAGCGGGAGCTGCCGCTGCTGCCGCTCCCGAGGTGGCAGAAGGAGGCCCCCGCGGCGAGCGCGCCCGAGGCCGCGGCGAGCGCGAGCGCGGCCGCGGCGCCCGCGGCGGCGCCCTGGAAGGCGGCGGCGGCGGCGGGAGGAGGAAATGTCGTCGAGGAGAAGGGCGATTTGGGCGTGAAAGCCTGCGCCAGGCCGTAGTAGGAGGTAGGCGCCTGCTTCGTCGCCGCGGTCGCGGCGCGGAGCCAGCCGAAGCTTTTGTCAGTTTTGTTGAGGCGAGGGAAGAGAGAGCGAGAGAGAGAGCGAGAGCGAGAGAGCGAGAGCGAGGTGAGCGATTTTCAAATCGGCGGGGCTGTCGTGCCGCCGAGATTGAATCGACGTTTGGAAAACGATGCTCCAAGTACCTGAAGCCCGGGAGCCGCGCCCAGTGCTTGGTCGCCCCGAGGAGCAGGGAAGTTAGGCACGCAGATGAGCCCAGGAGGTGGACGAGGGAGACGAGGGCGGCAGAGGCGCAGATTGAGGCGGGGTGAAGACGACCGGGGGAAGATTCGGACGACGACGACGTCGAAGTCGAATCGCTGTCCTCTTCCTCGTGCTCGTCTCGGCGTCGCTCGACGAGCGGAGCGAGGCCCGACTCGTCGACGTTTGAGACCGAAGGCGTCGCGGCCGTCGCTTCGGGGTCGGCGACGGGCTCCGGAGGCGCTGCCGCCGGGAGCATGGCTCTGCTCGCGGGAAGAGAAGATGATAATTTGGAAGAGGAGTTTTGAGGAGGAGTTTTTTTTTTTGCAAAAGAGAGAGAAAAGAGTTCCCCCCCCCTTTACCGGAAGAAACTCCCGATGCTCCTCCTCGCCCCGCCGCCCGCGGCCCTCGCCGGAGCTGCCTTGTTCCTCTTTTTTTTCTTCGCCTTCTTTCTCTTGGTCACCCTCCCTCCGCGCACAGCAGCAGTCGAGGTGGAAGCCGTTCCTCCTGCCTCTCCGGCGTCGGCCCTCGAGGCTGTCCACGCGGCCCTCCCGGTCTTCCTCGACCCGTCGGCGGTGGTGTAGACCCGCGCGCCGCCTCCCTCCGTCGTCCAGAAGCCGCCGCCGCCGTTGCTGCTGCTGTTGTCGTTGAAGGAGCGCGGCTGCCAGGCGGAGGCCGAAGCTCCCGCCGCCGCTCCCGCCGCCGCCGTCAAAGCCCCTCCCGCGCCGCCCTGGGCAGCAGCCGCGGCCGCGAAGTCGATCAGGACGGCCCTGCCGGTCCGCGGATCGCACCCGCCGGCGTCCAAGATCGCCGCGACGGGCACGAAGTCCGGCAGCAGGGCCCACCAGGGCCTCCGGTCGGCGAAGAGAGGAGGGGAAGAAGCATTGCAAGTGGAAGGAAGGTTGTTTGCGGTGGCTGCGGCTGCGGCTGCAGCGGTGTTCTCTCTCTCTCGCTCTCTCTCGACGGAGGACCCTTCCGCTCGCTGCTGCTGCTGCTGCTGCTGCTGCTGCTGCCGACAAACAGTGGCAGGAGCAGCAGCGATGAACGCGGGCTGCCGCCTCGGCACCGCCACTCCGGGGATCTCTTCGAAAAAGTCATCGTCGGCGTCGCCTTCGTCGATAAAGCTACTGCCGCTCGCGCGCCGCCGCCGGGTCTCCTCCCGTTTTCTCGTCGCCTCGACTTTGGCGGGGAGGGGGGCCGAGGGGCGCGGAGGGAGGACCGTCGGGCGCCGAGGCGGAGGGATGGCGACGGCGGCGCGCAGAGCCGCGACCGCGGCGAGAGCGCCCTTGCTGCCACCGCCGTCGCTGTTTTCTTCTCCGTCGTCGTCGGCGGCGGCGTTGCCGCCTCCTCCACCCCTCGCCGCCACTCTGCCTCCCCCTCCTCTCGAGATCAGCGACCTGTCCAGCCCGGGGCTCGTCCGGAGCGGGCGGGGGCGCGCAAAAGGGTTCACGGCGGCGGCAGTCGCTGCTGCTGCTGCTCTCGCCGCCACCGCCCTCTCCTCCCTCCGGCGCGCCGCCGAGGCCGCCTCGCGCTCCGCCGAGTCCAGAGGGGAGACGAGCCCGGCCTCGACCAGTCCTTTCCGAATCGACAGGCTCGAAGTCCTGCGGTCTCGGTCTTGGCTCTGGTTTTGGCTTCGGTTTTCGTCGCCCGAGGCGCAGGGAAAAGAAGAGCAGGTCGGAACAGCAGCGCTGGCCGGCGTCGCGAGCGAGTCCGTCTCAGCCTTTCTCGGAGGGAAAAAGGCGCTGGAGGGAGGGGCTGACGTTCGCCTCGCTTCTCCTATTGCAGCTACTGCTGCTGCGAGTGGAGGGCGCGGGGGCAGCTCGTCGAGGGCGTCAAAGGCGCCAGGGAGGCGTGACGGAGGGTCTGGTCGTCTTTTTTTTGATTTTTTTTTAGAGAGAGGCAATCGATGAGCAAATCCGTCTTTCTCTCTCCCTTTCAGTGTCTCTCCCTCTCTCGTTCTCTCTCGTCCTTCTCTTACTTTCGCCCGGACGCGAGCTGCAACCTCCCGAAAGGCATGCGCGGCGGACGCGCGAAGAAGGCGTCGTTGTCCTGGTCTTCGTCGTCCATTCCGTGTGCTTGTCTCCCTCTCTTTTTGTCGCCGATTCGCTCGTCGGCCGGGCGGAGAGAAAAAGTGAGGGTGCCCTCTAAAAACAGAATTTCGCGCGGGCCGGGAGGGAGGGAACAACAAAGCAACGACCTACAGAGGGGTTTCAAGTGCCTCGCCGATTCTCCAGCGGGTCCTGGACTCCAAGCGCCTTTTGAGGGGCGAATTTGTATCTTTCCAGGCCGCGCGCAGGTCCACGTCTGATCGTCGGGGAGAGAGGAGGGAGAGAGTGAGAGAGCTGAGAAGAGAGCGAAAAAAGAGCGCGAAAAGGAAGAGAAGAAGGGCAAGGGAGAAGAGAGCGAGAAAAGAAGAAGGAAAGCGCCTCTTCTTCTTCACTGTCGCGGAGATCATCGAATGCCGCCGCCGCTCCCGCTCTTTGGATTCTTTAGAAAGAAAAGCAAGCGCGCGGCGCGGCGCGTCTCAGCAGCAGCGCGCGGAATGAGAAAAGTAGAATCTTTTTTCTTTCGGAAATAATCCAAGAGTGTGATTTAACAACAGCAACAACAAAACCTCTTCCTCTTCTTCTTCTTCTCTCTATCTCCCCCCCGCCGCGGCCGCCTTGACGTACCCTTCCACGAGCTTGGCTATCTTCTCCTGCTTCGAATCGGAAAGGTGACACCCCGAAGAAGAAGCAGGATTCGTTGCCTCGGCGCTGCTGCGCTTTCTCATCTCGGCCTCGACGATCTTCGCCGCCGCCTTCCTTGCGACGCCGTCGTACTGCTCCTTCGACAGCTTCTCCTTCTTCTGCTTCAGGCGGCGCTTGAGCGCCGTGGAGACGCAGGCCCGGACAACGGCCGTGATCTCCTGGAGGAGGGCTCCATCGGAAGAGGGAGCAGGAGCGGAAGCCGCCTTCTTCGCTGCCGGCTCCTCGTCGCCTCCGTCGTCGCCGCCGACGTCCTTCTCCTTCTTCTCCCGCGCCTCTTCTTCCTCTTCCTCGGCCTCCGCGGCGGCAAGCGCAGCGGCCGCGGCGTCCTTCCTCCTCTTGAGGCCACGACGCTTGGCCTCCTCCTTGGCTCGCGCGGCCTGTTTGAAAAAGATAGAGCGAGTTTTTTTTCAAGAGTGAGGAAAAAGGTGAGTTTTCCCCCCCTTTTTTTTTCCTCTGCCTCGAAAGTCTCTCGTCTCCCTTTCTCTCGCTCTCTCTCAAGAAGCACGAAAACAAAAAAAACAGAAACGCACCATATAGGCATCGAAGTCTCCGATGTCAGCCACGATGGGAGCGGCAATAGCAGCTGTCGCTGTCGCAGCAGCTCCCACAGCCGCCGCCGACAACGACATCTTTGTCGTCGCCGCGGCGGCGGCGGCCCTCCTCGCCGCGCCCAACTGCGCCTCGATCCGCTCCGCCGCGGCGGCGTGCTCCGCGGCCTCAGCGGCGGCGCGCTCGGCCTCGAGGAGCCTGGCGCGGAGCTCCGGCGGGAGGGCGTCGTCGGAGATGACGGTGGGCTCGGGATGCTTCTTCTTCTCCAGAGCCGCCGCTGCTTCGATGGCGCCTGCGCCCGCGGCCTTCGTTCCCTGCTGCTGCAGCTGCTCCTTCCCACTCGCGGTAGCAGCGCCAAACCAAAAGTCCAGCACCGCTCCCGCGGCCGCCCTCGCGCCCTCGTCCCTGCACTGTGCTGCGACGGCCCGCACGGCCCGCTCCGCTCCCGAGGGCCCCCTCTCCGCGGCGGGGAGCGGAAGCGACCCCAGCACCCGCGCGCCGTCGGCGGCGACGGCCGCCGTAGAGACGGTGGCGGAGAACGAGAACGAAGAAGAGGCCCCCGCGGACGCCCTCGCGGCCTCCTCCGTCCAGCCTGAGAGCGTCTTGACGATCCCGGCGTTTTTCGCAAGAGCGGCCAGGGAGCGCTCATCGGCGGTCGTCAGGCATCGCAGAGCGACGGCGCGGCGGTGGGGCGCGGCGTCGGCCGCAGAGAGCGCCTGCGCGGCAGCCCTCGCGCGAGGGTCGGCGCCCGAGGCCGCCGCGGCCAGCGCGGTCCACAGGCTCCGCGCGTCGGCGCGCTCGGCCGCGGCGGCCCTGACGTCGAGCTCGGCCTGCTCCGCGGTGCGGGCGTAGCCGCCGTTGGGGCCTCTGCCCGCGCCGGCGTCGCCAAAGTCCGAGGGGGAGGAGGCGCGGGCGGCGGCCTCGCGCCGCGGCTGCTCGCGCCGCGTCTTCTTCTCCTGTCCGACCCTCGTCTTTTTGGGCTTTCTCTTCTTCCTCGCGAGCGCCGCCTCCGCGGCCTCGCGCCGCCTCTCGTTGCGCTCCACGTCGTTGACGTCTTCGTCAGAGGAGGAGGGGGAAGAAGACTCGTCGTCGCTGCTGCTGCTGCTGCTGCCGCTCCGCCTCTCGCCGCCGCTCTCGCCGCCGCCCCTTATCGCCGCCGCCTTTAACCTCTGCCGCATCTTCCTCATCGCCTCCTCCCCGTCGACTTCCGCGTTCCCCAGCACCCCGCCCCACCCCAGCGCCCTCGCTGCCTCCCGCACCCCCGAAAGCAGCGCTCCCCCGACGGTGTCGGGGTGGCGCCTCGCCGTGTGCTCCCCCGCGAACAGCAGGCGCCGCGAGCACGGACGTGCCAGCACGTCGTACGTTGCTCCCGAGGCGCCAGGCGCGACGAAGCTGTAGGCCCCCCGCCCCGCGAAGGGATCGCGGCCCCAGCCTGTTGTCAGGGAGGCGATGGGGTCGGGCACAGAGTGGGGCCCGAAGGCCGAGCGGAGAGAGGAGAGGGCGGCTCGGACGGCGGCGGCGGCGGCGGCGGCCGCGGAGGCGTCACCATCGCCGCCGCCGCCGCCGGCGCTCGCGCTCCCGCCTTCGCCGAGAAAGCGCTCCGCCGCGGCCCCGGAGAACAGCGCGGCCAGCACGGGCGGCGCCCCCGACTGGAAAGCGCCGACGTCCCAGAACATGAATGCGGTCCCTCGGGACAGCTCCGCGGCCGTGGGGTCCCGCGAGAGGAGGATGGGGGGAGGAGAGGCCGAGGCGCCGCCGTCGGGGGTTACCGCCAGCGCCGCCGCCGCCGTCGCCGTCGGCTGCAGGACCCCAAAGTAGTCGAGCCCCTCGGGCCAGAACCGCGCCCCAAACTCCAAGAAGACCTTCTCGAGCTTGCCAAAGCCCAGGGCGCGGACCGCGTCGGCCTTCCAGGGCGGCAGGGCGGGCTCGAAGGAGATGGCCGCGGGCGAGCGCGAGCACGAGGAGGACGGGGGGGAGGCTCCCTCCCGCGCTCCCTCCTCTCCAGCCCCTTTGCCCTCCCCGGCAGCCAAGGGGCCGACGCTGGCCTTGAGCACGCCGAGCGGCACCGTCACGATGGCGACGTCGGCCTCGACCTCCTCCCCGGAGGCGGTGGTGACGACGACGCCGAAGGAGCCGCCGCGTCTCTCGTCGCTCCCCTCGTCGCTCCCCCATCGAATGCCTCGGACCGGAGTCGAGAACCGAAGGTCGACGGCGCCGGCGCCGGAGGACGAGGGCGACGGCGACGACGACGACAGCTGCTCCGCGGCCCTCTCGAGGAGCGCGCCGTACCCTCCGACGACCATCGCGTGCCCCCCACCGAAGCCCCCGAAGGTGTCGTCCTGTTGTTTTGTTTTGGGTGTTGTTTTTTGAATGGTGGCGGGGAAGGAGAAAAAGGGAGGTGAGTTTTCTCCCTCCCTTTCTCGCAGCGCGCTGCCGACGGCGGAGAGAGGGGTAGTCCTCTGCTCCCTCTCTCTCGCTCTCTTTCTCCGCTTTTCCTTCTTCCGCCGCCGCCGTCGTCGTCGTCGTCGTCGCCGTCAAGCACGACAGCGGCGCCGTCATCGTCGAGCACCCCTCACCTGGTTCCAGTGCGACAGGCAGACCCTCGACAGCGGCGCGGCGCAGCCGTACTCCAGGTTGGCCCAGTGCCAGTCGAGCAGGCGGAGCTCGATCGCAGTCGCGGCGGCGAAGGCCGCGCGCTCTCTGGCCGCGGCCTCGTCTCCGCCGGCGTCGGCGGCGCCGCCGCCGGGCCTCTCCTCGTCATCCTTTCTCGCCGCCGAGGCCGAGGCAGAGGCAGAGACCCCGGAGAGCCTCGCCGCGAGCGACGCCTCCAGAAACTCCCCGAGCGTCCTCCCCCGCTGGCTCCCGTCGCGCGCCGCCCCTCCCGCAGGTTGCTCCCCGGGGGGGGGCGAGTGGAACGCGGCGTCTTTGGCGTCGTCGAGGAGCGCGTCCCGCATCGTGTCGGCCCGCTCGTCGGCCTCCTTCGGGACCAGCCTGCCCCCGCTCCCGCCCCCCCCCTCTCTCCCCCCGCCTCCTCCCGCCCCGTGCGGAGGAGGAGGAGGCGAGGAAGAGGAGGCGGGGTCGAAGAGCGGCAGGGACTCGCCCAGCCTGTGCAGCGGGACGCCCAGCTGCCTCGCCAGGAGGGCGGACGGGTCGCTCCTGCGCCCCGCCGTGGCGCTGGCCGACAGGGCAGCGTCGCCCAGAAAGTCCGGCGCGACGCCCGTGACGATCGACGCGCCGAGGTCGACGGCCGCCGCCAGCGCCGCCGCTGCGGCGGGACCGCTCGCCCCGCCCCCCGCCCCTCCAGCTCCTCCCGCTCGCGCTGCGACGGTGGAAGCCCTCCCCCCGGCGCGACCCCGCGCCTCGAGGACGGTGACGCGCACGCCGCAGCGGGCGAGGTGCAGCGCGGCGCCGAGGCCCGCGGGCCCGGCGCCGACGACGACGGCCGAGGCGCCCGGGCGGCACAGCGGGGGCTCCGCTCGCTCCTCCTCTCGCGCTCGCGCTCGCTCCTCCTGCTCCTTCCCCTCTTTTACCCCCTTGTCCTCCTCCTCTCCGCCGGGGGCGACGGCCTCCCCGGCCAAGAAGCGCTCCACGCCGGCGCGCAGCAGCAACTTTTTCTCGGTTAGGTCGATGCCGCCAAACTTAGCCTCGAGCCTCTTCCTGAGAGCTTTCTCCGTCGTGCTGCTCATGTCCGCTGCGGCGAGCTCGGCCGCGAGGGCCGAGAGGAGTTCTGCGTCTGACGGAGGAGGAGCAGCGGAAGCAGAAGCAGGAGGAGGAGGAGGAGTTGAAGCGGACGGGGGGTTCTTTTCTTCTATCCTGATGAGGCCAAAGTTGATCGCGCCGATCAGCGAGAGGTACCTGTGCGCCTCCCTGATGAGCTCTGCCTTCTCCGGGGAAAGGGAGCCGGAACCGGCGGTGCGGGCAACAGCGGCGGCGACGCAGGCCTTGGAGGTGAGCTCGACGGTGGGGTCGGAGGCCCAGCGGGAGAGTACGAGCGAGCTGATGTTTTTTTTTTGGGGGGGGGGGGAGGGGGGCGAGGTCGAGGGAGAAAAAGGGGAGAAGGGGGGGTCCTCGAACTCTTGTGACTGAAAAAATCCTTTTA
>Ga0114918_10003507_pt1 | contig 13822 bp, 5 predicted proteins | sample LantaG_FD_87015 | JGI IMG/M metagenome (GOLD analysis project Ga0114918, IMG submission 87015) | Deep subsurface microbial communities from Baltic Sea to uncover new lineages of life (NeLLi) - Landsort_02402 metaG | ecosystem: Environmental > Aquatic > Marine > Oceanic > Sediment | place: Baltic...
TATTGTTTTTTAGTTGGCTACGGAGCAACCGATGGCTTTATTCCACCACGTTCGCTTACAGGAACTACTCTTGGGACTACAAATACAGTAGGTGGCGGCGCGGATCAAATGCCAAACGCTAAGTATATCAAGCGTTATCGCGATAGACTTTACATAGGGAATACTGATATAGGTGGGACTGCTACCCCTTATAGGGTTTATTTCTCAAGCGTTCCATCTGCTGGAGCTATCACATGGACGCAGGCGACAGATTTTTTAGACGTTGATTATAGCGAAGAAATAATGGGAATGGGTGATAATTGGGATAGGTTGGTTATCTTTACGGAATATTCAGCTTATATGTATAACCAAACTGAATTTAAAAAGGTTTGGAATAGAGGTACATCCAACCACAGAACCATTAAAAACAGTGGTGGGTACATGATATGGGCTGATATGGATGGTGTTTGGATGTCTACAGGCGGAAGGCCAGAGAACGTATCAGGACGAGTCAAAGACTTTATTCAATTCTCTGATATGACAAGTGCTTTTGCTGAAATCGTTGATGAGGAATATCACCTTTATATTGGAAGTGTCACAGTAAATGGAGTTAGCTACAGCAACTGCACCATAATTTTAAACATCCCAACAATGACATGGAGACTACATGAGTATTCAGATACCATGACTATCTTTTCTAAATACTACGCGTCTGGTCAAGACCACCTTTGGATGGGAGACAGTTCAGGTGATGTGCACGAGCTTGGAAAGTTTACAGACTCAACCCTGCTCACGTCAGACGACGGTGCGGACATTGTGTCGTTATTCCAAACAGGCGGTATCACACTTGCTAATATATCCGTTATAAAGAAAATTAATAAGATAATTGCTTACGCTGATAGAGCGCAGGGTATGAATTTGAAAGCGCGAGTAATTGATAATAATACAGTAGCACTGACGGAATTTAAGAAATTGGGGCAATTAAAAAAGTATATCAATGAATACCATGTAAGACCAGATAGAGGTCACATACTTCAAATTGAGGGAACCGAAACGGGTCAACTTCCCTACTGGTCACTATTTGGATTTAGCATTGATTACTCAGCAGATAAACCATTTAAGAATTAATTTATGCCTTCGCTGGAAGACTGGGGATTTTCAAGGACACATCGCAGGGATGGAAACATCGATGCTGATTTGTCGTTGCCTGAGAATACTTTTAGCACAGACATTACAGAGCAACTAACGCAAACCGAGCAATACTTCCCTACTTGGTCTTTAACTGATGAATTGATTGATACTATCAATGTAAATAAACTTGTAGCAGGAACGATAACATCACAAAAGATTAATCTTGCCGTAACAGCCGATGGTGGAGATATATGGATCGCTGCGGGTAAAACAGACTTTGATAGTGTAGTAAATGGATTCATACTAGGAATTGACGATAGCGATTCGGATAAGGTGAAGTTTCATATTGGAGACTCGTCCAGTTCAATGGATTGGAACGAAACTACAGCAAATACTTTAACAATTACTAATGCAAATATTACAGGAACATTGACTGCGGGTGAATTGCATATTCCAGATGAAAATATAACCGCAAACAGTTTCCATACAGACACAGCAGGGAACTCGTGGTGGGGAGCCACACATGATGATTTCACATCAAACAATAACAATGCTTCTGCTTATATTCTAAAAGATGGAACCGCCAGATTTAAGTCTGCTATGACAGCTATTGCTGCGGTTATTAACAATTCATCACTTACGTTTCAGGATATTTTTGGCGATGGGTCAGATGGAACAGTGACAATTTCTGCGAATACAACACTTACTACTGACATGTTTTATGATGATTTAACAATTGATGCTACTAAAACATTATTTACAGGAGGATACAGAGTACATGTTAAAGGAACGCTTACGGTAAATGGAACTATTGGAAGAGCAGGAAATGCAGGTGGTGCAGGTGGTGCAGGTGGAAATGGTGTAGCTAGTGGAACAGGTGGAACAGGTGGAACGGCAGGTGCAGCAGGTACAGCTTTAGCAGATGGTTCCATTGCTGGAGCATTAGCTGGTGTCATAGGTTCAGTTGGTCCAAGTGGAACAGCGAATAATAATGCTGCTAATGCTGGAGTAGCTGGTAGTAATGGATCAAATAAAACTAAATCTTTAACTGCAGCAGATGATGTTGACGGTGTCTCTGGAGGAGATGGAGGAAAAGTAACTGACGGAAGTGGATCTAGTTCTCCAGGTGGAGTGGCTGGAACAGGTGGAACAAAGGGTACTGTTTCGGGAACTGTATATAATAAACCAAATACAGCAGTGGGATCTTGGCTTCTTCAGGATTTTTCAGAAGCTGCTGTAGCTGACAATAAACTACAGAGTTCTGCTAGTAGTGCATCAGGTGGTAGTGCAGGAGGCGGAAGAGGAAGATGCACTACTGCATCAGGCGGTCGCGCAGGAGGCGGTGGAGCAGGTGGTTCTGGAGGAAGCGGAAGTGTAGGTGGAATATCTCCTATTTTTGCTAAGGTTATTAATGTTACCGCAACTGGTGTTATTACAAATGCAGGTGGCGCAGGCGGAGATGGTGGCGCAGGCGGAAATGGTGCTTACACTACACCAGGGGCTGCTGCTCCAGGCGGTGGAGGATCTGATGGATCGGGAGGATCTGGAGGCGTAACACTTTTAGTTTATTCATCTCTTACAAATGCTGGTTCTATAACCGCTGCCGGTGGCGCAGGTGGAGCAGGTGGTTCTGCTGGAGCAACTGGTGATGGAGACGGTGGATTTGAAGGAGCTAACTGGGGATGGTGGGCTGCGGTAGATGGAACCGTTGGAACTAACGGTGTCGCAGGTGCTGTAATTCAACTTCAAGTTTAATATGTTTTTCGCAGTACATAAAAAAACAGGAAGGGTTAGGATGAGGTCGGAAGGAAGACCCAAGGTTGATAAGGATATTTTTGACATTGTTGAATATGATCCTACATCGGAAGAATTGGAAAGGATTGAGGATAATTATGTTCTTGATTGGAAAGACGAACTAAGGTTTACAAAGAGTCATCATCACATAACCAAAGAAAAAAAAGCAATTAAAGAAGAAAGTCTATCTGCTATAGAAGAAATTCTCGAAAAACCAGTTTTAGCTCCAGATGATATTAAAGCGGCATTTAGCACAATTCAACAATTATTAGAACAATAATATGGCAAGCATAGGAAATAAACTTTATAGTGATGCAAGAGCAGAATCGACCCAAGGCTCAACTCCGCATGAGCGTGCCCGCAATTATCGCTTGGCGGACATCGGGTTAATGCAAAAGATTACAAGTGCTGGACTCGGTAAAAACTTTGGGAGACAAATTGGCCAAGCACAAGCTAGGCTAGATGAGTTCGATCAGAAGATGGCGGCAACGGGTAGAGACCCTGAATCCTTTTCACAACAGGAAATGGATGATTTTGCCGATGATGTTTTCGGAGGGAACACACCGTCTCTTTTTGAGAATAGATTTTCTGGAATGAAAAGAGGAAGTGTTATTCGTAGGATTGATCAGAACTTTACAGAGCTTCAAGAGGATATTCAGAATGAGCTTTCTAATATCGCTAACCAAAGAGACTTTTCTGGACTTAATGCAGAGCAATTAGCAAGAGAACAAAGCGGGTTACAAAACGATGCCTTTAGAAATAGAGTAGAAAGTTTACAAGCATCATTAGAACATCTAGGTTCTATAACTGGAGAGGATCAGTCTGCTCAAATCAGTAGCTTAGACCAAGTTGTAAATGATATATTTGGTTCATCGCCAGGGGCATTAGCTGGTACTCAGTTCGCTCCAGAAGGCACTGTGCGCACAGAGAGCGGTTTTATAGGGGCAAGCGATGCTCCGCAAGCAGGGGCGCAAGGTCACACTGGGGAGACTTTATCGTATAACAGTCAGACAGGAGAGATCACAGGAACTACAACTGGCACAGTCTATGGAACAGAAATGGATCCATCGGCTGCCAATGCTTTGATGACAGAGTTGCAGTCAGGTGGAACGCAAGATTTGCAAGGTGCGTTTGATGCAGAACTCCAAGCTGCTTATGATGATATTCAATATCAAAGCGATATTCTTGATAATGCGGGTGTAAATTACACGGGGCTTACTGAAAGTGAAATAACTGACTTAGAGCAAGTTTATTCTGCAGCGGGTCAAAGTGATTCATTGATGCAGAATATTATAACCATGCAAGAAATTACTGATGAAGATGTGCAAGGATTTTTAGATGAAGCGACACAGTTCTATACTGGAGAGGGTAGTTACTATGCACAAACATTCCAAAGAGCAACTGAAAACTTCCAACGTGAACTTACTTTTCAAGCTGAAGAAAGAGAACGCGCGCTTGCAATGGAAAAACTACAAGCAGCAGCTTCTAGAAAACAAGCTAGAGCAGGACTTGAGGCATCAGGTATGACATTCACTGGTGCGGGTAAAGAACTTCTAGGAGAGGAAAGTGCATTTGAAACAGATGTACAGGGACTTCTTCAGCAAGAGGAAGATATTTTGACATCAAGCGCACAGGCACGTTTTGAAAAAGGAATAGAGGATTATGGTAGAGCACAAGAAGAATACTTAGGTAGTTCAGCACTAGCTGGTATTGCCATTCCAGAAGTAGCCGGTCAATCAATCTTTGGCGTAACACCAGATGTACGAGGCTCACTTGAACGTGAACAAGAAACTAATATTCAAACCTTAGCTCAAGAATTACAAGCTTCTGAAGAAGAATTTAGACAAGGTTCGCTAGCGTCACAAGTTGAACAAGGCTCGATATAAAATAAATCAATTATATGGCAGTAACAAACACAAGAACACAAGGTGGCGAACACTTGACTATAGACAAAACAACCTTTGAGGTAAAAGGACAAGATACCGGGAAGGTCTATGGCACAGGTACTAACCTTCAGGAAGCACTCGCCTTGCAGACTCAAATTGCGTCAGGTGGAACGCCGACAGTAAAAGGTCGTCCTGATCTTTATGCTGTCGCACCAACCGCGTCTGAGACATCAGCTGGTATTCAAGATGTAAACATTGCAGATGCAGGTCAACCACAACAAATGGTGACACCAACAGTTGCTACGCCTGATCAACTAGCTCAGAGAACTGCTGGTACACTTCCAAGTGCTAAAGCAGCTTTAGCTCCGACTGCGCCAGAAGCACCAGAGATACAAGCACCAACCGATTATGCTACTGCATTGAAAGAAGCGACTTCAGCAGGCGCACAAGCGGGAGTTGATGCGAAATTAGAAGCAGGAGATTCATATGATAGTTTACTAGATAAACAAAAAGCACTTCTTTACGAAGCTTATTTTGGACGTGACTTAACACCAGATGATCTAAAATGGCTTACTCCAGCTCAAGTAGCAGCCGTGACAGGTGGAGAAGAACGAATGCTCAAGGGTGCAATAGCTGGTTTAGAATCAATCGTTACCGCTCGCAGTGATAGACAAAAAGAAGAAGAAGCACAAAAGAAAGCTGATGAAAATGCAGCTTATGCGAAAATAGAGATGCTTGGGACTCTTGGAATGTTAAGTGTTGTAGGCGACGATGTTTTGCAAGGACTCTCGGATGCTACAGGATTATCTGTGTCAGACATTCGTGGTATTCAAACTGGAATTGATGCGCAAAATAGACAAACCTCTGTTGTGACAATCGGGACTGATAACAATGGTGAACCAATTAAAGCATTGATGGATTCACAAACTGGAGAAACTATTAAGATTCTTACTAAGGGAGAAGAAGCATATTATAGTACCTCAACTACAGGGGGTGTAACTGGAAGCCTAGATGATTGGGCAGCGTCTGTTGGCAATGATACAATTACACAAAACTTTGATACACCTGTAAATTATTTTAAAGATGGGAGAACTACACATAGCGCGTTGGATATAGATGGAGAGATAGGTGATCCAATATATACTCCAATATCAGGTAAAGTTGTTGAGGCTCAAAGTTCAGGTGGTTGGGGAACAACAGTGGTTGTAGAAGATTCTGGAGGAAATAAATGGAGATTCGCTCACTTTGATTCAGCAAATGTTTCAGTGGGCGATGAGATTTCAGCAGGTACAATGCTTGGGACAATGGGAAATACTGGCCACGTTATCAAGGGTGAGGGTGGCGATGGCTCACATCTACATATGGAAGTTAAAAATGCTAATGGATCCTTAATCAATCCAGCTAATTTATTGACAAATGAAACTACTTCTGCATCAACGATACCGCTAAAGTATAGAGCAGAAAAAACCATCGGTGGGAAATTGTTTGAATATGATGTACGAGATGCTCAAGGTACAATGAGAGATATAACACCATCTGGCTCAGCCGCAGGAGGTCTTGAAGAAATGTATACACCGCTACAGCTTTCAAAGGCAGCAGAGCTGGCTGGAGTTAGTTACTCAGAGTTTGCTAATTGGCCAATAGATCAGGCCAGTCCATATCTAGCTGGCTCAGAAGACGAAACAACTAGTTCAGACGAAGGTAAGTCATGGGTTTATCAGCAACTCTATGCAGATGATTTTAGAACGGTAAAGGAGATAAAAGAAGAATTTGAATCACTCATGCGTACATACCCCGACACATTCACAGATGAGGACGTTATATTAATTAATGACTATCTAAAGACAGAGGGTATAGTGCGTGACGCAGCGGAGGGTAATTGGAAATTCGGAGATTACATCGGAGATGACCCTAAATTTTAATTGATATGGGACTTTTTACACCATTTGCGTCACTTATCCTTCAAGAAACTAGCAAGAAAAAGAAGGACATAATTAAGTGGGGGGCAGAAGCTGGCGTGACTTTTGCAGGAATAACAACTGATGCTCTCAGTTTTGCTTCGGATTATGTGGGTAGGAAACCTGAAGTCATAGGTCAATTTTCAAACAATCCTATAATCGGTGCTTTAACTAGCGGGATTAATAACAGTGATAGAGTTTCACAAACTTGGAAACAAGCCCTAAGTTTCGCACCTAATGAAATGGATAAGGGTCTCACTAAAATTAAACAATCAGATTATATAAAACCAAGTGATGAGTATCTATCTTCATCATTAGCTGAGAAGTTTTCTCCAGACTTAATAGGAGAAACTTTATTCCATACTTCGTCAGATGTAGCCGGATCAATGGCCGGGTATCTTATTAATCCTTATTTTGGTGCGCTAACTCAAGGAGGTGCTGTTGCTCAAGACATGAAAGAAATAGCTCGTAAAGAAGGAGTAAGTGAAGATTATTCCGATGCTTTGGCTATAACGACCGGACTTACAGTTGGCTTAATAGATAAATTTGTACCAGATGAGATTTTGTCTCCAAAAGCTAAACAGGAACTTGTAGGCGGTATTGCTAAAAGATTGAGCACCTTTTCATTAAAGGCAACTCAAATGGGTGTGAAGGAAGGAATAACAGAAAGCTTGCAGGAGAATATACAGATGGCTGCTGAGATAACAATGAGAGAAATTGGAGTAGATGAGATAGTTGAAAGAAATGTAATGTCGGCCTTTGGTGGACTTATGGGTGGTTCTGGTATGCAATCTTTAAAGACTGTATATGATTATGCGAATACCGCTGACAATAAGCAGAAGCTCAAGGACTTACCAATGGGGTTTAGTATCAAAGATGTTTCTAAACGCTTTGAAGGATTTGAAGATTTAAGCACAAAGATACTTTCTAAATTAGAAGGACGTGATTTTGTTAGCAAGCAGTTCGTAGAAGACATGACGAACTCGGCTGACGTAAAACAAGTTGAACGTGAGTTATTTAGAGAAGTATTAAAAGGAATGGACGGCAATCAAATTTCAGTACAAGAACTAGCTGATATAGTTAAGTCAGAGCTTCTACCTTTAAGCAGCACAACATCTGGAAAACATAATACTCGTGACCCACAAACAGGATTATATAGGTCAGATTCCAGTAGATATGAGGGTGTCACTTTGCCAAATGATTTGCGTGGTCCGATAGCTAACTACTCTGAGAGAGTTTATCAATCCCCTATCAAAACGTCCGCTGGTGATATTCATTTTAAAGGAGATAACGTACCTAACTACTTTGGTCATACTAGAACAGAAGACACTATTGATAACGTCCGTAGGTTGATTGAGGTGCAAAGTGATTTGTTCCAGAAAGGCAGATTGGAGGAAGAATCATTTGGTGGGGATACATTTGTTATAGGAGAAAATGAGTACATAGTAAATGAAATATTACCAGGGGAAGACCCACAAATAGGCATTATAAATCCAGATGGAACAAGTAAAATAACATTTCTTAGTAAATTAAAACCAGAGATACGAAGCAAAATACAAGACCCTACTAAACTCCAACCATACCGCAACACATGGTTCCAACGGATGATTCGTGAGGAAGTTAAACGTGCAGCACAGGATAGTAAGAACTCTTTGTTGTTGCCTACCGGAGAAACAGCGATGAAGGTTGAGGGGTTAGGGGGTACAGGTACGGGAACATTTTGGTTCGATGAGGGATCAGATGGAGATTTAACTCCTAACGATTTGAAAGTAGGAAAAACTCTTACCCAAGGTGACGGAGATCCAGATGGCATGGCTGCTTATGACGAGTGGGTCATAACAGAGGTGCTTGGAGATGGGAAGTTTAAAGCGATACCATCGGACAGAGGGGACTTCCTTATGGTTGATGATGAATTAAAACAACAGGGCTTCGACTCCGAAGGTAATGAAGTTGATGAAGACGTAGACCAAACCTTCGTAGAACAATTCGACATCTCAGGTAAAATAGATGAACAGAATCCTATCTTCCGCTTCTATGAGAAAGAGGTACAGAAGTTCTTAAAACGTGAGTACCCCAACATGGAGGTCATTACAGATGAACGAGGTGTAACTTGGTACAAAGTTCCTCTAACAGAAGATATGGGGAAGTCACCGATACTTGCTTTCATGCGAGATACAGGACAGACACGCTACGTTACGCGAGAGCAGGCTGTAAAGGTTGTTAACGAATATACCAGTAGATTAAAGATTACCAATGCTGAAACACAACTAGCCGACTTTATTCTTACAAATACTGGTGGTGCTTTTGCGTCTACCTTCGGGAACAATATTACCTTTGTAGAAGGATTGCCACGTTTCGCAGCCGATCATGAGATGATTCACTTGGTAGTAAAAAACATTGAAAGCTTTGACATTTTCAAAAAAGATGGGATCACGCGCAAGACTTTACTAGATGAGATGAAAGAGAAGTATCCAGACGTTACCAATGAATATGAGTTGGAAGAACGATTAGCCGAGGAGTTTGAGAAGTTCGTAGAGTTTAAGGTAAACAACACTAATACTTCTATCTTCGGTAAGTTAGAGAGTTTCTTCCAGAAGTTCTATGACTTGTTCAAGAGAATGTTCAACATAGAGAATAAAGATGCTACACAAAGGTTCTTTAGATTTGTATATGAGGATAAAAACTCAGCTCCCGTAGTACTGTCTAACGCCGATCAGACTGGATATGCAAGAGTAGAGAATGGGAAGATAATAATGGACTTCAGTAAGTTATCTGTTGCTCAAAAAGAACAAAAGGATTTACTGGCAGTACATAATCTAACAGAAGGAAATCTAAAATTCGCTGATAGACTGGGTGGTCTAGCCAATCCTTCACTTGCTATCTTTGACCCAAACAAAGCTGACTTTGAGAGTTTCGGTGAGATTACACTTATTGGCAGAAAAGAATTTGTAGAACAGGGCAAGATGTTTGCTGCTGATGTTTATACTCCACGATTTCCACGAACTACTTTTGAATTACCCGTTAGAAAACTTGATGAAATAAGAACTGAGTTCAAAGAAACTATTGATTTATTGAAAGATGGTGAAGATGAACCTTATGGAAAAGAATTTTATGATGAAACAAGTCCACATAATTCACTGTTGTTAAAGACTCAATTCTTGTTAGACAAAGGAGTCGTGCCAGATATTAAAAGATACGATGCTGGAGAAGATGGTATTGCTCAATTAGCATTAGGACAAACAAGAAATAATATTAGTAAACAAATAGAGGAATCGGATTTTGTTGATGAATATAATCAGTTTGTAGAAAAGTTCTTAGAAGATTTTGAGATAGAAGGGGAGATGTTCTCTCATTTTACAAAGACTGGAACTAAAAAGATTGTACCACTGACACTAGAAAACGCTTCTAAAATAATGAAGAAAGAAGGATTGAAAGGTGCTGAAGGATTTTTCTATGGACTCGGAAGTATAAGAGCGTTGTTGATGCCCCAGTTAAGGTCTATCTCAAAGCTGAAGTCAATGAAAGAAATGCTTGTTTCTAAAGATGAATTTGAAACTATCAAAGCAGAGAACGATGCTTTATTTGATGAGATTATAGATGAACTAGGAATAGATGGGGCTAGAGATTTGGGAGACTACATGGCTGGAAAAACATATCCAGGTTTTGATTTTATTGACTTCTACAAAGTATCTAATGAAACAGTTAAAAAGATTGCAGAATTTAAAGAAGTCCTAAAGAAAACTCCAACTGAATACTTTGAAGCTAAGTTTACTCGACCAGTTATGTTGAATGAGTTTGCTTATGCAATAGTACCTAAAAATATATCTAAAAAGACTAGGGAAATTCTTAACCAAAATAATCTTGAAGTTATTGATTATGAAGACGGCGATCGAACTGAAGCTATAAAAGGATTGCAAGATATAGTAAATACTCCTTACTTCAAAAAGATTGATCCAGAAGAACTTGTAGAGTTAAAAGAGAAGACAAGTCAGATGTTAAAGGAATTTAAAGCGTCTGAACGTGCTTCTGCTATTCAGGTTGAAATAGGAATTAATCAAGAGGCTGTTGCAGATTTGAATGAAAACGTAGTGAAGGGTATTAAAAATAATTCATACTTCCGCGCAGAAAAAGATATTAAAGATGATACAGGTGACGGTTACTTGATGAGAAATAACAAGGGAAGACATATTGTGGTTGAGGCGGTAGATAGAGATACCTATCTTAACAAGGGCTATAGAGTCATTATGGAGATTGATTCTCTAGCACACGCAGCAGGCTATGAGAGTGGATATGATTATCTATTAGACCAACTTGACCTCTCGCAACTACCTACCAGCTTTGATAGAGCCACTGAGGTTGCCTTAAGGCGTGAGAATGCAGAGTATGATAGCTTGAAATTTAAACTAGAGAACTATAAAGCTGCACTTAAAGGACAGAAAGTAACTCGTGAAATTCATCTTACTGAACTTGGTAAGATGCAAAGAACGAAATTCCGACGGTCAAAGGTCAGTGCTATTTTAGATTACTTTGAATTAAATAAAGCCCAGATAAAACTATTGAACCGTAAAGACGTGGGTAGAATGACTGATAGTGAGTTCGACCAGTTCTTATATGATATAGAAAACCGAGCTGTAGAAGTACAGGAAACTTCAAGTAAGAAGTCTCAACTCATGGACTTAATCCGTGAACGAGACTTTAGAAACTTCAGTGCTTTGCGCAGGGCTATGGAGCTACCACCAATTAGTCAAATGAGTACAAAACAAATGGATCAGTTCATATCTGCGCTAGAACCATACCAGCAGGGTGACTACTTTTTACCGCAACGCAAATTAGAGACCGTAGAAAGAACTAAGCTAGGTGACGTTAAGACACTTAGAGAAATACGAGAAAAATTAGTTGAGGAAGCTAATAACAGATACGGAACTCAGATGTCTATTGATGACCTTAAGAAGATAGCAAAGTCAGATGTGCTAGATAAATTCAAAGGTGATGTTACGTTAGCTGAAAAGAACATTTTATTTGACATAATCGTTCGTAATTACCATGCGGAGATGGCAAAATCGGAAGTTAAACTAACACAGGTAGAAAATGAATTTAATAAAAAAGTAAGAAAAGCTAGAAAGTCTCGACAGAAAACTGTTGGGGATTGGATCGCTCCGCAAGATAAAAAGGTAGTCCAATGGCTAGAGGCAAAAGATGAACAGAAGCGTGATTTTGAAAGAGACATGACTCCTGAAGAATTAGATTTGGCTCAATACATGCGTACTAAATATAAAGAAGCGTATGATTATTTAGTAAAAATGCACTATCTCCATAAGGGAATCGAGAACTACTATACTCATATAAGACGAGGATTCCTAGAAACTGCAAGAGAGGATGGAATCTTCCAGGCATTTAGAGAAGTATTCAAACAACAGGATTTGGACGTGGAGACGTTCAGTATTATTTCGGATGACACAGGTAGTATCCTTCCTCTTGAAAAATTCTTACCGTACTTAATGAAACGAACAGGTGAGGTTGTACCAACGCAAAATGTAGCAAAATCTTTCTCTGCATACATCAATTCTTTTGCTAGAAAAACTGCACTGGACTCAGTTGTACCACTGGTAGACATGTATACTTATGCGGTTGAACCTAAAAAGACTACTGAAAAAGGGTTGCAAATGGATAGAAGTCTGCGAAAGTTTGTAAACGAATGGTTGAATAATAAACGAGGACGTAAATTTTCTTACGGTGGAGTAGTGGTTCCTGGAGGAAAGGTAGATGCAGTGCTTCGTGGAGCTAAAATGTTTACAACACTCCTTTATATTGGAGGAAGTCCGATAACTGGTGCTGCTGCATTTGTTGGTGAGCAGTCCGTAACTTTTACAGCACTTGGTGCTAAAAAATTTACTAAAGGCAATACTCGTAGACTCACAGTAAAGGGAAGAAAACTTATCAATAAATATGAATCTTTTGTTGGTAGAGGATTATTTGAAACTTTAAGGCTACCTGACAAAGATATAGGTAATAAACTTGTGGAAGGATCACTAGGAATGTTTAGAGTGGCCAGTAGAACCGCTAACATAACATGGTTTCTAGGCTCTTTAACTAAAGAAGAGTTTGAGTCTGGTGAGGTGAGTCCAGAGAGTCTAACGCGCATAAAGTTAGACATGGGTCGCTATAAGCCAATCAGTGAGTTTAAGTCACTACTAGGTGCAACTTCTGTTGGTGGCATTGCTACACAATTCAAATCTTGGGCTATTCCTGTAGCTAATACAATCATTCTAAGAAATTCAAGATTTGTATTGAAGAATCTAAAGAGTGGTAGAATACCTATTCACTCTCGTGAGATGCAAGAATTAATCCGAGGAACACTTCTAGTGGCTGGTATATGGTTCTTTTTTGGAGCTATGGTAGATGAGGATGACAATACGGTATTGGGTCAACTAAAGAAAAAAGCATACAAAGACGGAATGACTTTGCTTCAGGCGTTAAGTCCAGAGACATTGTTTGCCACACCTGTTGTGGCTGATACTTTTTGGGATTTAACAACGAATATTACAGATATAATCACAATGGAAAGATACGCGTCAACTGGTAATTTGAAAGGTTTAGAACGGTTAAAGAAACAATTTACACCTGCTGTAGTTAAACAATTAACTCCAGAAGAAAAAACGACTACTTCTAGTCGCGATACAAAAAATCCATTTGGTAAGTCTAGCAATCCATTTGAGGGTTCTAGTAATCCATTCAAAGGTTCGGACAATCCATTCAAGAGTGCTGGTAATCCATTCAGCAAATAGATAAAGCAAAGACCCTCCATTAAGAGGGTCTTTTGTTATTTCCATTTATACTTCTCTAGTAACATTACTATAATTGCACCGATGATATATATTGGCATTATTATAAATCCAAGTAGTACTAACCCGACGTAAAAATTTAATATCATATAATCTGATTAATTAACGCAGAATAGTGGTACTATTCTGCAAACTATTCTTTCTTTAAGAAAAAAGCTATCATCCCAGATTTTGTTCCAGTAGAAGAACTAGGTAAAACAAGAAGAAGAGAAGAACTTGTACCTGGTAGGCA
>Ga0114918_10003511_pt1 | contig 13811 bp, 22 predicted proteins | sample LantaG_FD_87015 | JGI IMG/M metagenome (GOLD analysis project Ga0114918, IMG submission 87015) | Deep subsurface microbial communities from Baltic Sea to uncover new lineages of life (NeLLi) - Landsort_02402 metaG | ecosystem: Environmental > Aquatic > Marine > Oceanic > Sediment | place...
ACACCACAGGCGTTCTCCCACGGCATGGTTTTTTCCTCGTATTTCAGGCCAATATCCTCTAAGCCCTTGACATACGTGTCCGCCCACTCTTTACGGGAGTTAACATCGGAATCAACTGAACTAACAAGATCGTTAGCCAGCTTAGTAAGTGCTTGGTCGTCGAGGTACTCGGCAAGGTTGGCGTCAAACGGCGCGTCGTCTAAGCCCTCTATCTCTTCTCTTAAAGTAATCTCAACACTGCCGTCTTCCAACGTGTTTATTTCAGGCGCGTCAATTTCTAGCTCAAGGACATCTTCAATACTTACTTCGCCTAAATTGCCTAGAGTACCTTCCCCTTCGGGCATTTCGTATAAGCTGCGTTCAATCGCCATCGTTAATCACCTTTCATTACGCCCCATTTGTTTAACGGGCAACGCGCATTTTTTAGAAATACTTTGGCTGGCATTAGACAACCACATTGCTTGCATGTATTCAAAACAGGTCTTAGCTGTGGGCAATCCCTACAGATGCTCAACCGCTCCATTGCTTCAACCTTCACCTCCGGGGTAAAAAGCCGCAGGTTTTTTTGTATCCAACTTTTGGACTTCTCATCCAGCATTAGTAGTAGCCACCAGTTTTATGCTTAAAGTATCTTTGCTCTTCTGCTTCGTCCGAAGGTAAACGAATAAAGCCACCTTTGCGAAACCGCATTAGCGCCATAGAGGTAGAGTCCACGTAGTCATCGTGCTCCCCTGCTGGGAAACTGGCTACTTCTTCCATAACCTCTTCCGCCCAATGCCTGTTGGGAATCCACACCATACCAGAAGCAAACAAGTCAGACACCGCATTAAGCCGTGTAATTTTGTCATTACCCTTTGTCGGAGTAAACTCCTGCACCGGTATTCCCATCGCCCGCATCTCGTATATCAGCGGTGCTCCCGATGCTTTCTTCTCCACTATTAACGAATCAGGTTGCCACTCATCATACTGCTCTATCGCTACCTTCTTCAGCTTCGGGAACTCCATCCGTTCCCTAAACGCATTCAACAGTATAATGTTGGCCTGCGAGTTACCTGCATCGTCGTCATGGTAGAACACGCCCCACGTTGTGCATGCGGAGTAGTCAGCTCTGTTACTTTTTTCAAACGCCGTGTCCCATGACATCAAAATATAGTCACACGGTGGCGGCTCTTCCTCTTCCCAAATCTTCCACCACTCTCGCTTAACAATGGCCGAGGTTTCTGACGTGGGATTCTGCTGGTACTGCGCCATCCACTTGTTGTTTGGCAGTTCCTGTTGCAGTGCCGTTAGTTCTTCTTTCCCCCAAAACTCCGGCCACAGTGGGTTACCAGAAGGCAGGATCGCAGGAAACTCAATAACTTCCCACTCATCACCGCCTCGTTGGGCCGAGGCCTTTAACACCTTAGCAGTCAGATCACGTAGTGACCACCGCGTCATTACAATAACTATAGCCCCACCCGGCTGTAGTCTCTGCCGTGGACCTGACGTATACCACTCGTAAGTCTTGTCGTATATCTCTGGGCTAGTTTCCGCCAGAGCTGCCTCTTGTTCTGAGTGTGGGTCGTCAATAATGAGCAGGTCTGCACCTTTACCCGTTACCGCACCACCTACACCAATAGCGAAGTAGTCCCCGCCCTTACTGGTGTTCCACCGCCCCGCTGCCTTTGAGTCACTTTGCAGATGCAACTCTGGGAATATTTCTCTGTATTGCTCTTGGTCCACAAGGTTACGCACCTTACGACCAAAACCTACCGCCAGCTCAGCAGTGTGGGAGGTCTGAATTACTTTTTTATGTGGGAATTTACCCAGAAACCATGCAGGCAATAAGTAAGAAGCAAACTCAGACTTAGTGTGGCGAGGAGGCATATTAATAATAAGCCTCTTGCAAGTACCATTAGCCACTCGTTCGAACGCCTCAGCCATCTTGCCATGATGTCCCCCACTGATAAACACAGGCCACATTTGCGTAACAAAATCTATAAACTTTGTCTGCGCTCTTTTCTGCTTCTTTAAACGCTTTAGGTGCTCAAGCTCTGCTAATAGCTTCTCTTGCTCGGCTGTGGAGAGCATGGGCAATATAGCGGGTATGTCGCTAAGGGATATGTCCTCAAAGGGGGATGTCATCATCCTCTTCCTCTGTAGGCGTTATTACACCCAGCGCCGCGTCCAAAGTACGCATTTCTTTCGTATCTTCTAGCACACCTAACTTTTCGTTGAGTGCAACTTCTAGTGGTAGCACATCCACTACGTGAGCATTAAGGAGGCTCTTCACCCTATTTTTTATGGCCCGCTCTAATTCTTCCGGGTTCTTGTAATTGACCGTTATCTCACTACGTTCCGTAAATATCCCTATGTCGCTGTGTTTGCCTAGCAACTCCAATGCTTTTAGCTCATACCGGGGGTCACCACAGTTGGCTATCTCCATTAGCTTGTGTGTAATAGCAGCTCGTGCTTGTGCCGCATCCATAGCCAGTTGCTGACCATACGTGCGTAGGAAAGATGCCGCTGCAAAAGCCGTGGTGTGGTTAGTCAAATTGGAAGGTTTGGTACGTTCTGCTACCGCACGCAGTAGTTCTTTCTCTCTTTCCGCGTCCCGCTCCGTAACATCAAGTGGGGCACCCAATGCTTCTTGGAGTTCGGCGGTGTTTCCCGCTACCGCTATTTCTTCGCGCAGGTTTGCTGTCTTATCAGAAGTAAGATCATAGGGTATGGGGTGTTCTTTAGTGGGTTCTAGCTGTACTACAGACATGTCGCAGGTATCCAATACCGGTTTTGCGAAGTGTAAGGGATTAGCACAGTGGGCGCAAGGCTAAGAATTGCAGGTGCAATAAAAATGGTAGCTACCATTTAACAAGTAGTAACCACCACTTTGCATTCTGTAATAATACCAACTGGAATTCCAACTGGAATAGGAGGTTTGAGTCCCTTGACGGGGGGTGTTCCACGTGGAACGGGGGTGGGTCGCTACTAGCAACGACCCGATAAAATAGGGGGTGGGGGTCTAAAAATAGAATAAATAGAATAAATAGAATAAATAGGGGGTGGGGGTCTAAAAATAGAATAAATAGAATAAATAGAATAAATAGGGGGTGGGGGTAAGTTATTGATTTAATTGGGGTTTAATATAGAAACTGTGAAAATTTGGTATCTCTCGTGCAGATTAGTAAGTAGAGGGGGGGCATGGGAAAATTTCACAGCTTGGGGGGTGGGGGGTAGGTGGGGTGCTGCCTACAGACCTGTTTTATTCCAAGGGCCGGCTGCCGTTTTCGTGGCGCAAAAAAAAGGCCTCGTATTACTGAGGCCTCTCTCTTATTTTCCGGTCTAGCTAATTAGCTGGCTACCGGAATCTCTACCTTCGCGTCATTCAATCCTTTGGTTATGCCCACCAACATCGCCTCGATCTTGGTGCGCTCCACGTGGGCCTTAATGATCGGGTCCTGCTGTGCGCTAGTGAGATACTTGTGAAGCGCTAGCAATTCCTCAGACACGCGCTTGTAGGTGTCGCGCTTGTCCTTGTCCTTGACCACTGCCGCCTTATTCTCGCGCAATAGTTTTCCCTGTGCCTTCAGCTGCTTAATCAAGGCCGCTGGGTTGCTATGGTTGCGTGCCCTAGCAGTAGAAGTTACCTCTGCTCTGATTGGCTCGAAAGCTTTAGCCATGGCCGTTGTATCAGTGCTAACAGTGTCATACCAGTGGGCACTTCCCTCTACTGCAGGCAGTTGAGCATTAACGCTAGCAGCCAACATCCGCGTCATACCTCTGGGCGCTACTTCCGCGTTGCATATTGCTGTTGTCATAGCAGACACAGACAGTTGCACGTCCTTACCATCTTCACCTTTATAGGTCATCTTCCCAACTAGGGTTTCCTGATCTAGTTTATCGAACGTGCTCATGTCATCCAGCGTGAATGAAGGTACTGTTACTGGTGCTGCTACTTGGTTTTCAGTTGTCATAATTTAATACCTTTTGTTTTCAGTGCCTAGTCAAGGCGTGAGTGTTGCTGACTAGGTACCAGAATCGCATTTTCAGCCTGTTTTCCCTTTTTATTCGTAAGCCAATAAACATTCTTTTTGCCGAGGTATAACATTGTTATGCCTCGTCAGCTAATCACCTTCGGTGATAGTAATCAGAGCAGCGGATGCACACACCCCAGTAAACACGTGGCCCCCAGCTGGTTGGGTTTGAGCAGGCATAACAATGTTATGCCTCGTCAGCTATCTCCCCCGGTGATAGTAAGCAGAGCAGTGGATGCACAGCTTACCTTTTGTAGTACATCGTTATGCCTTTTTCGTAATGATATGTTTAGCTTTGGCCTGCAAGTTGTTGTTATGGTTACACAAAGTCGCTCTGTTATAATGTTATGCGACATATAGTAGTCAAGAGGACAGTAGCTAAGGCGGGCCTAGCGATAAGCATAAAAGATAAAATGCTCTTTTATTCTATACATACTTCAACTTCTTTTTATTTATTACTTTACATAACATTACCCCCTTTTACCCCCAACACCCCTTGTCCCACGTGGCCTGCACACCTGTAGTACACTGTACATCGACCTGTAACATTACCCCCTATTGTTATACCCCGGAGGAACCTGACCGACCTCCGTCGAGTTGTTTGGTGTCGAGCAATAAATGTAGTACAATGTGTAATAATAAAGTTATGTATGGAGCAGGGACATTTGGCCAAGGCATAACATTGTTATACGTCATCAACCTTAAACTGGAGAACTACATGATTAGAATTGTACTTAATAAGGATACTAGGATAGCCAAAGTGCTTAGGACAATATGGCCGCGCATTAGCCACGGTGTGCTAGGCAACTGGCAAATGGAAAACGCAAAGGTTCAACAAGACGTTGACACCTACCTCATGTTTATAGGCTTTAGGTACTAGGAGAACAGTATGACATTGAATATACAAACCAATAACCAAGAACGCCCAGTAATAGACTGGCATGACCTAACACCCAAGCAGCAGAGCGAGTTCGACTACGCCAGTGCTGAGGAATCGCAGTTTGTTATCTACAAGAACTGGCCTTATGACGTAGCTGAGTTCATGGCAGTACGACACAACGACGAACTAAGCGCATGGGATGGGTACAGCAGTGATTCATTCTTCTCAGGTGTGCTAATCAAATTCATCTCTGATTGCGACACCGTAATCATGGGCAGGTACACAAGCTAGTCAATCCACCAACAGCGGCAACATGCCGCAGGAGAACGAAAATGGAAAAATTTATGTACACGATATGTGACGACGAAGGCTATACGTTGCTAGAAATACTGAGCGCCCCAACCACGAGAGGTGAGCAGGTTTACTTTGATGATCACGTCCGTCCACTGCTACCGGCTATCGCCCTATCCCATAACAGGGATGCTTTCTGGGATCGTACAGGGCAGTACGCGGGAGAAGAAATATGACCTTACACGAGATCAAGCACATGCAAGCAGCACGTAGGCAATCAATCAAAACACCGCGTGACGCACTCAGGAAAATGCACAACACCCATGACCCGCACGAGATGCACACATGGGCAGACAATAAGCCTTGGTGGCTGCTACCACTGCAAGTACTGGGTGCGGTCGCTATGGGTACTGGGCTAACACTATGCCTTTACTACGCAACAATAATTTTATTCTTACTTTAGGAGCAAGACGATGAATACACATGAGGAACTAATGCAACTACGCAACCTGCGTATGCGCAAACTAGGAGAACGACCAATGAGCATAAAAGAGCTAGAAGACCTACTGGAAGCAACGCGGCAGAGGATTGCCGACCAAGGATACATAGTAGATGACCGTCTACTGAGTAAGGAGCGGATGCTAGAGCAGGCAGTTATCGACGCACACCTAGATGCATGCGATGAGGAGCAAGCCTGATATGACCCTACTCAGGAAGTCCAACGATGCCCCAATCAAGCCGGGTGATATTGTATTCACCCGCAAGGGTGTGAGGTGTCGCGTTAAGCAGCTAGACCCGTTGCTGTGTGTATCGAAAGACAATCGGGTTGTGCGTGGTTCACTCCACGAGTTCGGGTGCTACATAAAAGGACAAAGCCCGCACAACTCAGTCACACCATTCAAACTCAGATCTTTCTGGGAGGACTAGCAGGAGCAGTACTTACATAAACCTTTAACCATCAACGCATAACAATGTTATGCATCGGAGAACGTAAAAATGCAACAACAAGATAATGCAGCAACACCAATCACCACAACTCTAGCTGGGGCAGCTGCACTGATCAAAGCAACCCCGAAAGTAAGGTACATGATTCGCAGTGAGCCGGGAGTAGGCAAGACTTCAATCCTGTATGAGCTAATCAGAGCAACAGGAATGAACGGTACACGTGTGGACTGTGCCAACTTGGACATAGGCGATACGGGTATGCCCATCATAGACCACGAGACTATGACCACGCGCTACTACCCCAACGAGGTATTCATGTTGCACATGCGGAAGCCAGTCATCGTGTGTCTGGATGAGTACACCAAAGGATCGGAGCCAGTGCGAAACATGCTGCACCCAATGCTCGAGTGCAATGACCCACAGTTTGCCAACCTTGCTATTGCAGATGGTAGTCTAATCTTCCTCACTGGTAACTTAGTTACTGATGGTGTCGGTGATGAGCTTGGTGCTCATACGCTGCAACGCATAGTGGAGATCATCATTGAGAAACCCGGAGCAGAGGCGTGGTTGAAGTGGGCTGCCAACATTATCCATCCACTTGTTAGAGCATGGGTAGACCAATACCCGTACTGCTTAGACTCCTACACCACCGGGCATATCAACGAGTTTAACTTTGATCCGTCCAAGCCACAGCAAAACGTAGTGTCTGGTAGAACCCTTGAGATACTCAGTCGCATTATGTACAGCCGAAAGGAGATCAATCACGAGGGTGCGTTCTATGCGGCGGTGTGTGGTGCCGTTGGTAACCCTGCAGATGAGAGCTTCCTTGCTTACGTAAAGCATCAAGATGAGCTGCCACCGTTCCAGTCTATTGTTGCTGACCCGTACAACGCAAAGCTTCCCACTTCAATGGGAGCAATAGCGGTGCTTGTGTATGGGATGGCAGACAAAATAACTGTAGACACGTGCGATGCCGTACTGCAGTACGCCTCACGTCTTGAGTCGGAATGGCAGGTGTTGCTTAACATCAACATATCCAAGAACCCGGCGGCTTGGAACATTGCGTCTCACAACAGGACATTCAACGAATGGCTTGCTGCTAATCAGGACTTACTATAATGGGTATGCCAACACTTACACCCACAGCGGATATTGCAACGGTACGTAGGTTCAAGCAGATACGACTGCGTGTCATGCGTAGTAAGCAATTCATGTCGCTCACGCCTGTGATGATGTACGGCAAGATAACTGTTAGTGACGACCTAGATACAGCCATGACTGATGGATGTGATGAGTGGTACGGCACAGAGTTTATCAAGGACCATCCAGATAAACAGGTGGCATTTGCAGCTGTACATGAGCCTATGCACAAGGCGGGTAGGCATCTCACTACCTATGTAAGGCTCAGTGCTATTGATGCCAAGCTAGCCAACAAAGCAATGGACTACTGGGGTAACAGCCGAATAAAAGCGGCGGACCCGAACGGAGAAATAGTGGAGTTCCCACGTAGGCCAGATGGCACGGTGTGGATTTGCTACAACCCGGAGTTTGATGGCTGGAGTATCAAGCGTATCTTCTACCACCTGCTAGAGCAGAAGCAAAAGAAGAAAGAAGGTGGTGGTGACACTGATGGTAACACTGGCGGTGACCCGGGTGACTCAGGTGACTCAGGTGATGACGATGGTGGCTTTGATGATCACGACTGGGAGGGTGCAGCTGCCCGCAGTGCCGAGGAAGAATCGACACTTGAAGGTGACATGAAGGAAGCCACTAGACGTGGGGAATACATAGCAAGGAAAGCAGGTGTAGGCTCCGCAGCAGAAGCCCTAGGGTTGAAGGAGTTGCTCACTCCCAAGATAGTCTGGCACAAGCAGATGGAAATCTTTATGACTTCTACCTGTGCAAGGCGGCAGCATAGCACCCGGCGCAAACCCAACCGTAGGTTCCTACACATGGACATCATCATGCCCACGTTGGAAGGGAAGGGGATACGTGAGGTTGTGTTTGCACGCGATTCATCCGGCTCCATGCACGGCACGCGGCTCAATCGTGCCACTAGTGAGGCACTCTCACTGGCTAAGACATTAGCTATTGAGAAGATTCACTTCATTGACTGGGACGGCGAAGTTGCAGGGAATGAGCACACTACATACAGCAGTGCTTCATTATCCAACGCGCCAGAACTTAAGAAGGCTAGAGGTGGAGGGGGCACGGACCCAAGCTGTGTATCCAGATACCTAATAGAGAATCGGATACGGCCACAGTGCGTGGTTATCTTTACCGATGGTGAGATAAATTCATGGGGCACGTGGACTGTGCCAGTGCTATGGGTAATCACTAACAACAAACCTATTACCGCCCCAGTAGGGCAAACAATCCAAGTGGAGGACTAAGCATGCATTTCATTATACGAGTTAAGGATAAGGAGTACGTGGTATCACCAGACGAGGCGAAAGCCATACTCGACATCATAGGTGGCAAGGAACACTACAAGTCTTGCTACCACTCAGCAGAGGAGGATAAACCCAGCTACTACACACACCATGTGTGGTGGGAAGGTGAGAGTGTAGTGGAGTCGTTGGACTACATATCAACGGCTACGTATCAAAAAAGTAAATTGCTAGGCAAACCTGAAAGTAACTATTAACCATTGGAGAACGACATGAGTATAGAAAATAGAGGTGTATTAATTGAGTTGAACATATCTACGTGGTCAGCCCAGAAGTTTGATAAGAAGGTAACTAACCAAGTCACTAGACAGGCTAACGCCAGTAGTAAGTCTGGGAAGTTCACTAAGAATCTGTTGGAGGGTTCGGACATAGCTAGAGCAATCGTGCTGCACGCAGGGCAGACACGTAACTGGCACGTGGCCCAAACATCACCTTGGGCTGACCGAGGGCCACGGTACTGCCCCACCACTTTGTACCTACCCAACTACACGGACGGTGTTAAAGAAAGGGAGACGCACTTCTGGGAGCTAGTCCATGTGCTAAAGGCAGACTATGGCGATGCTATAGAAACGGCACGCCATAACTTGGGTGTGATGTTTGATCCATCCGATTACCCGTCCATAGATGAAGTCATGGGCAAGTATGCGTTTGAAGTAGACGTAGACCCTGTACCTACAAGCGGTCACTTCGCGGTAGATATGCCCAAGGAAGAACTAGCAAAGCTAGCTGCTAAGACGGAGGCACGCGTAGACAGGAAGGTAAAGGCTGTGGTGCAGGATTCATGGGACAGACTGTTTTCCATGTGCTCAGACATGAGTAGTAAGTTGGCAAGCGGGAAGCGGTTCCACGATAGCTTTATCACCAACCCGGATGCGCTGTGCGATTTGCTAACGCACTTGAACGTAACCAAAGACCCTCAGATGGAGGCTGCAGCACAACAGCTAAGGGCTGCTCTAGCAGGTACTGACATTCAGGAATTGAAAAAATTCCCCGAGGTACGCAAAGAGCTTAAGGACAACATGGACTCAATCCTTAAGACATACAACCCTACGGCTGCTGCACCAAAAGAGATAGCGGTTCCACTTGTTGTGCCAGCAGTGCCCACCGAGCCATCACCCATCTATGTAAGTGACTGGTAGGAGTAGATTGCATGCAAGGTACAGAGTTTAAAGATGCTAAGGAAGCGAAGACGATAGCGCAGGACATGCGTGTGCAGCTGGAAATGGCTTTTGAGCCGGGCATACGCATGTTGCAGGAGTTTGCCCGGCTCCGCGATGAGTACATGGAAGCTAGCATGCCTTGTCTTATGCAGCAGTTGCGTAAGGCGGGGCAACCCTGCTCAGACATGGAGGAGCTAAGTAAAACCTATGCGTACTTGCCGGATTTGTACGACAAGTACAAAGTAATAGCAGAGGTACTAGGGGCGTGGCAGAGCAGACTTTGTGCGCCCGGCTATTGCTACTGTGTGCAGGAGCACAGGTATGTGTACACGGCAGTAAAGGCTGGGAATGCGGGGCACCCAATGCTTCGTGAAAAGACTGCACGCATATACCGCAAAGATTTTGTAGAGAAACTGGCCCCTGCCCCGGGCCAGAAAACGGTACTACCTAAGTGGATGCGCGTGAACATGGGCAAGTTAAAGCTTATGCCAGTCGGTCACTACGTAGGTGGAGCCGGGCTGCATGCAGCCAAAGATTTATTTTTTGTATACAGGTCAACTAAGCCAACAGGAGGATCACAATGAAGATGACAAAGATAAACTTACGCCTGCGTGACGACACACTAGCGTACTTCCGAGAGATGCCTAATCTTAGCAACGCAATACGCAAGGTGTTAGAAGGACACGTAACCCGGGTGCAGGCTAATGATGCAGCACAAGCAATAACCAACCAACAACGGTGGGGCGATATGCTTGCCGAGGAGGACGACGATGAGTAAAGAGATACCACTCGATTTACTTTTCTACTACATGGATGAGGAGGGGGAGACATGGGCATATCAGCTAGTGCCCGACCCCCCTGCTGCACTCTACTGGAAACCCAGTAGTTATCCGCTGAAGCTTACTGATATTAAAATAGTCACTAAGTGTTCGGCCCAAGAACGTAAACAACTCAAACGATTAATACTTAGAGACATACAGGAGAACGACAAATGAATAAAGACCGAGTAATGATTGAGTTGGACGAGTACCTGCTTACGCAGGAGGAAGACTACATAGACCCAGCCGAGCGCAAACGCGAGATGGCAGAACGTGCAGCAGACGAAGCTATGTCAACGTGGGAGGAAAAACTCCCCAACGCATAACAATGTTATACCTCCGGGAGCATTATGCCTCCCTACCTAACCCCGCCGAGTGCGGGGTTTTTTTGTTCTTTACAAAGTCAAACCAGTAGTCTATTGTTGTGGCATGGCCTTAACCCCCGAAAAGAAAGTTAAGAATAAAGTAGTCCAAATCCTACGGAGGATGGGCGCGTATTATTTTTTCCCGGCTACCTATGGCATGGGACGTAGTGGGGTGCCAGATGTAATTGTTTGCTACCAAGGTAGATTTATTGGTATTGAATGCAAGGCAGGAAAGAACCAACCCACCCCGTTGCAGCTACGGGAGCTGGGAGCTATCGAAACAGCGGGGGGTATCCCCCTCGTAATCAGAGAGACTAATATGGATGAGCTTACAGATGCTTTGCTCAAGGCAGTGGGCGTATGAGTCAAGGACTAAAGCTTTTAATGCTGCGGATGGATAGCCACCCGGAGGAATTTGAAATCAACCTAGGCCATCTAGCACAGAGCGAGTGGGATAAGACTCCCTCGGCAATTAACAGTACTGGACCGGGTAAGTTTAAGGGTGTTGATGTAGTCATAACAAACCCCCAGCTTCGCTGGCGTTGGGCCATAGCGTTGCTAATCAATCAAGAACCACCTGCAGGCCTGCTACCACCAGAGCAAGTGCGATTGTTCCGGGAGAAGTATTGGGCGTTGCAGGAAAAAGCTTTTTCTAAACGTATAGTATCCTGTCTCATGGATGGCGCAGAGGCTATCCATGATAGTTCTTCTAGCTAGCTATACGAACTACTTCACTTGGCGTAACCACAAAACTAAAAAGTTTATTATGACCCTACTGTGCATTGATTTTGAAACTTACTATAGCACTAGCTATAGCCTCACTAAATGGACTACCGAAGCCTACGTTCGGGCACGCAAGTTCCAAGTCATTGGCGTGTCAGTACAAGAGGACGAGGGTAAACCCAAATGGTTTAGTGGTTCTAAGGAACAAACCCGCGTGTTCCTAGAGCAATACGACTGGGCTAATGCAACAGCAGTTGCCCACAATGCCATGTTTGATATGGCAATCCTGAGTTGGGTGTTCAACATCAAGCCTCGTAAGATTATAGATACACTAGCTATGTCAAGAGCAATACATTCTGTTGAGGTGGGGCATAGTCTGGCAGCCCTGTCTGAATATTATAAGCTGGGTGTAAAAGGTACTGAGGTGCACAATGCCAAAGGCAAACGGCGTGCAGATTTTTCAGCCGCAGAGCTGGCAGCGTATGGGGGTTACTGCATACAAGACACAGCCCTGACGTACAAACTGTTTAAGAAACTAGGGCAGGACTTCCCTGTGTTTGAGCTGGACCTAATTGATCTCACAACACGTATGTTCACGGAGCCAAAGTTAGTGCTGGATGTGGGCATACTGCAAGCGCACCTGCAGGACATAAAAGAAACAAAAGAAGCGCTGATGGCTAAGATACGCCACGACAAGAAACAGCTCACCAGTAACAATCAATTTGCGGAACTGCTGAAAAGTTACGGGGTTGTGCCCCCGGTTAAAACAAGTTTACGCACAGGCAAAGAAACGTTCGCGTTCGCTAAGACAGATCAAGAATTCAAGGACATGCAAGACCACGCTAACCCGGAAGTACAAGCGCTAGTAGCTGCACGGCTGGGTGTAAGGTCAACGATTGAGGAGAAGCGAACCCAACGCTTTATAGACATTGCATCGCGTGGGGCACTGCCTATCCCCCTGCGGTACTACGCTGCCCATACAGGCAGATGGGGCGGCACAGACAAGATCAATATGCAGAACTTACCACGGGGGTCGAAGCTGAAGTACGCTCTGTGTGCGCCTGCCGGGTACACGTTCATAGACTGTGACCTATCCCAGATAGAAGCAAGGATGCTGGCATGGTTGGCGGAGCAAGAGGATTTGTTAGAAGCGTTTAGTGCGGGGGAGGATGTGTACAAAATTATGGCTGCTTCCATATACTCAAAAGCACCCGATACTATAACGCCTGAAGAACGGTTCGTAGGTAAGCAAACAATCCTTGGGTGTGGCTACGGCATGGGGTCTGTACGGTTCCAGAGCCAGCTAAAGAATTTTGGAGTAGAGTTAGATGAGGATGAATGCGCCCGTATTATCCAAGTGTATAGATCAACTTACTCAGATATTCCGGGGCTGTGGCGCAGTGCAAACAAGGCGCTCGATGCTATAAAAGCAGATGAAGTGGGTAGCTTGGGCTGCGGTGGCGTACTTATTATTGAGGGGAATAAAGGTGTACGTTTGCCTAACGGGCTGCATGTTAAATACCCTAACTTAAGAACTGAAGTAGATGAAGATGGTAATGTTGAAACTGTGTATGATTTTAGGGAGGGGCGATCAGTTAGGCCTAGCCGCATATACGGAGGCAAGCTTATTGAAAATGTGTGCCAAGCATTGGCACGTATTGTTATAGGTGAGCAACTGCTTAAAGTGTCGGAGAGATACAAAGTGGTGATGACTGTGCATGATGCCATTGGCTGCATAGTACCCACGAGCGAGGTAGAACAGGGCATGCGTTACGTTGAAGACTGCATGAAGGTGCAGCCCGCATGGGCACTGGATTTACCGTTAGATTGTGAGGGCGGGTATGGACCTTCTTATGGAGCTTGCTCTGCCTCTACTAAGTCCCCAGCGGGCGGTGGGATATAACACCCGCAATGTGCAGTAGCTGCCTTTTGTTTCTTTGCATAGAGAGTATGGTTTCTTTATGCAACGTTCTCCACTTGGCTATGAGCATGTCGGATAAGCCCCGTTACGGTTAGTCGTGTTAGTAGTGTGGAAGAGTCCTAAATAGGTGGGGTTAATAAGCATTACAAGCACGCAAAGAAAATGTTTAACACTTAGAGGTATAAAGGAGACACACTAATGAGTAAGAAACTAAGCCAAGCAGAGTTACAGAAAATTTGGGACAC
>Ga0114918_10003513_pt1 | contig 13809 bp, 14 predicted proteins | sample LantaG_FD_87015 | JGI IMG/M metagenome (GOLD analysis project Ga0114918, IMG submission 87015) | Deep subsurface microbial communities from Baltic Sea to uncover new lineages of life (NeLLi) - Landsort_02402 metaG | ecosystem: Environmental > Aquatic > Marine > Oceanic > Sediment | place...
TCTAACCCTAACCCTAACCCTAACCCTAACCCTAACCTTAAACCTAACCCTAACCCTAACCCTAACCCTAACCCTAACCCTAACCCTAACCCTAACCCCTGACCCTAAACACTAACCCTAACCCTGAACCTAAAAACCTACGTCGTCGGCCATCGTCGCGAGTTCTTTCTTTCTTTTTTTCAATTCGCTGGGAGCGCACGACGATCGGCGTCCGACGTTCCCGAGCTCGAAAGCGGGTTCGCGAGGTATCTTGATGAAGCAAAACAAGCTCGACGATTCCTTTTCGATCGACAGAAAAAAGTGATCTTTGTTTTCGACCTCTTTCTCTCTTTTTTCTTTTTCTCGACCTCGACGTCGCTTGTTCGCCTCCCTCCTCCTCTTCTCTCTCTTCTCTTCTCCACATTTCCTCTTCTTCCTCTTCGCGCCTCTCCGGACGCGAACTCATCTTTCAGTCATTAAAACAAATCATTTCAAAGCAGTCTCTCTAAAAGTCAGTCTCTCTTCTCGCGCGTCTTCCTTGTCTCAAAGCTCTAAAAAGAAAAAAAACTTTTTCACTTTTTCTTTCTTTCTCGCTCCTTTTTTTGGCTCATCGTCGCGGCGAAAAAAAAAGAAAAAACTTTTTTTTTCATTTTCTCTCCTCTCCTTCTTCCTTTTCCCTACCCTCCAAAGATCGTCCCGTTCCCATAAGCGCCGCTGTCGTTCTCTCCCTCGGGAGCAGGCACCAGCACGACCTGCAGCGTCCCCGCCGAGAGCCCCCCTTTCGTGCCGTTGGTCGGAGCCTGCAGGAGGCTGCGGCGAGACAGCGACGGCTGCGCTGCGGCGGCAGCGGGCGAGAGCGCGACGACGACGTCAGGAGCAGCAGGAGCTAAAGCAGGCGACGCCACCGCCGCCGCCGCAGCCTCCGCTTCTTCGTCGTCCTTGTCGTGGTGGTGGGGGTGGTTGCGCCTGCGGGGAGGAGGACGAGGAGGAGGCTGCTGTTGCTGCTGCTGCTGTTCCTGTTGCTGCTGCGGAGGAGGCAGCAGCGAAGGAGGAGGAAGAGGCCCCGAGCTCCCTTCGGGCTTCGCAGAAGCCTCGTCGGCCGCGGCGGCGGGCTCTGGCTGCTCTTGCTCCGGCTTCCCCTCCGCCGCCGCTTTCTCCTCCTCCTCCCTCTTCAGCTTCTCTCCCCCCTCCTCTTGCTCCGGCGTCGTCCCCTCCGCCGCCGCTTTCTCCTCCTCCTCCTTCTTCAGCTTCTCTCCCTCCTCCTCCTCCTCCAGCATCGAGCGCCCGCGGCGGCGACGCCTCGCGGCGACCACGGGCGCGCTGCAGGTCCCCCCGATCGCCCCGACGGCCTGCCCCGGCTTGCCGATCCAAGCGCTCAGCCCCAGGGCGCGCCCGCAAAAGGTGCTCTGGCTCGTCTTGCCCGTGGTCACGACGAACTCGAGCCCGCCGACTGTCGCGTTGGGCGTCGCGAGGATCACCTTGACGTTGGAGACGAAGCCCGTGCCGATCTTGATGTCCACGACATTGGGACTGGTCTCGCAGACCTGAAGGGGGGGAGAGGGGGGTGAAGGAAGAGGTGGGTGTTGTTTTTTCCGGAAAAGAAAAATTTTTTCTCTCTCGAAAAAAAAACGGAGGTCGAAGAAAAAACAACTTTCCTCTTTCCATTCCTCCACCACCCCTTACCTGCGCCGAGCCGTACTTCAGCCCCACGACCGTCCCGGAGGGTCCCACGAAGCACTGGATGTCTCCCGAGAGGGCGGGTCCAGCGACTGCGTCGATGGCGGCCTGTTTTGGAGAGGGTTTTGATGTTTTGGGAAGGTTTTCGTTTTTTTGGTCAAGGTCGAAAAGTTGAGAAGAAAAACTGGAAAAAAATCGTCTTTCTCTCTCTCCTTTTCCTCTTCCCTCTCTTCGCTCTTTTCTCTTCTCACCTGCCCGGTGACCAGGCGCCTCCACGCTGCGACCGTCTCCGGGTCGTATTTGGCAGAAAGCAGCGTGTCGACCTTGTTGACGAGAGCGCCTTTTTTTGAGTTGAGAGAGTTTTATTTTAAAGGGTTGGAGGTGTTTTTTTCGTTTGAGCTCTCTTTTGCTTTTTGTTTTCAAAACTCGACCTCTTCTCATTTTCTCTCCACCTTCCCCTCCTCTCTCCCTCTATCTTCCCCTTCCCTCCTCTCCCACGCACCCGTCACCGTGTTGTACGGCGCCGTCAGGGCCGCGGCGGCCATCCCGGTGAGCGCGGGAGGCCCGAAGGAGAAGAAGCCGTTGTTGCCAGAGGTCTGGAGCGCCGCGGGCTTGTCGCCGCCGCCGCCGCCGCCCTCGGCGGAGACGAACGCGGTTCCGCCGCTGACGAGCAGCAGCAGCAGCAGGGCTGCTGACGCTGAGAGGTTCAGGGCGTTGGTGAACTGAGGGAAGAGTGGGTTTGGGAAAAAGAGAGTGGAAGAGAGTGAGCTCGAGTTTTTTTTGCTTTCTTCATCGCCGCCGCCAGCCCCAGCGGCGGCGGCGGTACTGCTGCTGCTTCTTTTCCGTCTCCTTCCTTCTTCTTCCGCCTTCAATTCCCTTTATTTCCTCCCAAACGCGCCCTTCATCACCACCTCTGCTTCCCTCACCTTCATGAATGATATTTTCGTTTCTGTTTGTGTGTGAAGTTGGACAGCGGGAGTTGAGAGAGAGAAAGAAAAGGAAAGTGAGTTTTTTTTTCGTTCGTCGCTCTCGAGACCTCTCTCTTTTTCTCTCGATCCTCAATCACGACCCCCGCTTCGCGTCCGCCTCGGACCCTCTTTCTGTTGACGTCAGAGCGCCCTCAGGACGTCACGCAGACATTCAAGTCCAAACAAGAGATCACCGAGGTCTTTTGGGGTCACCAGCGAAGAGGGAAAGAGAATGAGAAAAACCAGAGGGAGCGGTTGAAAAAGTGACGACGGCGGCGGCGAAGAAGAAGAAGAAGAAGAAAAAGGAGTCAACAACAACCACGACAAAAACAGCGACAGCGGAACTCTGCCCATGCCTTCACCGCCTTGGGGGCAAGCTCTCAGGCGCAGGCGACGATGAGGAGTCATCGAGAGAGAAAGAGAAAGACGAATTCGTTCGCACGGAAGCAGCAGCAGCAGCTGGAAAAAAAACGAAGAGGCGAAATTCTTTGGCGGCGGCAGCAGCGACCGGCGCCAGCACCAAGCGAGCGCGCCCCGCCGAGACAGGACCAGCAGCTTTCCGTGTCCCCGCCGCCACCTTGGAACGAGCGGCTTCCCTCACCTTGGTGCTGTGTGAAGAAAAAGGCGCGCAGCCGCAGGAGGCTGAACAGACGCGCGGCCGTGAATAAAGAGAAGAAGAAGAAGAAGAAGAAGAAGATGAAACTGTGGAAACAACAACGAAGAAAAAATTCTGCTCACAAAAAAACTCGAGGAAGAGAAAAGAGACAAAAGCTTAGTTCTTCCTCCCCTTCCACCTCCCTCCTCCAATCCCCTGTTCCCCACAATGATCCCCTTCAGCAAGCAGTACTCCACCCCCCTGGGAGCCAGGCTCGAAGAATCGAAGGTCTTCATCCAGCCCTCGATCTCCTCCTCCTCGCTTCCTCCTTCTTTGTCGTCGTCGCCGGCGGCGGCGCTCAACAACAGAAATAACAACGGCAACAACAACCGCACTGGCCGCGCCCGTTCCATTCTGGCCCTTGCGCTCACGCTGCTCACCCTGATCCTCATCGCCGTCGCCTCCACGGGGTCCTCGTCGTCGAACGAGCCGGCGGAGAAGGCAAAGCCGGCGTCGAGCTTCTCGTCGCGCCTGTCGTCGTCGCTCTCGTACTCTGCTTCTTCTTCTTCTTCAACTGCCGTTCCTCGTCGCCGACCTCTCCCCTCCTCGTCCCTCATCTCCGCCGCGTTGGCCTCCGCCGACGACAGCGGCAACGCCATATCCGACTCCGGCTTCCCGCTGGCGGTCCTTCGCAAGCCTCTCCTCACCTCCGCCGAGCTGTTGACGCTGCAGCACTATTCTCGCGGGTCCGTGTATGCGGAGTGGGGGTCCGGAGCTTCCACAGTGCTCGCGGCGCCCTTGGCTCGCCGGGCAGTCTCTATCGAGAACCAGGTAAGCGTTTCCAGGGGCCATCGCCGCGGAGGCTTCGGGCGTGGCCCGGTCGGCCCCTGAGGCCGCCGTGGGGTTGGAGTTGGACGGCGTTGGAGGTGGAGTTGGAGTGTTTAGAGAGAGGGAGAGAGCGAAGAGAGGAAGAGAGGAAGCGTTTTTTCTGCTTGTCCGTCGCGGCAGTTTTTCTTTCTTTCAACCTCGACCTCTTCTTTCTCTCGCGCGCCTGTTCCTCTTCTCTTCCTCGTCGTTTGCCTCCCTCACCCTCCTTCGACCACCTCAGCATCTTTGCATCCAGCCCCACTCCATTTTCAAACTTTGATTCCTCAGTTCGCTCCCCCTTGTTTTCCTCTTTTAAAAAAAAACTCAAAAACTCAACCTCCTTTTCCTTCCTCCTCTTCTCCTTCCTCCCTCTCCTCCTCTCCTTTCTTTCCCCCAAGAAATCCTGGTGCGACGAGATGCTCGCCAGCGCCGACGTCGACTTCTGGATCCAGAACAACGTCCTCACCTACCTCTGCGTCGACACGGGCGCCACGGGCAGGTTCGGCACGCCCACGGGGGAGAGCGACCCGAGGCTGTTCGGCAACTACCTCGCCGCGCTCGACGAGGCCGCCGCGGCGGTGACTTTTGGGTCTTCGAGTTCTTCTTCGATGTCCCCCAAGAAGAAGGGATCGTCCCTTTCGACGCGTCTTGCCCTCTCTGGTGCTTCTTCTTCTTCTTCTTCTTCTTCTGCTGCTGCTGCTGAATCGAAAGAAGAAGAAAAGGAGCTGAAAACTTCCTCGACCGACGCCTTCACCCTGGTCCTCGTGGACGGCCGCTTCCGCGTCGCCTGCGCGCTCAAGGCCCTGTGGCACCTCGACCACGCCCGCGGCGTGCTGCTGGTCCACGACTGGCTCGCGCGCTCGGCGCAGTACCACGATCCGATCCTGAAGCGCTACACGCTGCTCGCCGTGGTAGACAGGCTGGCGGTGCTGGCCCCGTCCTCTCCTCCTTCGCCGACGTCGACGATGGAAGGCGAGAGCTCCGGCGATGAAAACGACGACGACGAAGCCGCCGAAGAGGCCCGCGTGAGGTGGTGGCGCGAGGCCGCGGAGGAGATGGACAAGTACTCTCGCGATGCCGCGTGAGGAGGTGCAGTGTGCAGAGAAAGTGCTTGCTGCGCGGAAATAAGAAAGAGAAAGAGAAGAACGAGAAAGAAAGAAAACTATTTTCGTTCTTCTTCGCATCAACTGAAAAACTCTCACCTTGCCCTTTTGCTTTTTTTGTCTTTATTCCCTTTCAACTAATAAAAAGTTCCGAACGATAAGAGGGACTCGTCACTACGAAGTAAAGAAAGAGACAGCGAAAGAAGACGGGATTTTTTTTTCAAAATCAAAAAACTATTCAAAGCAGTTCTGCGGCTCTCGCGCTTTCTTCTTCAACTTTTCCTTCTTCCTCTTCCGGCCACGCCAGCAAGCCCTCCGCGGTGCTCCCCGCCGCCCGCATCAGTCTTCTCGTTATAATAATGATATTCTATGCTGTTATTACAATCTGTCTGTCAAAAAACTCCAAAGAATCACACTCTTTCATTCTCTCTCAAGCCGCCGCCGCTCGACTCACCACCTCTCCTCCTCCTCCTCCTTCCCTCCCTTCCCCTTCCCCTTCACCAACGAGCAGCCCGCTCCTGTGCACCCCGTCCGCCTCGGACAGCAGCGGCAGGCCAGCCCGCACCAGGCTCCTGATGCTCGCGGCCTCGATCGCACGCGCGGCGCTTTTCCCTCCCTGCCCCGTTCCGACGACGATGAAGCAGCACTCGAGCGCCGCGCCGCCGGCGACGGGCGCGCGCGCCCGGTGCGAGCTCAAGCGCGCCGCCAGGTCATCGCTCTCGCCGCAGTAGAAGTAGCCGTCGTCGCGGCGCACCACGTAGACGCACGAGCGGCCGACGACGGCGGGCGGAGGGGACCAGCCGGCGCGGACGAGCGAGACGGCCGGGGGTGGTGTTGTGAAAGAAATTGGTTCAGAAAGTGAGGTTGAGGTCGAAGAGGAAGAAGAAGAAGAGGTTGAAGTCAAAGTCGACAACGAAGAAGACTTTCTCAGCACCGCCGCCGCGGCAGAGGACAGTACCGCCGCCGCGTCCTCGAGCGAGAACAGAGGAGGCGTCGAGACTGCTGGTGCTGGTGCTGGTGCTGGTGCTGCTTCGCTCTTCGAAGCAGCAGCAGCAGCAGCAACGACAACGGCCACGCCCTCCTCGGCCCTCGGTGCGATCGAGGCGTCGACGGCGAAAGTGCCTCCCAAAAACTCTTCACCTCCTCCTTCAACTCCTCCTTCAACTCCTCCTCCCATCTCCTTCTCCTTCTTCTGCCGCGCCGCCAGAAGCACCTCGTAGAGCTCCGCGGCCCGCGCCACGACCCTGGAGTCCACCCTCGCCTCGGCGGCCACCTCCAGCGCGAGGCTCTCTGTCGAGTCCCCCTGGGCGAGCCTCCACGCCGGCACCTTGGCTTTCGAGACGGGGTCGAGCTTCGTCGTCATGCAAAATCTCTGCTGCTGCTGTCGTTTTTGTCCCTTTTCCCATCCAAAGCTCTCCAACGGCAACTCCAGGACCTCGTGGAGATGGGTAGCGAACAATCCCAGGCACCCCTTTTCTGCAGCCAGGCTCTCGAGCACGGCACCGGCCACGGCGGCGCCGGCTGCCGGTTCCGTCCCTTTTCCTAATTCGTCGACCAAGATCAGCGACCTCGAGCTGCCCTTTGCCGCAGCCAGCACGTGCCTCGTCTCGTCCATCTCCACCGCAAAGGAAGACCGACCGGAGCTGGGGGCGTCGGCGGCAAAGGCCCTCAGGACGATGGCGTCGAGGGCCGGGACCGAGGCCTTCTCTGCGGGCGCGCGGAGCCCACAGGAAGCCAGCAGCGAGCAGGCCGCGACGGAGCGGAGCACCGTGGACTTGCCAGCCATGTTGGGCCCCGTGAGCAGCGCCATGGAGCGCAGTTCGATCGAGTTGGGCTGGGAGTCCTGCTTCTGAAGCCAGAAGGGCCAGAAGGAAGCGATGGAGATGATGGAGTTGGAGGGGGAGGAAGAGGAGGAAGAAGAGGAAATTTCATCTTCCTCCTCCTCGACCACGAGCCTCGGGAGCCCCCACCCTTTCTCGGCGGCCTCTCGCGCGTGCGCGTCCAGGGCCGCGCCGATCGTGGAGAAGGTGGCCGCGGAGACGAGCGCGGCCATCGTCGAGACGGAAGAAGAGGAAGAAGAAGAAGAGGAAGAAGAAGAGGTTCCTTCCACTTCACTTCCACTTCCACTTCCACTTCCACCTCCACCTCCAGCTCCACCTCCACCTCCACCTCCACCGTCAGCCAGCTCCCTCGCCAGCACCCTCAGCGCCCCTCGCACCGCCGCCCGCGCCGCGACGCACCTCCTCCGGTAGGCGTCGAGCGCCCCCTCGAGCTCGGCGGACGACCAGCGGTCGGCGACGCGCCTGCCGTAGCGGTCGAGCGGGTGGACAATTTTCTTCTTCGAAGCTTCTTCTTCGTCTTCTTCGGCGGCAGCGTCGTTCGAAGCAGAGGCAGAAGTAGAAGAAGAAGTACTCCCTCCGCGGGGCATCCGCACCCACACGGCGTTGTTGACCGCGTCGAAGACGAACTCGGGCTCCTTTGTGACAGCAGCAGAAGAAGCCCTCGAAGTAGCTGCTTTAACTTTCTTCTCCCTTGAGACCTTGGAAACCAGCTCCGTCGCGGCTCTGGCGACGCGCTCCCGGGCAGCCTCGACGGCGGCGAGCTCTTCCTCCAAAAGCGACGGGTGCACCTGCCCGCCGTAGGTCCCCTCGTTGGCGTCAAACAGGTCCAGGAGGGCAGATTTCAAGGCGCGAGAAGGAGGAGAAGAGAAGGTGACGGATTCGAGCTTGCCAAAATCGAAAAGCTCGCCGTCGTCATCGTCGTCAAAACTTTTTCCTCCTCCGCCTCGGACGTCGGCGACGGTGGCTTCGACCAACGCCACCGCCCTCTGGCACGCCTCGGACAGCTCCTGCAGGCTCAGTCGCGTCCCCGTCTCTTCTGCCGTGGGGGAGAGCAGGGCCTGGGCCAGGGAGCGGAGCTCGTGTTTGGGCTCCTCTCCGCGTTTGAGCGGTGGTGGTTGTGGTGATGTTGGTGTTATTGTTTTTGTCGCCGTCGTCGTCGTCAAACTCGAAGTCGAAGAACTCGAAAAACTCGAAAAACTCGAACTCGTCCTCGAACTCGAAAAACTCGAAAAACTCGAACTCGAACTCGAACTCGTCGCCACTCCGATGACGCCGTCCAGCATCGCCACCAGGTCCCTGAAGAAGCCCGCCGAGGCCTCCCCGCTGCGCAGCTTGAGCACGATGTGAGGGGCCGGCAGCGAGAACCAGCGCGGGACGGCGCCCAGCGTCGGCGAGCCCAGCACCTCGAGCGCGCGGCGGATCTCGCCGGCGACGGGCGGCGGCGGCGGCAGCAGCAGCAGCCGCTCGAGCCAGCGCCGCGAGGCCAGCGGGACGGAGCGCGAGGCGGTCATCGAGCTGCTCGAAGCAGAATTACTCGACGGCAGCAGGGCGTCGAGCAGGCTAGGCACGCCGCGCTGGCGATGGATGCCGAGCTGCGAGGCAGTGCAGAGGTAGACCTGCGGTCCCGCGCTCGTCGTCGTTCCACCACCACCATTACCGCTGCTCCTGCTCCCCCTCTTCACCTCGGCAAAGGGCTCGTTCGGAGGCAGGCCCAGGTCTCGCCGCACGGCAGACAGCAGGTGAGCCACCGCAGGCTCCAGAGAAGAAGAAGAAGTTGAAGAAGAATTCGAACCCGAAGAACTCAAACTCACCCCCTTCCCTCCTCCTCCACCGAACCCGTACCGCTTCACCACCCCGACCTCCTGCCTGAACAGCGTCGCCACGCGTTTCGACCACTCCTGCTCTGCGGAAGCGTCCGCGAACCTCCTCGGTGCGGCTGAGTCGTCCGGAGAGTGCAGGTACAGCGGGGGGGAGAGCCCTCCCGAAAACAGGCGGGCAGAGACCGCGTCCTCTGTCAGGCCGCGGAAGACGGAGAAGCGCCGCATCTCCACGTCGACCTCGACGACGGTGAAGCCCGACGAGGAAGCGACGGCAGAGACGCCCAGGACGGGCGGAGTGGCGTCGATCGTGTCGATGTCTTCTTGGTCGTTGGTGGTGGTGCTTTCTATGTCGTTGTTGCTGTTGCTGTTGTCGTCGAGCGGGAACGAAGCATCGACAGAAGCGAAATTCTCGTCTCCTCCACTCCCACTCCCGCGCCGCCTCGCCCGACTGCTCCTTCCCGCCGCAGAGAGGCTGTTCACCAGGTAGTGGGGCTGCGCCGGGGTCACCACGCCGGCGACGTACCTCTCCTTCTTCCTGGCCCGGGAGCCGTACGAGTAAGCCTCGGGCACCTCCTCTGCAACGACGACAGACAGCGCCGCGCCGCGCACAAGGTCGTCGAGCGTCCGGCGCAGGTTGGCGACCGGGCACCCGGCGCGGGGCATCGTGTTCGGGCCGGTGCCCATCGGGTTGAGGGCGGCGTGCTCGACGAGCAGGACGGCGTCGGCGCCGATGCACTCGTAGAACTCGCCGACGTGGACGAGGGCGATCTGTGAGAAGGAATGGAGGGAAAGGAATGGAGGAGAAGGGATGAGGAAGAAAGACAGAGAAGAAAAAAGGGTGAGAGAGTTTTTTCTTCTTTCGTTTCGTTCGACAACGCTTTCCAAAGAAAAAACTCAATCACCTTTGTCGGGTGCTGCTCCTTGATCGAGGCAAAGAACCGCGCCAGAGGCGGCGCCGAGAAAGGGACACCGGAAAGGCCCAGCACGAACTGCGGATCGAGGTTCCTGGCCAGGCGCGCTGCAGAGGTCCGCCTGAGGTCCGAGAGCAGGTGCTGCCAGTAGAGCTTTGTCTCCTCGTCGACTTTGACGGGGCTGAAGCGGGAAGAAGAGGCTGTTGATGATGCTGTCGAAGCAGAAGAGGAGGAGCGTCGTCGTCGTTGCCTGAGGCCGTCGTCGGAGTCGGAAGAGGTTGACGATGACGTTGACATCGAACGAGCGGCAAACGACAGCGACGGCGACAGACCTCCTCGGCGAGCGATCAAAGACGAAGACTGCCTCGTGATTTGGACAGACGGAGACAAGCTCTTGTTAATCCTGAACGCTGGAGACGTCGTCGCATCCGTCTTCATCTTCGCGAGCGAGAGCACAGAACGCGCCCTCGAGCTGGTGCCCCGGCGGAGACAGAAAGCCGAAAACATTGAATCACGATGATGGAGAACGAGGAGCGGCGATCGTGCAATCGGCGACGAGAAAGAAAGAGCCGCCCTCCTCTCGCTGCCGAGCATCAAGTCGAGGAGGAATGGGGTTCTTTCCGATGCGAGAACCGATTTTGATCGTCGTCGTCGTCAAGCAGAGGGAGACGACGACGCAGCAGCAGCAGCAGCAGCAGCAGAGAGATGCAGAAGAGAAAGAGATTCGGCGCTTTGTTGCTTTTTTTTTCCCATCGGTGTGATTTCGGAAAAGTCGAAAACTTCGCCGAGGTTTTTTTTCGTTTCATTTTTTCAGTTTCTCCGCCTCTCTCTTCGCTTCCGCTCAAGCTCGGCTCCTCGCCAACAAGCTCCAGCTCCTCGCCTCAGCCGCTTCGTCTCCTCTCTCTCTCAGCACAATCCCGACACGCGCATCGCGGCTCTGCCTAAAAAAGACCCTCGCGCGAGAGCTGCAAAAGAAAAGCCTTCTCTTTCATCAAGATGTTCCTCCTTCGAGCAGCGGCCATCATCGACCGCGGAGGGGGCGCATCGTCTTCCTCCTCGTCGCGCGCCCTCCTCCGCCACGCCACGGCTCGCGCGTTCTCCTCGGGAGCAGACTTTGGAGACAAGACTCTGACCCTGGGGACTAACGTCGACGCAGCAGAAGACGCTCCGACGAGCTCGCCAGGAGGCACCGCGAGGGCTTTTCGAGCATCGAAGACGACCACGCTGCTGAGTCGGCAGCAGCAGAGGGCGTCGTCGTCGAGCGGCGCCTTCTCTTCGCCTTCTTCCAACCTCTTCCACCACCACCACCACCACTCGCGCCGCTCCTTCGCCGCGGACGCAGCCCGCTCCCTCGACGCCAAACCCACCACGAAGCTCGTCCCCATCCCCTTGGCTCAGACGGGCGAGGGCCTCAAAGAGGTGGAGATCGTCGCGTGGCGCGTTGCCGTCGGCGACGCCGTCGAGGAGTTCGGCCCGCTCTGCGACGTGCAGTCCGACAAAGCGGCCGTGGAGATCACATCTCGGTTCTCCGGGACGGTCGAGAGGCTGTGCTACAGCGAGGGAGATATGGTGGAGGTCGGGGCGACGCTCTGCGAGCTGCGGGTGGAGGTCGAGGAAGAAGAGGAGGGTGAAACCGAGAGTGTCTCGTCTTCTCCTTCTCTTTCTTCTTCTTCTTCCGGCCCCGGTTCCTCCATCTCCTCCGACTCCAACTCTCCTCACTCGGTCTCCCTGGCCTCCCCCGCAGTGCGCCGAGTCGCCAGGGAGCTCGGGATCGCCGACCTGTCTTCGGTCAGGGGCACGGGCCCCGGGGGGCGAGTCCTGAAGGAAGACGTCGAGAGAGCCGCCGCCAGTGGAGGTGGAAGTGGTGCTGTTGCTTCGAGCTCTGTCTCTGCATCCCTGTCTTCGTCGTCGCCGACAGCATCAGCAGCAGCAACAGCACCAAAAGAAGCAGAGAAGGAAGCAGCAGCAGCTCCTCTTCCAACCAACGACAACCCCAACGACGTCATCTTGCCGCTCCGCGGCTACCGCCGCGCGATGGTTTCTGCGATGACCTCTTCCCTCACGGTGCCGCACTTCCACTTCATGGACGAGTATCCGGTGGACAAGCTGCTCGAGGCCCGCAAGGCCCTGGCCAACGACCCCAAAATAGTACTTCAAGGAGGGAGGACAGTCAAGCTCACCCTGCTTCCCTTTGTCATCAAGGCGATCTCTCTTACGCTCGCGTCCTCGGACCAGCACGCCATCGTCAACGCGTCGCTGTCCGAGACGAAAGAGTCGCTCCTAATCCACGCCGACCACAACATCGGCGTGGCCGTCGACACCCCGCGGGGCCTGGTCGTGCCCGTCGTCAAGCGGGTCCAGGACCTCAGCGTCGCGGAGGTCGCGGCGGAGCTCGCGAGGCTGCAGAGCGGTTTACTTGAAGGAGGAGGAGGTAGTGGCATGCTCCCGGAGTCTGATCTGTCGGGTGCCACGCTCACGGTATCCAACATCGGCTCTCTCGGTGGGGCCTGGGCCACTCCCTTGGTGCACCCGCCGCAGGCGGCCATCGTAGCGCTGGGGCGGGTGAGGCCGAAGCTGGTGGTGGTGGAAAATGAGGCGAAGAAGGAAGAGAAGGAGGAAGGAGGAGGAGTGAGAAGCGGCGGCAGAGGAAAGAAAAACTCTGGAGACAAGAAGGCAACTTCTCCTTCTCCTCCTCCGCCTTCCCTCTCCGCCGTCGCCAGCCTGCCGATGAGCTGGGGAGCGGACCACCGCGTGGTCGACGGGGCGGGCCTCGCCAAGTTCGCCGCCGACGTCGGGGCGCTGCTGTCGGAGCCGGCGCGGATGCTGCTGCACAGCCGGTGAAGAGATGAGTTTTTTTGAAAGAAAGCGGCGGCGCGCGCGAGCGTTGGGAGAAAGAAAAACACTTTGTATCATTCTTCTGTTTTCGTTTTTCCATCCTCCTGTTCTCCGCCTCGATCAACGAGAGATACAATAACGAATTCAAAAAAAAAGGAATGATAAAATAAACCAGAGAAAACGATATAATTCACACACTTAAAAGAAAAACTAAAAACTGATTTTTTTTGTAAAAAGAGAAAAGAAAGAAACACTTCCATCTCCCCCTCCTCAATCTCAATCCCTGGGCCCCACGCCTTTACTCCCGTTGAGCTCCTTCTTCAGCGAGTCAAAGGGGTACTCCCGGGGAGCGAACGGGATCGTCGACCTCTTGTCCAGGACCGAGGCCAAGGTCAGGGCCCCGCCAAAGACGCCGAGGCCGCCCATCAGCCATTTTAAAGCCTCGTACTTTCCCACGTCGTCCCACCTGTCGACGCAGTACTCCGGGTTGGCCGTGCCGTCGTCCCAGTTGAGCTCGTCCTCGGGGGCGAGCTAAAGAAGGGGGGTAGGTTTTGGTGTTGTTGTTGGAAGAGAGGAAGGGAAGAGAAGGTGAGGAAGAGGTCGACGTCGAGGTCGAGGTCGAGGTCAAGGTCGAAAAGAAAAGAAAAGAAAAAAAAACGTTCGTCGTCGATTGGCGGCCGCGCCCACCATCTTCCATCTCCTTTCTCTCTTTTTCCCGCTCTGCTCTCCCTCGCGATTCCACATTTCTTTTCGCGACAGAGAGAACGCGTTCGTGTTCTCCAGCTCCACCCGGTTGAATTCATCAAAGATTCACAGGTGAGCTCGAAATCGACCCCTCGCCGACCTCGCTTTTTTCAATCGCCCTTCTTCTTCCTCATCCTTCTTCTCCAATCTCACCTCCTTCGCCGCGGGCTTGTTCAGCGCCACGGGGCCACCTCCGCCGCCGCGAGTGGGCATCACACTCAGCTGCGAGCTCCTCGCTCGCCTGGCCAGGGCGGCCACGAGGTTCCGGGTCATGAAGATGGCTGTTTGGGAGGAGAGAGAGAGAAAAGAGTTGAGCTCTCTTTTTATCGAGTTTTGAGACTGATCGATCGCCGACCGAGATTTTTTTTTTTTTTTTTTTTTTTTTTTTTTGTGGTTCTAAAATTTAAAAAAAAAGTGCTTAATTTTTTTCTTTTTCTCTCCTCCCAAAAACCCATCTTTCTTCCCCCCA
>Ga0114918_10003514_pt1 | contig 13808 bp, 10 predicted proteins | sample LantaG_FD_87015 | JGI IMG/M metagenome (GOLD analysis project Ga0114918, IMG submission 87015) | Deep subsurface microbial communities from Baltic Sea to uncover new lineages of life (NeLLi) - Landsort_02402 metaG | ecosystem: Environmental > Aquatic > Marine > Oceanic > Sediment | place...
AAACGCACCGTCCGCATCCAGAACGAGACCATCGACGCCCTCCTCGCACCAAAACCCCTCAGCGCGTTGGATAAACTCACAAAATCCATGGTTCGCCAGGTTGCAGGCAAATTCGAGCCTGACGCAGACGAAGCCTCCCCGCTCGGCCGCACCGTCATAAAGGACTTTTCCAATGCAAGAGTCCTCGACCGCCTCATGATGTACGAACGCCGAATAGAAAACAGCCTCTACAAAACTATTGCCGAGCTTCAAAGACTAACCCTAATCCGAAAACTCGACTCTCCCCAAGCCACAGCCGAAATCCCCCATAAAACACCGCCGTCTCTCGGACGGCCTCCGCATAATAATCAATTACCAATAATCAGTAATCAATCAAATCCACCTTTTATGCAAAACAAACCCAATTCCCAAAACGCCAAAATCAACCTAACCTCTTATGAAAAAAGTAATTACAACCAGAAACCACCGCTCCCGACCCCGCCAAAACAAACCCAATCAAACCCAATTTTGCAGCGAAATCCGCCTTCAACAGACCACCACCGGACCTCCGACATTCAACGATGTGCCCATTATTCCCAATAGCAATAAAACTTCGGCAAGCATTGTATTTTCTCCGAATGTGGGTTAGTATGAAAATCGAAAATAGCAAATGTCTACCGCAGACAAACGCAAAAAGTTCTATACTGGAGAAGAAGGAATGAACAGAACACTCGCAAATGCACTCATCCTGTCGATTACCATCACCTCAACAATCATCGCAGCCCCAGACACCGGCCATAACTACACCAACTCCATACAAATGAAATTCGTCCGCATTCAGCCAGGCACCTTCGAGATGGGCCAGATTAAAACACCATTGCCCTCCGACGTCCTCCCTGTATTTCGAGGAAGAGGACTCTTCGACGCACTCAAAAACGGCGACTACGATGAACACCCCGTACACGCCGTAACAATTACAAAACCCTTCTACGTAGGCGTCTTCGAAGTCACGAACTATCAGTACGAACTATTCAGGCCGGAACACAAAAAACTGCGGGGCAAAAATGGATTCTCAACCGAGGACAACGAACCTGTAGCATTCGTCAACTTCTACGACGCAACAGCTTTCTGCAAATGGCTCGCCAATCAAGACGGACTGAACTACCGCCTCCCAACCGAGGCCGAATGGGAATACGCCTGCCGTGCCGGAACAGAAACAAACTATCACACCGGAGACACACTCCCTGAACCATTCCTCAAGAAAGTCACCCCCGGTGGAGGAACCACTAAAAAATGCGATTTGACCGTAGGCCAAACTCCACCGAACGCGTGGGGACTCTACGACATGCACGGAAACCTCGAAGAATGGTGCCTCGACTGGTATGGCCCATACCAAAAAGCCCCGCAGACCGACCCCGTCGGATACGCCTACGGAAACTTCCACGTCACCCGCGGTGGTAGTCACGGCGATGATGTATACTTCCTGCGTTCCGCAAACCGAATGGGCGCCGTCCCCGAAACCAGAAACTGGGTAACCGGATTCCGTGTCGTCATCGCGGAAATGCCAAAAACAAAACCACTGCCAGTAACCCCGCCGGCAAATCAGCAAAACGTCATCCAACGCCCTCTTTCCATTGTCAAAAAAGGTCCCGACCCCGACAAACCATACTTCAGAGGACCTCTGAGATACGTCAATATAGCAACAAACGCAAATGGACCAACTTACTCCTGTCACAACCACGACCCCGCAATAACCGAATGCCCCAATGGGGACCTCCTCGCTATCTGGTACACCTGCCACGACGAGCACGGCAGAGAACTCGCCCTTGCCGCAAGCAGATTGCGATACGGCCAAACAAAATGGCCTAAAGCATCGTTATTCTTCTATGTCCCCGACAGAAACAACCACGCCCCAAACCTCGGTTACGACGATAAAACAGGAAAAATCTTCCACTTCTCAGGCGTCTCCGCCGCAAGAAGCAGGTCACTTTCTGCAATTGAAATGAGAACCAGCCACGACAGCGGAGCAACATGGTCACCACCTCGACTGATACTACCAACCTTCGAAACAGGCCACCTCCCCAGCGAACCATTCATTCGAACCGCCCAGGGTGAACTCATCTTCACAATTGACGGCCCACACACGCTCTGGAAAAGCCCCGACAACGGACTAACATGGTACAACCCAGGCGGCAGCATCCCCGGCATCCACACAGGCCTTGCCGAACTTTCCGACGGCAGGCTCTTCGCTCTCAGCCGTGGTGCCCAGGTCGATGGGGCAATGCCAATAAGCCTCTCAAGCGACGGCGGTAAGTCCTTCACCTCTATCGCAAGCCCCTTTCACACCATCGTAGGAGGCCAGCGCCTCGCACTGGTGAAACTCAGAACAGGTGAACTATTCGTCGCTTCCTTCACCCACGAAAAGGGAAAAGGCGTCGACATCACCGACTCAACCGGAAACAAAAGAGAAATCAGGGGCCTCTTCGCCGCCCTCTCTCTCGACGACGGAAAAACCTGGCCATACATGAAACTCATAACAGACGACGGACCCGCGCGAACCATCGAATCCACCGATGGTGCCGCTGTCACCATGAGCGCCAGAAACTCCGAATACCGAGGGTACCTCTCAGCATGTCAAAGCCTTGACGGACTCATTAACGTAATCAGCAGCAGAAACCTCTTCTCCTTCAATCTAAAATGGCTCAAAACACTCCCCCCCGCCCCCTGTGATAAACCTGTACGAGCCAGGCCGGCCCGCGAAACTTTCAACGGACCCGACAAATTCGACCTCAACGACTGGCACCCATACAAAGGCTCTTACCAAAGCAGATTCACCCGGCACGGCACATACTTTATTGACTCCGGCTCACACTATAACGGCCTGAACCGCCTCGTCGCAAAAGGCTCATTCCAGCTAACGCTAACCTTCAAAAACCTCAAATTCTATCCACAGGGACAAAGAATCGCCGAAGGCCTTACCTTCGGATTCAGAGACCCAATGTCCGCAGGCAGCGAGACAATGTTCATACATGTAAAACTGAACGAGTTCGGCCCGAGGTTCGGCCGTAAAATGATACCCTATGACCGCCCCCCTCAATCCGCAACCTTCAAATTCCTTTACCACGACCGGACAAAATCATGGAACGTTTACTACGGCTTCAACGGCGAACAACCGACGAACGAATTCGAAATCACAAAAAAAGGCTTTGAATGGAACGAACCTACAAGCGAATCAAACTCATTCTACATACTTTTGAGCCAGGGAACCGTCGAACTCGACCACTTTGAGATAAAACCCCTCTAAAAATAATCACCCACAAAAGCAAATGGGGCCGGCATCTCACTCGCCGGCCCCGTCACATTTACCTTATACCACTAAGCACAGCCTCACGTCACTTGCACTTCACATAAAACTTATAAATCGTCTCCGATTCCAGCTTCTTTCCGGGCCGAACAATCGCAGAAGGAAACTCCGCCTTATTCGGCGAATCCGGAAAATGCTGCGTCTCTAAGCAGAACCCGTTGCGATAATTATAAACCTTACCACCCTTGCCGACATCCGTCCCGTCAAGAAAGTTCCCCGAATAAAACTGTATCCCAGGCTCCGTCGTATAAACCTCCATCACGCGACCGCTCAGTGCCTCATAAACACGAGCCGCTAATGCAAGTTTCCTCCCGCCACTATTCAAAACAAAATTATGGTCGTAACCACCGCCGAACTTGAGCTGCTCATCCTCTGCCGTAATCCGCGAACCAATCTTCGTAGGCCGCGTAAAATCCATCGGCGTACCCTTAACGCTACGAAGCTCACCCGTTGGTATAAGCCCTTTATCAACAGGCGTAAACTTGTCCGCCATCAACATTAGCTCATGATTCAGTATCTCGCCCCAGCCCTGACCTGCAAGGTTGAAATAGCTGTGATGAGTCAGGTTCACAGGCGTAGCCTTATCCGTCGTCGCCTCGTAATCAATCTTCAACTCATCTTCGTTCGTCAGCCGGTATGTCACCACACAGGACAAATTCCCAGGATAACCTTCCTCACCATCCACACTCATATAATTAAGCCGCACACCAACCGCATCAGCCTCCCTGACCGCTCTTGCACCCCAGACCACCTTATCAAAACCTTTCAACCCACCATGAAGGTGATTCTCACCGTTATTCGTCGCCAACTGGTAAGCGACCCCGTCTAACGTAAACTTCCCCTTACCTATCCGGTTGCCGTACCTGCCGACTATCGCCCCGAAATACGGATCCCCCGCCAAATACTTTTCAAGCCTGTCATGACCCAGAACAACGTCACCCAATCGCCCCTTATTGTCGGGAACCTCCAACGATAGCAATACCCCCCCATAAGTCATTATCCGAGCCTGCACCCCATTCGCGTTCACTAACCTATAAACATCAACCTCTTCACCTTCAGCCGTCTTGCCGAATACTTCCTTACTGACACTCATCTTCACTTTTCCTTTCCTGTAAACCCCAGCCTCACTGCCGCCCACGGTGCACGAACCAACAAAAACAACCGACCCAATTACCGTAAGCCACAAAACACTCTTTTGCCAATTCTTCATTTCAACTGTCCTCCTTGCTCAACAATATTCACACACGATAATCACCACAAATCAAATTCCCATAAACTACCACCGCAATTCTACACACATACCCGAAAATGTAAAGAACCCCCGCACAAAAAACTATTAACGCTTATTTGCAGAAGGCTCCAGGGCTGTGTCGCTCGGATCGGCCGACGGGCGAGAATGGGCACAGAAAAAGCTCGTCGGAACCTGTCCGCCGCAGCCCGAGCGGAACAGCCCTGCCGAATTATACCAACGCCTCCAAAACTCATCGCTCTCATGCCGCCTCAAATAGACCTGTACGACCTAAGCCCAAAATCGCTGCATACGCACATCAGCCCCCCCCATGCCTCCGTCTTGCATTCTATCGTCTTCTCGTCCAAATCGATAAATACCAGCATCATCCCGTAAGAATCCTTCCTATACACACGCACGTTACCAAGGTCATCCTTACGCGACCGGTGCCAGCCGCCCAATCCTATATTCCCCCTGATTCGCTTGAATGTGCTGATATCTATAGGTATCGCATCAGGCCCCACACGCCTGTTCAAAAGCCGTGCCTCCCACAAAAGCCTGTATGCCAGCTTCTTATCCATCATAACTATTTCGCCCGCGACCCCAACTGCATGAGAAAACAGCCCCCTCAAAAATCCCACAAAACCGAAAACTCATACGCGCACCCAAAAACCGAAGCCCTCACGAACAAAGAACCCGAAAGGCCTGCCTGAAATGGGCGGTACAGGACTTGAACCTGTGGCCTCCTGCGTGTAAAGCAGGCGCTCTAGCCGACTGAGCTAACCGCCCCAGCCAATAAACCACAATACCCGATTTCACCCCCCCGCGTCAACATCTTTCACCATCTCACTATGTTTGACCCCCAATTCATCCCGTCCCTTCTCCGTCAGCCCTACGATTCATTCGCGGGGTTTCTTTTCACCCGCGATTTATTCGCTCCGGTTCCCACACCCGTGGCACGGGCATCCTGCCCATGTTGTCTACTTCCCCCCCCTCCGTCATCCGTCCTCAATCCGTCCCCCCACCCCCAGGGCTTACGCCGACACCTTTGTCACACAATCCACCAATGTTTACCCATCTGACCTGTCACGGGGTTGCTTCAAAAATATTACAAAAAACGCGACACCCCGGCTGGTCGCTTTTAACACTTTACAAACCCGTACGGGTCAGGGCGAATTCGCAACACAGGAACATCCTGTTGGTCAAAAAAAGGTTGTGGAATTGCCGACAGTCGTATAATATAATTGGAAAACAAAAGGAAAATAGGACAATGGCTAGATTATTGATAGTCTCAAATCGATTACCTGTAAGTGTTACGAAACGAGCAAATGAACTGCGTTTTCAGCCAAGTGTAGGAGGCTTGGCAACGGGATTGTCCTCTTTCTGCGATTCTCGCCAAAGTCTGTGGATCGGTTGGCCGGGTATAGCTTCTGATAAGATTTCGACAGACCAAAAGCAGCAGATAACTCGGCGGCTGAAGAAGGAAAATTGTCGTCCCGTCTTTATGGCTTCTAAAGATACTCAGGCTTTCTATCGTGGTTTCTGTAACAGCACGATTTGGCCTCTCTTCCATTATTTCCCGTCGTACACAATATATGAAAACGCAAATTGGGAAAGCTATGAGAAAATTAATAATATTTTTTGTGAGGCTGTTGCAAAGCTGGCTAAGCCGGATGATCTGATTTGGATTCAGGATTACCAACTTATGCTTCTTCCATGGCTTTTAAGAAAAAAACTTCCTAAAGCAAAAATCGGCTTTTTCCTTCACATACCATTTCCGTCTTTTGAAATGTTTCGGCTTTTGCCTTGGCGCAGTGACATTCTAAAAGGTATCCTTGGGGCTGATCTAATAGGTTTTCACACATATGATTATGTGCGGCATTTTCTCAGCAGTGCAACTCGAATAGAAGGAATTGAGCATTCAATGGGAATGTTGACATTAGGCGATAGGATTGTCAGAGTTGACGCCTTTCCGATGGGTATAGACTATGATAAATATGCCACAGCATGCGAAAACTCGAAAGTAAAAAAAAGGATTGTCCCCATTAGAAAAAAGGTGGGTGACCGAAAAATAATTATTTCAATCGATAGGTTGGACTATACCAAAGGTATTATTCACAGACTGGAAGCGTTTGACTTGTTTCTGTCGCAAAATCCACAGTACAAGGAAAAGGTCACACTGATTCTTGTAGCCGTTCCTTCACGTACGGACGTTAAGAATTACATTGAATTGAGAAGAGAGATTGAGTGGCTTGTCGGTAGAGTCAACGGAGAGCATGGAACTTTTGGATGGGTCCCTGTATGGTACATGTATCGTACCCTGCCTTTTGACAAACTTGCCGCTCTGTACTGTATCGCCGATGTAGCCCTTGTAACACCTTTACGTGACGGAATGAATCTTATCGCAAAGGAATTTGTTGCTGCTAAAAAAAATGGTATGGGTGTTTTAATACTTAGTGAAATGGCCGGAGCTGCAAGCGAACTGGGAGAAGCAATTACTGTAAATGTTCACGATAAGAGGGCAATTGCTGATGCTATAAAACACGCACTTGAAATGCCTCCTGCCGAACAGATTGAACGCAACAGGCTTATGCAAACAAGACTATCCCGCTACACAGTCACAAGATGGGCTAAAGTTTTCTTGAACAGCCTCCAGGATGTCAAAAGAATTCAGATTGAGCTGTCAGTAAGAAAATTAACGGATCAAATTGAAATAAAGCTTATAAACGAATATAAAACAAGCACAAAAAGGCTATTGTTACTTGATTATGATGGCACATTAGTGTCTTTTAGCGACAGGCCGGAAAAAGCTGGCCCCGACAGGAAACTCAGGAACTTGCTGGGCAAACTCGCCGCAGAATCCAGGAACGAGTTGGTAATAATCAGCGGCAGAGACAAGAAAACTTTGAATAACTGGCTTGGTGATTTGAGTGTTTCGCTAATTGCCGAACACGGAGCCTGGGTTCGGAGCCAATCCGGCCAATGGCAGGCAACGGTTCCATTGCTTACAGACTGGAAACAGCATATAAAACCAATCCTTGAATTATTCAGTGACAGAACACCTGGTTCCACAGTTGAGGAAAAGGATTTTTCCTTAGTCTGGCATTACCGTAGAGCAGATCCCGAACTTGGCTCTCTCAGGAGTCTTGAGCTTAAAAATGCCATATTGAATTTGACTGAGAATTTAGGAATCGGAATATTCGAGGGTAGCAAGATTCTTGAGGTCAAGGATACCCGTATAACCAAAGGTAATGCTGTGAGACGCTGGCTGGGAAAGAAAAAATGGGATTTCATATTAGCTGCTGGAGATGATTACACGGACGAAGACATGTTTGCCGTTTTGCATGAAAGTGCCTATTCAATAAGAGTGGGCCATGGTACTTCACATGCTCGATTTTGCCTGGATTCCGTTCATGATTTTAGGTTGTTGCTACAAAAAATGATCAAAATTTAAACAAAAGCAAGGGAGGCAGGTATGCTTAGACTTGAAGATTTCAGACACATTGTGAGCGATGAAGAACTGGCCGAGATTTACACTCGCGCAAGAGGGCTTTATGGCAAGAATGTTGTCCATCTAAATGCCACTTATCAGGGCGGTGGCGTTGCAGAGATACTTTATTCGCTTGTATTGCTCATGAACGATGTTGGTATCGATGCCGGATGGAGAATACTTCATGGCAGCCAGGAATTTTTCGAAGTCACAAAGAGTTTCCACAACGCTCTGCAGGGTGCGAAATTAACACTATCTGAAAGGAAGAAACAACTGTATCTTCGGGTCAATGAGAATTTTTCCAAATTTACACATTTGGACCACGATCTCGTAATCATTCACGATCCCCAGCCCCTCTCACTGATAAGGTCTTATAAGAAACGTCAGCCATGGATATGGAGATGCCATATTGATTTGACATATCCGCATGAGGAACTGTGGGATTTCCTAAAGGGCTTTGTGTTGAAATATGACCAGGTTGTTTTTTCAAGCGAGAAGTATTTCAAGAAAAACCTGCCGATAAACCAGAGGCTTATATTTCCAGCCATCAATCCACTAAGTCAGAAAAACAAAAATATTTCCGATAAAACTATCTTGGAGCATATTACAAGAGTGGGCATTCCTACCGACAAGCCCATAATTACCCAGGTCTCCAGGCTTGACCCCTGGAAAGACCCCGAGGGTGTTATAGATGTCTTCAAACTGGTTAAGGAAAAGGTCGATTGCAGATTGGTCTTTTGCTACAATGTTGCCAGTGATGACCCCGAAGGCCTCAGAATGTTCAACAAGGTCCAGCGAAAAGCCAACAAGCTGCTCAAAACCGGTGACATCTTATTTGTCGTCGGAAATAATGAAACACTGGTCAATGCAATCCAAAGGTACTCCAGTGTCATAATACAAAAATCTATTAAGGAAGGATTTTGTCTTGCTGTGACAGAGGCGCTTTGGAAACAAACACCCGTAGTCGCTTCTAATGTGGGCGGCATACCTATACAGATCGAGGATGGCAAAAATGGATTCTTGCTTGAACCGAAAGATAACGAAGGATTCGCCGACAGAATTGTACACCTGTTAAAAAATCCCAAAGACAGAAAAAACATGGGCCATCAAGGCCATGAAACCGTTAGAGATAAGTTCTTGATAACCCGGTTGCTTTCTGATTACCTGTATATGTTGGATTCTATGATTGGACGATAGCAGGCAAACTAAATCTGGCAATGATTGGACTGATAATGAACGATTGGACACTGTGGTTCTTACTGATAACCGTATTGGTGGGCGTAGTAGGCCATCTGTTTGTCTACAGAATCCTCCTGACACTTACCAGGGGTACAAAAATTGTTACCGATAATCTCCTGGTTAGGCATTGCTATCGCCCTTGCCAGTGGATTATTGTGCTCTTGGTCATACGCATGGTCTTACCTCTTAAGATACCCAAAGAATATCTCCATGCTGCACAGCAGGTCTTCAGCCTGCTCTTCATAGGCTTAATAGCATTCCTGTTCGTAAAAGCAACCTACGTCTTGGATGAATACATAATTGGCCGTTTCGATATCGACCAAAAAGACAACCTCCGGGCCAGAAAAGTCCGAACTCAGTTAAATGTCCTCAAGCGAATCGTCATTATCGTCGTATCCGTTTTGGCGTTGGGCATAATGCTCATGATCTTCGACAAAGTCCGACAGCTTGGAACAACCATCCTCGCGTCGGCTGGAATCATCGGCATAGTCGTCGGGATGGCCGCCCAGCGAACTATAGGAACTTTTATTGCCGGGCTTCAGATAGCTTTTACTCAACCCATCCGCATAGATGACGTAGTCATAATCGAAAACGAGTGGGGCCGAATAGAAGAAATAACCCTGACCTACGTGGTTGTAAAAATATGGGACTTGAGGCGTTTGGTCGTACCGATTACATATTTTATCGAAAAGCCTTTTCAAAACTGGACCCGCTGTACAGCGGACTTATTGGGTACCGTCTACATTTACGTTGATTATACCGTCCCCGTTGATGCCATACGCGCCGAACTCCAGAAAATATTGGAAAACTCCGAACTCTGGGACCGCAAAGTATGCGTGCTGCAGGCAACTAATACTTCCGAACACACGCTTGAACTGCGAGCATTACTCAGCGCCCATGATGCATCTACGGCCTGGACTCTTCGCTGTCAGGTCAGGGAAAAGCTCGTCGAATTCATACAAAAAAATTACCCCGGCAGCCTGCCGAAATTGCGCGCATCATTCCAGCAGCAGTCACCCCCCAAAAAAAAGCCGAGCCGTTCCAGGCCCCGAAAAGCACGTCCTGGTTGACAGCAATCGCCCTAAAGTATACCATGTCTCTGGTAAAATAGATAATATCGTATGTTAGCGGAATACGATGGGGGAACTAGACCTTAAACAAGCATAGCGTGATATAAAAAATTGGTTTTAATTATCAAAAAGTACTCGAAATGCCCCCTTCAGTACGTTACAATGCACTCGGGGAAAGTTGATATATTTCCAAAATCTAACGAAAGGAGTCATTTCGAGTGAGAAAGAAAATAGCAGAAAAACTGAGACAACGCAAACGGAAAATTCGCAATCGCCTTGACAAAAGATCGCTGCCGGAACATCCCGGGCCAATGCTCAATCCGGGTAATATCCATTATGACATCTCCGATCGTAACCGTGGCGTACTCTATGGTGGCATAGGGGCCGTGCAAATGTTGGTCAAGCGGCTGAAACTGGACGAAGCTATCAATCGCCATCTTCATCTTTTCAAGCTGCACAATCCATATTTCGAATCCGACCATGTCCTCAACATTGCTTACAACATTCTCTGCAACGGTGAATGTCTTGAAGATATAGAGCGGCTGCGAAACGATGAGGTTTATCTCGACGCTGTTGGTGCCGACCGGATATGGTAATGGCTTCATTGGCCTGGAATCTGAAAGCATGGTACGCCTTGTTGCTGCCGACTAAAGGCCGGTGGCATAAAAAGCACAAGCGAGAGAAGCGAAAGGTACTTCGGATGGAGTTCAAGAAGTTTCGCAATTTCTTTATCATGCTGCCGTGCCAGATTGTCAAAACAGGCCGCACACTTGTGTATAGACTGCTGGGCTGGAATGAATACTTTGATATATTTTTCCGTGCGGTTGAAACCTTTCGGAATCCTCTTCGCTGTTGAGCGACTGGAACTTTTATGTCGGGATACGGACGTCCCGATTCGTGTTGGCCTTTTTGATGTGCTGAAAGCAGGTAAAATTATAACGAAGCAAAAATTTGGAACAAAATTCTTAAGCCTTTGGTGGCTGACAGCAATCTGCTGCGCCGAAAAAATAACTCAGCCGATACCCGACAAAGCAACCACGCTACGCTTGTTTAAGGACTAGAATACCATAAGGTTCGTATCGCGGGCGCTCGTGTTTAGTATTATCCTCCGTAAAGACATACTTAAGGGACATGAAAGGCACATCCATGAAACATGAAGCCTTGTTCGGGCTTTTCACGAAGCCCTTGCTGCTGCCGGACCCGTAAATCTCACCTGTCTCGAGAATGTTGAAGAGATTGTCGAAAGCCGTGTAATTGTCTTCGCATTCCGTGTTTTTGGTGAAATGAAGTAGGAACGGAGACAAGTCAGGTCGATCTGTGAAGGGCAGTTCATCAAATGCTGGCATTATTTCTCCTGCAAAACAGTAATTATACAGCCCCTACAAAACGCTAAGCAAAAACGCACTTTTACTCTATAACAACTTCCCGTTGCTTCTTCAACACGTCCATCCGACCGAGCTATTTCATATTCTGCTCCGATCTCACCAAAAACACTATTGCTGCTGCTGCCATATGCAGAACATATGAGACAATATGCTCTGGAACCACAGTGGGAGCAGAACCTTGCCCGTGACCACTTAGTTTGTTGCGCCCTGTGGGCACCCCTCCCTCAAGCAAACTTCTTAGCGCTGACATGTTCTGCTGCCAGAATTTTGGGACTAAATCATTCTCACAACAAATCTCTATTAGTCTCTTACTTGTGTCTTTGGCGTCATAAGTCCAGCGTCGTTTATCGCAGATGCTTTTCATAGTGCTTTCAAAAGCCTTCAAAGCATCATTCATCGCTTCCTTATGTTTCCCGTTCTGATAATGTTTGTAAGCGTTTAGAAATTCTTGTTGCGCTCCAGAATACTCTCTGCCGTTCAGAAGTCTCAAAGCTGGTTTAACAGCTTCACTATGCAACAATTGCGAGTCAACTCTAATTATCTGGCCTTCCTCATGTTGATAGCCGATCCCGTGCTCTTTGAATCTGGAGTTCAATTCGGCAATCGCATCGTCTGCAATCTCTAAATATCTGTGTCTCCCTAGATAGTTGAAATCTTTTGTGAATTTGTCTATCACTTGAAAGGACAACTCAACAACGTCTAAGGCTTTTTCCGTCTCTTTTTCCTCAAGGAAAAAACTACACAGCTCCAAATTGTACCTCCGGTCACCATATCTATCTCTGCATTCTCGCTTGGTGAGATTAAACACCCCATATTCACGGCATAGCACTTCTACTATACGTCTATAAGCGAGTTTCACCGTTCCATGTTGATAGTATTCCTCTTCATCTCCCAACGATCCATCCCATATATGAACAATCTGTACTCGCAGCTTCTTTGGGATTTCGTCATATGTATATACGTCCGGCACTTCTCCCCGCATTCGTTTTTGCCGCTTTGAAAAAAGGTCAACTATCGCCATAGTAATTTCTCGCCCTTAACTACTGCCCGTGCGTTTTCCACTTAAGATTCTCTACTATATTTGTTCATTATCAAACACTACACCACACCTATCTTAGAATCAGGTCATTGGCCTTGTAGTACCTTGGCTGCCGTACGGCTTGCAAATTCCATCACGATCTCATAACCGGCATTGCTGCATTTGTCCCATATTCGCTTTATTCTCATCGCTGAAAGCTCGGCCTGTGGTATGTCCTTGGCGATATTATTTATGTCCTGCTCAATGGTCTTCTTTTCCTCATCGTCTAGGTTGCCAAACTCTGCGAAAATCCGGATCGCTGTAATGATCTTACTCTCTGTCCATGGATAAGGACTCCCACAATTGCGACAATGGGAAGGTACATCAGGCCTTCCGCCCCCTATCACACCCGGAACACTGTAATATCCACGAATCTCGCAATCGCAGTGTGGACATTTCGTTATGGTCTTAGCGCCACATTTATCGCAATGTTTTTGGCTGTGTTGAGGTTGACTTCTATGGCATTGATTTATTTGATGCCCATTCTCACATACTTGCTGTACATCGTAAGTCCCTGACATTTATTCTATTACTCCTTTCACGAAAAACCTGGAACACTACACACATCTACCTATTCTCTCTCAACCTCAAAAAACCTTTCTATCTTCTCCTTACAAATCCTTTCTGTCACCTCATGTAGTTTCTTAACGCAGGGCTTAAATATCCTAACGCCTTTTTCACACCCACATTATCACCACTCACAACCTCCCCGTAAAGCCCAAATGTTCTGGTATGCAATTCAAGTGGAAAAAAGTTTCTTCTGTTTTCTGAGAGATTCCTTGCCGGCAAACAAACCAGTATTCATCCTATGCGAAAAAGCTTTAACGCTTATTTCCAGAAGGCTCCAGGGCTGTGTCGCTCGGTTCGGCGGACGGGCGAGAATGGGCACAGAAAAAGCTCGTCGGAGCCTGGCCGCCGCAGGCCGAGTGGGACAGCCCGACCGAATTATACCAACGCCTTCGAAAAATCATTACC
>Ga0114918_10003515_pt1 | contig 13805 bp, 18 predicted proteins | sample LantaG_FD_87015 | JGI IMG/M metagenome (GOLD analysis project Ga0114918, IMG submission 87015) | Deep subsurface microbial communities from Baltic Sea to uncover new lineages of life (NeLLi) - Landsort_02402 metaG | ecosystem: Environmental > Aquatic > Marine > Oceanic > Sediment | place...
GTATCCGCTGTATAACTTCCACTTATAGATTCATTTTGTTGAATAGAAATAAAAGGTGATAATACATTAGCATTAGGTACATTAGCTTCACTTCCTGTATAAGGTAGTAAAGTATTTTTAGTCATTATTTTATTAGAAATAGGAGTTTGTATACCTGCTGGTACTTGATCAAAATAAATATATTCTGTATTAGTATTAAATACACTACTACTCACATAGAAATTACTATTTGAAGCAAATGAAGAAGTAGTAATCCAAGAACCAGTTACTTTAGGATGAACAGAAATTGAACCTGTATATAATTCACCTCCTAAAGTTGCTCTAAATGCTAAATAATCGGATCCTTCTATTGAGTAAGGATTCATCACATAAGCATCAAAATGGCTTTCAGATAAAGGTACTGTATAATATCTTACTTCTTGAATTGAACCTGTAAATATATTATCTGTTAATGAAGAAGAAATACCAAAATAGGCTGTTGTACTAGCATTCCAAGCTGTTTCTGTTGATGAAATAGAAGCTGAAGCTTGATAACCTAAAGTATTAATATTTGAATCATTATAATTTTTACTTTTTACATATAAATTATAATCAGTTCCATTTTTATTAACTAATACTGACCACCAAGTTTCATTAAATATAGGTAAGTAAACACTAGCTAGCTATTTAAGTCTGTTGGGTCAGGTATAAAGTCTATTTGAGCATATTGATAGTAAGGATCTACTGGATCAGCACTACTTGAAATAAGGGATGAAGTAGTGTATCCTGATCCTGTATATCTTAAAATTAATTTAACATTCTCATTTGTTTCAAATAAACTTGAGGAAATAATACTAGCTGTATCTTGTGGTAAAGCATCTGCTTTAAATCTAAATTCTACCGCTTGAGGGTTATTACTATCCGCCGACCAAGCAGAATTAAGGGTAAAAGATGAACTTATAAAATATGAACCACTAGTATAAAAAGCATAATTAAATTCATTTTGCCAATTATCCCAAGTGTTAAAGTTTTTATCTTTACCTCCAAACTCATTAATTCTTAAAATAGTATCAGGAATACCAAATAAAGTAATTAAGGCTCTTAAACCTTCTACTGTACCTTTCTTTTTAAGAATATATGGTAAGTTATGGTATAATCTTTTATATGTTAATTTATTAACATCATCTAAAGTAATAGGGATATAAGAAGCACTAACAAAAGTATTAATTATTTCACTTCCTGTAGGGTATAATTGACCATCTGCTCCTATACCTAATAATGATGGGTAAGTATTGTCTACTGAAAAATTATTAGTGTATATATTAACACCAAATGATCTTAAAATATCAGCTATTATACCTGAAGGGGCACCGTAGTCTAGACGGTTATCTGTGTTTGTTTTATCACTTATACTTTTGATATACACCCAAATGTTATCAAAAGATTGACCAGCCATTTTAACAAAAGTTAAATATTGGTCACTATCATAATCTTGTAAATAATCAGGAATTGAGTTTGTTAGTATATCTTGGTTATCATCATCATATAAAGATGCTGAATATAATTGGCCTCCATAGTAAGGGGCTCCATAAACATCAGTACCATACCAATTTAAAACAGCAGCACTTCCTGTTGATGCTAAAGTGTAAGGTGGTTCTGAATTAGTTTTAGGCCATGCTTTACTTCCAGACTCAAAATATAAATAATATTCATAACCATCAAAGTTAGTTATGATATCTGAAATATATTTTTGTAGGATTACTAAACTTCCACTTGAACTAGATGTTTGAGTTAAAGCATCTAAAGCAGCTATTTCATTATTGTAATCCTCAATTTGTTTTGCTTTAGTATAAAAGTTTTGTAATCTAGATTTAGCGGAAGAGAAAAATACAAAATTAGAATAATCAGTATAATCTATATTAATTTCTACTCCTCTTTCTTCTAGTAAACTTTGTAATTGGTTTAAAGAACTTGTACTAACAGTATTTGTTAAAGTATCATAGTTTTGATAAGTTGTAGAATTATTAACTAATGAGTTAATATTTAAATTAGTATTTGGTCCTTGTAAACTAACAATATCATCAACAGGACCAAAATCTTGAGTAAAACTTATATCATAAGCTATAGGGTCAGCAGCATTAGAACTTACATAACAAGTAGTTTTTAAATTATATCTGTTAGGTAAAGGTTGATATAGTTTAATTAAAATACTATAATCCGCGGAACTTTTATCTAAATAAACATTAGTAGCTATTACAACATTACCACTACCAAAATTCAAATAGAAGTAATCATAAGTAGCATCTAAATTAAACTTAGCATAAAATTCATCATATAAAATTTCTAAACTTTCATTAGAAATATTAGTATTATCTATTCTAATTTCTGTTCTATTAGATGAAATTTCACTTATATAATATCTGTTAGCATCAGATGATCCTAATTCATTATTGTAAAAAGTATAAGTAGTATAAACCTGACCTGTATCATAACCAGCGTTGATAACATCATCAGCTGGGTTAATATTGATAGTGCTTAGGGTATTGTCTTGAACATTGTTTCCTAAACCTGTTGAAGACCAATTATTATAAAAAGAATTATAATATAAAAGATTATTATTTAAATCATAAACACCAAATTCAACACTACTGCCTGATGTGGATATAAATCCTGTTTCTTCTGTGGAACCAATTAAACCACTATCTTCTCCTGACAAAGTAGGATAAGAAGGTACTACTAAAGTGTATGGTATTTGATTTATAGTATAATTTTCAGCCATTATAAACTACCTGATATTATTTGTTGTTGTAATTGTTGGTTTTCTTCTCGTAATGAATCTACTTCTGCTATAAGTGCGTCAACTAAGTCATCTGGGAAAGTTGAAGTTCCTATATATTCACTACTGGTTTTTATAAGGTACTCATGAGAATTTGTTTCTCCAAATTGAGGTATATCAAAAAATAAAGAATTATAAGAATCAAAGAATTGAACTATCCTAGCATTGATAAGATTTTGATCTAAAACATCTGTAGCTGAGGAAGTGACCTGAGGTGTAGTGTCTACTAATTGAGTAAAATTAGTGTTTACTACCCTTTTAAATTGGGTTCTAGTATATACTTCTTTATTTAAATTAATATTAGCCATTAATTATTTTAAAATAATAGTTATCATCAAAAACAATAGTTGAGTTACCTATAGTACTTTTAATTAATATTTTATAATATCTTTCAGGTTCTAAACCAGACATGAATAATTTGAAATAGTTACCTGTTGAGTCAGCACTTATTTTAGTATAAGTTGTATCAAAATCAATTACAAACTCATCTGTATCTAAATCTTTTACAGCATAATAAGAGGCAGTTGGTAAGTAATAGTTTGTAGTATAAAGAGAAGCTGTTTGGTATACTCTAGGAGGATATGTAGGTCTTGAATTTACTCTAAAAGTATTAACACTATCCAAAGTAAATAATCCTGGATTTTGTTCTAGAGTAACTGTTACCGGTGTAGCAGATATTTCACTTATAGCAGATGAAGTATTATAAGTAAAATCATTCCATTTAAACTCTAACTGTGGAGGATAAATAGTGTTTGTATCTAAAGAATAATACTTTAATTCAGGTTGGAAATTTACATTATTTGTAAATTCAGGAGTTTGTTTTACAATAAATCCATCAAAAACCTCATTTGGAATAGCTCCTGTATACCAAGCTCTAATTACATTAGATACATCTACATTTAAATCTTTATCACTTGAGTAAGAAAATGACTGAGTAGCTCTTAAAGGGTAAGTATCTGTATTAAAATAAGATACAGTTGAGCCTGTAAACCAAGTACCTCCTCCAGCATACCCATTAATATTTCTATTATCAGATGAACCAGTATATGAACCTGTAGAATAAGGATTATAAGAAGAATTGTTAGTTGTCCAAGCATTGCTACCTGAATAGTCTCTCCAATACCAACTTGTACCATCTACTGAGATAGGATCATCTAAGTATTTTCCTGTTCCCATAGACCAAGAACCTGAAACTGGGTATATTTCTAATAAGGTTCCTGTTGGGCTAATATCTAAACCTGTAGCTGTAGATACAAAACATCTTAAATTTGCTGTCCAAGATCCTGTATCTAATAATTGTTCTGAGCCGCTAATACCTAAGTAAGTAGTTGATTCTATAATATTTTCAATAGTAGCAGCATCAAAAGCTACTAAAAATCTGCTAGCTTGAGGGTTAACTGTTGAATAAGCAAAAGTAGTAAGAGTTGATTCAATCATCTCATCTAACCCTGTATTCATATTAGGGAATAAAGAATATATTGTCGCGTCTTTAGTAGGGAATATTTTATATACTGCCATTTTATTTTATTATAGAGGTACTACTTTTCCTTGAATATCAGTGTTAGGGTATTTAACTTCAAAAATCATTGGATCAAGTGAAGGATATATAGTGTTATTATTTGTTGCTCCAGCAATATCATAAGCGTAATTACTATATCCTAAACTTAATCCTGTTTTGTTAACAATACTAATATTTTTTACTGTTTGTACACCTTGTATTCTATCTAATAAGATGTATAAATCTCTTAAACCAATAGGCTGGTTTATTTGTTGGTTTTGAATATTAAAAAAGTTTTGTAAAGCTGTTACACATTTAATTAAGACATCATTATTATTAAAATTAGGTAAAGTAATAATTTCAAAATTAACACCAATGTTTATAATAAAGGCATCTTTAATTCTTACAGAATCATTAACTGCTCTATATTGAGATAAATAATTAATTAAATTAGATTTAACAGTATCTGATGCAGTAGTTAATTGGGATAAGTTATTATATCCTAAAACATATAAGTCTAAAGTTGTTATTTTTTCACCAACATTAACATTTTGAGCTTTAGTTGGTTCAATATAAGCTTTAGCAACTCCACCATATTTTGAAGGCATAGATAAAGCTCTAACTAAATAATCGTTTTGAGTAATATTACGTAATTGGGCCTGGTAATTAGCTAAAGTGTTTTGTCTAATTTCATTAGCTGTGTCTCCTGATTTTCCACCTGAAGCTGCTGATGGGTTATTAACTGTTAATGAGGCTAAGATATTATTAGCTGTAGCTGTAGTTAAGTTATTATTTAAAAAAGTAGCTGTTGTTATTAATCTATTAATATTATTTGCAGCTACATTTGAATTAACTCCTCCTCCTGTTAAATATCTTACAGTTAAAGTAGTATTAACAGGCGCAACACCATAAGTATCTGTGTATAAAAAGTTAGTTGGAGAATAAGCTACAGTTAAACTATCTTTACCAAATGGTAAACCTATACCTACATTGTTTGGGTTTGGAGTTATAACTTCATCTGTATCAGAAGGATTACCTGCTCCAAACTGTATTTGTAAAGTAGTAGCGTCTAATAAACGAGTAGCAAATCTTCTTTGAACTTTTTTAAGTTGTAAAAGATAAGGAGCATTATCTCCAGTTGAATAGTTAGGGTTATTTTGGTTAGTATTCTTAATAGAATCCATAACCATTTCTTGTCCAACATAATCTACTTCATACCAAACATTACCTTCACTATCTGTTATATCTAAAATTCCTACAATATTAGAATCATCAATTAAAACAGTTGGGAAAGCTTGATAACTTCCAAAAGTAAATTCTGTTGTTTTAATAGTAGCAGAATATGCTTGTCTAGTTTTCTTTAAAAGATAAAATAATGGTTCACCTCCTGAAATTTCATATATTGAAACTTCTGTAGGGTCTAATGAACTACTTCTTGCAAAGTTAATAGGATCCTCAATAATAAAAGTAGTACCTCCTGTAGAAACTTGTGTGTTTGAAGGTAATGTTAAAGAGTAATTATAATCAGGAACATTATTAACTCCTGAACCAATGGCTGGTACTTGTTGATAAAAATCAATATCAACTACAGATACATTAGTTGCTTTAGGTTTATAACCTAACATATAAGCTAAGTCAAAAATGTTAGTGACTTGTCTTGAATATTGTAAGAAAGTTTCTTGTACTTGGTTATCTAAATAAAATGATAAAACATCACCTACATAAGCTGCCATCTCCATAAACATCATTCCTGGTGATGCTGGAGTGAAGTCATTGTAAGTATTAGGGTAATAAGTCTTAGAATACTCAATTAAAGTATTTCTAAAACTTGTAAAGTCCCTATTTAAATAATTTATATTTCTATTAACGTTAGCCATTATAATGTAAGGGTTATTGTATCATTTATTCCAAAGTTTTTAACAGAATATGTTAGTTCTATTTGCATTTCATTACTATCTTCAAAACCATATATGTTTAAATTTTCTATTGTTACATTAAGGAAAAATTGTTGAACATCAGTTTGAATAACTTGCTCTAAACTACTATAAGTTTGATTAGTTAATTGTTCAAAAACATATTCTCTTAAACTTGATCCAAAAGTAGGATTAAATACTCTTTCTCCTTTATTGGTTAAAAAGTAATTAATTAAGTTAGACTTAATTTGTTCTGCTGTTGTATATGTTGATCTAAAAACAGCATCAGCATTAAAAGGAATACTCACCCCTACTGCTCTTTGAGGTCTTAAAGAACTAGTTATTTCAATAGGGTATTTTTGTATTACTCCAAATGCCATTATTTAGTCATTAATCCCATTATTTGGTCTAAAGAAACTTGTCCTTCTGGTAAGGCTCCATTAACTGTGTCAGCATTTCCTGGGTTAAAGTTTCCAGCATATGCTGTGTTAGCTGCTCCTCCATTTTGCATTTCACCTAACATACCAGCAAACATATCTCTACGTTCTTGAGCTGATAGTTGTTTTGGTTTTTCAATGTGAGGTTGAGCATAAGTGTCTTTTGATTCAGTCATAACTTGTTTTGGGGCACGAACTGCTTCTAAAAGAATTTCTTTTAATTCTTCTTGGATAGCTTCTTTTACAGCTTCCTTGATTAATTTTTTAAATTCTGTTGATTTCATTAGTTATAAATATTAATTTAATTAGTTTTTTATAATTGTTGAGTGTTACCTATTCTTAATCCATCTATTATAGTTTTTATTTCCTGGATTAAAGTTTGGTCATTAGTTGTGAATGAATAAGGGGTAAAGACTAATGTTATACCTTGTGAATTTTTAGCTACAGCTCTTCTTCTTTTTACTGTACCGTATGTCACTGATGGTTCTTCTTCAATTGATAAATTAAATCCTTTATAAAAAGTATCAATAGGTTGTTTTTGGTCTTTATCAGCATTGTTTTGAGCAGTTGCTATACCTATAAATAAAGAGTCTACATCATTAAGTTCTGCTTTTGGGTCACATTTTACTATAAGTAAGTCTAAAATACTTAATAAGTTTACTACTTTAGTTATAGAGAAACCAAAAATACCTATAGGAATAGCTACAGAATCTAAAAATTCACTTATATCATTTAATTTAGAATTACCTTTTTCATCAAATCTTAATAAATCTAAACCTGTGTTAGCAGCATTTACAAGATTTTGAAGATTAAGATAAATAGGGGATGGAGGAAGACCAGCTGCTGCTTGGGCTGATATTGTAGCGTTAAGTGTTGTTTTAGCTGTTCTTATACTTTTAACAGTGCTTATACTTGTATTTACTGTAAATGCTGAAGCATTAATAACTTGGTTTATAGGGTCAACAACTTTTTTTAATTTATTTAAATCATTAACTAGTTTATTTCTTAAATCAAGAAGTTTCTGAGTGTTGGTTGGAGATAAACAAAGACTTGAAAGATTTTTTTGAGCTTCTTCATCAACTCTTTGTTTTGCTTTTTCAATAGCTAATGCCCTAGCATCTGGTGTTGAGCGAGGGTTATTAACTTGGTTTATAGCTAAATCAATAATTTCAGGTTTAACATTATCAGAAAGATTAGAACCATTAATTTGAACAGTAATATATTCTTCTATTTTAGGGATATATTTTTGTTTTAAAGGAGCAATAACTCTTTTATTTAAAGTAGATTTTACTTTATCTTTACCTTTTTCTTTATATTCATCAGGTAAACTGTTGTATAATTCAAATATATCAATTCCTGAAGCCATTACAGTGTTTTACTATAAGTTGATTTAGTTTTGGTTAATAAGTTAGCGTTAATTTGATTTAATTTAAATAAATAATCATTTAAAACTGTTGTCACAGGAGCAAAAGCAGGGTGAACAACCAATTTCATAGCTAACCCTAAAGAAATTAATTCTTGAACTAGGTCTGAAAGTTCAGCTATTGTAGCATCTCCTTTTAATACAGGTTCAGTTGCTTCTTTACCTCCTAAATAAACTTCTTTTGATTGTATTACAGTTTTAGGTGTGTCAATATTAACACTTTCTACAGCATTTAATCCAACTGATTTTTTAGAAGATAATAAGACATGGTCTTGAAAAGAATTAAATACTAACCTACCTGAGTTTATTATAACTTGAGGCTCTACATACTCATTAATTGCGGTTGGCTGAGTAGAGTAGCTGTTATAAGACACTGTAGATGGGGTTATACTAATTTTTTGAGTTGATGTTAGGTAAATAGAACCTGAATCTTGATTAATGTCTTCTACAATTGGAACCCATGGGTCAACTCCTTCTTGTTTATATTGACCATTTCTTATAATAGTAATAGGATCTCCATTAATACCAGAATCAGACCAAGTATTTGACGGTACACCATTAAGAACTGTAGAACCAAATCTAATACTATTGCCCCATCTACCTTCTAGAATATAATCACCTTCATAAGGTTGTAATGTTCTAAGGTCTAATCTTTCTTGAAAAGTATATCCTAAATCAATTTCTGTACTACCATCTGTTACATATCTTGCTACACCACTTCCTACAGTAACATAATCTTGTTTTTGATAGTCTGGAGATTGGTTTGTAAAAATTTCATCAGGAATAGCATTATGATGATTACTACCCCAAATATTAATAGGAGCAAAATAATAATAAGTTAAAGCAGCAGGTTTATCATTTATATCTGTTGATGGTAAACCTATTAAATATACTAACTCATTAATTAGTGGGTAATATTTTTGAAAAGGAAATAAAGGTCTAGCTAAGTTTTTTTGTGAAGGAGAATTTGATGTTGGGTTACTAAAGAATATAAAACCAATAGAAGCGTCTTGTCCATTTTCATTATATCCTTCATCTTCAGAACATAAAATAATATTATTGACTCGGGCTGTGAATATAGGAGAACCAGCAGTGGATTTTCTATTACCTCCTACAGGATTTACTCTACCTAATATATTACTGAATCCATCAGACATTATTTTTTCTCTCCAACATTTTTAGCTAAATCAAATAATTGAGCTTTTTCTTCATCTGAGAAAGCTAATTCATTAGATCCGTTTTGGGCTTGTACTTGTAAAGCACGTTGAACAATGGTAGCCATTTTGATGAGTTGTTCATCATTTTTAACTCCAATTTCCATATATTCCTTAATTAAAGGTACTACTAAAGTAGCATCTCCAATGTCATTAATAAGAGGTTTTAATTCTCCAATTAAAGCAGAAATTTGAGCTTCTTTTTTCTTTTGATTCTCATAAATTTCTTCTAAAATGTCAGAGAATTTTTTATTTTTAAATATTTTAGAATCTAATCCACTCATAAGTTTTGATTATAAATATTAAAATCAAAACCTTGTATATCCGTGTTCTAGATAAAATACATATTCTTCTTTAAAAATATCATAAAGTTGATTAGCTATTTTAGTTATTTTAGGAGTTTTAGCATCAACCATTTCACGGATATAGATATAAAGCGCTTTTTTATTAAAAACATCTATATCTTCTCTTTTTCTAAATAATTCTAAGATGGCGTCTGCTATTTGAGCATCTTCACCTTTTGGAAATAATTCAAAAATATATTTTGTACAATAGGCTGTATAAATATCTATAAAATCTGAAAGTTTTTCTATTTGTGGAGAATCATCTATTGAGTAAGAATGTGTCTCATCTTCTTCAATTACAGACACAGGGGCAGTTTCAACTCGTTTTTTATAATTTTTCTGGTTTGAAAGAATTAAATAACGCTTAACAATAGTACCAAAATAAGAATAAGCTTTAGCTCCTTTAGCAGGATTAAATAAATGAATTTTGCTTAAAAGAAATGAAATACATTCAAATTGTAAATCTTCAATATTATTTACTTCTGTATAATAAAATTTAAAAGTATGAATAATATTTTCTGTTAATTTAAAAAAAGCATAATGGATACGCTCATGATAAATTTTATTTTTTTCTTCAAAAGTAGCAGCATTATTGTAAGCTACAATTGCATCCTCTGTATCTTGGGTAAAGTATTGTACTCCTTTTTTCTTTTTAGCCATTACAAGGGTCATAAGTTTTTGATTTTAAATTGATTCAAAACATCTTGAATCATTTTTACTTGTCCAAAAAACCAACCAATTTCATCATCAGCTTCAAATAACCCTTTGTCATCAACTTCTTTTAATTTTTTATCAGATATATCAATAATATCTGAAATTTTGTTTAGATAAGTTAAATAAGAGGCAAGAATGTCTTCTTGTCTTTCATTTTTTCTAAGAAGGTTAAAGGTCGTGTATCCTAAGACCACGACCATTATTGAAAGAATTGTAATTATTAATATCATAAACTATCTAACATATTTTTAAGTCCTTCACTTTTTAAATTACTTAAAGCTTTAGACTTAGTACCTGATGTTGCAGGTTGTGATTTTTTATTAGTCTCCAATGTAAATGATTTCTTTGAGGTATCCAAGTTACCTTGTAATTTAGGTAACCATTCACGTTCAAATTCAATACGAGCAGCCATTAAATCAGCCTGGTGAACAATGTAAGGTAAAGATGTTCTAGGCTTAGTCTCTGGCATATATGTCATTAGATATTTTTCATTAGCTTTATCATATAAACCATCATGGGTCTGAATAGCTACCATTTCATTGAAAGTATATTTAATATCATGAGACTGAAGTAAATAAAGCCCTCTATCAGGAACAGAAGCAAATGCTAATTTATCATTAAACATATAATCTTCCCCTAATTTTTCTCGTCTCCAATTATCAGTCTGGGGGATATAAGAGTTATGATTTTCATCTCCTAATTTACCTAAGTCATGATTAAGAGCAGAGAACACAAGTTCTTCTTTAGTATAAGTACTAATATCAGCTCCCATTTGAGCCCATAAGTCATGAAGATGAAGAGCACAAGTGATAACCCTATTAACATGTTCTACATAACCTCCTGGAAAAGCATTATGGTATTCTTTTTTATGAGCAGCAGGCATAAGCATAATCCTTTCAGCATACTTTTCATAAAATTCAATTAATTTAGTTTTACGAGGTTCAGAGATATGATCTTCAATAAAACCTAGTAACTGCATCCAGTTACTTTGTATTTCCTCAGCCGTTAATTTCATTTGATCCTAATGGTTCTTGATTTAAAAAAACTTTAGCGTCATCAATAGCTTCACGTAAAGTAATTAATACCTCCTTTACATCTTCTTGACTACCACCACGTTGGAGGAAGAAATACAGTTTCTCAATCTGTCCCTCAGCTTTCTCCAAACGTCTCATTATAATATTCCTATTTTTCATATATGTCTATCATTTGTCCCCCTTATTCATCCCCCATCTTACCCCCTGTCTCTCATCCATCTTTCCTCAGTCTCAAACCCCACATATCGAATAATAATAAAAACTTTTTTGGAGGCCAAATTATCCTTGAATTTTCTTTACTTCATCTAAAATTTTCTTTAAATGAGCGCATTTTTCATATTCTTCTTTTTCCTGAAAGTATAAAATAGTCTCTTTTAAGGATTTTTCTAGGGTAATATCTAATATAAAATTAATTGATTCTTTATGAGTATCCAAGTTAGGATCAAATTTTGAAGCATAGTACCAAGCCCTTTCATAAGCAAGATCATCACCTACCAGGTCTAAATCTCCTAATTCTAATTCTGGGTCTGACTTTTCTAGGAATGAAATTATTTTCCTTTTAAATAGCTTATGATTTTGCATTAATTTTTTAAACATGCCTAACCAGTAAACAGGATGTTCTTTAAAATCAACAAATACAATTTGTGTATCTTCTTTTATTTTACCTTCAGAACCGGAGTCAAATAAGTTAAATATCTTATTTATGTCCATATATCCATACATATAGGCGCCATAAAAAAGTTATATAGCGCCTATATTAAACTACCCTATGAGGGTCGATAAATTATGCGAAAGGTTACTGAAGTGGTTTATAGACCAATCGATTTTAACATGTCTACTAAATCTGGGTGGGGATATACATCAATTTTATCTGTTCTAACAGAATTATGAGTAAACACTCCAGATTCTCCTTTAAAGGCACGTGGTGTTAATCCCCAAATATCCTCATTATATGTTAAGGGAATTCCATATCTATCATTCCACAACAATAATAATTCCTTAGTAGAATCAATTTGTTCTTTAGTATATGAATGAAAATATTTGAAATTTTTATACGGTGTTTCTAATTCAGTTACTTGATTTAAAGGAACTTCTCCATTAACATAGTTATAGAATTTATCATTCTTTTTAGTTAACTGACCCCAATTACAAATTTCAATACCAATAGATAACTTATCTAAATTTTTATATGGTAAACCCATAACACCAAAGTGTTTATTTGCTAAACCTAAGTGGTAGGCCCAAAATTTAGATGAAAAACCTTGTTGAATTTCTCCTGAATGATCTATTACTACACAAGTAGCAATCCTACCTTTATCATTTTTCCACCAATTCCAAACAGAGGATGCTCTAGGACCACCTGCGGTATGATGTATATAAACTTGTTTTTTAGAAACTACTTCAGAATAATACTGGTTGGAAGGGAAATCAACCATTGTGATTGGAGGTACGGGATATGCCATATTCTTTATTTTATATTAGTTAATAACTCTTGTTGTTTTATATTTAATTTCATCATAATATCGGCCTCGTATCGGTTAATTTCTTTACCGTTTTTATAGACAATTATAGTTGGTAAAGAACGTAGTTTATATTTAGACCGACAGTAAGTATTTTTATCTATATCAACTTCCAAATATCTTACTCCTTTAATAGGAACCCATTTATATTCATTTTGTTTATTCCAAGTACTATTAAACTGAAGTACAGCTGTACCTGGTTTTTTAATAAATGTAGATATAGGGTCTAGTTGTTGGGTTGATTTAGTTGGGTTTGGTGAGATTGTATATGATACTATACCCAATAAACTTAAAATACTAAAAATTAGTAATGGTAGCGATTTCATTTTTATTTTAATTCGTTAATTTGTTCTTTTAGTAACATTATTTCTCTACGAGCTAATTCATCTTTCATTTCATATTCTTGACGTGAAGGAGGATATGATTCTTTAGCTGCTGGATCTGATGGATCTACAATATAATATCCTGTACCAATTTTTGGTTTGGCTTTTGCTTCACTAATTTGATCCATTAACCAATAATGGTATCCAATGGCTGTAGAGATTAAAGCGGCTATACCTGCTAAGGTTTTAAGAGATACTTTAAATGATAAATTTTCGTTAAGTTCCTTTTCTGCCATTATCCTTTATCTTGGTTTTTATTAGTAAATTTTTCAATAACCGTTCCAAAAACCGTAGCCATAGTAACATATTCTACAGCAGAAATAACATCAGATTTATGTGTTGGATCACATAAAAATAAACATACTACTAATGAAAGAAAACCGATAGTACCAAGTACTCTTTTATGGGAAGTGCCCTCACTGTTAGAGAACATTTTTAAAAAAAAGTCTTTCATGATTATACATATCATTTTCTTTCAAAAATATAATATGTATACATGAAAACTAAATA
>Ga0114918_10003516_pt1 | contig 13801 bp, 13 predicted proteins | sample LantaG_FD_87015 | JGI IMG/M metagenome (GOLD analysis project Ga0114918, IMG submission 87015) | Deep subsurface microbial communities from Baltic Sea to uncover new lineages of life (NeLLi) - Landsort_02402 metaG | ecosystem: Environmental > Aquatic > Marine > Oceanic > Sediment | place...
AACTTACAGGCCTTAAACCAGTGGTATCAAATATTAACGAATCTTTATGTAAACACCCCCCGTGCTGGAGGGTACTGAAACCGCCTGCCCACATCGTACTCATATCATTAATAAACGCCGCTTCGTCGATGATATTTAATGATGAAGCGTTCGACCGCAGAACGTCTGGATGAGACGTAAGCGATCGAATTTTAGATCCATTCGGAAGATGAAGCTCGTGCTCGTTATCCTTTACCGGCGTCCAAAGTTCCTGCATCCACGCTGGCAGGTGCTTAAATAAAAACGTCACGTTCTCGGCAAGGAATGTCTTTGCGTCCTCATCGGTTCTAGATACGATAAGAATCGTTTTGAAATTATGAAATAGTGCAAACCAAAGCGCAAATGCACCACAGATTTTAGATGCTCCAGATTGCCTACACTTTCTGAAAATCGAAAACCTATGATGTTTAAATGTACCGATGGCCTTCTTCTGGTACTTGAACGGATTGAATGGTATTATACCAGCTTTCGGATGTTTAGTCATACCGAAATTGCGCAGAAAAAACGCAACTGATTTCTTGCATCGTCCGATGACTTGTGTTTCTTGTTTACTAATCATACGTCGTCATGCTCTTCTGTCTGATTTAAGATCTTCTGCAATGCGTCTGAGGTGCCACCACCGAAATTCTGCTGTATGAGTGCTTTGGTTTGGGCCTTAGTCGAAGTTACGAGCTTAGTTTTCGAGTCTAATAATCTAACCATCGAGTCTGCCGATCTAGACAATACCTCTATTCCTTTTACGAGTGTTTCAGTTTCAGTGTTCGATGCCTCACCATCCTGAAGCTTCTGCATCAATATCTGGACAAGGCTGTCTGCTTTAGCTCTATCAGATTTCAAATTGGACAGTGCTGCGTTATAGTCCCTATTATGTTCTATAACGAACTTTCGTATGTCTATGATCTCGTCGGCAGCAGCACTTGGATCAACTAATTCGGTCTTAGTGCTTACAATTTGAGTCATATCGCCCGATTCTGGCTCTGACTCAGATATTACAATATCTAGTTCAACCTTTTCGGACTCCTCGACAGATTTGTTTATAGTAACAGACTCATCCGAAATAACTCCATCGTCTTCGGTTAGATCTACTAGAAGATCTTGTAGCTCAGCATCATCATCTTCTAGCTCAGCCTGTTCTTTAGGGTCATCAGCCATGTCTTATTCAAATCCCCAGTATTGGTCCTATTGCATAGCTCGGAGACCAGTAATAATAATGGTCTCTTATTAATGTCAACTAAGTCTTTAGCAAACTCGCGTATCGGTCTACAATTATTTCTGAGTAAGAATTCGGCAGCTATACGAAATTCTTCACTATTTTCTTTGTTTTCTTTGCCGCGATCGCGCACAGCATTGCGACCACGTCTGGTTTTCATAGGGCTAGTATCACCGGCCCGCTTCGGTGTCTTCTCACCAGGTTTTTTAGTGGGCGGACTAACGCCACTGGCAGGGGACCTAACATGACGTATAACACGCTCATTACCGTGCTTTGGAAGTGATTCGATGAGATTATTGAAGTCGTCAGTCGATACTGTCCGCTGTTCTATCAGACAGAATATGCGGTCTAAATTATTCTTCTTCGTTCTGGAATTGCTGCTGCTGCAGTTTTCGTTGTTGACGCTCACGGTCAAGCTCCCTATTTAGAGGGGAATCCGTAAAATCCTGGCTGCGCAGCCTCAATATCCTTATAAATGATGTTACCTGTGACCTCGACAATTCAGACGTCTCAACTAATTTACCAATTAGACCATCATATGGCTTATCGTCTGTAGCAATAACCTCGGCCAACGCATTTAGGCAACACACATGGTCATCATTATGTTTGAATAATTCCTCGGCCTCCGAAAAAAACCTTTGCATGCGGTCCTTGTCAACCTTAGTAGAATTAGTCAGGTGATCACGATATGAAGTCGCATTCTTTTTATCCCTTCCTTCTTTCTTTACAAATGCAAGGATAACCGTACGGGCAATTTGGCTCCACATGTTGAATACTTTGCTACTACCACGAAACAATATCGTTTCAGAACCGCCAAATGTGCCCTGCCTTGGCTCAACACGCGGTTTGTTGCCGAGTTTAGCACTACAGCGAGGACAAATCCTACCACCAAGGTGCTTGAACAATGCTTTATATGTTATGATACCATATTCTTCATCTGCGGGTTGGTAAAGTACAGAATCACCAGGACGATCTGGGTTATAGCATACTCTGCAGTGCGGCCGTGCCCTGAACTTGTACAGCGTCCGCTCTATCTGCGTGTTGTGTGATATTATACCATTGACAGTGAATGACTTAGTGCGTGGTAGACACACACCAACAGTCACCTCTTCACCCATATCCTCGATGTCTTTCACTGGTAGCCATAGTACCCTATGAGCATCGCCATCATAATCGTCAAGTCTCTGTTTTATGAATTCATTGGTCTTATCTAGACCAAGACCATATGCTAACCTACAGAATGTGGCTACTGTAAACTGCTTCTTGCACATCAATAGATGTCTATCGAATCCAACTGCCCAAATCTCTGATTTAGTAAAATCCCCCAACCTTTGTTGTATGGCCGAAGTCGACAGCGTATCCACAAGCCTGAATGGCATATTGGTAAGTCTGGTATTATTAAACTGCTTCCTGCTAATATCAAAACCTATCTGCCTATAGAACTCGCCGCTATCAAGCGATGACAATAGTAGCTGATAGGACCGCCTAAGTTTATAAGTCCTGCCAGTAGGCATTGTACGTTCTTGTCTATATGACGTAGAAAACTTGCTGATTATGCCAAAATTCAACAAGACAACACGCAACTGGTTGATAAGACTAACCGATGTCGAGGTATATCCAACCTTCCCAGTGTGCCTATCCGAATGCCCATCACCATCAAACATCCCACGAAGCATAGAAGATACAATATTCTTAGAACATCTTAGCAATCTTAATGGTATTTTCTTTTGGTAAGCCCTAATTCCGGGCTCAAAGCCGAGCCAACCAAGAAATTCTAGGAATCTGACATCATTGTAGACATTTCTACCATCGCCTTCATAAGAAAACGAGAGTCCACAAATCCCATCCTCTAGACGATTTATGATCTCATCATCGGTGTTATAGATAATAACTCTACCATCCTCTACTGATCCCTCAGATATTACTAAACCAATTAGATATGCAAGACTTTCGGTAAATTCATGTGGTGGAGACCACATCTTCGTAGTGCCACCACATTTAGACGGTGCAAAGTCTATTATGTTGTCAGAGCCAAACAAATGTTGATTGTATTGGACCGCGAGAAGATCACCAGGTTCAATATCGGACGCTTTTACCCACTCCTGGCTAGACTCCCTTAATACCAGTAGCGGGTGATCTAACGTAGAATCTATCTGATAATTATATTTAGTTGTTATACGTCTAATTGGCGATGCTGGCCTATAGGCATACCTATCTGTAGTATCGACACCATCAGCACCAAATAGCTTGATATTGCACGGCCCTTCAGTATCATCACCAACCAGAGAGCCAATTTCGCAGATACCGCCATCGGAGAATACCAATGATCTGGGCGGCACACACCAAGCGGTCTGTACTAGATCGCCAAATGCAGACTCTTCGTGGCCTGGATAGATCATGTGCAAATTCTGCTTGCGTATGATCTGTTTGATGAGTTCTGGTGCGTGCGACATAATCGAATCGCGAAAATCAACGCTGGTACAGCTTGTCCAGAGATACTCACGCAATAGATCTTCTACTATCTCGTTGATGAAGTAGAACTTGCGTTGCAGAACTGATGGCTCATCCGGTCCGACATTAGCTGTTTTTAGAAGACTTTCGTTTGGCTGCGCCAAATCTTGGTTTTCTAAACTGCGATCGGATAAAAGTTTCGCCATCAATGCTTCCGTCGGGAAAAACAACCTGGGTTCGATAATCCATCTCTACAGCGGCTTTGATCCGTATCCTCGAATGCTCATAGAGATATTTGTTAGTAAGAAAATAGAAATCATAAACCCGTGTTTTACCTCTCGGATTTAAACGGCGTCCACGCCCTAAACGCTGATCGAATTCAGAGGTTAACTTGCCACCCGTCGCTACTACTAGGTTTTCACAACCACCTTGTAGATCCATCCCTCTGCGAACATTCTTTCCACCTATAAGTACTTTTAGTTCACGATTTTCGAATGCACTGAGAATTGTCGGACGCTTAGATTTAGGTGTCTTACCATGTATAAAATCTGAATTGGGGATTAAATCCTTGAGTGCATTTCCAAGATCATCTCGCTCGACAAGTATTAACGTTCCTTCATCTTTATGCCTATTGCACAACGCCGCTACAAGGCGGTGAAAATGCTCGCTGTAAATCATATCCTCTTCCAAAGCAATATCAAATGCACGGCCATCTTTTTTATTTGCATAGTCACCAATAACAAGCATGTGATATTCAAGAGGAACAATAAGTCCCGCAGCCTGAACCTGTTTTCTGTTCTGCTTGAAAATTATAGATCCCAAATGCTCCTGAAGGAATAATTTTTGAACTGGTTTCTGCTTATCGAATGGCGTGCCCGAATTGTGGACCAAAACATTGTTGGCGTAAAAGTTAGCATTATCGCAAACATCAACGACATCATACATTTTTTCAACACCAACATACTCCTTCTTAGTAACAATCCCTACCTCGTCGCAAACATAATAAAGAACGCCATTTGGTGAGCACAAATCATGATCATAGATAGGGTGCGTGACCACAATAAGACCGGGTATCACTACATTATCACCGTACAATGCGACAAATGCCCTGCTATATTCAAATGCCCTGTCGGTAGACCAAACCGCCAGCTTAGGCAATTCGGCAAGCATCTTTGTCCTGAATGTATTAAGAAGCTGCCCAGTATTAAGAATAGAGCTAAGAAAGGTTTTGAAGCCTATAAAAAGAAGATGCTTAAATTGTATGGAGTAGAAAATTGGTTCTCCATTGAGACAAACCAAAAACACGCAAGGGCTAGAAAACGACAATTGTACGGTTCTGAAACTTTCAACAATCAAACTAAAGGAAAAGCCACTTGTCTTGAGAGATATGGCGTCAATCATCCTATGAAATGTCCTGATCTCGTCGAACGAGTTCAAGAAACAATGATGAAGCGTTACGGTGTCCCGGTCATCTTTCTCGCCCCAGCGTGCATCAAAAAGAGGCTCGAAGTGTTCGAAAAACGGTTCGGAGGTAACCCAGTCAACGATCCCAAGGTCAGAGAAAAAATCAGTAACACACTTTCCGAAGGATACACTAGCGGTAGCATCAAAATCTGCACCAAATTCAAAACCGGTTATTACCTTTGTAGAGACGGCAGACTGATTTATTTCTCCTCTTCCTACGAACTTTTGTTCATGCAGTTTCTCGACGCTCATGGCCTCACGTTCATAACACAGCAACCCAGAATCAATTATAGATTCAATGGAAACAGAATCTATGTTGCGGATTTCACAGTCTCCAATAAAGTCATTATAGAAACTGGCCCACGAAAACTTAAATCCTATCCCAGAAATTGTGCCAAGATCAGAGCCGGAATTAAATTCGCCAAGTCTAGCGGAAAGATGTTCAAAGTTATCGATGAGACTATCATCGCAGAGCTTGATACATTGACCTGGGACGACATCGTCGGCTCTGATGTAGCCTCCACCATACTTAGCAATCAGATGGTCAGGTGATATTCTAAGAATGTATCTGCCTACTGATAACTCATATAAATCTTTAAGACCAGTCTCAATAATATTGCCAACAGCAAATGAATCAACAGCGCCGTGTGATAACACTACCATATCTCGTGATCGTTCGTCTACCAGCGACGCAATAGACTTTTCACCAACCAACGTTGAAATTAGAGTATCACCAGCAACACAAAAACCGTAACGGCGACGGCCCTTGAACCAGTACCTAAATAGATTCTTATATTGGTCACTAACGGCAAGGTCGGCCTCGTCCACAAGGAGCATCTCACACTTACTAATTAACTTACGCAACACTTTTGCCTTCTTTCTTCTACTCTTATATCCCTTCAACGATGCTTTATACCTCTTAGTCGCAGCCGTATATTTCTGCTCCGCAGTCGAGTTACTTGTGTCTTTAAATTTCTCTTCCTCTGGCTCGGTCGGTGGTTTTGTCGGTGCTGATAGAGACTGAATAGTACCAACTATGATTAATTGGCCGGTCGGCATCTTACCGGCATAAAAAAGCCCAGGCTCGTCGCAGACGTCTCTGAGTTTCAACCTGCCACGTATCTGGTCGATGACTATCCGCTGTTCAGCAACTATAGCAGTCGGACACTGCATAGCTTTGCAAATCGCAGCTATAATCTCAGACTTTCCGCCACCTGTTGTAATATCGAAAATACCGACCTCTGTGCTCCAAATCCTATGGATAGCTTTCGTCTGAAACTGTTTCAGCGTTATGCCGGGAAGAAAATCGTCACCGACTTGCTCTATTGGGATTGGTCTATAGCTCGGTTTTGGTCTTTCGTCATTGACAACAACTTGCAGTTTCTTTAGCTTAGCCAACTCACGTAGCTCGCCAAGGAACGGACGTGCTATACGTTTCTTCCCTTTAGTATATCGGCAATATACTCCATTCCAGCCATAGGCCGTACTGTCTATAAATCGTGAATTCGGCTGCTCCGCGCTGAACCTGGTCTCGAGAATATTCTCTTCCCATTCAGTGATGTTGTCAAAATAGATCCACTTATTTGACACTATGCGAGCTATCATGGAGCAAGTCCCTGAAGGATATCCAACGTCTTATTAACCTTGGCTTTTAATTCCGGGTCGGCAATATCGCCGAGATACACATCGTTTTTGCCAATGTTTCTAGCAAGCAACCTAGTTACCTCAAGCATTATCACCACATTATTGTACTTTATACTACACACGTATTCAACACCGGATATGACCAGATAAATGGGCGCTCATACTTATCGGTGCCTAGCATAAGCTGCGGAGAGTATTTGCACTCCTCCATCCATGGTGTAACTATCGCAAATACCGACTTAGCCAGTGCGTATAGATCTTTCATGCAACTCAAATACTACAGGTTTCGCCGTCGCAGAATTTTGTAGCATTCGCGTCTTCATGAATGTATTTGGCCATGTCTAGTGGTTTGAGCCCACTATTATAAAGAGCGACCTCTTCCGGCGTGGCAGCCTCATATGGCGGCTGGTCATGACCATGGTTCTCTTGCGGTAGGAAACTAATGCCTTTAAGCCTATCATCAAACGCAACTAAAACGTTGTCTATCTGGTCACGTTCGTGCTCAGCAAATTGGACAGTGCAGGATACTTGGTTATCTGCCCAGTATCGTTGATAATCAACAGCATTCTTTACTTGTTCCCAAATCGACACTTCGTTGACTGCCTGAACATCGGGAACAGAAACGCCAAACTTAACTATCATCGTCCTATCATCTTTAAGATCTGGCTCGACATCATAACCAGCATCAAGCAGGATCTTGATAAGTACACTATCGTTTGCTATCCGCACACGACGCCAGTATGTCCTACTAGGCGCTATTGTATAATGAATACCGGCCGTAGCACCAGCCACTAATGAAACAGTACCACTAGGCTTCACAGATGTCTTTTTTATAGACTTACCACAACACAACCAGTCAGAATAGATAGTATCCCAACGATTAATGGTCTTATAGCCAGCGTCGCAGAAATCAGTGAGAACTGCCCTGCGCCCAAACTTTTTAAACGCCTGAACAATACCGCTCTGAGACAACCCAATCCGCCTATTCTTCAGTAAAACTGAGTTAGTACGCTTGCAATGCGTAGGTAATAACGTAACCGTTTTGCCATATAAGTAGGCGAATTTGAGAGTTCTTAGATAGTCTTCGGCATCCTCATGATGGGCTGGATATGTCTCGACCAGACAACACAATTCGTGACTCTCTAATGATTGTTCAAAACACGGATTGGTTCCTATTGCGCGAGCATCGACACCCTCCTGTCTACCATCAATCATACGGCCATAGTTCTGTATATTGTCCAACCACAAATAACCAGGTTCACCATTTGTTGCAGTTTGCGCAGCAAAATCAGAATAGTTCATACCAACTTTAACAAACAACGAATTATTAGATGCCCATCTGTGTGAATCGCATTCTGTACCATACTTGGTCTTGTCCTTCATCTCTACATAATCGACGTCATCAGGAAATCCAATGGCACATTCTGCGGTTCTGCGAACATTACCCGCAACAACACATTTGCCGATATAATTCATAAAATCGACTAAATCAACACTTGTTGCGTGTGTATCGTTGCGCCGCAAAATGCGATCAAACAATTCAAACATCATAATATGTAAATGAATCAAGACGCCGGGGCCAGATGCTTGGCCACCAAAGCCCTTTATTATGTCGCCCTTTTTGCGAATAGCGCTGTAATCGAACTTGATTCGTCCAAGTTCTGGCCTTACAGTATACGACTGTACCAACAATCTAATCGATTCGGCCCATCCCTCACGTGTATCTGGTATTGCGATCTTATTTATCATTCTGTTCGGCATTACAACATGCATCTTACCAGCACCACGAGTATCAAATCCAACGCCGACACCAAGCATAGACATGTCCGTCATGAAATGAAACGGTTCTGCTGGGTCCTTATCTACATCGGCAGTCGATATGAAAGCACAATTATTGAGTGCCGCACTGCCTCTATCCCACATAAAATCAGTGCCCATGGCCCACAGACCGCGACCAGGCGGCATAAATTTGAACTCCCACAGACGCCTGAACATTTCTTGCGCAGAAACTTGTGCCCTTGCTCGCGTCCAAGGTATATACATCATCTTGCAATAGCGGCGTTGTATCTCATAACAACCATTTACTACACGGCTGAATGTATCAAGCACCGTTTCTTTCGTATTGTCGCTTTTAACCCTTGAATAAGTACGATAAAAGACAAATTCACCCAGACCGTTAAATCCAAAATTGGGCTTCTTACCTACATAATCGTCTAAGAATATTTTGTCTAGTCTAAAGTACTCGCCGTCAGAGAAGCCATTTTGATGAATGCCACTATATGTTTTGTCAATTTCGGTCACTATAGACACAATTCCCTCCAGTCAAAGCCAAGGATTTCTTCTGCTTTTTGTCGTTCAATATCATCGCTAACAATTTCAGATCTCAAACAAAAAAGATCTGCAGAGGACGGCAACAAGCCCCTCTGCTCAGGAGCGCTTTCAGCTAACTTGGCTAAAGCCGAAGCACAGGATTTCGACAGCGCAAGGTAAAGAATGCCAATCTTATGCAACTCAAACCACTTAACAATATTGGCATACTCATCAAGCCTAGATCTATCGAGTAGCAGATTACACCGTGATCCATTACGCAATTTTGCATCGACAAAGTCTCTTGATCTTTCAAGCACAGCGATCTTGTCTATCGAACCACGACAATAATCGTCGATGCGATCATAACAGACCTGCAAAATGTTGGTTTGAAAGAAAACCGACAGGCCTTTTCGTAGTAGTTTGTGCTCTTTGACATAACCAACGGCAAGTTCAATGAAGGCCTTTGATGTTTGCTCGTCAAAATCCCATTCTTCTAGTTTTTCGGCTAACCGCGCAGCGTAGCGCCATTGGTAGGTTTTTTGTGGATTTGTGTCTTTTGGAAATCTAAGTCTACATCCGTGCTTAGCATATGCATCTTGACACCATAACCACACTTTTTTTGTAATTTTAGAATCAGTATGTATTTTACGCATGACACGCCCTCACTCGATAACCAAATCAGATCTAATACAAGGTACCACAATGCCAGACAAATCTAAATCCCATGACAAGAAAATAACTTCTGACAAACCAATCAAAACTTTGAAAGATGCCTCCAAAACCGACGACAAGAAAAAGTTTGAAGAGCGCTTCCATCTTTTTATGGGTGAATTGTCCGGTGCTTGCGAAAAGCACAATGTACACACAGCAGTTGCAATCGTTGCAGACCCAGAGATAGATGATGGCCTAATTACGTTCATGGTTGGCGAAGATATCCACGTAGCTGAAATATTGGCATCCCTACTGCGTTCGCTGAAAGCGAAAATACTCGACAGGCTAGAAACCTAATATTAGATAGTTGCCGGATCTTCAAAAAGATCGCGTATCCGGCAGGCGAGATCTACATCCGTGTGCTTCAGAGCGTCGTAGGCGGACATCAGAATCTTACCTACTGTAGTATGCCTATCAAAATCAATCCTGTGAATAAAAGCAAGTAGATTTAGAAATCGAAGAACAGTAAATCTGTGCTTCTCCCACCCATCGGCCAAATGCTTGATAAGTTCGTCTGCCGAATCATCCATCTCCACACCGGCAGGAATAACTGATTTGATTGACCCCTCTATAGACGCAACTACCTTATCCTTATTAGTGAACACATACGACTGGCTGGGATCATTATCATAGACGATGAGCCAGATCGGGGCAACCATATCATCGAGTTCGCTCTTCGTGTCATGCATTAAAGGTATCCCGCTGCCTTAAGTAGCTTTTCAAGTTCCTCCAAATCATCCTCCCCACCAATATCGAGTCTTTCTATGTCATCCATCAGCACGACACCGCCCATATCCGGCCAATAGAATTCTGCTATGTCTCCGCTCTGCCATACTCTAAATCGATGCCAAATACCACTTGGTACCGAATACGTTATTCCAGGCTTGACCAACGTAATCTTTCCGGTATCGTCAGGTATATCTAACCACTCCTCTATTGCAACGATACCAGTCTGTGCAGCAAAAGTATTGGCACGCTGGTTATGCTTATGACAACTACAACGAAAGCCTCTATCGATCTTAAGGCAACTAACAGCGGCTTGCTCGGAAGAGAATATGTGCTGCACACTACCCCAGATCTTCTCTTCCCACGGTGGTGCGTGCGTGCTCATTAGGTTCCGCTTTTGGCGTAGGATGCCTCATAGTAGAAGCCAATTTCTCGCTTGCCTTCCACAATAACCTCGTTTATACCTACTCCATTCGAACCCTCCTTAGCCAACTCCTTCGTTGGAAGAATATTATCGGTTGGCTTGAACATATCAACATATGACACACCGTCGATATTAGTAATTAACTCGATTAGATATGACGTATAAAGCGGCTGCCCCATATCGCGGTTAGCCGGATCAAAGAAATTATCTAACGCTGCATTTGATCTCGTCTTAACAAATGTAGCATCGGCATTCCTATTGATAACAACAGTCATCTCAACATCGACAGTCTTTATCGAACCATCAAGGACATCAACCGTGTCAGTAAAGACGTTGAATTCAGAAACATAGGTCTCGAGAGCAGTCTTCAAACCAAGACTTGGTGTGACAAGACTATCTGGGCCCTCTGCAAGAATATATAGCTCAATTAAATTGGTATTCAAACTAGTTCGTAGTGACGCAACAGCCTTTGATACAGCACCATATACTGGATGAGCAAACGTCGTTGCTACTTGTGCATAATCCTGGTCCGTCACTATGCTGGCTGGCCTGTCAGACGCAAACGCCCTAACGATAAAATCTCGCGGTGCCCTCCGTTTAGCCTGATCCAAAGATTCCCTGTCAGTACCACCCGAACTAGGTGCTATGTTTCTGAATAAAACCTGTACCAGTGCGCTAGCCGGTGGAAGCGGCGATACTGCCCTCGATTCGTTAATGGCGTTAGAGCCCAAACGACCTCGTATACCACCACCAGTACGATATGTGATCGTTATTTCCTGACCAGCTAACGGTGCCTGTCCATTAACATCGTCACCAAACGTAAATTCTGCCCTATCAGAAAACACCTCAATACGCATAACCCTATCGTCAGGCCCAAATCGCTCAAGCGGTTCTAGTGTCGCAGCCCACTGTTGAATTTCCTGTCCAGTGTTAAGGAAAACGAATATCGGCTCTTCAATGATTCTCGGCTCGTTTACTGTCATCGACTGATTTGGTCCACCGGGACTAATAGTAATCACCGGGTCGCCAAATCTACCCTCAAGACCATAGGCAATCACGCCGCGCTTACCAGCCTGGATTATTGTCTTGCTTGTAAAATCACCTGGGGCACGGTATAGCTCATAATAGACCGGTCGTCCATCAGGGCCCTTAAGTTTGAACACTACGCCAGGATCGATCTCAAGATCTGTAGATAATGCCGTTGGTACAGAAACCTCAATATCAACAATGGCTGGTGTCTGTTGGCGTATTTTCTGGTTGATAAGCGCCAAATGTTGAACTACCGCATCTTCCGTCTTGGCTGTCGGTAGAAATCCCTCGTTAGCAAGCAAATCGCTACGCAGCGAGAGCTTAGCTACGTTGCTAGACTGCACATCGACTAGCATCATCATGCCGTTGCTTTTGACGAAATCGTTGAAATCGTCCGGAAAATACGTCTTGAGATATTCAATCGACGCCCTGCGCGCTGTCTGAAAATCCAATGCACTAAAATTAATCCGCCTCAAATTGGCCGGTGGCAGCAATATACCAATTTGTTCGGGATCTGTTGGCAGATCAAACAGCGTTTCTCTGTCGCTCATGTGTTGCCCCCCGTAATCGGGATAGCGGTTTCAACAAGCAGCTTTACATTTGGGTCAAAACTCAATACCCCAGATACGGTTACACGCAACTGAAGTTGCTGTTCATCCTTCTTTAGAAAGACTTGTGTTTGCGTTATGCGTGGCTCTTCTCGTTCCAGTACCGCTAATATCTCTGTCCTCAAAGCCGACATCGTCACGTCGTCTAACGGCTCGAACGGTGCGGCCCTCAACCTAGTACCAAAATTCGGTTCGTGTACCCTCTCGCCAGGAAGCGTTAGTAACAACTGCAATATATCGTTCTTAATTAGGCGTTCATCCTCCTGTCTAGATAAGATACCCTCTAAGCCTCCTATAAACGGTGGATTATAGCCGTAGTATACTACCATTATCTGACCACTTGTGCGAGGTTTCTAATCTGGTCGACTGTCTGCTCTGCTAAAGCAGCGGCTACGTTGGCATTGTCGATCTGTTCTGCCATGTCGTCTTTCAAATCAGCAAGTTTTATTTCCAAATCGTTAACAACGCTCTGCAACTCAGGATTCGTCGGCAATAATTCAGTAATAGCACTAATTGCCTTTTTAGTTTCGTTTTGCTGTTTTTGGTTCTCTGCAATCGCAATTTCGGCGGCTTTACGTTGCTGCTTATAGTCGTTCAAGTCAGCATAGAATTCCTTCAACTGCAACGGACTAGATGAAGTTATTGTTTGAATGTCCTCATCACTAATTCCAAGTCCACTAAGATCCAGAATATTCGTGTCGTGTCTAACCTGCGTTTCCTGCCTGACTTTCATCGGGTCAAGTGCTGGCGGCGTTTCAGTCGTGAATTCTAAAACTTGCCCTGACTCAAATTGCTTCTTCGAAGACCCAACCGCATCTTGATTTGATTTACTGAAGCTGTAAGCCAGCTTGCCCATATTCGCCCTGCGTTCAGCATCAGTAAGTTTATCATCAGATTTCTTGCGCAGTTCAATAGCAGGTGGCAACCTCGTAACGAGTTCTGCAGCCCGTGGAGGGTCTTCCATGCTGATAGTATATGTCACATTCCCAGATTCACCAGGCGCTTGCGGTATCGCCGACTCATACAATGCTGTGGGGAAGCGTACAATCACGATTTTTTAGGGTTTGGGGGGGGTGGTGGCGACGGTTTTTTACAATTTGGTGGGGGTGATGTAGGTACTTTTCCTCCCATATCTACCAGTCCCTTGTAATAGATTTGTCCACCAAACAGTATACCCTATTCGGG
>Ga0114918_10003517_pt1 | contig 13800 bp, 10 predicted proteins | sample LantaG_FD_87015 | JGI IMG/M metagenome (GOLD analysis project Ga0114918, IMG submission 87015) | Deep subsurface microbial communities from Baltic Sea to uncover new lineages of life (NeLLi) - Landsort_02402 metaG | ecosystem: Environmental > Aquatic > Marine > Oceanic > Sediment | place...
CAGATGGCAGTCCTTCTCGTATCGAAATCCCTGTTCTAAGAGAACCTTGAGAGGTCGGGATAATGTGTGAAATTGGTGAAAAACCTGGATTTGTGAAGGCCAGGGTGGTAAAGGTCTGCAGCATGAGATTGGATGAATATTGAGCAAGCCCGCGAGACGTTGCGGGGAGAAAGATTGAGCACGCCTCACGCGGGCGCCCCGGCCCAGAGGACGGGGAAAATGACCCCCAAATAAATTTGGGGGCTAAATATTTTTTTGGTGATTCTTGTTGTGGGCGTTTATGTAGGCTGTTCGGTTGTCGATAGCGTTTTCGTCAAAGCAGTATCGTTTGTCAAAACCTCTCGTCCAAAGTCTTCCTGTGAAGCCGGTTCTTCGTAATGCTGCATGAGCCGAATTCTTGTAATGAGAAACGACGCGGCCTATTGGTTTGTTGATGTATTTTGCGAGGATGTGGATGTGAGTGGATGATACGGAGAATGCATGGATTTGCTGGTTGAGGTTTTCGGCGGTTTGGATGATTGTTTTTTCGACGACTTCTGGTGTGAGGGCGAGAGCTTCACGGGTTGTTTGGAGAGGCGTGAGCGGTTCGAATCGGCGATGGCCTTGTCGGGAGTGCGGATTTTGCCTTTTGTGACGTAACAGCGTTTATCGCCCTGCAGCCATGTGCCGTAAGTTGTCCAGGTAATCATGTATGCGAGCGTTTTGGGCATAATAGGGATTATAATTGAGTAGATGTTACAAGCAAGCGATTTCGCACGGAAAGGTGAAGTTTCGATTGATGATTGATTAGTGAAGAAGCAAGCCCGCGAGACATCGATGGGGGGGAAGATTGAGCAAACCTCGCGTGGGTGGCCGGATCCCTGAGGACGGGGTTAAATATTTGTTGATGGGGGGTGTTGTTGGGAGTTGGTTTTGGGGTTGCTTTTGGGGCTGTTGGGTGGTATATATTGGGTTATGACGTATTTGGCGGTACCTATAGCGGCAAAGGATTTGGATGGGGCGGCAGAGCTTATCCGCTCGGCAATCCTTGCGGGTGCGGAGATGCTGGAGCTGCGGACGGATTATTTTGATGGCCTTAGCACAAGCCTGGTTCGCAAACTCATCGGGGAAATCCGCGATTTAACGAAGAAAACTCCCATTCCAATCATTGTCACATGCCGCGACTACGGCCAAGGCGGTGCAAGAGACTATCCGTGTCGATTGCGTATCGATGTTCTGACAGAAGCGCTGGAGGCTGGGGCTGAGTTTGTGGATTTTGAGTATGAGAACTTCGGCGCGGCTGAGAATCGTGAGCAGATATTAGCGGGGCTGGCAGAGAATCCGAAAGCTCGGCTGATTCTTTCGGCGCATGATTTCGAAGGGCCTTTCGAGGATATCGAGAAGCTCCGGGGTGAAATCTCCGCCTCTTATCCGGCGGCGATACCTAAGCTGGTCTATAGGGCAAATCATATTGCCGACTGCTTTGCGGGGTTCGACCTGCTGGAAAAAGCGGATGAGGAAGTAATCGTATTGTGTATGGGCAGGGCCGGACTTATCAGTAGGGTACTTGCAAAGAAACTCGGCAGTTTCGTAAGCTTCGCCAGTATGGCTGAGCAGAAAGCAACGGCACCGGGGCAATTAACGATAGAGCAAGTGAAGGAACTATACCGCTGGGACAATATGAACGTGCACACAGAGCTTTACGGTGTGATTGGTTCGCCGGTGGAACACTCTGTGAGTCCTGCTATTCATAATGCGTGCTTTGCCGAAGCCGGGATGAATCGGCTTTATCTGCCGCTGCTTGTCGAAGGCGGTAGTGATGGTTTCGAACGCTTTATGGATGGGGTAATGAACAGGCCGAAACTTGGTTTTCGCGGCTTTAGTGTAACGATTCCGCACAAACGGAATGCACTGGACTTTGTTAAGTCGCGAAAGGGATACGTCGAGCCGCTGGCTGGGAGAATCGGCGCGGTCAACACAATAGTCGTAGGAGCAGACGGCAAGCTTAGCGGCTATAACACGGATTACGCCGGTGCTCTTGAGGCGATTACAAGAGCGCTGAATATCGAGCGGGGGCGGCTTGCTAACATTAAGGTTGCGGTGGTTGGGGCAGGCGGCGTTTCGCGGGCGATTGTGGCGGGGCTTTGCGATGCCAAGGCAAAGGTTGTGATTTATAACCGCACCATCGCAAAGGCTGAAAAGCTCGCAGAACAGTTCGGCTGTGAGTTTGCGGGCCTGGACGAATTGAAACAGTTAGAGGCCGATTTGCTCGTAAACTGCACCAGTATTGGTATGCACCCTAATGTCAACGCGACAGTGCTGCCGAAAGAAGTGCACAGCAGGAATATGGCTGTATTTGATACGGTTTATAATCCGGCGGCGACTTTGCTGCTGAAAGATGCCAAAGAAGCCGGCGCGGTGACGATTAGCGGGGTTGAAATGTTCGTGAAGCAGGCCATGGCGCAGTTTCGGCTTTTTACCGGGCAGAATGCAAATTCGGCCCTTATGCGAGAAATTGTTTGCAAGAGTCTCGGTACTAAGTGATAATAGGCGATGAGGTTTTGCTGTAAAGGTGTGGTTTTTTTGAATGGAGATGTTAACTTTTTTGGAGGGCCATTATTATGGTTAAGTTACGAGAGAATCTTTTTGTGTGGCTTACAGTCATATTGTTGGCAGGTTTTTGTCATGTCGAGTCGGCTGTCTCGGCGGATTCACCGGTAGACAACCTGATGCGGGTGCTTCCCGATAACGTTGTGGGTTTTGGCGGCGGCAGCGGATGCGATTATCTGAAACCCGCGTTCGAGAAGAGCATTCTGGGCAGGATATGGAACGACCCGGAGATGCAGAGTTTCTACCATGCGATAAAGGAGCAGATTACCGCTAAGGTGAACCAGGCGGGGAATCCTGCCATCGGCGGGGTGGTGAATGATGTGCTGGAGGCTTTGCAGCTTGCAATCAGCAGGCCGGTCGTGATAGGTGCCGCCGGCAAAGAGTCTAAAGATGGCGTGGGTGTTTACGGCTTTTTGCTCCTGGAGGCCGGGGTAAAAAAGGAGAGGATTACCGCTGCTATCGCGAAACTGGAAGGGCGGGCAGGCGACGAGATTGTTGATGTAAAAATCGGTGCATACACCATGCACGGGCCGAAGGACGCCGGAGATGTTCCCGGCTACTGGGGCTGGGTCGGTAATTACTTTGTCTTTGCGCTTAACGACGGCGAGGGTCTGGCTATCAAATATTTGAAGAATCCACGTTCGGGCAGCACGTATCTGAGTAATGTGCCGGCTACCGGTGACGCGATGGCGATGTACGTTGACTTTCAGAAGATGGCGGACTTAGTCAAGCAGATTGCCAGTCACGAAAACTCGGACATGGGAGGCCGTATTACGGCGGTGCTAAAGGAATTGGGTCTGAGCAATGTGAGGAATGCAAAGTTTAGGGCCGGTTTTGCCGGCGCCGATGTGGTTGGCGATGAGTTGCTTGAAGTTGAAGGACCACGGACAGGCCTGCCTGGCTGTCTCAAGCCGATAGATATTTTCTTGTTTGACGCCGTTGACGCACGGGCGGTAAGCGCCGGGGCGGTGAATATCGACGTGGCACTGCTCAGTGAAACCGTGATGAATGCAGTGAAGACGGCAGCACCGAATGAAATATCCTCTGATATCGACCAGGCAATATCTGCTTTTGAGGCAGATGCGAACGTGAGTTTATGCAAAGGGCTTGTGGAGAATCTGGCAGGGCCGATGGTCGCTTATGCTATGCCGATGGGCGCCATTGCAGAAGCGCCTGCCGGTGGGGTTGCCTTTATCGCAAAGCTTAAGGATGGGGCGGGCTTCGAAAAGAATCTGACCGCAGTCGGTGTGTATGCTGCCGCAAAGAGCAAGGGGATGTTTCAGGTCGGCAGTCAGAGTCAAAGTGACGGTACGGTTGTGCATACGTGGATGGTGGCGCCATTGATGATGGCCCAGATAATGCCGAGCTGGACGGTGTTAGACGGCAGGTTTGTATTGGCTTCCAATATAAATCTGTGCATTCTGGCTGCGAAGCAGGCGACTTCGAAAGACCCAAAGAGCACATCACTGAGGTCAACGGAAGTCTTCACAAAGCTGACGACTAATTTGCCGGCGAATCTGGTATCCTTTAAGTATACGGACTCGCGGGCACAGTTCAGCCAGTTGCTGATGGCGGCGCAGCAGTTCTGGCCAATGGCGACTATGATGGCCGGCCAGCAGGGCGTGAAGCTGCCAATGATGCTGCCGACGTTCTCGGAAATTGTAAAGGACGTGGGGCCTACGGTAAATTATTCATGGTGGGATTCGAAGGGTCTTCGCTCACATTACAAGGGGATGGGCATTGAAGCCAGTGCCGGAGGAATTGCCGGTGTTGCGGTTGGCATGGCGGTTTTGATGCCGGCGTTGGCAAGGGTTCGAAGCCTCGCGCAAAGAGTCGTGTCCGGGACGAATATAAGCGGTCTGGCCAAAGCGTGCATTATGTATGCGAACGATAACGAGCAAGGGAGGTTTCCACCTACTCTGGAGAAGCTTATAGAACTGGACTATGTTTCGGCTAAGCAGTTCGAGTCACGGCGTAAGCCGAAAGGTTTTTCCGGGCCAACGTATATATATGTTGTCGGACAGACTAGCGCGATGAATCCGGGCAATGTGCTTATATATGAGAATCCTGCTTATTGCAGAGAAGGTGTAAACGCCGGATTTGTTGATGCGCACGTTGAGTTTCTGAAGCGTGATGATTTTATGCGGAGGCTTGAAGCGACTTATAAGCGTCTCGGCAGAGAGATGCCGGAAATCAAGTTCAAGGACTAAAATAACGCCGTCGCTGCATGAGTGACTTGCCGTGACAGCAAGCAGGGGCATAAAAGGCTGGTCGGGCTCGGTTGGGGGGATTGTGTCGGGGATGGCTGTTTAACGAAAAATGGCCTCAGCGCGGAGCTTTTGATTGTTTTTGGGGACGAGAGGCGATATAATCTGTGTGATTCCTCAGGATTGGAATGCTCCATATCCTGTATTGGTCGGTTTGAGGACGTTCGGCAATGGTTGCGATTGATATGATAGAAGAGTTCGGCCAGCGGATTGGGCGTCAGTTCGGAGCCGATAAGGTGATACTGTTCGGTTCTTACGCTCACGGCAGGCCGACGGAAGATTCGGATGTGGATATTTTGGTGATAGGGCCATTCGAAGGAAGAAGCGTCGATAAGTCGGTTCAGATTCGGCTGAAGCTGCGACCGGAATTCCCAGTTGACATAATTGTGCGGACTCCGGAAAAGGTTCGCCGGCGCATTGAGATGGGCGATGAGTTTATGCGAGAAGTGGTGGATGAAGGGAGGGTGTTGTATGAATCGGATGACCTCTGAGTGGGTGGCCAAGGCCGAGGGTGACTGGGCGACTTTGCAGCGAGAATCCCAAGTGCTCGATAATCCGAATTATGATGGGAATTGCTTCCATGCGCAACAGTGCGCGGAGAAATACCTGAAAGCACGCCTCAGCGAGGCCGGCATTTCGTTTGGTAAAGTCCATGATTTGGTCACATTGCTCGAGCAGGTACTCGGTATTGAGCCAGAATGGGAACGTTTCACCGAAGATCTCGCCTATCTTTCCGGTTTTGCGGTTGGATTTCGCTATCCGGGTGATAGTGCCGACGGAGATACCGCTATGGAAGCAGGGCAGCGATGTGAACGGTTTCGCCGGGCGGCCCGGACGGCGCTGAAGTTGGAATAATGGATGTTCGTAGGATGATATTGATGGGAAAGCAAAAGAATAAAGCTGAAAAAGTGGTTTTGGCTTATAGCGGTGGACTGGATACGAGTGTAATTCTTCCGTGGCTGAAAGAGACTTACGGTTACGACGTGATAGCCTTTGCCGCTGAACTTGGCCAGGGTGATGAACTTTCGGGGATAAAGAAAAAGGCCCTTGAGTCCGGTGCTGTAAAGTGCGTGGTTAAGGACCTTCGCAGGGAGTTCGTGGAAGATTATATTTGGCCCACGCTAAAGGCCGGTGCAATCTATGAAGACAGCTACCTGTTGGGGACAAGCATCGCGCGGCCGCTGATTGCCAAACACCAGGTGGAGGTTGCCCATGCCGAAGGTGCAACGGCTGTGGCTCACGGTGCAACGGGCAAGGGCAACGACCAGGTGCGGTTCGAGTTGACTTTTATGGCGCTGGATCCGAAGTTGAAGATAGTAGCGCCGTGGAAAGACCCGAACTTCCAACTAACCAGCCGCGAGGCGGCGGTCGATTATGCGAAAAAGCACAAGATTCCCATCGAACAGAGCAAGAAGAAGATTTATTCGCGTGACCGGAACCTCTGGCATATAAGTCACGAAGGCGCCGACCTCGAGGACCCGTGGAACGAGCCTAAGGATAACCTGTTCGTTATCAGCCGGGCTGTAGCGAAGGCCCCGAACAAGGCGGACTATATGGAGATAGGGTTCGAGCAAGGAGTGCCTGTGAAAGTAAACGGCAAACGTTCAGGCGGCGTTCGGATAATCGAGCAGTTAAACGAGTTAGGGGGCAAACATGGTGTCGGCCAGACAGACATGGTTGAAAACCGGCTGGTTGGAATGAAGTCACGTGGTGTTTATGAGACGCCGGGCGGCACTATTTTAGTGACCGCCCATAAGGTGCTCGAAAGCCTGACGCTCGAAAGAGAAACGATGCATTACAAGCAGCAGGTTGCTTTGAAGTATGCGGAACTTGTTTATTACGGGCAGTGGTTCTCGCCGCTTCGTGAGGCACTTGACGCGTTTGTCGATATGACCCAGCGCAATGTCACTGGCACGGTGCGCCTTAAGCTGTTCAAGGGCCGCTGCACGCCTGCCGGTGTAAAGAGTGCCAACAGCCTTTACCAGCAGAACCTGGCGAGCTTCAAGATGGGGGCTGAGTACGACCAGATAGATGCCAAGGGGTTTATACGGCTGTTCGGGCTGCCGATGCGGGTTGCTGCTTCGGTGAACCGGAGTAAGAAGAAATAGAACCGCTTCCGGTCGTTGAGGATGGGCTGCGGTTTGCAAATTTTTAACCTGTTTAAACCAGGAAAGGGGTATGCAACATGAAAATCAGGCGATTGACGTTAGTGATTCTCGCGGTGACATTTGTTGTTGGTGCGGCGACGGCCTATAGTAAAGGTCTGCCGGCCGCTGCCGACTATACGAACAGTTTCGGGATGAAGTTCGTACGGATTGAACCGGGGACGTTCCAGATGGGAGTCGGCAAGACGCCGCTGCCCGATGCGCTGACCAACCAGCGGGGGACCCAGGCCGAGGGTGACTTCGACGAGAAGCCAAATCATATCGTTGAGATTACCAAACCCTTCTACATGGCGGTTGTCGAGGTGACGAACTTTCAATATGAACTGTTCGACGGCGAACACAAAAAAGTGCGGGGCAAAGATAACGGGCTTTCCAGCCTGGACGATGAGGCTGTGATTAACGTGAACTGGTATGACGCTGAGTCGTTCTGCAGATGGCTCAGCGATAAGGATGGCCTGCCGTACAGGCTGCCGACGGAAGCGGAGTGGGAATATGCCTGCCGTGCTGGGACTACGACCCCATACTGGATGGGTGATGTATTTCCGAAGGAATATTACAAGAACCAGAAAATGATAGGCGTTGCGAAACCGGTTGATCTTACCGTCGGCAAGCTGCCGGGGAATCCGTGGGGTCTGCATGACATGCACGGCAACGTGGAAGAATGGTGCCTTGACTGGTACGGGCCTTACCAGCCGCAGATGCAGAAGGACCCTGTCGGTTACGAGTCGGGAGACTTTAAGGTGACGCGCAGCGGCAGCCATGCAACGAATATTTATTATCTTCGCTCAGCCAATCGGCTGGGAACCGTTCCTGAGGATAAGCAGTGGCTGATAGGTTTTCGCGTTGTCATAGGTGAGATGCCGAAAACAAAACCACTGGACCTGCCGCCCGTGCCGCTGAACCAGCGAAATGTTGTTCAGCGCAAGCGTTCGCGGATTATAAAAGGCCCGGACCCGGACAAGCCTTACTTCAAAGGCCCTCGTCAGTACGTCAGGATTGCCAAGGAGGCGAACGGCCCGATTTTCGCAGGCCACAACCACTGCCCGGCGATTGTTGAGTGTCCTAATGGCGATTTATTAACGATATGGTATACGGGTATCGGCGAGCGTGAGCGGAATATGGCGGTCTGCGGCAGCAGGCTTGTATATGGCAGCGACCAGTGGCAACCGGCATCGACTTTCTGGGATCCGCCGGACCGTAACGACACGGCGCTTTCTCTGTGGTTCGACGACGACCGGACGATATATCATTTTAACTCGATGTCGGTATCGTCGAACTGGGCGAAGATGGCTGTCGTGATGCGTACTTCAACCGACAGCGGCGCGACATGGTCGGAGCCTCGTCTTATAAGCCGCGACCACGAGAAGAGTATTCAGTTGAGCGAGGCGGTCATCGGGCTGAAGGGCGGCGGTATTGTTCTGACGATGGACGGCGGGGGATTGCTTAGCGGTGGTATTGGCCTGACGATGGACGGCGGGGGATTGCTTATCAGTTGGGACAAGGGGCTCACATGGGCTAATTCGGGCGGAGCCATTGGCGGGAACCATCCCGGTGCAGTCCAGCTTGACGACGGTACGATCATGGGGCTTGTAAGAGCCGGCGGCGTCAATGACAGAATGCCTATGAGCAAATCGACCGACCTCGCCAAGACGTTCACTTACTCGAAGGCCGAATTTTGTGCGATTGGCGGTGGTCAGAGGCTCGCGTTTTTGAAGCTTAAAAGCGGAGCGCTGTTTTTGGCAACGTTCGGCGGCATGTACGGCATATCGAACATTCCGATGATGATAACAGATGAAAACGGCAATCAGTTCCAGGCGAAAGAACTGTTCGCGGCTTTGTCGCTCGATGGCGGTAAGACGTGGCCCTATAAGCGTGTAATAACGGACGGCTCCGGTCGGCCGATAGCCTGCACCGATGGCGGGGCCATTACACTTAGTTGGCGAAGCAGCGAGCATCGCGGTTATATGTCGGTCTGCCAGGGTCTCGATGGGGTTATCCATCTCATCAGCAGCCGCCAGCACTATGCTTTCAACCAAAAATGGTTGATGACGCCTCAGCCTGCGCCTGGCGAACCGGTTAAGGTTAAGCACGAGATTGAAACCTTCAACGGTCCAAAGAAATTCGACCTTGATAACTGGTTTCCGTATAAGAGCTATACCGGTGAGTTTACCGGTGCCGGCATGTACCGCGTAGATTCGATAATGCCCTACGGAGGCCCGACCCGCGTGGCAGGTGCAGGTTCGTTCGATGCGACGTTTGCGTTTGACAATCTCAAGTATCATACGGGCATTCGAGGGCCAGAATTCAGCTTCGGGTTCAAGGATAAACTCGGGCGGACGTGGTTTTTGAGTTTCGGCAGGAAGCGTCTGAATCTTTATTTCAAGGATAACCCCGGCAAAAACGAAAACGGGGGCGGCAAGCCTTTGGAGTTGAGTGAAATTCCAAAATCAGTGAAGGGTCGCTTTATATATAACGCCGGTACGGGCCAGTGTCGTGTATTTTACGGTTTCAACGGCGCCGAGCCGACGACGGAAATGCCTGGCAGCAAGGCAGGGCTTAAATTTGCCGACCCGCTCAGCGAATCCAATGCCGTATACATCCTTCTGACCGAAGCAAGCATTGACCTGGATCATTTCGAAATTAAACCGCTCAGTGATTTATAAAGGTAAAGGTTTCAGCGGTAAAACTTCGATATAGTTAATAAAAGGATTCGAGTTGGGGGGTTGCAAAGGAGGCTTTGTGCCTTTACCGGATAGTATATTGCTGGCGTTCACTTTTGCCTTTGGATGCTGCATCGGCAGCTTTCTGAACGTCGTGGTATATCGGCTGCCTCGCGATAAGTCGCTGATTCATCCACCGTCTAGTTGTCCGTCCTGCGGCAAGCGGATTGCCTTTTACGACAACATACCGCTGTTTTCCTGGCTGGTGCTGCGTGCTAAATGCCGCAAGTGCAAGGCGCGGATTTCGCCGCGCTATTTTATAATAGAGCTTTTGACGGGGCTGGTGTTTGTCGGCCTGTTCCTTTTGCTGTTCCGCAGCGGATTTCGTCACCACATGGTTGCTTTCGAAGATGGCGGGTGGATTCTGTATCTGGCCTGTGTGGCATTAGCTTCGGGTTTAATAGCCGCATCGGCGATAGATATCGAACTGTGGATCATTCCACTCTCGATTTGCTGGTTCGTAACGGCGGTCGGCGTCGTCGTCTCGGCTGCTGCCGGCTATGTTATCGACCTCAATGCAATTCAACAATTCCATATCTTACCAAGCGCTTCGGCAGCAACCGGCACCCTGGCATTGGGCGCTTCGGTCGGATTGGTGATAGCGGTAGTGCTTTTGGCCACAGGGCTTATCAAAAGAAGTTACACTGATGAGCATGGCCTGGAAGCTGCCCAGACAAAGCCGGATCCTGATGCCGAGCCGCAGTTCAACGACCGGCTGGAAGTCTGCCGCGAAATGCTCTTTTTGACCCCGGTCGTTGCCTGCTCGATTGGGGCATATCTGCTGCTTACGCGGGTTTCCTCGGTGTACGCATGGTGGGTGGATTTTTCCGAGAACGCCGCCGTTTCAGGACTTCTGGGGAGTCTGTGGGGATACTTTGTCGGCTGCGCCGTGGTCTGGGCGACGCGAATTCTTGGAACGCTCGGCTTTGGAAAAGAAGCTATGGGGCTTGGTGATGTGCACCTGATGGGTGCCGCCGGTGCCATAATCGGACCGATTCCCGTGGTCGTAGCGTTTTTCGTCGCGCCGTTTTTTGGGCTGATATGGGCCGCTTTCCAGATGTTTTTTAAGAAAACAAGGCAAATTCCATACGGTCCTTTCTTGTCTTTAGGCATTTTTACTGTTATGATTCTACACGATTGGATCTTTCAGAACTTGTACATGTTGTGTTATCATTAAACAAGAATCCGTTCGAAGGTTGTCTATGGCATAAGGAGGTGTTCCATGCATTCGGCTCACAAAAAAACAATCGCACTAATGATTTGTCTGGCCCTGGTTGCTCTGACTTCCGGCTGCACCGACTGGAAGAAGGAACATGATAAACTGCTCTCGGCAAACAAGAATCTCTCGGGCCTGCTTGAAACTTGTCGTGCTCAAAGCGGTGAACGCGGTGAGAAACTTGCGGCCAGTCAGCAGACAATCGATGAGTTGACCAGACAGATAGAGCAACTAAAGCAATCGCCTGGTAGAGCCACCGGTTTCGGGGACGACGTGGACGTTGCATTCAATGCCGCCGCCGGTACGATTACGGTAACACTTCCCAACACGATACTTTTTAGTTCCGGCCGGGCCAAACTCAAAAAAGCCACTATCAAGGAGCTTAATCATATCGAGTCGGTGCTGGAGAGTAAGTACCGGGGTAAGCATATAGATGTCGTTGGGCATACGGATTCCGACCCGATTAAGAAGTCGGGCTGGAAAGACAACTGGGAGCTTTCGGCAGAGCGAGCGCTTTCTGTTACGAGGTATCTTATCAAACAAGGCGTTCCGCAAGGGCAAATACGCGCTGTAGGCTGCGGCTCAGCCCGGCCTGTCGTACCAAATACATCTTCGGCCAACAAAGCCAAGAACCGCCGGGTAGAAATCGTTGTCTACATACGGTAGCCGAACTGCCGTTTCAGATGGAGACTCTCAAAGCGAGAAGCCCTGTCGATATTCGCGGCTGATGTGCTGATTGGCTTCGGGGAAATTGGTGACCTTCATATTGGCGCCGTCCCACTTGAGTTTCATCGCAGGGTGACGAATAGCAAGATTGCCCATCACAACGCTCTCGGTCAAAGGGCCTGAATAATCAAAATTAGAACAGGCCGGCTCTCCGCCCTTGCAGGCCCTGGCCCAATCCTTTTCGTGGCCGCCTTTGCCATCCGGTATCCTGGGCAGTGTCTTGGCGGGGCGTTGGTATTCCTGCATTCTGCTCTCGGGTATCAGCCGCGGACTATCACCGTACGTGCCGCACATCAGCTTGCCCTTATCTCCGACAAAAATGACACCGCTTTCGCCCAGTTTTCGGCCAGGGCCAAGTTCTTCCGGCGTTAAAGGCAGCATCCCGCCATCGTACCACGTTAGTTCAACCGGCGGCATGTCACCGCGAGCGGGAAACTCATAATGTATCATTGATGCCCGCGGATAAGTCTCTTTGTTGTCCACCCGCTTCCACATTTCGCGAACATCATACGAATGACTCGCTTCAACACTGGTCGGATACTTTAGCTTCAGTGCCGAAAAAACCGGGTCCAGCACGTGACATGCCATATCACCCAGCGCCCCGGTGCCGAAATCCCGCCACGCCCGCCAGTTGAACGGCAGGTAACACGGATTATAAGGCCTCACCGGTGCAGGCCCAATCCAGAGGTCCCAGTTTAGAGTATCCGGTACCGGCGGAATCTCCCTGGGCCTGTCGATTCCCTGCGGCCACACAGGCCGATTCGTCCAGGCATGAACCCGGCGCACGGGACCAATCGCGCCATCCCATATCCACTCGCAGATGAGCCGAACGCCTTCGCCGGAATGGCCCTGATTACCCATCTGTGTAGCAACCTTATACTTACGAGCCGCCTCGGTCAGCATACGCGCTTCGTATACCGACCAGGTCAGAGGCTTTTGACAATATACGTGCTTGCCCATCTTCATAGCGGTCATGGAGATAACCGCATGCGCGTGGTCCGGAGTCGCCACAACCACGGCGTCGATGTCCTTCTGCTTGTCCAGCATCGTGCGGAAGTCATGCCATTTCCTGGCGTTGGGATATTTCTCGTATACCTTGGCTGCATAGGCATCATCCACATCACACAACGCGACGATATTTTCATCGCTGAGCTTGCCGATGTTACTGCCGCCCATGCCGCCGATGCCGATGCCGGCAATGTTAAGCTTGTCGCTCGGCGCCGTATAACCCGGGCCGCCGAGCACATGCCTTGGAACAATAGTAAAAGCCGCCACTGCGGCGGATGTTTTAATAAACTGCCTACGGTTCAGTTGATCCTTATCAGACATCATCAAGCCTCCTGTATCTGACATTTAGTATATTAAGCTGACATTTCCCATTTACACGTTTACAAAACATAATTCAGTCCTTTCGATGCTAATGGTTTTACAAAATTCAACTTGAACTATCAAGATTTTTCTTTTCCGAGGCGGTTTTCTTGCAAATTCATACGAAATGCCGGACTTTTAGACCCGTACTGCTTTAAATTCCCGTTTTTGCACAGACCTTGACCTTTCGCACCTTCACAATACCACGTTTTTCAGCAATTCTTTTCATTAACCATACCCGATGGGCACAGGTTTCAACTGATGGATACGTTCAAGGATTTCCTCAAACAACCTTTTTGAAACCAACACCTCTGCCATCTGAAATGTCACATACCTTGCATGCTTGACAACTTTGGCTCCGATCTTAATCAATTTTACCCTGAGAGTTCGCAGTGACCATTGCATAACTGTCTTTGGTAAAGCCAAACGTCTCAGGAAATTGCCGAGGTTATAAGCCAAGGCAAATAGTTGGAGTCGAACCTGATTATCAACAAAATCATGACGCCAAAGCCGTGTCCAGTTTAAGGCGTATTTACCTTCCTTGATCCACTGCTCTGCGGTTCCACGCTGTTTATAAAACGACCATAGCTGTATTACTGGCTTCGCCTTCGCCTGCCTTGTTTACAGCGATGATGCGGTATTCAAGCTCTTTTTCCTTCGGTTGTTCGACTAATGTGGCCTCTGTAATAACGGCAGTTGCGACATCTTCCCACGGGCCATCCGGTCGTTCTCGGCGTATTACCTTATAA
>Ga0114918_10003519_pt1 | contig 13795 bp, 12 predicted proteins | sample LantaG_FD_87015 | JGI IMG/M metagenome (GOLD analysis project Ga0114918, IMG submission 87015) | Deep subsurface microbial communities from Baltic Sea to uncover new lineages of life (NeLLi) - Landsort_02402 metaG | ecosystem: Environmental > Aquatic > Marine > Oceanic > Sediment | place...
CTGGAAGGGCGCGTCATCGGTATCACTTCGCAAATTATCAGCGCCAGTGGAACCTCGTCCGGCGTCGGCTTCGCTGTGTCGTCCAATACAGTGCAGTCCGTGGCGCCGGAACTGATCGCAAACGGGTACTATCCCCACCCCTGGCTGGGCATACAGATGTTGACCTTGACACCTGCTACGGCGGAGGTGCTCCGCGAAGCCGGGATGAATGTGCCTGTAGATACAGGGCTACTGGTGATTGAGGCTGTGGAGGGCGCACCAGCGGACAAGGCCGGCATACGGGGCGGCACCCGCGTGGTGCGCACTGGGCGCTATCAAATCCCATTGGATGGTGACATCATCATTGCAGTGAACGGCGAACAAGTCAACGACTTTCAAGAACTGACGGTGTACCTGGAGACACAAACCACCGTCGGCGATACGGTAGAACTGACCATCATCCGAGATGGCGAGGAGAAAACCGTCACGGTGGCACTGGAAGAACGGCCACAGACGTGACGATCCCAATCCCAAATCAGCAAGTCAGCAAATCTCAAATCAAGCGGTGGAGATAGTGTGATGAAAAGACGCAAAACTTGGACCATTTTGATTGTTGTGCTGTTATTGGCAGCCGGGGGCGGCTACGTGGTCTACACGCGCCACTTTGCCCTGGCCCTGGCTGAAGAGCCCCCGGAGCCAACGCTGGAGACGGCGACGGTGACACGAGGGGACATCGTGATTACGGCAGACGGCAGCGGTGAACTCGTGCCCGCCGCTACGCTGGAACTGACCTTCCGCACCAGCGGCGTGCTGGATGAGATATTGGTAGAGGTCGGTGACCAGGTGCAAGAGGAAGACGTGCTGGCCCGGCTAGAGACGGACGATCTGGAACGAGCCGTGGCCGAAGCCGATGTCGAGTTGGAGCTTACTCAACTGGAGCTGGCCGATGTCCAAGAGGGGCCGAGCGACGCCGAGTTGGCCGATGCCCAGGCTGCCTTGCGGGATGCCCAGGTCGAGTTGGCGCTGGCGCAGGACGCCTACGAGAACACGCTCGACTCCAACCTTGATGCTATTGTGGATTCTCGCAAGGCCGACTTCGACTGGTGGGTTGGTTATTATCAAGGGCAGAAAGCCAAGTACGAGGAGGGGCACCTCAGTCAAGCCGATCACGATTGGGCAATGGCTGCCATGATCGCAGCGGAGGGGCAATGGCAAAAGGCCATCAACCAGGCACTCGCAGAGGAAACCCAGGCCAGGAGCCGGGTGACCCAGGCCCAGAACGCCGTCCACAAGGCGCAGGAGACTCTGGAACTGCTGGAGAGCGAACCGCTGACGGATACGCTTACCCGGGCCATGTTGGCGGTGGATCAAGCGTTGTTGGCGCATGAACAAGTTCTGGCCGACCTGGAAATGGCAGAACTCTACGCTCCTTTCGATGGCGTCGTGATGGACGTTGCGGCGATAGTTGGCGAACAAGTGGGCGCCAATGCACCCATTCTCACCCTGGCCGACCTGCAGGAGCCGCTGCTGTGTTTCTGGGTGGAGGAGACAGATATGAGCAGCGTCGCGCTGGGCAACTCAGTGAACGTTGTCTTCGAAGCCTTGCCGGACGCCGCCTTCACCGGAGAGATCGTGCGCGTGGATCCGGTGCTGGTGACGGTGGATAATACATCGGCAGTTCAGGTCTGGGCAAGCGTGGACCTCGGCGCTCAAGAAGTCAATCTCCTCTCTGGCATGACGGCCGAAGTCGAGGTCGTCGCTGCCGAGGCCCGAAACGCGCTGCTCGTGCCGGTGGAGGCCCTGCGGGAAATGTCGTCAGGGGACTATGCAGTTTTCTTCGTCAAGCCGGATGGAGAACTGGAAATGCGGGCGGTTGAGGTAGGACTGATGGATTTCACTTACGCTGAGATTCTCGACGGTCTGGAACTCGGAGATATCGTGAGCGTAGGGGAGGCGCAATGATAGAACGCAGATTCACGCAGATTTTCGCAGATAGGGTCAAAGAATCAGCGCTTATCAGCGTTAATCTGCGTCCTGGTGAGATATGGTGGAGGAGCTATGTTTCGTAAAAAAGTATTTTGGATTGGTTTATTCGTCGTACTCGCACTGGCAGGCGGCGGTGGATATGTGTACTACACCTATGTCTACCTGCCAGGCCAGGAGCCGGTCGAGCCGGTCATCGCCACCGCCCAGGTGTCTCGCGGCGATCTGGTCGTCTCCGTCAGCGGGTCCGGCACGTTGTCTCCGGCCTCCGAGGTAGATCTCGGCTTCGAGACTGGGGGCTACCTGGACGAGGTGCTGGTGGAGATAGGTGATCGCGTGCAGGAAGGTGACGTGCTGGCCCGTCTGGAGACGGACGACCTGGAATTGGCCGTGGCCAAGGCCGACATCAAAGCGCGCGAGGCTCAACTCGACCTGGCCGACGCCAGCGAGGGGGCTACTGACACTGAAATGACGAACGCCAGGGCGGCCGTGCAGAGCGCACAGACGCGGCTAGCGGTTGCCCGATACACGTACGATACGGCCCAGAACTCGGACCTCGATGCGGCTGTGAGGGCTCGTCTGATCGAGTTTCAGCGGTCCGTGGATCAGTATTACACGCTTGAGAACGGCAATAACGTCAGCCAGGACCGTCTGGACGATGCGTGGAGCGATTGGGCCGAGGCCGAGTACGATTCGAACAAGGCCCTGCGCCAGGCGGAGATGGAGGAACTGGATGCCTGGAACCAGGTGGATCAGGCCCAGAACAGGGTCTACCAGGCGCAGGAGAATCTGGAGTTGTTGCAGAGCGGCCCGACTACGGCCACGGTTAAACGAGCCGAGCTGAAGGCAGACCAGGCAGTACTGGCTCTCGACGATGCGCGCGATGACCTGGAGGCGGCCAATCTGCGTGCGCCTTTCTCTGGCACCGTGGTGGACGTGACGGCGATACCCGGCGAGCGCGTCGGCACAGCCTCGATCATCACCCTGGCCGACTTGGAAGATCCGCTCCTGTGCTTCTGGGTGGAGGAGTCGGATATGAGCGGCGTGGCGGTGGGCAACCGGGTGGAAATCGTCTTTGAGGCCCTGCCGGACGATACATTCACCGGAGAGGTCATCCGCGTGGACCCGGCATTGGTGACAGTGGATCGCACATTGGCCGTCCAGGCCTGGGCGAGCGTGGACCTGGCCTCGCACCCAGCCAATCTCCTCGGCGGTATGAACGCCGAGATCGAAGTCATATCCGCCGAGTCCACAGACACGCTGCTCGTGCCGGTGCAGGCGCTGCGCGAGCTGGGAGAGGGCCAGTACGCCGTCTTTGTGATGCAGCCGGACGGCGAGATGGAACTGCGCCCAGTCGAGGTGGGGCTTCAGGACTTTGTCAACGCCGAGATCGTCTCCGGCCTGGAGATGGGCGAGATTGTCAGCACAGGCGTGGAGGAAAGCGTGGAGACGGAGGTGCCTGAACAGGAAATGATGATGCCCGGTGGAGGGATTATTATGATGCCAGGAGGAGGAGGAGGAAGAGGAGGAAGAGGAGGAGAACCTGTAGGACCTCCTGGAGGACCTCCTGGAGGACCTTAGGGGCAGTTCCTGCGGAACTGCAACGGAGAAAGCCATGAAAGAGCAACTCATTGAGATTACTGATTTGACCAAGGTCTACGGGTCCGGCGACATAGCCGTCCACGCGCTGCGGGGCATAAGCGCGAATGTCGAGAGAGGCGAGTTCCTGGCCATCATGGGGCCTTCCGGTTCGGGCAAGTCCACGTTGATGAACATTCTGGGTTGCCTGGATCGGCCCACCGAGGGGGCCTACGTGCTGGATGGGGAGGATGTGAGCCGGTTGAGCAAGAACAAACTGGCCAGTGTGCGGAACCGCCAGATCGGCTTCGTCTTCCAGTCGTACAACTTGCTGCCCCGGTTGAGCGCGGCCAAGAACGTGATGCTACCCTTGCTTTACAACGGCCACCAACGCCTGAGCGACGGGGAATGTTACAGACGCGCCGTCGCCGCCCTCGAGTCGGTGGGGCTGGGCGATCGGACGCACCACCGGCCCAACGAGTTATCGGGCGGGCAGCAGCAGCGGGTGGCCATCGCCAGGGCGCTGGTCAACAACCCGTCCATCATCCTGGCCGACGAGCCCACCGGTAACCTGGACACCCAGTCCAGCGAGGAGATTATAGACCTGCTGCACCAACTGCACGACCAAGGGGCGACCATCGTGATGGTGACACATGAGCCCGGCCTCGCCGATCACGCCGAGCGAGTCATCTTCCTCCAAGATGGGCAGATCGTCTCCGACAGGCTGAACGGTGTAAGAAGGAAGGGGGGGAAACTATGAGCCTATGGCGGACGTTCAAAGTGGCCTGGGAGGGGTTGACCCTCAACAAAGTGCGTTCGTTTCTGACGACCCTGGGTGTCATCATCGGCGTGGGGGCCGTCATCGTGATGATGGCGGTCAGTGCAGGGGCCGAGGCCGAGATCGCCGATCAGATCAACGCGCTGGGCGCCAATCTGATTATGGTGATGCCCTCGTTCAGCCGGGGCGGTTTCGGCCCGGGTATGGGCGGCGGCGCCGGAAGACCACAGGATCTCACTTACGACGACATCAACACCCTCGCCCAAAACGTGACTGGCATCAACGGCGTCTCGGCAGAGCAGACTACGAACCAAATCGTAAAGGCTGGCAGTACGACGTTGGAGGACATTTCGATCGTTGGCACGACCGCTGGTTTTCCCGATGTGCGCGACTACCGCGTGGCAGAGGGCCGCTTTCTGACCGACGAGGACAATGACCGGGTCAATAAGGTCGTCGTGTTGGGGTACGACATCGCTCAAGAACTTTTTGGCGACCAGGGTGCGGTGGGACAATCGATCAAGATCGGCTCGACCAAGTTCACCGTCGTCGGCGTGATGGAGAATAAGGGCGTGGTCGGCAACACCGACTATGACGGCCGGGTGTACATCCCCCTCACTGTGGTGTTCAAAAAGTTCACCTTCGCGCGGTTCGGTGGCGACGAGGTGCGCACTATCTACGTTTCTGCCGAGAGCAAGGAAGTGATGGAGGATGTGATGTCACAGGTGACATCGGTGCTGATCCGGGAGCACGACGCAGACCCGTCGTCGCCCGGCTTTAGCCTGATGACGCAGGACAGCATCATTGATACGGCGGCGTCAACGACCGAGGCGTTCCGCGATCTGCTGGCCTGGGTGGCGGGGGTCTCGCTGGTGGTAGGTGGCATCGGCATCATGAACATCATGCTGGTCAGTGTCACCGAGCGGACGCGAGAGATTGGTTTGCGCCAGGCGCTTGGCGCGCGCCCCCGCGACGTGCGGCTGCAGTTTCTGCTGGAAGCGGTGATGCTGAGCCTGATCGGCGGGTTGATGGGTGTGGCGGCTGGCGTGGGCGGTTCGTATCTCTTCAACGAGCTGGGCACCATGCGCACCGAGTTGGTGACGGCTTCTATCCCACTGGCTTTTGGCGCGGCGGCGGTGATCGGTATCTTCTTCGGCTACTATCCGGCGACTCAGGCGGCGCAGTTGGATCCGATTGAGGCGTTGAGGCGCGAGTAGCGGTGGAGAGATATTGGTTTAAGGATATGAACACTGAGTACTGGAAATCACGATGGCAGTTAGCGGTGGGCGTTTAGAAATGGCTACTGGGACGCAACCCGAATCGCAAGGGTTATTCGGGATGAGCAAACAGCAAACGGCTGTCGCCGTCGGGCTGGGGCTGATTGCCTTGCTGGGGGCCTTTTTGCGCTTTTACAAACTGGGCACATACAGTATCGGTAACATCTATTATGCGGCGACGGTGCAAAGCATGTTGACCTCGTGGCATAACTTTTTCTTCGCCTCATTCGAGCCGGGCGGTTCGGTAATGGTAGACAAGCCGCCTCTGGGGTTTTGGGTGCAGGCGGCATCGGCGACTGTGTTGGGCGTGAACGGGTTCGCGCTGGCGTTGCCGCAGGCGTTGGCCGGGGTGCTGTCAATTCCCCTGCTGTACGCGCTGGTGAAGCGCCAGTTTGGCGTGTGGGCCGGTCTCATCGCGGCCCTGGTGTTGGCAATTACGCCCGTGGCGGTTGCGACAGAGCGTAACAACACGACTGACGGCTTGCTCCTGTTTGTGCTGTTGTTGGCTACGTGGGCATTTCTGCGGGCGGTGCGAAACGGCCATTTCCGCTACTTACTTCTCGGCGCACTTCTAATTGGCCTCGGTTTCAACATCAAAATGCTACAAGCCCTCCTCCCCCTGCCTGCACTTTATGCCCTGTACCTGCTCGGTGCGCCCCGTTCATGGAGGAAGCGGATCGTTCATTTGGCCTGCGCAACCGCCGTCCTGCTGGCGGTATCGCTATCGTGGACCATTGCGGTGGACTTGACGCCGCCTGAGAACCGCCCCTACGTGGGCAGTAGCGAAAATAACACCGTGATGGAACTGATTGTCGGGCATAATGGTCTACGTCGCTTGCTGCCGCTGGGTAGGGCTGCCCTGGCAGGGAACGGCGGGCCGCCCTCCCCACCCCCGAATGTAGGACAACCAAATCGATTCCCGGCCAATCCGCCGGCACCCCCCAATAGTGGGCTGCCAGGCCAATTCCCGCAAAATCAGCCCCCGCAACGCCCCGGTGCAGGCAATCGGCCGGGAAATCCAATAGCGCAAGAGGTCGGGGAGCCAGGTGTGCTGCGCCTCTTTACCGAGCCGCTCGTCACAGAGGCCGGCTGGCTGCTGCCGCTGGTACTCCTCGGTATTCCGTTGATTGTGGTGACTCTCGGTTGGCAGTGGCCGTTGGGCGATAGACACCTGGCGCTTGTCCTGTGGGGCGGGTGGTTGCTGCCCGAAGTCCTATACTTTGGCTTCACCTCTGGCCTGTTCCACGCCTACTACCTGATTATGCTGGGGCCACCGCTGGCTGCGCTGGTGGGGGCGACGGCCTGGGCACTTGGGCAGGTCCGGCAACGACGACGCTGGCTTGGTTGGACGTTGCTGGCTCTGTTCGCGGGCGCGACGGTCGCCTTTCAAAGCGTCACGCTTCAGAACTATCCCCACTACGCCTTGTGGATAGTGACTATTGCCATCACGCTATTGGTGCTGGGCCTGGGGATGCTGGCCCTGGCAGCGCGACGCGCCCGACTCGGGTTAAGCAAAGTTGCGCTGGGGATCGCACTTGTGGCCACGATGGTTGCGCCGCTGGCCTGGTCCGGTTTAACCACATTCAATGCCAATCCCGATGTGGCGCTACCTCACTCTGGCCCAGACGCAGGATGGTCGCTGCGTCCGAACGCATCCGCTACGCCGTTGTCACCGGCGGAACAAAGGATCATTGATTATCTGCTGGTCAACACCGACCCAGACAATTATCTCGTTGCTACGCTCAGCGCCCATGACGCTTCGCCTTTCGTCCTGGCGACACGACGTCCCGTTCTGACGTTTGGTGGCTTTAACGGTGGCGATAACGTTGTAGACGCAGATCAACTGGCGCAAATGACGGCTGAGGGCGAGTTAAGGTTTGTCCTCGCTAACCAGCAACTGGCACAGCGGAAGCCAGATATTGCCGCATGGTTAACCGATAACTGCACCACCGTCACCATCCCCGGCGCAACACGGCCGGCACTTCCTAACAATCAAACATTCCGTCCTGGTAGTGAGGGGCAGGCCAACATCCTGTACGACTGCGACAGTCACTGAAATCTTGTGGTGGATCACGGAGGAAAGTAATGAAACAGAAACAAGAAATGAAATCTTGGCACGTCAGACTGCTCCTGGCCCTCACGGTTACGATATTAGCCGGGTGTGGTGGTAGTGAAGCAACCCCGGTAGCGATAGACGAGGGTTTCGGGGAGACCTATACCAGCGACACTCTCGGCACATCCTACCCCGGCGCACTGGACGCGAGCAGCCAACTTGCGCTGGGCACAATCCAGTTGGAAGAGACGGAAAACGGTGTCACGTCCGAACAGGCGATGGCCTTGCTTCCCCTCTGGCAGGCGATCCAGGGTGGAGCACTGAAAAGCGATGCGGAGATGAATGCCGTTCTGAAGCAGATCGAGGGGACGATGACCCCGGAGCAGTTGGAAGCCATCGCTGCTATGCAACTTACGCAGGAGGATATGCAGGCCTGGATGCAGGAGCAGGGACCGGGCATGGGAACTGGCTTCCCTGGGACAGGTGGGGGGCAGGAGGTATCTCCTGAGGTACGCGCGACACGCCAGGCCGAGTTCGGCGGTGGAGAGATGCCGCCCGAGATGGCCACGCGCCGGGCCGAGATGGAGAATATGAGCGAGGAGGAACGAGAAGCGGCACGTGCAACGATGCAGGCGGGTGGCGGTATGGCCGGTGGTGCTGGCGGACGGGCAGGGGCAGGCAACGGTGCTGGCGGGAGGCAGTTCATTATCCTGCTGAACCCGCTGATCGAACTGCTGACGCAGCGGGCGGCGGAGTGACTTGCTCGGCCTGGATCTGGCGATCCAGGTTCACTACCGGACACTTTTCTGAAAGGTGTCATTCTGAGGAGCGGAGCGACGAAGAACCTCGCTCTCGCAGTGCAAAGCAGAGATTCTTCGCTCCCTCTGGTCACTCAGAATGACAGAACAGGCCGAGATAGCAAAAGTGTCCGGTAGCAAAGATCCAGGCCAAGAGCGGGGATTTGACAATCCCCTTGGAGCAATTTTGGATCCACTGAGTCTACTTACGTCTCACGCTCGCGGGAAAGGAAGGCCAGCACGCAGATAACCACCATCCCGATGCCCACCAACGCCAGCAATTTATGCCACGGTGACACGACCAACGCCAGCAGCCCGAACAGCGCGCAGAAGCCCCAGTATAGGAGCACGATAGTCCGCTCCGAGAGGCCCAGGTCGAGCAGGCGGAAGTGGAGGTGGCCCCGGTCGGCCTGGGCCGGGGAACGGCGGTGGCGCATGCGGTCGAAGATCTGCCAGGCCACGTCCACGACGGGCAGCCCCATCACCAGCAGCACGGTGGCCACCCGTCCACCGGCGATCAGGCCCAGGCCCCCCAGGGCGTAGCCCAGAAAAAACGCCCCGGCGCTTCCCAGAAAAACCCGTGAGGGAGCGATGTTATAGGGCAGAAAGCCCAACAGGGCGCCGAGGAGCGCCAGCGGCAGCAGCGCCACGCTGGGCTGGCCCACGCGATGCATGTGGATTGCCAGCACAGCGCACAGGATCGCCCCCACTCCCGCAGCCAACCCCCCTAAGCCATCGAGCCAGTTGACGGTGTTCATCATCCCCGTCACCCAGAGAATCGTCAACGGGACGTAGACCCAGGAGCCCCAGCGATATGCGTCCAATGCCACGAGGCCGAAGAAGGGCAAAGTGAAGCGTTCGAGCCAGAGCAGTGTGGCAAGGGCGATCAGTGAGAGCACGAACTGGCAGGCAAACTGCGGTCCTGGTGGCAGATCCAAGCGGTCATCAATCAACCCAAAGAGAAAAGCGCCCAGCCCGCCAATCAGAAGACCATTCAGCCGGGTGAAATCATCGGCGCTGTAGCCTGAGGTGAGGATACCGCGCCACGCTGCAATCCCCACGGCGACGGCAAACGCCACAAACAGCGCCATGCCCCCCAGACGGGGCACCTCACCCTTATGACCCCGGCGTCCCCCGGGCCGGTCCACGACACCCAGCCGCCGTCCCAGGCGACCGGCCAGGGGGGTGAACACGAGTGCCAGGGCAGCGGAGATGCCGAAAACGAGAAAATACTGCGGCCAGTGCGCCAACGGATCACCAACGGACAATCTGTTCCCCATCCGTTGACTACCCTGTGCCAAACAACCGGTCGCCTGCATCTCCCAGGCCCGGCACGATCAAGCCCGCCTCGTTCAGCCGCTCGTCCACAGCAGCCAGGTACAGCGGCACGTCGGGATGGGCTGTTGTCAGACGCTGCACGCCCCCGGAGGCCGCGATGACACCCACAAACTTGATGCGCCTGGCCCCCCAGCGCTTGAGAATGTCCACCGCTGCCACCGCTGATCCGCCTGTAGCGAGCATCGGGTCGAGAACCAGGCAGACATCCACAGTCGGGCTGACCGGCAGGCGGCTGTAGTACTCCACCGGCTCCAGCGTTTGCTCGTCGCGGAGGAGACCGATGTGCCATACCTCGGCACTGGGCATCATATTCCAGATTCCCTCCACCATCCCCAGCCCGGCGCGCAGGATGGGGACGAGGCCGACCCGCCCTCGCAGCCGGTAGCCGCTGGCCCGTCCAAGCGGGGTCATCACCGCCACCTCTTCCGTCGCCAGATCGGCCGTGGCCTCGTAGGCGACCAGAATGGCAATCTCCCGCAGCAGTTCGCGAAACTTCTTGGGGTCGGTACGCTGGTCACGCAGAAGGGCCAGTTTGTGCTGCACCAGCGGATGGATCGAAATGTGTACTTGCGCCGCCACGACTCGCCTCCTGGGGCCTTGAGATTTGAGATTTAGATTGTACCCCTGAGCCTTCCGCTTGTCAAAGCGGTATTTCACTGTATAATCCACTCCTGAAATGACTGAGCGCATCATCTCACCCCAACCCCAGGAAGACGAAATTGTGCTCGACCGCGCACTGCGCCCCCAGCGCCTGGCTGACCTGATAAATCAGGACCGCGTGCGGGAGAACCTCACCATCCTGATCGAGGCGGCCAAACAGCGCGGTGAAGCGCTGGACCACGTGCTATTTTACGGGCCCCCAGGCCTTGGGAAAACCACGCTGGCCCATGTTACCGCCAACGAAATGGGCATGCCAATCCGGGTCACCTCCGGCCCGGCCATCGAGCGGGCTGGCGACCTGGCCGCCATCCTGAGCAACCTGCGCGAGAAAGAAGTTCTGTTCATTGACGAGGTACACCGCCTGGGCCGGGCCGTCGAAGAGATCCTCTACCCGGCGATGGAGGACTTCGCACTCGATTTCGTCATCGGCAAGGGGCCCAGCGCCCGCTCCATCCGGCTCAAATTGCCGCACTTCACCGTCGTGGGAGCCACAACCCGCCTGGCGCTGTTGACCGCCCCGTTGCGGGCGCGCTTCGGCGCCACCTTCCGCGTGGCTTTCTACGACCAGGAGGCGCTGGAGTCCATCGTGCGCCGCGCTGCGTGGGTACTGGAGGTGGAGATAGACGACGCAGGGACGGCGGAGATCGCCCGGCGCGGCCGGGGCACGCCCCGCGTGGCACTACGGCTGCTCAGGCGCGTGCGCGACTTTGCCCAGGTGCGCGCCGACGGGCACATCACCGCCGAGGTAGCCCGCCAGGCCCTGGAACTGCTGGAGGTGGACGAGCGCGGACTGGACGACCTGGACCGGCGCGTGCTGCGTACCATCATCGAGAAATTCGGCGGCGGGCCTGTGGGACTGGATACCGTCGCGGCTGCCGTGAGCGAGGAATCCGACACGATTATGGACGTGGTCGAGCCATACCTGCTGCAACTGGGCTTTCTGGATCGCACACCTCGAGGACGAACGGCGACGGCGCGAGCCTACGAGCACCTGGACCTGCCCTACCGACGACCGGAGCAGCCAACGCTGCTATGACGATGAACCTGGGGAGATTGCCGTGAACGGAATGGAGATGATAGGCAAACTGTTGATGGCTATGGGTGGCGCGCTGGTCTTGCTCGGCGGCTTGCTATGGCTGCTCTCAAAGGTGTCCTTCCTGGGCCACCTGCCAGGGGACATCCGCATCGAAAGGCCGGGTTTCACCTGCCTGATCCCGCTGGTCAGTTCGATCCTCCTCAGCATCCTGCTGACAATTATACTGAACATCATCGTACGCATCATCAAGCGCTAAAGGAGACAGAGAAATGTTGAACGTTTCCTCGTATGCTGCGCTCGTCCCGCACGTGGCGGCGCTGCTGGGACACCTGGCTGGCCTCGTAGTCGCCATCATCCTGCTGATCCGGGCCAAGGGAACAGCGACCATCCTGGCCGTGGTGGGCTTCGCCCTGCTCACGTTGATCAGCATCGGACAGATAGCCCTGGCTCTGCCAGCAGTCAGCAGGCAGCTCTTTCGCGTAGGCCCATTGTGGTTGGGATGGCCCCTCAACTGCTGCTGCGGCTTCTTAGACCTGGCCGCCATCGTCTGCCTGATTATCGCCCTCTGGCAGGCGTTCTCCGGCCAAATCATCACAGAGGCAGAGACACCAGCGCCTGGAGATGAACCAGCGGTAGAAGAGATCGTGTGAAGACGGCCGATTTTGACTACGAACTCCCGCCCGACCTGATCGCCCAGACCCCCATCGAGTCCCGGGATTGTTCCCGCTTGATGGTGATGTACCGGCGCACTGGTGACATCACCCACCGGCACTTCTACGACCTGCCCGATTTCCTGCGCCCGGGCGACCTGCTGGTGCATAACGAGAGCCGGGTCATCCCAGCCCGGCTCTTTGCCCGCAAACCGACCGGCGGGAGAGTAGAGATTCTGCTGCTACGGCAACGCGCCGATGACACGTGGGAGACGCTGGTCAGAGGAAGACATATCCGGGAGGGCACGCGCCTGACGTTGCTCGACGGCCTCGACGGTCGGCCCACCGGCGCGGAAGCCGAAGTGATCGAGGAGAGAGAGCGCGGGATGCGTGTCCTCGCCTTCGACCAGCCGGTGCTGCCGCTGGCAGAGCGGGTGGGCGTCACGCCGCTGCCGCCCTACATCCACACCCCGCTGGCGGATGCCGAACGCTACCAGACGGTCTACGCGCACACGCCCGGCTCGGCGGCGGCTCCCACCGCCGGCCTCCACTTTACACCCGCACTCCTGCAGCGGCTGCAGGAGATGGGCGTCCAGTCCACCTTCGTCACACTGCACATCGGCCTGGACACCTTCCGCCCGGTGCGCGAGGAGCACGTCGAAGAGCATCGTATGCACACCGAGTACTGCTCGCTGAAGCCGGAGGTGGCCGCCCAGGTGAACCAGGCCAAACTAGAAGGGCATCGCATAGTAGCGGTGGGGACGACGAGCGTGCGGGTGCTGGAGACGGCGGCGGTCGAAGCCCAAATCGTGCCGCCGTTTGAGGGGACCACCGGCCTATTCATCTACCCCGACTACGAGTTTCACGTCGTGGATGCCCTGATCACCAACTTCCACCTGCCCCGCTCGACGCTCTTGATGCTGGTGGCGGCCTTCACCAACAAGGAACTGCTGGATCGCGTTTACGCCGAGGCGATCCGGCTGCGCTACCGCTTCTACAGTTTTGGCGACGCGATGCTGGCATTGTAGGGGCGCGGTTACCGCGCCCCTACTCCATCAACATTTTGAACTGCCGCGCCGTGCCCACCGCCTGCCCCTGCCAGTGGTTGTTCATGTAGACCAGCGTCAGCGGTGCCTCGGCGTCCAACTGGCGGATCCTGGGCACCCACTCCATCAGTTCCTCGTCGCTGTAGGTGTAGTCGTACCGCTCCCACGCCTCGTCGTGCTTCCACCACTTCTCGTAGTTGCGGCCGTGGAAGCGCGTGTAAGCCACGGGGCCTGTAGCAACCGCCACCGGCGGCACCAGGCTCTTGAAGCGCGGCTGGTCCACACAGCAGAAGCCGAACTTCAGCGCCCGCAACTCGTCGAAAGTGCGCTCGCTGATCCAGTCGCGGGAGCGGAACTCGACCACGACCGGCAGGTCGCCGAACCCCTCGCGCACTTGCTCAAGATAGGCGCGGTTGGTCTGGTTGGCGTGGAAGGAGTGGGGGAACTGGGCCAGCACACAGGCAAACTTCCCGGCATCAATCAGCGGGGCCAGCGCCGCTGCGAACTGCTCCATCTGCGGCTCCGGTTCCTCCCGCTCGTGGGTGATGCCCCGGAAGGCCTTGACTGAGAAGAGGAAGCCTTCGGGGACTTTGGCCGCTATCTGGCTCAACGTGCGAGCACCA
>Ga0114918_10003520_pt1 | contig 13793 bp, 16 predicted proteins | sample LantaG_FD_87015 | JGI IMG/M metagenome (GOLD analysis project Ga0114918, IMG submission 87015) | Deep subsurface microbial communities from Baltic Sea to uncover new lineages of life (NeLLi) - Landsort_02402 metaG | ecosystem: Environmental > Aquatic > Marine > Oceanic > Sediment | place...
AGATGATAGCAGAAGCATCGGAAGTAAAGGCTCATTTACTTGCAGCTTCTAAAGTATATCCTACATTAGCAGATGGGGTTACTGTTGCAGCGGCAGATGCATGGACGCTTGGAGATGAAGTTGAAATTATCCCGGCAGGAGCTATTCCTACTGCTTTTGGAATACAATATTTAAATATAGAGGCTGTTTCGGCAAATGATATATTTGAGATTGTCTTGTATAATGATACGGAAATTGCACGACAACGAGTATCTAAGATAAGTAATCAGACAGGAGTGCCAAGCGTACCGATAGGTTCTGGTATACAATTAGCAGGAACACGCATATCTGCTAAGGTAGCTTGTGGATTAGGAGCAGCATCAACGGTGACAATCAGTTTATCTTATCATCTGCACGAATGAAACGAGATACAATACTTAAATCAATCCCGTATATCATAATTGGTATATTGATTGCATTAATATTAATATTTATATGATAGGCATTGATCTTAAACCGGAGCTGCAAGAGTTGATTGACAATATCTCTAAAAAGAATATGTATTCAGGTAACAGGATTTCTGACTCTATTATGAAGATGTTTGAGATCGAAGTCCGGAATGATGGAGCAGGAATATTAGTTCCGTTTTGGATAAGCGTTTTACAGAGAGGCAGGGGACCAAGAAAGAGTACTAAAAATTATAATCTTTGGCGAATCATATACAATTGGATGCAGAGGCGCAATATGTTCCGGTCAGGTACATCAAAGGGAAAGATCAATGAAGCTAAATTTGTGACCTGGTATATTAATAAGTACGGCAATAAGCAATTCAGGAGCAAGACATTTGTTGATATTTATGAGACAGAGCGAAAAAAAACTATTGAGAAGATTGATAAAAAATTTGGTTCAGCAATTGATAAAATAACAATGGAAGTACTATGATACTAACACCGGAATTAAAACGCAAAATCAAGGCAATAATGAAAGAGCGAAGTCCTGAATTTCTGATGAAATTAAAAAAGCGAATAAGTAAAATAAAGAAATATGATAGTCTTAATTAGTACACCGGAATATATTACCAATGTCTCTCCGGAAATCATATCCCGGTGGGTTGCTACGGAATCACCTAATAATTTCCGGTTACACAGAAGAGATTTTGATATAGTAACAGCTGTATCTTATGGTGCAACATTATTACGATTAACTGTTGCTGCCGGGACTTACGGTGGATCAGTAGGGAGTGTAATATCAGTTTACAATAAAACGTTGGATGCAATGTTTTTAGGGGAGGTGCTTGCGGGATCAGGAACAACTACAATAGATACTAATATTAAGTTTATTACAGGATTTGCTCCCGGCGATCCTGCTCTCGATCCTGACAGACTTATTACTTATATCAATGATTACACTCTTTACGGAGGTTATTATTTTGAAGGCCGTTTAACGATAAATGATATTGCCGAGATCTTGACCGTCATTGCTTCACCGGATACTTTTGGTTATGCTGATCTTGATGTTTCAGGGTTATTGAGGATTCATACCGCACTGGGGAAGATAGGCGATTACACTGCTCAGATAATGAAGGAGACAATCAAGTCTGGGAAATTCTCATTTGAGTACCGTTATAAAACATGGAGTGATTTAACACAACCATACATTCCAGAAGGCGGATGTATATCACCTCCGTCTGATGAGATACTTTGGTATTATGGTGAGTGCGTACGAAGTGAAGAACAGGGTTCTAACCTTCATGAATACGTCCCGACAACTCTTGCGGATGCACCGTTTTTGAATCTGTTTAATGAGCCTGTTTATTTTGATGGACTCCCTTTTGATATTACATATATACTTCCAGAAACAGTTATAGTATCTCCATCAACAGAACTTATTGTGACATTGAAAGTATATAATATCGCAAATACACAACTTGGAGCAGATATAATAACCTATGTTGCAGCTGATGAACTGGAAGGATATTTTAATTCATTAGCCATTACTCCGGAATCACTACCAGTCGGGAGGCATCACATGACAGCAGAAATTGAAATACCAGAATGAGGATAGGTTATCTAAATAGCATCATTCAGAATATCCCTATCAAAAAAGCCTGTAAGGGTTACTATTTAAGATGGTGGTATAACGGTTGGCACTACTGGTTTTTCCGTCCGGGTGAAATAAATATGATAACAGAAGGAGAGACATACCGGACGATAGGGACTAAAAAAATATCAATGGGATCAGGTCAGATCAGTTATAACCAGGTGCAGGCTATAAGGTCCATACTTCTCACCCGAGAAGTCTATATATTAACTTCCGATGGATGGAAAAATATCAGGGTTAATCAGGGATCAGTAATCACATATAAAAATCAGATTAATGGATATGAGTTGGAGATCACAACCACGATAGGCAGCAGGGAAATATCGCCGACCGGTTACAGTCCTGTTGATGACATACCGGAAGTTGATCCTGGTGATCCAGGTCTTTGTGAGATAACAATTGGATCACTGATATGGTCGTGCAAAAATTACGATTCTACTTATCCAAATTTTTTGTGCTATAATATGCTTATCGAGAATAAGGAAGCTTATGGATGTCTGTATACTTATGCTCAAATTATGTCTGCAGGTTTTTGTCCAGCCGGCTGGCACATTTCGACACTTGCAGAATGGGAAACATCAATTGACTATATAGGCAACCTTGCTACAGCTGGAGGGATTCTTAAAGAAGTAGGTACAGATCATTGGGATGCAGGAATAGATGGTACTGATGACTATGGATTCGCTGCTCTTGGAGGAGGGCTAGGAAACCCGGTAAGGAAGTCAACAGGATTAAAAGTTTATGGTAATTTCTGGACAGCAGACCTGTTCGATTCAACTCATGCTTATTATGTCAGGATGTATTATAATTCTTCCGCAATAGAAATATTAACACTACCAACATCATACTATCTTTCTGTCAGGCTGGTGAAAGATACTGCTGCTCCATCAGGGGAGGTTATAATAGGAACGCAAACATGGAAGATTATTAATGTAGATGACAGTATTTTAGGGAGCAGGGTTTATGATGATAACGAGAGTAACAGGGCAATATATGGAGGGCTTTATCAATGGGCGTCTATCCCTGATATTGAAGCCCTATATCTAGGATGGCATGTCCCCTTATTAGCAGAATTTCAAACATTAGATACATTTCTTGGTGGTCCATTAGTGTCAGGAGGAAAATTAAAGGAGGCAGGATTAACGCATTGGACTACACCTAATCTTGGCGCAGATAATAGTAGTGGCTTTACAGCGCTGGGGGCTGGATTTTATAATACGGATATGTCTGCTTATGTTTATTTTAATGAGCATGCATCATTTTTATGTTCTGATATTCCAGATGAAACTGACTATAGTACGTTTATCCTTTATTACGATGTGCCTGGCACGGGATATCAAACCAGTACTGGCGATAATTTCTTTTCAGTACGATTAGTAAAAGACTTATGATAGAAATACTTAAAATATCGCTTATCTGTTATATGTTTTATGCTCTTGGTGAAAAAGGAAAGATATTTCATTTTTACAGGAAGAAGATCTGCGAACTTCCCGAGTGGTTATGCCGACCTTTAGGAGGTTGTTATATTTGCCTGACCGGACAAGTCTGTTTGTGGTACGGAATATTTACAAAGCCTTTTGATATTGTTGAACTGCTATTTTTCTGTTCGGCCGGGATATTTGTTTCGATGGTATGGAATTATATTTATGAAATAATAGAATCATGAGTAAAAAAAGAATTACAAAAGCAGCGTACGAACACGCTAAAAAAATCATTTCCCTTTATGAGGAACAGTTAAAAGAGAAAAAGAAAAAATGAAAGTTGGCCCGGTAACCATATTGATTTCAGAATGTACCGAAGCGATTTATCTCCGTTGGTGGTTTAACGGCTGGCATTATTTCAACTTTCAGAACGGGTATGAGATTGTAATGCAATCCGAATCACTGGATACTCAGGTAACTCGTATGTTTTCCAGGGTATCAAAAGTAGAACGCCCGACAAAATTAGATGCAGAATATTCCTATCAGGTAACACTATCAGGAATCACGGCGGCAAACATCGGGGGATTTACCGGCCTCCTCATGGCGGAAAAAGTAGAACAATATGAAGGTGTCAAATGGTATGAAGTAGAGATAACAAGAGGGGATCATCTTATTAAAAACTCTGATACAGATGCTTATATATTTGACTTCATGGTGACGAGAAAGGAAATGCCATTACGATCAACCGTATTTCAGAACTCGATTAAGTTATATATTGGAGATATTCTTTGCGACTTGGATGATGATGAGGTAGTACCATTAAACAAGCAAGTCAATGACATTGCAGAGATGCAGGATAGACAGTCTGATTTTACCGCACAGTTTCGAATAAGAAAGACACGTGCCATGATAGCACTATTCGAGTTGTCTGGGGAGGTTGGGGCCAATACCACTTTCCCTTATAAAAAACAAACCTGTAAATTAATGCAGGACAGCGTTGAGGTCATAACAGCCGGGGAGATGATTCTTGATAAAAAAGATGATCAATATTATTATGTTTCGATACTTTCAGGTAACCGTTCATTTTTTAACTTGATAGCTGATAAGAAACTGGCTGATATAACTCTTGCTGATCATGACTGGACAATAGCAAATATAAAAGCATCACAGGATTCAGTTGCATTACCTGATTATCTCTATCCACTTTGTGAGCCATCGGATGATGGTGGGATTGCTTCTGTGGCAGGTAACACGGTTAATATGTACGGTGGTTTTATATGGCCATTTTTCAAAGTATCAAAACTATGGGACGAAATATTTAGTGATGCAGGATATAGTAAATCCGGGGATATACTTACAGATGACAGATTCTTGTCAATGTATATGCCAATTAATAATCTCAATATAACAAAGGGAAGCTCTGATAAATATTTATATTCTGTTTGGTGGATAGGCTCTCATACTACTGTTGATGATGAATTGTTGGCGTTCACAGGAGCGACATTAATAAATGGAGATGCAGATTTTTTAAGAGGTTATTACATTTTACCTTATTCAGGTACGTATAAAATAATAGTCACGGTATGGCAGCCATTTGGATTTTCTCCTACACTAACAGTTTATTTAGATGGTGCTCCTGATGGTGATATGACTATTATTAATACATTTCTTATTGGCACTACTTATGAATATGAAGTAACAGGAATGGCCAGCCAGCCGGTAGCTATATTAACCACAGCGTTTTTGTGTCATTTTTATTCTATTGCCATAACTGAAATAACAGGTGCTATACTTGATTATAGTTCAACGATTATTGCAGCTAATCATCTACTGGATTTTACACAAATAGATTTTATAAAGATGATCTGTAATATGTTTGGACTTATCCCGGAGGTCACACCCAGAGATAGAAAAATCAAGTTCTGGAACTACTCTGATCTGTATAAAAATATGGCTATTGCCCGGGACTGGTCTGCTTATCTTTCAGAGAGAGAAGATGAATCGGAATTTAAATATGGTGATTACGCTCAAAATAACTTAATGAATTATAAAGAGTCAGATGATGTTATAGAAGATCAGGGTAAAGGAATAATGCAGGTTGAAGATGAAACATTACAGTCACAGAAGGATGTTATTGATCTTCCTTTATCAACTTGTGATGAGGTGATTATTGCAACCACAATCCCAACAACCGTCTCAAGAATAGCGTTTAACAAATATGACAATAAAGCTGGAGCGTACGCACAGGAAAAGACAATAGATGCAAGGGTCGTATATGTGAAGCGAGCCACAGGCAGAACGTTTGTTGTTTATGATGCTGTTGGTCTGGGAGGTGCTTCCGCAAGCATTGTTGATGTAAGGATAGCATCTTCTTTAGAAGTATCATTCTCCACTCTGGTAACAAATTACGCATCTCTTTCACGGTTACTCACAAGAACAAACCTTCGAAGGGCTAAATTTAACCTGCCTGTTTATGAGGTTGCGGGATTAAAGCATAATGTACCTGTTTATTTATCTCAATATAAAGCGTACTTTTACGTGAATAAAATTAACAATTATGTTTCAGGCAGATTATGTACAGTTGATTTAATAAAATTATAATGGCAACAGAAGAAAAAAAATATCTGGTAAATGTCGAGAGCAACCTGGATAAATATGCAAAGGACGCAGCGAAGGCAAGGGAAGAAGTCGAGAGGCTGACCCTTGAAAATTTCAAGATGCAAGCTAGTGATAAGGCTACAACTGAGGAGAAAGAGAAATCAAGCGCAGCATTACGTAATGCACAAAAGGAATATCGGGATGCTAAAAAAGCTGTTGATCTACAAACTCAAGCCAATACAGCAAATATCAATTCAAGAAAGCAACTTAATGCTATTGTAACTCTCGAACAAAAGCGATTAGGTGCTTTGGCTAATACTTATACGATAAACGAGAAAGGAGTAAGGGTTTTATCTCAGGCTTATATCGATCAGGTACAAAAATTAAAAGGAGCGAAAGATGCTGTTATTTCTTATGATAAAGCACAAGGAGATGGACGGTCAAGTGTCGGGCTGTATAGTGAGGCAATTGAAAAATCAGCAGGACAATTTGCAGCTATCCCTGGTCCGATAGGAATGGCAGGAAATGCTATTTCCAGGTACAGTAAAATTCTTTTAGCCAATCCTATTGTATTGATTATAACTGCTATTGTCGGAGCTATTGCTTTACTTGTAAAAGGATTTAAAAATTCACAGAAATTAATGGATATATGGGATGCTACTGCTGCCGCAATAGGCGCAACATTTAAAGTTCTGCTCGATAGGGTTAGTAATTTTGCAGAATTTATTGGTAGTATATTTAGCAAAGAGCTTCGGGAATCCCGGAAAGAAGCAAGATTATTAAATGATGAACTGATAGGTATTGAAGATACGATGACCAGAAGGGAGAAAAGAGAATTAAGAAGGGCTGCTAAAAAAGGATTATTTGAAGAGATCAAAGAAGAGGCAGCTATGGCAAGACAATTAAGAAAAGATACTCAGGATTTGGAAGATGCGGAGATTGACTTCATTACTACAAAAGCGAGATTAACGAGGGAGATACAGGAGAAGATAAATGCTGTAAAAGATGAAACACTTACAGATACAGAGAGGCTGGCATCTATTGATGAAGCTATCAAAATGCAGGAAATATTGACTGCAAAAGAAGTTGAATTTGCAGAAGAACGTGCAAGGATATCACAGATAGAGACTGATCTGGGAAATTCAACACGTGAAGAATTAAGGGCTAATATGGAGCTACAGGCAGCAGCAGAAGAAGCACAAGCAGCAGGATTGAAAAGACAAAAAATGATGTTGTCAGAAAGGCTTACATTAGTAAATAAAGTTGCAAAAGAAGAAGCAGCACTGGCATTGCAAGTAGCAAAAGATGCAAATACAGCAGAGATGGAACGTTTCCGTTCTTTGGTAAATGAAAAGAAATTAGTAGCTATTCAGCTTGCGGAAGAAACAGGAGCGGATGTTTTACAGGTTCATAAACAATATGCAGCAGCGGAAGTAGAGATTGCTAAATTAACGAGTGATGAGAAACTTGCTCTGGGTTCGAATTTTGCCGGTGATATTGCACAAATATTTGGAGAGAATACAGCGATAGGAAAAGCCGCAGCCGTAGCGCAGACAACTATTAATACTTATGCAGCAGCAATGGCAGCTTACAAGTCACTGGCAGGAGTTCCGATAGTCGGGCCGGCACTTGGAATAGCAGCAGCAGGAGCAGCAATAGCAGCAGGAGTAGCTAATGTCAAAAAGATTGTTGCTGTAAAATCAGGACTTCCCGGAGATACAGGAGGGGGGGCAAGTATTCCAACAACCATAACATCAACACCGGCAGCACAAAGATCATTTGCATCTCCGGTTAGTTCATCATTCTTCACACAGCCACAACTGACACAACAGCAACTAAACGTGGCGCCGCAAAACTTATTAACAGCTACCGACATTGCTAATGCGATAAGTAAATTGCCAAATCCGGTTGTAAGTGTTGAAGCGTATGAAAATGTAGCAAAGGCAAAGACAAAAGTTGAAGTCCGTGCAGTGATATGAATAGGTTTGCATATATAAATAAAAATATTCTAACACCTGACAGGATGATAGAACAGATAAAATTAGGCATTCTTCCATTGTCTGTCAGGAGACATTTTGAGATTTATTCAAAGTTTGACTATTATAAAAAACAAGGTCATAATATAAGCACATCAGTATTCTATGTTAGTGAGGATTTTAACATAGGTGAAAGAAATGTTTATTATATTAAAAAAGAAATGGAATCAGAGATATGAGAATATCAGTTATAATGCCAGTGTCCCTTCAGCCTTACGAGGCTAACGGGATAAAAAGCGCTAAAGACCCCGTAATAAAATTTCTTCGTGCAGTCGATTCATTTATTGTGCAGCCTTTTGGTAACGCTGAACTTATTATAATCTCCGATGGGTGCAGGATTGCTGAACAATTATATGATAGTGAATATTCTCATATGTCACGGATTAAGTTCGCCTATATTGAAAAACAACCGCTCTTTGGTGGGAGGGTCAGGCAGACAGGTATTGAGATGGCACAGGGTGAAATAACAACGTATTTAGATCATGATGATTATATAGGAGTAAAGCATTTAAAAATCATAGATAAACACTTCAAAAATGATTGGATTTATTATAACGACTATTTGATACAGGGCAAAGAAGGGGATGAATTGATTTTTAAAGAAAGAGAAGTGAGTCCTCAATTATACTACATAGGAACGAGCATGATAGCGCATCGCAGAGACTTGAATGTTGTCTGGGGAGATGGTTATGCTCATGATTGGCGAATGATTGAAAAGTATCTCTTATCGCATCCTTCAATGAAGATCCCGACACCGGAATATTATGTTTGTCATTTTCACCCAAAAGATTTTTGATATGATAACAATAGTAATGGCATATTTTGATAGACAGATTCAATTGATAAAAACTCTGGAATCTTTCATGCAATATAATCCAAAAAGTTTCAGAGTGGTTATAATTGATGATTGTAGTCCGATAGATATTATTCTCCCGAAATATTCCTTTGATGTTACAGTTTTAAAAATAAGCAATAAAACATGGACAAATCCTGCTCCGGCATATAATACCGGAATAATCCATGCCTTAATTAAAAATCCGGAGATTATAATTTTGCAAAATGCTGAATGTTATCATGCAGGAGATATTTTAAGTTATGCTAAAAAAATAACAGATGACTCATACATTTCTTTTGGATGCTATTCATTAGGGCAAAATGAAACTCCTGAAGCGCATGCATTCAATGATAGGCATCAAATATTCGATGGTGATAGCGCATGGTACAATCACCCGATTTATAATACCAGAGGGCTTAATTTCTGTGTTGCTATTACAAATAAAAATTTAATAAAATTAAATGGTTTTGATGAACGTTTCAAGGATGGATGCAGTTATGATGATGATTATTTTCTCCATCAGATCAAACTGCTTGGATTAAAAATTGAAATAACATCAGAACCTTTTGTATTTCACCAATGGCATCCTCGTGTCTATTATACGAATTTGGCCGAATTAATAGAAAAAAATCGGATACTTTACGAAGATTTGATTAAAGAAAATAATTACAAAGCTAAACACATATTAACACTTAATTTAGATGGAAATAGTTAATTCGTTTCAGTGGAGTTCTCATCAACCTTTAATAAGGGCGGCGATGGAACTTTATGTCCCAAAGTTTGTGTTGGAACTTGGTATCGGGATTCATTCAACTCCGATATTTTTAGAATATAATACAAAATATCTTGGAATTGAAAGTAATAAAAACTGGATTGATCATATCCGGGGAATATATGAGGGAATTAATGTTTTACATCATGATGTTGGAGAACTTACACTCGACATACATTTGAAGGATTTAACAGAAGTTCAAAAATCAGAAATATATTTTTATTATGCTAACATAAAAATACCTGATCTTAAACCTAATCTCTTGTTTATGGATCAATATATTTCTTGTCGAACAATAGCTATTAATACAATAAGCGAAAAATTCGACATAGTAATCTATCATGATTGCGAACCCGCCGGAATCATCGCTTATGATTATAATCTAATCAATGTAAAAGGATTTAATACATATTATTTAAAATCTTCCGATTCATGGACTGCAATAATGATTAATCAGGAAGGTGATAAGTGTTTTAATGAATTACAAAGAACGATAATACCTTTTATTGAAATATATAAAACTAAATTTCCTAATTGTACTTATATGGAATTAACTGATAAATATTAATATGGAATGGCATTTAAAAGTACCGAAAATTATTCATTTTGCATGGGGAAATGAATTGCTTCCTTATCTCAGATTGTTGTCTATTAAATCATTTATGAAATATAATCCTGATTGGCGTATTATTCTTTGGAATATATCAGGCAACGGTAAATTAACAACATGGGAGGAAGGTGGCGCACTTGATTATGAACTTTCCTGTACGAATTATTATGATGAATTAATGGCACTTCCAATACAAAAAGAAATCTTTAATATAGAACAATATGGTTTTAGTAATTCTATCTCGGAAGTTCATAAATCAGATTTTTTAAGGATATTATTGATGACAACATACGGAGGAATATGGTCTGATATTGATATTCTATATAGGAGACCGATGACATCATTGGCAATTAATGTTTCTGAAAATAAAGACAAGGAAACATTTGTCTGTTTTTGTTCTTACGGACATTCACCTGCATTTATGATGTCAGTAAAAGATAATGATATTTTTAATAGACTTATTCCTTTGGCAAAACTCAATTTCAATTCTTTGCTTCATCAATGTATGGGTGCAGATTTATATAATAAACATTATCCTAGTCTGGAATCAATGGGTCTATTGACTATTAATATAGTCAAAGCAATTCAGATGTATGATGTAATTCATATTGAGGAAATATATAACGGAGAAAAATCTAAGTTTACTGAAAATTCAATAGGTTATCACTGGTACGCAGGGCATCAATTAACAGGAAAATTTTTAAGAGAGACAAATGGAGGATTGATTAATCTTCCAGATAACATACTTGGGAATTTAATAAAAGATTATGAAGGTATTGCTCATTAATCCCAAAGCACTAAAAATATGATAGTATTAATTACACCAACAGGCGGAAGGCAGACACAAATAAATATCTGTGAAAAATTAATGAAGCGCCAAACCTATCCCGGAAAAGTTGTCTGGATAATTATTGATGATTGTATTCCACAAACTATCGAAATACCGGATGACTTTCGGGAAAATTGGACCATAATAAAAAAATATCCAATGCCTCCGTGGAAGGAAGGGCAAAATACACAAGCCCGGAATATTTCAGTAGGAATAAACACATTACTTGCGAATTACAAAGAAGAAGAAATTGAGGGTATATTTATAATTGAGGATGATGATTATTATAAACCGGTATATCTTGAAAGAATGATGTTAAGACTAAACGGATATGATATTGCCGGGGAGACAAATACTATCTATTATAATGTTTATTATCGTACAGCAGTTACAAATCCTAATAATATTCATGCAAGTTTATTTCAAACAGCGTTCACATGTAAGGTTATACCACTAGTGAAAAATAGTTATCCGCATAGATTCATGGATTGCCGGATTTGGGAAAACGCAGAACGTAAGAATTTATTTCAGGAAGGAAATCTGGCAATAGGAATAAAAGGTCTCCCGGGTCGTCCAGGTATTGGAGCAGGACATTCCTGGTGGTCAAAAAATGTAGATATAAATTTAAATTATTTAAAATCATTAATTGGTGAAGATGCAAAAATTTATGAACGATATTACTGCAATATCGGTATGTAGTAACAGTAAGGACTTAATGGAAAGAGCCTATGACTCATTTCGAAGGTTCCACTCTGATATGCAGATGATAATCATCGATGGATCAGATAAGTTTGATCCCTGCAGGAAGTATAATTGTTCACTTGCATCAGATAAAACAACCGTTGGAGTATTTTATTATAATATAGGTCATGGGCGTGGCATGGATGCAGCTCTCAGGATGGTGAAGACAAAATATGCTTTAATATTTGATAGCGATATTGTTTTCCTAAAGAGTCCTGTTGAGCAGATGTTAAAATTAATAAAAGAAGATACTTATGGAGTTGGATATATTGAATTAACCGGCGATGATGGTTTTGAATATGGAGCACATAAACATCATTCTAATCAGACACCTGTTAAATATTTGCATCCTTATTTTATGTTAATATCTGTTGATCAATATTTTAAATTTCCTCCTTTTGTTCATCACGGCGCTCCCTGTTTTAAAACTATGAATGAGATAAAACAACAGGGATTATCGGATAAAATACTTATTGAATTTCCGGGATTGGGTCATTCATCAAGTGCGGGGTGGACATGGACAGGCGAACCGAGAATGTATATTCAGCATGATACAAGGGGAACAAGGGACATAAGAAAGTCAAAAAGACTACCAGAAATAGAGCCGGGATGGGAAAGATAATAGCAGTACTTGGAATTGGTCCTTCAATTAGTTTATACAAAAATGAATATGATCTTTCAATTGGTGTTAATGACATTTGGCGGTTTCATGAGACTGATGTTGTTGTTTGTCTTGACAAGCGGACTGCATTTAGTGATGATCGTTCCCGGGTAATTAATGAATGTACCCCAATGGCTTTTTACAGCCAGATAGTTAACTGGGATTTTAAAAAAGGATTTGTTAAGATTGATTTCCTGCCTTATTTTCCGAATGCTGAAATTAATTTAGATATTCCAGAGTTCTATAAATCATACTGTTCACCTTTTGTAGCCGTACAGGTTGCTTACAGGTATTATGATGCAACGGAGATTCATTTATTTGGCGTTGATATGATTAATCATCCGCATCTGGATCAAAAATTATGTGCAAAAATTAAGTTGCATTTCATTAATTTAAAGGCTGCACTTGAGAAAAAAGGATGCAAATTGATAGTTCACGGTGAAGGAATATTGAACGATATTTAAGTTTCAGCCTCTCCATCCCGGGGAGGCTTTTTTATTTACTGCAAATTATAGTGCAGTAACATATTAAATCATCTATTGTAATTTTGCTTCATACTAAAGCGAAAAGTATGGACGCACTTGGTGTTTGTTGGGCTTATGCCTATATAGATTTAGCACTCTACAATCTTTCTGATTTTGCTTATCCTGATATAGCGGATGATTTGTATTCTAATTTATTTGACTGTACAAGGGTATAATGGAAGCAATACTAAAGATATACGGAGATATTGGCGAAGCGGATAAGATGATGGAGATGTTTGATGTCTCTGATGACACTATTTCCGCAAAATTCGTTTCTGATTTTCTGGATGAGAACAAAGATGCAACAGGAATTACAGTTAAGATCAATTCCAAGGGCGGTGACGTTCAGGAGGGTTGGACAATTCATGATCTTTTGGTCAATTCAGGTAAAAAAATCAAAACAGTAGGCGAAGGTAAGGTCTATTCAATAGCTATGATAGTATTTCTTGCAGGATCGGAAAGAGTATTTATGAAAAATGCTGATGGTTTGATTCATAATCCTTTTATACCTGAATATACGCTGGCAGGAAAATATGAATCATCTGATCTGGAAGCTATTGCAGAAGCATTAAGACAAGAGGAAGCAAAGATACTTGATTTTTATGTATCAAAAACAGGGGCAGATGAATCAACTCTGGCTGAATACATGAAAGAGAACACAAAATTATCAGCAGAAGACATGCTTTC
>Ga0114918_10003521_pt1 | contig 13792 bp, 12 predicted proteins | sample LantaG_FD_87015 | JGI IMG/M metagenome (GOLD analysis project Ga0114918, IMG submission 87015) | Deep subsurface microbial communities from Baltic Sea to uncover new lineages of life (NeLLi) - Landsort_02402 metaG | ecosystem: Environmental > Aquatic > Marine > Oceanic > Sediment | place...
AGATCTAGATAAGGTAAAAGAAAATATGAGGCTTCCCATAATTATAGATGGAAGAAATATTTATCAACTTAAAGATATGAAAAAGAAGGGGTTTGGATACTATAGTATAGGCAGAGAAAATTTTGACCCGAAAGAGATGTGGAAATGAAAAAAGTCTTAATAACCGGGGCAGCCGGTTTTATAGGAAGTTACCTAGCCTCTACTTCTGAAGTTTATGGCGACCCTAAGGTTCATCCTCAGCCAGAAACTATATTGGGGCAATGTAAACCCCATAGGACCAAGAAGTGTATATGATGAAGCAAAGAGGTTTTCTGAAGCTCTAACTATGGCATATTATAGAAATCACAACCTTGATACAAAAATTGTGAGGATATTTAATACCTATGGTCCCAGGATGAGGATGAATGATGGCAGAGTGGTTCCCAATTTTATCACCTAGGCATTGAAGAATGAGCCCATGACTATCTATGGAAATGGAACACAGACACGAAGTTTTTGTTATATAGATGATTTAGTAGAAGGTATTTTTAAAATTTTCATAGCAGAAAATTTAGCTGGAGAAGTCGTTAATTTGGGAAATACTGATGAGTACAATATAAAAGATTTCGCCCAGATTATAAAAAGATTGACACATTCTAAATCTTTTATTATTTTCAAGCCTTTACTCTAAAATGACCCAAAACAAAGAAAGCCTGATATAATAAAAGCAGAAAATATTCTTAAATGGAAAACGAAGGTAAATGTAATGAAAGGATTGGAAAGTACAATAGATTGGTTTTAGCAAAAAATTAAATAAAGAATTTGTGAAAAAATATTTATAATGGAAGATGATGCATTTTAAAGATATTAAAGTTAAGATTTTAGAATTAGACTTAATCGAATAAAAGAGATTTTCAGGAAAATGATATCAATTTTTACAAGTATATATGCATGACTTGTATATCAACCATCAGCTTATTTATAATATTTTAAATTTATTATGCTAGAGCGGGAAAATCTTTAGAAGTAAAGGTGGAAGAAGTTAATAGTAAAAAATAAGGAAAATCGTTTATGAGTATATTAAAAAAGATTGTTAATAATTTAATAGCCCCAGGAGGAACCCTTTCACAACGAGTGGTTAAGAGTGGTTTTTGGGTATTCTTTCTTAGGATATTTTCCCAAGGCTTTGGTCTATTAAGATTAATCATCTTAGCTCGCATACTATCGCCAAGCGATTTTGGGGTAATGGGTATCGCACTACTTACTATGTCTATATTAGAAACTTTTTCGGAAACAGGATTCCAACATGCTTTAATACAGAAAAAAGAAAATATAAAATCATACCTTGATAGTGCTTGGACAGTTTTAATCTTACGAGGATTTGTTCTTTTTGTCATATTATATTTTATTGCTCCTTATGCGGCAGTTTTCTTCAATACACCAGAAGCAAAACCAATAATAAGAGTAATTGGATTTTCAATTCTTTTTCAAGCATTTACTAATATTGGTATTACCTATTTTAAGAAAGAATTGGAATTTATTAAAGAGTTTATCTACCAGCTTACAGGGACATTAGCAGATTTTATTGTTGCAATTTCAGCAGTTTTAATCTTAAGAAATGTGTGGGCACTGGTGTTTGGTTTGCTTGCAGGCAATATAACCAGATGTTTTGTAAGTTATTTAATACATCCTTATAAGCCCAGATTATACTTTGCTCTAGAAAAAGTAAAAGAATTATTTGGTTTTGGGAAATGGATTCTCGGTTCGAGTATTTTGATTTTCTTGCTTGGTCAGGGGGATGATATTTTCGTTGGGAAATTATTGGGTGCAACGATGTTAGGTTTTTACCAGTTGGCTTATCGGATTTCAAATATGCCAGCAACAGAAATAACCCATGTAATTTCTCAAGTTACATATCCTGCTTATTCAAAGCTACAAGATGATCTTCCTAAATTAAGAGAATCGTATCTAAAAGTTTTGCAGGTAACAGCCTTTTTATCTTTTCCAATAGCTGGATTAATTTTTGTATTAGCGCCAGATTTTACCAGAATATTTTTAGGTGAGAAATGGATGCCTATGGTTTTGCCAATGCAGGTTTTTTGTATCTTAGGAGCTTTAAGGTCGATAGCTGCTGCATCAGGCCCAATATTCCTTGCCCTAGGAAGACCCGATTTCGAAACAAAAATCAGTGCTGCTGAACTAGCATTATTGGCAATATTGATTTATCCATTAACAATAAAATGGGGGATTACTGGCACTGCAATTTCCATTTCTATAGTCAGTTGCTCGTTTATATTTATCGTCTTATCGATTGTTATTAAATTGACAAAAATGGAAAAAAGTGAAATGTTAAAGCTAACGCAGTGCATATCATTTCCACTACTATCTATTATCCCTCTTTTTCCTATGAAGATGTTTATTCTTAAACCACTGATGGGAAACGATATTCTGTTTTTTTGTGTGACCATTTTAACAGATGTTTTTATCTACTTAATAAGTATGCTTATTTTAGATAGATATTCTTCACATTACAATCTGGTGACGAATTTAAAATATACCTTAAAAATAGTAAGGACGTAAAAATATGGCAAAGAAGATCGATATAAGTTGCGGAATTTTGGATAAGGTAAAAATGGGAAGATGCACGAGATGCTTAGGTGTTTATGATCCACAGGAATGCCTCAGTTTTGATAGAGTAAAATTATCTGGTGTGGATATAGTTTGTAATATAACAAATGGTTTACCCTTCAAAGATGAAACAATAGATGAAATCATTTGTATTCATGTTTTGGAACACATTTGGAAACAAAGACAAGGAGAGCGATTTCTAAAGATATTGCCTTGCAAAGATTAGGAGGTTTGTACCAAGTTAAGGAAGGGAGGATAAAAATATGAGTAAAAAGAAATGGCTGTTACTGGCATTAGTATCTATTTTAAGCTTAATCGTAATTAGCTGTAATGGAGAGCCTTCATTATCAACAATCTCGAGAGAAACGATATCGACTTCTAACGACATAGCAGTAATCTATCAGTATAATTTCGCTAGTACTTATCTATTTGACAAGCTAAAATTCCAAGGCAGTATTTTTAATCATTACGGTGCAAAGAACTTATATTGGAACACCTGCTTTGTTTGGAAAGGCAATCTTTATTTAGTCTACAATTATGGAGGTAGAGCAAAACAACCCGCTGCGACAAATGTTGGCATAGCAAAATGGAATAATGCTAACGGAAAGTTTGATATTTTGAAAGAGCCAATAATCACTGCCACTCCCGGAACATGGTATTCAGTCTGGATAGAAGCTCATTCTACACTGGTGACACCAGATAAAGTATTGCTCTATTGTTGTGGACAGACTACTGGTGGTAGCAGTGGCTCTACATTAAGAATTGGTATATTTGAGTCAAAAGATTTACTAAATTGGAAAGAATATCTTGGTAATCCTATAATAGATGCGCCAAACGCCGATCCAGTAATATGTAAATGCGGAAAAGGGTATAGGCTCTATGTAGTAAATTACTCGGCCCCTAACCAGGTCACCGATGTTTGGATTGGGCAAGACGAATACACATTTACTAAGGAAAAGAGTACAGTAATCCCGTTAGGAGCAGCAGGGACATGGAATGAAAAAATGACCTTAATAGAGGTCATATATCCTACTTTAGGAGGATATGAGGCATTGGTACAAGGTCGTGATGCAAGTGGGTATTATAGAGAGGGTGTATTTTATTCTGATGATGGACTTAATTTCTATGGGCATCCCAAAAATCCTTTATATGAACCGCCAGAAAAAATTCGTGGGCATGGAGACATTGCTTTCTTTAAGAATAAACTGTGGTTCTTAACAACATGTGATGAGAAAAATCATCCAAAGAGCCATTATCAAGTATATCTTTACACAGCAGATCTCCCACCGATTATGGAGTTGGAAAAATGACTTATATGAAAATTACTTTTCTTACGCCGCATATTGATATTAGCGGTGGTATAAAAATAATACTTGGGTATGCAGACAGACTTGTTAAGAGAGGCCATAAAGTAACTGTAATTTGCCCCCAAACCAGTTTTGGCAAGAGAAAAATTAAAGGGGTACCCATTGTTTACCCAACAAGGTCCTTGATGAATTTCTTAAAATATAAACCTCGTTGGATTGATATTGCCGCTAACATAAAATATGTACCATCTTATAATGAAAGATATATACCGGACGCAGATATTGTTGTAGCTACGGCTTGGCAAACTGCACCATTTGTTAAGGATTATTCACCGAGAAAAGGAAGAAAATTTTACCTTGTTCAGGGTTATGAAAGTGAGATATTTGGAAGTAAAGAAGAAGTGGATAAAACCTATGCTTATCCATTGAAGAAGATAGTGGTTGCAACTTGGCTGGAACTCATGTTAAAAGAAAATTTCAATGAACATTCCACGTTGATACTGAATCCTGTTGACCTACATATGTTTTATCCTACTGGTGAGAAAAGAAGTAACAAAAATAAGAGAATTTGTATGCTTCATCATATTTCCGATTGGAAGGGAGTTTCAGATGGCGTGAAGGCATTTGAAATAGTAAAGAAGAAATATCCAAATATACAATTAGTAATGTTTGGAGCACAAAAAAAAGAGATTGAATATAATTGCGAGTATTACTATAGACCTATTGGTAATAAATTAAGAGAAATTTACAATTCTTGTGATATATTCTTATGCCCAAGTTGGAGAGAAGGGTTTCATTTGCCTCCTGCCGAAGCTATGGCGTGTAAATGTGCATTAGTGACTACTAATATTGGAGGGTGTCGAGATTATGCAATTCACGAGAGAACGGCTTTAGTTTCTCCACCCAAGAAGCCGGAATTATTGGCTGAAAATTTAGTAAGATTATTGGAAGATGAAAACTTACTTAGAAGAATTGCACAAAGTGGGTACGAGCACATAAAGCAATTTACGTGGGATCAAGCTGTTAGTAAATTAGAAAAAGTGTTTTTAGAAGAGTCAGAAAATCTCAATCCTGATACCTGATTTATCCCATAACTGCCTTGGTAGGTCTTGGCTGCTGGCTAAAATCCTGCAAAGACACTATGAGGTGGAAATTATTGGCCCTGTTTTTGGCGAAGGGATTTGGAAGCCGCTTGCTGAATTAAATGATATACCCTATCGGTTCACTGAGGTTAAAGGAAGATTTAAAGCTTACTGGCAGCTAAAAACATTACTGGCTCAAGATCCACATACTCAAGAAGCAGCCTGCTTTCGAGTTGAATATCTTACAAAGAAAGGAAATTAAATTTATGTCCAAGAAAATTTTAATTACTGGAGGTGCGGGTTTCATTGGTTCTCACTTGGCTGAGCATTTGATAGAGAAGGGCTACCAAGTCAAGCTATATGATAATTTAAATCCTCAAGTGCATGGTCCTAACGCAGAACTACCGGAATATTTGAGAAGAAATAGCATCGAATTCGTGAAAGGAGATATAACTGACAAGGTTACTCTAGAGAAGGCGATCAAAGGTATAAATGTGATAATCCATTTAGCTGCTGAGACAGGCGTTGGTCAGTCAATGTACGAAGTAGAAAAGTATACTAAAACTAATATTCAAGGAACCGCTATTCTCCTAGAGATTTTAGCAAATGGGAAATATCAAGTGGAGAAAATTGTTCTTGCCTCTTCACGGGCGGTTTACGGAGAAGGCAAATATGAATGTGAGAGGTGTGGAATTGTCTATCCTCCTCCGAGAGAACCCGAACAAATTAAGAATAAGGACTGGGAACTAAAATGCCCCTACTGTAAAAAGGACATTAAAGTATTACCAACCGATGAGGATTCTCCTCTTAACCCCGGATCTATCTATGCTGTTACTAAGCAGACCCAGGAACAATTAATAAGTAACGTTTGTAAATCATTTATGATACCTTTCGTAATCTTAAGATATCAGAATGTTTATGGACCCAGACAATCTTTAAGTAACCCTTATACAGGGATTTTATCTATCTTTTCTACAAGAATAATGAATGGCGAGCCACCTTTAATATTTGAAGATGGGAAGGAAAGCAGAGATTTCGTTAATATTAATGATGTTATTCAGGCAACAATGTTTGCAATTGAAAACAAAACGCTTAAAGAAGGGATATTTAATGTAGGAACCGGAAGAAAGGTTAGTGTTTTAGAAGTGGCGAATATTCTTCTGGGAAAATTTAATTCGACTCTTAAACCAAAAATAATTGAGAAATGCAGGATAGGGGATATTCGTTCTTGCTACGCTGACTTAACAAGAATCAAGAGAACACTTGGATATAAACCAAAATACGATATTGAAATGGGATTGGCAAACTTTGTTGATTGGGTGAAATCTCAACCTAGCTTTGCCGACTTATCTGAGAAAGCTAATAAAGAACTTAAAAAAAGGGATTTATTTATATGAAAGTATCATTACTTACTCCGGATTTTTCTGATAATTCTACTGCACGGGCATACATTTTCGCAAAGGTTTTGAAACGGCATTATGACGTGGAAATAATTGGACCGAAATTTGGCAATACAATCTGGGTACCCCTCAGAAAAGACTCTGAAATAACTTTCAAAATATTTCAAGGATATCCGTTTCCTCAATTTATATTCCAAATACCGAAAATAGTTAAAGCGATAACAGGAAATGTGATCTGGGTAAATACTCCACAGTTCAGCAGTTTTAGTATTGGTCTACTTAAAAAATTTCTTAGTCGAAAACCTGTGATATTGGATATGGCTGATTGGGAGTTTGGTTTCTATTTACACAATCAAAAAAATACGGCTGAAAAAATTAGAAATATAATTGGGAATGCTGTGCGTTTTTTAAGAATACCAAATTCATATTGGAGCATTGCAATTAATGAAAAAATTACGCGATTTGCCGATGAGCTTACGGTTTCTAATAGTTTTCTACAGCAAAAATTTGGCGGGACAATTATACGGCACTGTAGGGACACACAGGCTTTTAATCCAGAGAAATTTAATAAAAGCTCACTTAGAAAAAAATGTCAAATAGAAAAAACTGAGAAAGTTGTGATGTTTTTTGGCACCCCAAGAGTTCAGAAGGGTATTGAAGATTTGATAAAAGCCATAGATTTAATTAAAAGTCCTAATATTATCTTAGTTATTGCAGGAATTAATGAGAGGGATCAATATTGTAGAAATTTAGCTAAAGCTGCCAAAGAAGTGCTGGGTAAGAGATTTAAAGGGTTTGGTCTCCAACCTTTTGATAAAGTTCCAGAATTTTTGACTATAGCTGATATTGTGGTAATACCACAGAGAAGAAACTTAGCTACAGTTGGCCAGGTTCCGGCGAAGCTCTTTGATGCAATGGCTATGGCAAAACCAATCATCGCTACCAATGTTTCTGACCTACCTGAAATTTTAGATGAATGTGGGTGGATTGTAGAACCAGAAAGCCCTGAAAAATTGTCAGAAACTATAAAATATGTTTTGGATAATCCAGAAGAAGCAGAAAAAATGGGGCAAAGAGCTCGACAAAAGTGTGTAGAAAAATATAGCTGGGATGCGATGGAAAAAATATTATTGAAGATTTTTAAAAAATATGAATAGTATTTTTCTACAATCAATATTAATAGGGATAAAAAAGTTATATTCAATATCATAAAAACTTTCTTTTACGATGTTTCATTTAAGAAAGGAGTTGAAAAAGAAATGGCGCATTTAGAAAATACTAAAATGACAACCAATAAAGTAAAAAATGTTGAAATAAAAATGTCTTCAGAGTTACATTGCGAGAATTATTTATCATTCCCATTTCAAGATAAAAGAATTAAGGATAGAAGGAAATCAGCCAGGAGAAGTTATGATAGAATAAAAATTAAAAAAATAACAATTCTAATCCCTTGCTATAACGAAGAAAAAGGTCTTGGTAAGGTCATTGACGGTGTACCTATTAAACAATTAAACCATCATGGATTTCAGGCTGAAATTATTGTAATTAATAATAACTCAAGTGACCAAACTATCAAAGTTGCTCAGGAAAGAGGTATAAAAATAATCTCAGAAAAAAAACAAGGTAAGGGTAATGCCTTAAAAACTGGTTTTAGAAATGTTAGTAGCGATACTGATTATGTAGTTATGTTAGATGGAGATAATACTTACAAATCCAAAGAAATTCTAAGACTTATTGAACCTCTTGAGAATGGTTTTTGTGATGTGATAATCGGTTCCAGGCTTGAAGGAAAACAAAATGATCATTCATTTAATTTATCTCATCGATTAGTAAACTGGTTTTTTACCTTCTTTGTCAGAAGATTTTATTTAGTAAACACTACCGATACATGCACTGGATATTTTGCTTGGAAAAAGAAAGTTATCGATGAACTCGCCCTGTATATAAAATCAAGTGGCTTTGCTATAGAAGTTGAAATGATAACAAAAATGGCCAAGCTTGGATATAAAATATATTCAGTTCCTATAACCTATGACAGAAGAGAAGGCAAATCAAAACTTTCTCCAATTCTTGATGGTATACAAATTACCTGGATGTTATTTAAAAATTTGACATGGAAGCCTCAAAAATGAAAATAGCTTTTGTTTCTGATGCCGTCTATCCATATAACAAGGGTGGAAAGGAAAAAAGAATATATGAAATTTCTACCCGTTTAGCTAAGCGTGGCCACAATGTTCATGTTTACTGTATGAAATGGTGGAAAGAAAAAGAAAACAATAGAATTGAAAATGGCGTTCATCTCCACGCGATAAGTAGATATTATTCTCTATATTCCGAAAAAAGAAGATCAATCAAAGAAGCAATAATGTTTGCATTTGCTTGCTTTAAATTAATTAGAGAAGATTTTGATATAATTGACGTAGATCATATGCCTTATTTTGTTCTTTTTTCCACCAAGGTTATTTGTATGCTAAAAAGAAAAAAATTAATAGCGAGTTGGAATGAAGTTTGGGACAGAAAATATTGGAACGAATACCTTGGAGGATGGGGAAATGTAGCTTATGTCATTGAAAAACTAAGTGTCCTAATGCCGGACAAAATTATTTCTATATCAGAACACACGACAAATAAGTTAAAAAATGATTTGTTGTCTAGAAAAAATATCTTTACTGTTTCAATTGGAGTGGATTTTGAGAAAATAAAAAAAATAAATGCATTCCCTGAAAAATCGGATGTTATTTTTGCAGGACGATTGTTAATCCACAAAAACATTAATATACTAATAAAATCGATACAATTAATTAAAGAAAAAATACCAAAAATTAAGTGCTTAATTATTGGAGATGGACCTGAAAAAAAGAGACTTGAAACACTGACTCAAAAGTTAAATTTGGAAAAAAATATTACATTTTTAGGTTTTTTAGAAAGCCATGATAATGTTTATGCTTTAATGAAATCATCAAAAGTTTTCGTTTTACCATCGACAAGAGAAGGTTTTGGAATTGTTGTAATTGAAGCAAATGCCTGCGGTATACCAGTGATAACGATGGACCATAAAGATAATGCTTCCAGAGATCTTATAGAAGAAGGAAGAAACGGCTTTATCTGCCAACTCGATGAAGAAGAAATTACAAAAAGAATTATAAAAATTTTGATAAATAATTCTAACAGAGAGATGCAGAAAGTCTGCATGGATTTAGCGAAAAAATATGACTGGAATAAAATTGTTGACGAAATTGAGGGAGTTTATTCGAAATGAAAAAAGAAATAATTGTAACAACTAGCTGGGATGATGGGAGTAGGTTAGATTTAAAATTAGCTAATCTTCTAAAGAACTATGGAATTAAAGGTACTTTTTATATTTCTCCCAAAAATAGAGAATTCAAAAAAGAAGATTTATTAAAAGATGAAGAAATTATAAAAATAAACAGTGATTTTGAAGTCGGAGCTCACACCATGACTCATCCAAGATTAACAAAAATTAACGAAAAAGAAGCCTTTGATGAGATTATGGATTCAAAAAAATATTTGGAAAACATCACAAAAAAGGAAATTAAATGTTTTTGTTACCCTTGTGGGAAGTATAACAAGGAAATAAAAGAATTGGTGAAAAAGGCTGGTTTTGTTTATGCAAGAACCATGAGAAGATTCATATTTAATTTGCCTACAGATTTTTTATCGTCTGGAACAACATCGGAAGCTTACAGAAACTCTTTGATAACTTTACCAATAGACTCTATAAAAATTTTAATGTTTTCTAAATTTAACTTTATAGAATTTTTTAAGAATTTACATTGGGAATATTTAGCAAAAAAAACATTTGATTATGTAGAAAAATATGGTGGCGTTTATCATCTATGGGGGCACTCATGGGTTATTGAAAAAAGCAATGGTTGGGGAAAAATAGAGCGAGTTTTATCTTATATAAGTAAAAAAGTAAATGCAAAGTATTTGACAAATTATGAAATGTTTGAGGTTATAAAATGAAGATCTTACACGTTACCAAGAAATATCCAGTTATTATGGGAGGAGATTCTACTGTAGTTGCCAGTTTGGAAAAATATCAAAAAAAAATGGGTCATAAAATATATATTCTTACAAGTAATTGCGAGGAAATAATAAAATCTCCCACAATTACTAAATTTGGATTGAAGGTAAATGCGCTTAGTTTAGACAGAATTAATCTAAGTAGGATAATTTCATTATTTATTTTATTTATTTATTCGTTTATATATTTAAGAAAAATTATACCAGATATTGTTCATAGTCATTCACCTGAGCTTGGCTTTATTTTGTCTCTTGCCTGTAAGATTTATAAAATTCCTATCATAAACACATGTCATGGAATAACCTTTCCTGATAAGCACTATTCGTTGATCAAAAGAAAAACAGAAGAATTATTACTAAAATATGCAGGTTTTAACAAGATTATTACAGTTGACCAGAATTCTTTGAATAATTTTGAGATATCAAAAATAAATAATGTTGTTTATCTGCCAAATGGTGTTGATTTGGATAAATTCCAAAATAAAAGATATAATGAGAACAACAGAACCCTTTTTTTATTCATAGGTAGGATAGAAATAGACAAAGGATTAGCATACTTAATTCATGCTATAGAAAAACTTAAAGATACAAATAAAAAATTTGAAGTATGGCTTATTGGTGTTGGGTTAAATCAAGATTATTTTAAAAAACTAGTTATTAGATTAAATTTAACCGCATATATTAAATTTTTAGGCAAAAAAAGTAGAGATGAAACCATAGATTGCTTTTATAAGTCAGACGTGTTTATCTTGCCCTCGCTTCACGAGGGGTTTCCTTTAACCTTGTTAGAAGCTTGGGCAGCAAAATTGCCTGTGATTATTACAAACGTTGGAGGAATTTCAAAGATTTGCAAGAATAAAGAAAATGCTTTAATAGTTCCTCCAAAAAATTCAGAAGCAATTGCAGAAGCGTTGAAAACATTACTTGAAAATAAAACGTTAAGAGAAAAAATAGGTAAAAATGGAAGAAAAGAGGTTGAGCGTAAATACAATTGGGAAAGTATCGCTAAACAGATTGATGATATTTATCAAGGAGTAATTTCATGAAAAAAATCAATGTTTCTATTATATTATTAACCCTAAATGGTGGGGAAAAGTTTAGGAAAGTATTGAAGATGGTATTTAAACAAACATATAAAAATTTTGAAACAATAATTATCGATTCTTCTTCTATTGATAACACTTTAGAATACGCAAAAGGGTATCCAATAAAAATATTCAAGATACCCCATAGTGATTTTGGGCATGGTAAAACAAGAAATTTAGGAGCAAAACTAGCAAGGGGGCGATACTTGGTATATCTATCCCAAGATGCGGTGCCTACTGATAAAAATTGGTTGGGTAACTTGCTGGTTAACTTAAAAAAAGAGAATGTTGCCGGGGTTTTCGGTAGGCAAATAGCAAATAGTATTGCTAATCCTTTGGATTTTTTTAATTACAAGGAGGATTATCCTAACATCAGAAAAATTTATTCTATAAAAAACTACCAACAAAATAATGTAATCTTTTCTGACGTTAATTCTGCAGTTAAAAAATCAGTAATATTAAAATATCCATATCCGGAAAATATTCCTGTAGGTGAAGACATGGGGTGGGCAATAGATATAATAAAAAAAAACTATAAACTTATATATGAACCAACAGCAGTTGTAATTCATTCTCATAAATTTAGCTTAATTAATACTTTTAAAATTTACTTTGACCAGGGTGTTTCATTCACTCAAATTTATCAACAAGAGAATTCGGCCTACCTTATGTTAAATAATAAGAGAAAATTTATCAATAAGATAAAATATTTATGTAAAAATCATAAGTACCAATGGGTATTGATTTCACTTGCAACCGACACAATGAAGCTCTTATCGTTGATGCTTGGAAAACATTATCAAAAATTGCCTAAATTCTTATTAAAACATTTTAGTAATTATCCAAATTACTGGGTAAAAATATGAGAAAATTTTTTATCATGTTTCATATCTAAATTTTTTTCATTCCAGATTTAGAGTATAATTAAAAAATAGTAGAAGTATAAAAAAGGATTTTAAAAAATGACAATAAAACTAACAAAAAATATTCTATTTTTTGGAATTTTATTTTTTTTTCTGGTCGTTAATCTTTTAGTCTTTTTTGATATCCAATACCTCTATCTAAGAGCTATATTTTCTTTTATATTTCTGACAACTGTCCCTGGTTTGTTAATCATACTAATGCTCAAAATTAGAGAAATTGATTTTTGGGAATATCTGATTTATACAATTGGATTAAGTATTGCTTTTTTGATATTTGGAGGATTATTTGTTAATTGGACTTTACTTTTGATTGGAATTGATAAACCTCTATTGCTGGTGCCTTTGTTAATGATTTTTAACACTTTATTACTAGCTTTCTGGATAATTGCCTACATACGAAATAAAGAAATTTTGCTTGAAATCAAACCACCAAAACTTGATCGACTAAACAGTTTTCTTTTTACTATCCCAATAATTTTTCCCATTTTAAGTATTTTAGGAGCAATCACGCTTAATAATAATGGCTCAAGTTATCTTACCTTGATATTGCTTGGCAGCATTGCTATTTATGCTTTTTTTATAGTTTTATTAAGAAGGAAACTAAACGAAAATATTTTTCAATGGGTAATTTTAATGATGAGTATTTCACTCTTGCTAATGTATTCATTAAGATGTTGGCATATTTTTGGCGGAGACATTAACCAAGAGTATCAAATCTTCCAATTAACAAAAGATAATTTTTATTGGAGTATGTCAAATTTTCCCGGGCATCCTTACAATGCTTGTTTGAGTATAACAATTCTTCCTACAATTTTTTATTCCTTTTTAAATATCAATGATGAATACATTTTTAAGTTATTTTTTCAGATAGTTTTTTCTTTTGTTCCAGTTATTGTCTTTTTGTTTTTTAGAAGATATACAAAGAGTATCATTGCTTTTTTGGCAAGCTTCTTTTTTATGTCACAATATCAGTTTTCGGCGCAAATGACTGCCTTAATGAGGCAGGAAATTGCTACTTTGTTTTTTGCTTTATTTTTAATTGCACTATTTGACGAGAATTTCAACTTTTCAATTAAAAATATCCTCCTTTTAATTTTTGGATTTTCAATGATAATCTCGCACTATTCCACAGCTTATGTTGCCCTTGCTCTTTTTGCCTTTGTTTATTTTGTTTGGCTATTTTTCAGGAAAACTGAAAATAAAAAAATCTTTTTGAAGATATATCAAAAATTAAACTTGAAGAAAAAAGGAAGATTGAGAAGGAGAAAATATAATCTTGGCGGAACGTTGGTTTTTTTGCTTTTTATTTTTACTTTTTTATGGTACTTTCAACTTGCTGGC
>Ga0114918_10003522_pt1 | contig 13788 bp, 16 predicted proteins | sample LantaG_FD_87015 | JGI IMG/M metagenome (GOLD analysis project Ga0114918, IMG submission 87015) | Deep subsurface microbial communities from Baltic Sea to uncover new lineages of life (NeLLi) - Landsort_02402 metaG | ecosystem: Environmental > Aquatic > Marine > Oceanic > Sediment | place...
ACCACCTTGATAAACCAATTGACCAGCAACCGAAGAATCAACATAAGCCTTAACAGATTGTTGAGTCGGAACAACAGTATCACTATTAGATACCATATTATCTTCATCAATACTAGCGAAGTTACCAATCGGTAATATACCTGTAATATTTGCAGCTGTAGCAAGATTAATAGCATTTTGAGTTAAAACTTGAGTCCCAACAACGAATGATAAATAATCGGGTGTTCCACTTAATGTAACATCAGTTGAATTATCCGTTCCAGCAATGTCAACACCTAAAGTACCCCTAGCTGTTGCTGCATCAGCATCATCTACCAAGGTAGCACCAAATGCTGATATTGTCGTGCTTGCTGGTAATGTAAATGTACCTAAATTAGCGTCTAAAGAATCTATAAATGCTTTATCAGTACCGTTCATTAACCCAGCGTCCCCACTAGCGACTACCAATGGTAACACAACATCAGTACCTGTACTAGAATATAATGTTCTAGTTGAAGCCGTATATGTTAAATTTGTTACACCAGCACCTTCAGGTAAACCTAAATTCAACCAACCACCACCATCACTATTAGGGTTTAACGGTGCGTAGGTATAAACCGTATGGTCAATTGTGTCATAATACGTTTGACCGCTTGACGTTGTGGTTGGGTTACCAGCATTATTATGTAATACTGCATTAAGTAGTTGATTTTTATTTAAATCTATATCCACTAAAAAATTTCTTTTACTCATTTTATTGTTTTTATTTATTATCTCTATTAGTTAAATATCGCATCACCAGAGAATGCACCATTAAAGGTTAGAATTACGTTATTACCATCAATATAATTTATATGACCTTCAACTGTTTCATTAGCACTATTTATTACAGTAATTGATGGGAACTTATTCAACCCATGATTAATGTTCCAAACTGGTGCTGGTAAGCCCTGATTATAAATATAATTTTTATCACTTTGTACTTCTACATTATTAATTGTAAATGTATGACCACTAGTTAAATTTATATCTCCATTTACTGTACCACCACTTAATGATAATCCAGTAATTGGGAAAATTTCCAAAGCGGAATTAACTCCAAAAAATTCATCGGTATCCTCAGCTAAATAAACACACCCACTATTCATAGTTGCTCCGCTAATTTCTACTAAAGTCCCTATGAAAAAATTATTATAAACTTGTCTTATTGCCATTATTATCTTATATCTTATAAATATGTATAAATCATCATTAAATTACATTTATTGTAAAGTGGCTTTAGTTATTAATTGAATTACATTAAATGAATCAGCATATTCGTGTATTAAATTCTTATTACCTAGTAAATTATGGACGTGTTTAGCATCAATATTACCAGTTATTGGGTAATAATAACCATTCTTACCAGTTTTAGGATTTAAACTACTCAAAGTTTTTAGGTAAACGTCAGTATCATATATATTATAACTACCTTCTAACTGAGTTAAATAGACACTACCACTACATATATTATCTCCAGTGATTAAAACCTTAAATAAAAATTTATTTGCGTAAAACCCTTTAAATAACGTACTATCAGTTCTAATAGCACCAAATATTGAATTACGTATTTCACAACCACCATCAAAAGAGATGTCACAAAAATCATTAATATTATCACGAGAACCACCAACCATTAGATTAAATACCTTACCTTTATTATTAAAATTTCCAGTCTTAAAAAAATGGACCCTTTCTAAATATGATGAGGGCCCACCCAAAGTTATATTCATATTATCTATAGAAGTGACGGCATCAATAAATCCACCTGAACTATACAGTTCAGAGCCAGTTACAAAGATAGAGTTATCTAATGAACCCTTAATATTAATATTAATATCGCCACTAAGACCATATCTACTAGAGTTGGTAAGAAAAATTGAATTATTTAAGTCATCAATATTAAATTTAGTTATTAAACTATCAGTAACCCCACTTTCAATAGGAAATATTAGATAATCTTTTGCGTTAGTTAATCCAGAATATGATACAGTTACATGGGCTGAATATTCAGGGGCAATATCGTTAGTAAATCTTTGACTAGCAAGAGTGGGTGGGTTATATGTTGTACCACTAATAAATGGGTTTAATCCACCATAATAATCAGTACCAGAGGCAAAATCTAAATAAAATTCTTTAGAATATGGTTTTAATAATATATATTTATGATTATCATTAATACTAGTATTAACGGTTGTACAGACATTTCTACCATTAATCTTATATACATCTTGATTAAGTGTATATTTAGAGCATTTATCTGGCTCCATAAGCCATCGTCTATATCGTTGAACTCTCCAATCTTTGTTTACTGAAATATTTAATATTGAATTACTTCGTTTTATAATAAAACCATTCCTATTTGCAAGAAAAACGTTATTTTCATCATAGATTGTATTTTCACTAAAATAATACTCCAATCTATCACCTTGATAAGTAATACTTTCAGCGTCTATTGAGAATTTATTATTTTCGATTGAGGTTAGAACGATTTCTTCAATTTGTGGTGATGGATTCTCAGGGCCAGTCATAGTCATATATGGTAAATCATTGTGAACATCAATGTTTAAAACCCCCGTTGATTGCATAACAACGTTACCATAGGTATCTAAAATCGTATCATTATTAGATATTTGTGGCCATCTAGGTTTATTAGTAGCAATTTCAATCCCACCAACTAATAATGTTGGGCTGAAAATCATATAACTCTCATTCCAATAATTAGTAACTACGGCAGTTTGACCAACGAATAAAGACCCGCTATATCCACTTGGTAACGCACTAATAGTTACGGTATCACCTAACCCTAACGATTCCTCTGGTATACTTGGATTAAAATATGACCATCCACTAGCATTCCCATTAACCGTATAATATTCGATGATTGGGCTTGTGTTAGTATTCTCAATTTGATAAATTGTTCTATAATCGGTAAGAATATATTTATTTCCAACAATAAGTGAATCGGTATCAATTAATACTTGTAATTCGGCATAAGTACCACGATATAATGATTTTATTTCAGTTAAATCAACTTCAACTACATCACCATCCGCTTGTCTACCTAATACAGCTTGAAGTGTATTGTCCTTTACTGGTAGTTTATCTATTATTAATTTCTCAGTTTTGGTAATACCTTTAACATCAACCCATATAGGTCTTTCTTGAAAATCTAAACTAGAACCGCTTAAAAATACTACGTCATTACTTAGGGTTGTACCAGTCCAAATATCAACTCCAATTTCTTCCATTGAAGTCACAGTAAAATCATAGGTGGTCCCACTATAATTATTATAAACCGTATTACCGTCAATTATTGTGGGGTCAATACCTTCAAATGCTAGAGTATTTTGTGTGGTTCCACTATTTGTTGGTGTTATTGTTTCAAGTTCAACCACACCAACTAACATTCTATCGGCACCGAAGGTTATTTCAGTTACCCTGGTGTTTCCAGAGAACGTTGATGTTATTCCAGTTAGTACAGAAGTGGTGATAATTGAAGTTTCATCCACACCAGAAGTTAGAGCACTAAAAGGTACTCCAAACTCAGTAGTACCAGACAATTTAGTGTTGGTAAGTTGAAATTGCTTTATTTGTCTATTATTAGAATAATCTAATTTTGTGATAAATGCCATTAATATATGTTTTTATATAAATATTAACTTATTCGGTTATATTTATATAAAAAGATTTAAATGGCAATAATTAAGAAAAAAGAGTTAAAGAAATACCAATTCACTGAACTTGATGACTCTAATGAGGAATCTAATGAAGAAGTTATTGACGAATTAGTAGGCTCAATGGGTGGTTCGATAGGTGGTGATGAAATTGAAACTACTAGTCAAATAAAAACTGCGCCACAAGCAACGACAAATGATTTTGCTCAAAAAGCTATTCAACCAAATAGATATTTATATAATATAAGTGCAACTGGTGGAGCTGGTGGTAGTGTACGTGGAGCTGATGACGCTCAAATATCAGATTCTCATAATAGAGAAGCTAAAGGTAAAATGATTAATTTATTGGAAAGTATGTCTGGTGTTGTAAATGAGCCAATTTCTGATGATAATGGTAATAATATCAATGATATTGACGATATAAAGAAATTAGGACCTAATGTAGTTAATAAGGTTAGGAGTTTAGTAAATGTGATTGACAGTAAAGAATTAAGCCCAGAGGATACATTATTAACGCTTGATTATTTATTTAATAAAATTAAAGATAGGTTAGAAAATGGCTAATAGTGAGTTAAAAGATAAATATTTTAAAATACCACTTAATGTTTATAATAAAATTAATCAACAACTAAAAAGGATTAATACGCAAGATAAACAAGCTAAGGGGGTTAAACGTGCTAAAGATATTGTTGACGCTAAAAAAATTAGTTATTCGCAAATGAAGCGTTTAAAAAATTATTTTGATGGCTATAGTGGAGATGGGAAAGATGATGAGTTTAATTTAATTGGTGGTGATGTAACTAAACAATGGGTTGATAAAACATTAACTCATAATAGGGATGGAATCAAACAAGGTAAAAAAATTAGAAAAGATGGTGGAATGGAGAATCAATTCCTTAAAACACATGAAAAGGATAACGCTAATTCAGACCCAACGGATGCTAGAGGTGGATTAATTGATATTGCACAGAGTTCGAAGATGGATAGAATTATGGGAAATGACGCTATTTATAAAACAAGTGACAAATCCAATTATAACGAAGAAATAAAAACTATTAAATATTTAATAGAATATATGAGTAAATAAAATAAAAATCATGGCAGAGCAATCAGACTTAGAAAAAATAGCAATCGAAACTAGAAATGCTATATTAACAAATAATAAATTCGATAACTTCGATTCAAACAATCATTATTCCTCAACTCACACTAGAGCAAAGAGCGATGAGCAAACACCAATACATGGAAAAGGTACTGGACTGTTCTTAGACGTTGAAAATGGTGGTGGTTCCGTAGACATTAATGGTATCGCACATATAGCTGGTTCAGGTAGAATTGGGAATGTTGGTAGAAATGAGTTTAATAAATCTACCCCATATGAAAAACCAGATACTAGTGGTAATATAGGTCAAGTTCAAATTTAATATATGTTAAGTCTTTACAATATTTTTAATTCCGTTATAATGGAAACGAAGGAGGATGACGTTAATGACGCCATTCAATATCACTATACCGCTAATATTAAATATAATAATGGTAAAGATGATGGTTCTAGAGGTAGAAAAAGATATTGTCAAATTCTTAATGTTGGTACAATTAAAGGTAAACCAGCGATTAGAGTTTTTCAAATAACTGGACCAAACATTAAAAAAGATAAGGAAGGTAACGAGATTAGATGGAAAACATTTATGGTTGATAAAATTGATGAAATAGTATTAACCAAATTTAAGGCTCCACCAATCACAAGTCGAGACCATAACATACCTTGGAACCCTAATAGAGATTTAACTTTAGGGTTAGGTGCTGGTTCAAGTGGTTTAGCTACTTTTGGTAAAGATAGTAAATCACCAGGTTTAAAACCTAGTGTTAGTAGACCAGACGGTCCAACTAAACCAACGCTTTCAAAAGCATTTAATAATTGGTTAGATGATAAAAATATTGAAGAGCCTACTAATGATGTACAACCATCTCAGGATACTACAGAACCAATTGTAAATAAATTTGGTGATGCTGACCCTGAACCAAATATGTTTGATAAGGTGGTGAATAAAGGTAAAGAGGTTGGCCAAACGGCTGTTAATAAAATTAAAGATTTAGGTAATTGGTTTAAAAAACAATTAGGTAATAAAGCGACAGTTACCAACGATACTGAAGAAATAGAAGATACTGAAGATACTGAGGAAATTGAAAATTCTGAGGATATAAAAGATGTAATGGATAACGAATAAAATTTAAAAGAAATGGAAGAAAATGCACTAAGAGATAAGGCAGCCTTTATGGCGATGTTAGCCAACTCTAAAAAAATAATAGATAAGGTAGAAACTGGAAGTTTTGAAACTGGACATATTGACTCAAATAAAGCGTATCAATCAAGTGCTAATTTAGTTGAGAATGTTAATCCTAGTTATGAACCTAATACCAATTACGCCGCTGAAAACCCAAATGGTATGTCAAAATCTCATAAGAATTTACATACAAGTAAAATGGACCCTAGAATAATAGAAGCTATGGTAAATGATACCACATTCCCAGAACAAGCACATACTGGTCCAACATTCTCTATGGAAGATGCACAAAAGGCTGGTTTTCAAACTAATTCAAGATATGCGAATCCTACCCCTAAGGTTCAGCAACCTAATATCAATGAAGCATTACGTGAAATGCCAATCAGTCACCATTATAATGGTGAAAGAATCATTACTATGACTGAATCAGAATTAGATGCTAAAATTAAAAGCGCACTATTAGATTTTATGACAACAACATTTACAAAAACATTAACTGAGACAACTATTAAAAAAACTATTACTACCTTGATTAAAGAAGGTAAAATTAGAGTTAAGAAAACCGTATAAATACACATTTTTTAATAAAAAGACCACAATTGTGGTCTTTTTTTGTTTACTTTAATGTAAGTTATCATTATATTTAAAAATATAAAAAATATAAGATGATAGAGAAGAAAAAAATTAAAGTATTAGTAGTTCCATCTGATAGAACTGGGGTTAGTTATTTTAGGTCAACCAAACCACATTTACATTTAGAAAAAATGTTTCCAGATGATTTTCATGTGGATATTGATTATGAGCCAAGATTAGAAGATGATGAATGGCTAAAAAAATACGATATTATTCATTACCATAGAACCTTAGGTAGTTACGACAAAATGGAATTGTTAGTAAAGAAGTTACAAAAACTGGGTATCGTAAGTATTATGGATTTAGATGATTATTGGAATCCTGGTAGACATCACCCAGCATATTATACCATAAAACAAAATGGTCTTGATACAAAGATTGTTAATAATTTAAGGGTAGCTGAAAATATTACTACCACAACTAAGATTTTTGGTAATTATATCAAGAAATTAAATAAAAGTGTAGAGATTTTCCCTAATGCTATTGACCCTACCGAGAAACAATTTACGTTAAAGCCAACAAAGTCTGATAGAATACGTATTGGATGGTTAGGAGGTTCAGCTCATTTACAAGATTTACAAATACTTGAAGGGGTCGCATCTAAATTAAAAAGTGATGGATTATTAGATAAGATTCAATTCGTGGTATGTGGTTTTGACCTTAGAGGTAAAATGACTAATTATGGGCCGAATGGTGAGGTAACAACTAGAGATATTACCCCAATGGAGAGTGTATGGTACGAATACGAGAAAATATTCACTAAAAATTATACTACTGTTAGTCCAGAATATAAGGCTCATTTATTGAAATTTGTTGAGGAAGAGTTTGTTGGTGTTGAAAATGAACCATATAGACGTGTTTGGACTAAAGATATCAATAGCTATGCTAGTAATTATAACTTATTTGATATCTCATTGGCTCCTTTAGAAGAGAACGTATTCAATGAAGTTAAAAGTCAATTAAAAGTTATTGAGAGTGGGTTCTTTAAAAAACCAATTATTGCTCAAAATTTTGGGGCTTATACGATTGATATTGAAGATGCTTACATTAAAGGTGGAGAAATTGACACTACTAAAAATGGGTTCTTGGTTGATACTCATAGAAATCATAAGTCGTGGTATCAATACATCAAAAAATTAGTCCAAAATCCTGAACTGATTGAAATAATAGGTGAAAATTTATATAAGACAGTTTCAAGTAAATATTCTTTAGACATTATAACTAAAGAAAGAAAAGAATATTACGAAAAACTTGTTAGTAACAAAAAATAAAAGTATACTTGTATTATGAAAAAGATTAAAAATATAATTTGGATTTTATTAACTAAGTTAATTAACTTATTATCTAAAGATAATAAATACGTCATTGTAACAGAAGAGAGTCAGAATAAACCAATTCCTGAGACGTTAATTGATATTATGAGGCGTCAATCTGAAGTGAAGGTGAAGAAAGATGTTGATGCAAGTAAAGAATTCGATGATAAACTTACCGATTTTATTAAAGATAAATCTGATAGAATTACCGAGATAAATGAAATTATTGGGTCTAGAGAAGTAGAATCCGAAGACTCAATTAAGGAACATATGATTAAAAGTGCTAAACTTTTAAATCAATATCGAGATTTACGTAATAAGATAATTGGGTTTAATTCTCCATCTGATGAATTAAAGGGATTATTAGAAGTGGAATCTTATGAAGATAAAAAAGTGTTTAAAAAAACTGAAGGTTTTAATTATCGAGAAAATAGTGAAGATTATCAGAAATATTTTAAAGAAATAAGTAAAATTAAAGAAGAAAAATTTAAAGAAGCCGAATAGTATGTTAAAAAAAGAACAAATTGTTAGCAATATGAAGAAATATCTTGATACTGCAACTAGTGAGAAATATGGGTTTATGACACCAGAATTAGAGTTGTTATTAGGTGAGGGGTTTATCAAAGCTCCAGCATCCACAATGAAAAAATTACATAACGCATTTGAAGGTGGTCTAGTAGACCATATCATTAGAGTTATGAAACACGCCTATAATATTAATAATGGTATGGTGGATTCGTTAAAAATACCTATGAAATCTTTAATTAAGGTAGTTTATCTGCACGCAATTGGTAAGGCACACCTTTATGAGCCAATTACCTATAAAAGTAATATAGGTAAAGTTTATGATTTCAACGAAGATATTACTTCAATGAGTATAGGTGAACGTTCAGTTTATTATGCAGTATCAAGTGGAGTTACATTAACTGATGATGAATACATTGGGATTATTAATCATGATAAAAGTGATAATTTACAGTCAGAATGGCATAATTCAACTGTTGGAGATATCCTTAAATGCGCTATTAGATTAGCGATAATGGAAGAAAAATCTTTAGCTAAATAATGAAAAATATAGTTGACCTTGATTTACATACGAATATGTGGATTAATATTAAAAAATTACATGAGGATGCTATAATTCCAGTATATGCCAAGTTTGGTGACGCTGGAATGGATTTAACTGCGGTTAGTAAAGAAATCGATAAAAATGGGAATGCTTCATATGGAACTGGGTTAGCGATGGAACTTCCATTTGGTTATGCTGGGTTTATATTTCCTAGAAGTAGTGTATCTAAATATAATTTAGATTTAGCGAATGCTGTTGGGGTAATTGATTCTGGTTATCGTGGTGAAATTATATGTAAATTTAAACCAACACCAAGATTTAATGCATCAATACCAAACACTTATCAAAATAGTGAAACTGTTGGGAATGAGACCTATGACGTAGGAGATAGGGTAGCACAAATAATAATAATTCCATTACCACGAGTTAAATTTTCCGAGGTTGAAGAATTAACTGATACTGAAAGAGGTGATGGTGGTTTTGGTAGTAGTGGAGTAAAATAATTAACATAAATGATAAGTATTGTATATTGTACAAGAGAACATAGTCAAGAACATATTGACCACCTAAAGAAGAGTGCTGGACACCCTAAAGTTGAGGTTATAGAATATGTTAATAATGGCGAATCATTAACGAAATTCTACAATAAAGGTTTAGCTGAGGCTAAATTTGATATTGTAGTTTTTTTACATGATGACATAAAAATAGAAACCAAACAATGGGCTACTAAATTAAAACGACTTTATGATAAGAATAAAGAGTTTGGTATATTAGGTGTTGCTGGAACAAAAAGCTTATCTAGTAGTGGTAAATGGTGGGAAACTAGTAGAGATATGTATGGTAGAGTTTGGCACACACATAATGGTAAAAAATACTTAAGTAATTACAGTGACGACCAAGCGACTAAATTAGAAGAGGTTGTTGTTGTTGATGGCGTATTTTTCTCAGTTATTAAATCTAGATTAAAGAATGAATTTGATGAATCAGTTGAAGGGTTTCACTTTTATGATATAGATTTTTGCTTTAATAACCATAAGAATGGCGTAAAAGTTGGTGTTCATACCAATATTGTAATAAATCATATGTCGATTGGTGAAACCAATGAGAAGTGGGAAGAGAATAGGCAATTATTTGCAGATAAATATAAAGATGTTCTACCAGTTAAAATTGATAGGGTTTATAAAGATAATCATAAATTTAGAGTATTGCTTGGATGTTTGAGTTTTCAAAACTTTACTGGGTCGGAACTACATGTTTATGAATTAGCGAAACAATTAGTCAAAAAGGGTTGTGAGGTTACAATTTGTTCAAGTTATGGTGGTGATATAGCTAAAAAGGCTTTATCTCATGGAATAAAATTAGCGACAATACAAGAACCACCTGGGTATAAGTTAGGTGATGGTAATTGGGTATTGATGAATCAAGATGGTAGTAAAACTCCATCAACAAAAGATATGTTATATCAAATTTATCCAACTTCTTTTGATGTTCTACATTTAAATCATAAGCCTATAACTGAACATTTATTAAGGTTATATCCAGATGTTGATGCAATAAGTACAATACATTCTGAGGTAATTAGTTTAAAGAATCCAGTTATTAGTGATAAGATAAAAACATACATTGCAATTAGACCTGAAATAAAGGAACATTTGATTAACAATCATAATATCCCAGAATCAATGATTGAAGTTATTTATAACCCAATTGATGATGATAGATTTAAGGTTACGACAGAACAAGTTAGAAATAATAAACGAATTTTATTTGTTGGGACAATTGATTATTTAAGGAAAGAAAGTCTCTTAGATTTGATTAAAACGACTAAAGAAGAGGGTTCTGAGTTATGGATAGTGGGTAAAGAAAACGGTGTGGATGTAAATGAACTTATTGGGGACAATGAACACGTAACGTATCATGGACCTACTTGGAATGTTGAGAAATACATTCATCAATGTGATGAAACCGCTGGGATATTATTAGGTAGAACTACAATTGAAGGTTGGATGTGTGGTAAACCAGCTTGGATTTATGATGTTAACGATAAAGGTGAATTTTTATCTAAAGCGCTTCATGATGTACCAGATGATGTTGAGAAGTTTAGTGGTGCTGTGGTAGCATCTAAAATAATTGAAGAATATAAAAAAATATTAAAATGATAGTAGTAACAACATTATACAATGGAGCTGAGTATATCGAGAAATGCATCAACTCAATTATGTCACAAAGTCATAAAGATTTTAAATGTTATATAACCGATGATATATCAACTGATAATTCAGTTGATGTCACTAAGGATTTAATTAAGGGTGATGATAGATTTATTCTAATAGAAAATAAAACCAAACATTATCAACCAGGTAATTACGACCAAGTTATTAGGGATAATATAGAAATATTAGATAATGAAGTTATAGTTGAGATTGATGGTGATGATTGGTTACCAGATGAGGATACTTTAAATAGAATTAATAAACTTTACACTAATAAAGAAGTTTGGATTGCTAACGGTAGTTTCGTCTACTCCAATGGTAATAAAGGGTTTTCTAGCCCTCAAGTAATTGATAATTTAAGGCAACGACAATTTACTGCGTCCCATATAAGAACTTGGAGAGCTTTTTTATGGAGAGAAATTAAAATTGAAGATTTAAAAGACAGTGACGGCGAATATTGGAGTGTTGCTGGAGATTTAGCTTTTATGTATCCAATGTTAGAAATGGCAAGTGACAATCATTATAGATTTATGGGTGATATAAATTATGTATATAATGAACAAAATCCGTTGAATGACCATAAAGTTAATATGACTTCTGTTAATAATGTAGTTAGACTTATAAGAGCTATGACTCCGTATAAACCATTAACAGATGATTTACTGTAACTTAAAAGGTGGTTTAGCTAATATGCTATTTCAAATAGCAGCAGTTAAATCTTTATCAATTGATAAGGGGGTATTGTAGCTTTCCTAATTTAATTTCACAATTACACCTAATTAATAATGATAATTATTATAACCCTAAGATTAAACATAGTTTTGAATATAAAGAGATGTTACAAAACTTAAAATATGTACAGCCAATTGGTAATTATAATACATTTCTATATCCATGGGTATACTCAGAGTTAAAACTACCTAAAGATAATTTTATTGTTGACGGATTTTTCCAAAGTGAAAAATACTTCGTACATAATAGGGAGGTTATTTTAGATTTTATAAAAATGTCACCATCTATTGATACAATTATAAAAACGAAATATGGTGATTTATTGAATGGTAGAACAACGTCAATACACGTTAGACGTGGTGATTATGTATATCACCCAAATCATCACCCAGTACAAACAATTGAATATTACGATAAATGTGTTGATTTATTAAAAGATAAAACAGATAAATTTATTATTTTTAGTGATGATATACCTTGGTGTACAGAAAATTTAAAATATGATAATAGTATTTACATTTCGGATGAAAAGGATTATATTGAATTATATTTAATGTCACTTTGTGATAATAATATTACTTGTAACTCATCATTTTCTTGGTGGGGAGCTTGGTTAAATGAAAATGAAAATAAGGTAGTGATTGGACCTAAAAGGTGGTTTGGTTCAGCAATAAATCACAATACAGATGATATACTACCAGAAAAATGGATTAAAATTTAATTATGGAAAAAATATATTCTAAAATAGACCCTAAAAAGTTATTACATATAATTCATCGACTAGATGAATTTGAAGGTAGGCAAGAAATAGTACCAGAAGATAACTTCATCCAATGCTCGTCATTAAAAATGGATAAAGGTAAAACTTTCCCACCACATAGACATATCACTAAAGATAGGCACCACGCAGAACAAATAGCTCAAGAATCTTGGGTTATCCTTAAAGGTAGCGTTGAATGTACTTTTTATGATTTAGATGATACTATTATCGCTAAACCAATATTAAAGTTTGGTGACGCAAGTTTCACATTGGCTGGTGGTCATACGTACCTTATTTTGGAAGACGATACAATTGTATACGAATATAAAACTGGTCCATATGAAGGACAAAAATTAGATAAAACATTTATAAATGATGAAATATAGAAGTATCGGTGAAGATGTATTCATTAGTGAAGAATCTTTCATAAAAAGACCTAATATCTGTGATATAGGTTCACACGTAGCAATCGATAATGGGGTAACAATAGCCACTGAATGTATAATCGGAGATTACATCCATATAGCACCATATGTTGTGGTAATAGGTGGGGCTAAATCAAAATTAATATTAGAGGATTTTACTTTCATTGCTTCGGGTAGTAAAATAGTATGTGGTAGTGAAGATTACACTGGTGGTGGGTTAATTGGACCGACAATACCAGAAAAATATAGAAAGATTGATTATAATACAGTCATATTTAAAAAATATTCTGGATGTGGAGTTAACGCTTCAATAATGCCAGGTGTTACGTTAGGTGAGGGAGCTATTTTAGGTGCAAATTCATTATTAACTAAAGATGCTGAACCGTGGGGTATATATGTCGGAAGCCCAGCTAAATTGGTTAAGTTTAGGGAAAAGGGTAAGATTTTAGAATATGGTAAAACATTAAAAAATGAGTAATTTCTTATCAATAGCGCCAACACACCATGGGTGGGGATTTGGTTATGGCTTTTTCTCTAATTATAGAATATGCTTGGAACAATTAATTCATCATCATGAACATGGAGACAAATCAATACCCTATTTTGATTGGGGTGGGACTACTTGGGTTGAGGGTTTTAACCCATTTCAGTCTAGAGTATTAA
>Ga0114918_10003523_pt1 | contig 13787 bp, 24 predicted proteins | sample LantaG_FD_87015 | JGI IMG/M metagenome (GOLD analysis project Ga0114918, IMG submission 87015) | Deep subsurface microbial communities from Baltic Sea to uncover new lineages of life (NeLLi) - Landsort_02402 metaG | ecosystem: Environmental > Aquatic > Marine > Oceanic > Sediment | place...
GTACACATCCCATAACTTCGTGTTTAGCTTTGAAAGCTTTAATTTGTGGGTCTTTACCTTTTAATTCTGGATATACTGTAATTAGTCCGGGATGTCCGTTGTATATATTATATTTTTTACATATTTTAGGAGGCATTATTCTTAGCCAGCCATGTAATGTTATTAACGGTGTTGTAAAGTATTCTAGTACTTCTTCTAGTTCCTCTAGTGTTGGCTTATTAGGAATTGTCACTAATCTACTAGAGTCTTTAATGTCTGGGTGTATCTTTCTAAGAGAGTTAGGTCTTTCGTTTGTTACGATTAAGTCAGGCCATATTCCTGTATGTTCCGCTATACTTACTATCTCACTCCCTGTTTGAGAGAAAAAAGCAATCCACTTACTATTAGTTTTCTTCATTTTACCTTACCTAGTATATGTTGTTGTTGAATTGGATATGTATATTTTCCATCGTTTATTTGGTACTTACTACCTTCCTTTATGACTGTAATTTGTCCTTGATGTTCAGATCCAGCAAATCTAAAAGTAACTCTATCTCCTACTTTATACTTCCTTCTTGCCATTTGCAAACCATCTAAATTTATGTATGTTGTTCAGTATTAGGTTTGTATCTTCAACTTGGTAGTTCATGAGTTCATGAAGTTTTTGAGATTCTTTATTCCACAGTCCATCCGAGTTATACCCAATCCCTTTTATTCCGTGTACTACTGGGTTACTGGTATCTAGTGAATATATCCAATTATAGTCTGAGTAAAATGAAAACTCTTGAGGTAATCCGCAGCCTAGTAAATGGTGAGGCTTATCTGTATTAATTATACCGTCTTTCAACAAGTCTCCGAGTAGCTTAACTCTTCCTAGCATCCAGCTAACGTACTTGTTAGGGTGCGAGATAGTCGTAGTGTAATACGAGTAATCAAAAGAGATAGCGATCATATCTACATTAGCAAATTTGTCCATATACTCGTAGCATGATTTTATTTGCTCGTACGTCTTACCTTGTACTACCCCAATCTTCTTACCGTAAGCTACATCTGCATACCTTAGGTTCCAATCTGCCATTTGGGACATAGTCTTCTTCGTATCCTCTAATGCATCAGGAACTATATACCATTCTGCTCTTAACTCATTAACCCAGTGTATAAATTTATCAGCATCAAATGCTTCTTCTAATTCAAATATAGAATTATCTAAAATAACTTCCCTACCGTTTTTGATAGCTTCTTTAAACTGGTTGAAATACTCTTGATCTTCTTCGAATAAATGCACTAATGCGTAGTCGTAGTCAGTATACTTCTGTACTTCATTAAAAATACTTTTCGGTGATTCGTGGGCTATTTTAATCATCAATTTTTATATTATTTAAAGAGGATCTTAGGTCTTGCATTGCTAGGTTTAACTCTTGCAGGTATTTATCGCTACTGAGTTCTGCAGATAGACCGGCTAGTGCTTTTACAGCAATCGTATAAGGTACCATTTCCATCTTATGGCTCTCTACAAATACTTTATGTTCTTCTAAGTTAATCATTGCTAGTTCTTTTTATTTCATCTTCAGTGAAAAACTGCTTTAAGTTAGGTCTGAAGTATTTGATTGACTTCATTACTTTCTTATCACGGCTTCTATAGACAATATACCTGCCTTCCGCGACTCTCTCAAAATGGCAGGCCTCACCCTGTTCCTTACTTCTCTGGCTGACGGTCTGTACGGCTTCTTCTTCAGTTTCGCAAGCTTTGGACATATTACTTTCCTGTACTTCTTGATATGCTGGCCATATCTTATCTTTAAGGCCATGTAACATAGTTCCGTTCCCCAAGGAAACATAAGTAATGTCGCACAAAGCATCCAAAACCTCCACAATATCTCCTCGTTCGCAAGCTTCTCTATATTCCTCAAGTTCTTCGAGGATGAAGTCATAAACAAATTGCCATTCTTTCTTGTCAGGGATGATAGGTTCATAGTTGTTCGGTTTTCCGAATGTATCGTTAAAGATTTCTACTTCATTAACGAAGGGTACATCGACTTCGCTAAATAAATTTAATTGATTAGTCATAACTTATTTATTTTATAGTAATATAAGAAAAAGGACCCGAAGGTCCAAATATCTTTTAGATAACTTTTATAATTCTTGATTCTGTTAAAGCAATAATCTTAAAGTTAGTTTCACTTAATCCTTCTAACATCTTATATGTCTTAGCTTCTGCTTCTGTTCCTGTCATTGCATCTACTAGATATATTTCTTTTACTTTCTGTACTCTTCCTCTATCGTTTTCTCTTTCGAATTGAGTTGTTACTTGCCAATAGTTTGTCATATTATTTATTTTTATTAATGTTTACAAATACTTGCTAATTCTATATTCTTATAAAACTCTGCTTTACATGAATCTTCGTTTAAAAATGCTCCTGTTAGTTTTGCAGTCTGCATTGATGCTCCGTGGTGTTTAACTCCTCTGCAGCTTACACAACTATGTGTTGCAGATATCATTACTGCTACCCCTAAGTTTCCTTCACATATCTTATTAACTGCATTGTGTATTGCTACGGTAAGCTGCTCTTGTATTGCCCCTCGTCTACCGAATTGCTCTACTATTCTATTCAACTTAGATAATCCTACAACCTTTCCGGTCTCTGAAGCTATATATGCAATACTCACTTGACCGCCTATACTTTGGTGGTGGTGAGAACACATAGACGTTACTGGAATATTAGATTCTTGAACGATTCCGTCGTAGCCGTCGCTAGGGAATGCTGTTACTTTGTCTAATGGCTCATACCGGCCCTTCCATAAATCATTAACGTATGCTTTTGCTACTCTGCGTGGAGTCTCAGAAGAATTTGGATCGTTTTTCCAATCTGTACCTAGCGCGGTTAAGAAGTCTCCGAATGCTTTTTCTGCATTATCGATAATTACTTCTCTTTCTTCTGATGTTAATCTAGCTTCAGGACCTTCGGTTGTCTGTTTCTTTGCTAATTGGGTTGATATCCCGTTTGCGAATCCTGCTTTTACTAACTCTGTTCCTTCTATAAACTTTTTTGCCATTTATTTTATTTGTTTTATTGAGGTTCTACGACTCATTACTATTATTATAATGTATGAAAAATATTTTTATTTTGCAAGATAATCTTGCACTGCTTTTGCATTAAAATCCTCCCATGGAAATACTAGCCAGTTATCGTTATCAATACTTGTACCTGTAATTGTAGGTAGGTAGTCTGTGCTATACCTTGTTGCTAGGGTAGCGGTTATGAAATTGTGTCTGTCTATTTGAGCTAGCGTGTTTCCGGAATCTGCTATATCATCTATAACTAATATTTGTTTTTTTAAGTTTCCAGGAAGTGCTTTAGCAGCTTCTAATCCGATATACGGTATATTGAATCTGTGAGATATTAATATTGCAGGTATTAACCCGCCTCGTGGTATTCCTGTAACGAATTTAGGGGTGCTTATAGCTTCTAACTTCTCTCCTATGTTATCTATCTGTGTATCGACCCACTGCCAGTCATAAAACTCTTTTTTTGCCATTTTTTTATGTATTAGTTGTTGTCCATCTTTCCGATATTCTGTATTCGGTGGATTCGGTTTTTACTTGTTCTAATTTTTGTTTCAGGTAATCCCATTGCTTAGGGGATAGACTGTAGTGGTGTACTCCTTCTGTGAATCCTTTAAGCCACTGTATGAAATCTTTCTCAGACATTCTGTTTAAAGTTTATGGTTAATTCTGGGGAGATTCTCCAGATGTTTAGCGTCTCTCTTGTGTCTTCTGTTTTAAACACTGCCTTGTTATTGGGTATCCCCATATCTGTTAGGTAGTTTTTAATTTCATCTACAGTCACGTACTCTTCTTCTACTCCTTTCCAGGGGTTTTCGTAAATTAGAAATACGTTAAAGTTAGAGGACTTGTAGTCCCATACGGGAATTCCGTTAACTGTTACTATCTTCTTACCTACTTCTGGTTGCTCTAGTATTTCTTTAAAGTTAATCATTTTCTAAATATTCTTTTAATTTATCACACAGCCCTAATACTTCATCAGGCTCCATTGTTATAGCGCAACACGTATGTACACTTTCCATTATTTCTTCTAGTATTTCTAAAGCTTCATGCTTATCCATTACACTTCTCTTTGATCTTCAAAAGCGATGATATGCGGTCTCCATGTCATCCTGTATCCGTTATCTCTTACCCAGTCAAATACTAGTGGGTATGATTTAAATAACGATTCTCTTGAATCTCCAGCAGGCATAAACCATACTTTGTTTTTAATCCAACCTTCTAACTGCTTCTTTGTAAAAGCTTCAGTCCATGCTGATGCTCCGTAATATCTTTCTTGTAGTTTTTCTATCAATTGGCTGATAAACTCTTTAATCTCAGTCAGTGCTACTTCGTCTTTACCGTCCCATACTGGCTTTAAGTGGAAGTCATCATGATACACTATTGAGTCTGCAATTGCGTCTATATTTAACCTAAACTTATTGTGTTGCTTTACCATTCTCTCATCTGTAATCTTACCTTGTGGAGTCTCTACTCCCACGACTGGTACAGAATTACTAAACTTAGGGCTAATAGATAGCAGATTAATAGGATGGTCTGTGGGGAGAAAATGAGATCCTTCAGTTTCGATAGTAATGTATATATCGTTTTCACTTGCAAAATGTGTTAATTCGTTTACTAGAGCAGGGTGCATAGTAGGTGACCCTCCTGTTAGCATCATTTCTTTTATATGTGGGTTATCTTGATACGCTTTCTTAATGTCGTTAAAATTAAAATGCCCTTTTTCCGGATGTATACTTGTATACCAACTATCACACCATCCTCCTTCACCGAAGAAGCATCTATGTGTACATCCTGTAGTTCTTATCACTACTGTAGGGTATCCAGCTCTACTTCCTTCTGACTGTACTGCAGTATATATTTCTACGATAGGTAAGTTTTTATCGTAATCCTCTATTCTTTTAAGCTTCTTCATATATTGCGCTGTTTTTTGCATGTTCTCTAAACTCTACTCTTGTCACCTTTACTCTACCTTCTGTCTCCGTGTATATGAATGGAGCTACTTTATCAAATATAAACTTAGCAAACCTCTCTGCTCCAGTAGCAGGTACGATTCTAACTTGCGCTACACCTGCTTCATCCATCTTTAAGAATGAATCTTTAAAGGGGTCATCTTGCGCTACTAGAAAGGTGTGGTCAAACATATAGTCCATCCATTCCTTTGGCGACATATCATCGATAGTTCCTTTAGCTCTTTTCATTCCTCCGAAATCCCAGACCCAATTCCTTTCGTCTAGATCTCCTTCAAACCATAGTTTAAAAGATATCCCGTATCCGTGTAATTTTTGACAGTGTGTACCGTCTGCTCTCCATTGACGGAATACTGTAGAGAATCCGTCAAATACTTTTGTTGATTTAAATTTGCTCATAATTATAATTTATACTAATTCTTCCCCAATTCCAACTATTTCTGCTAGAAATAAGCCGATAAATCCTATCTCAAACATTCCAAGGAATCCAAAAGCACATGCTCCTAGTCTAATAGCTGATTTAATGAAGCTGATTTGTTGATGTTTTTTTGCATCTGGTAGTTCTTGTTTTTTTGTATTTTTTTTCATAATTTTATTTTTAGTTTTAATTTAAAGTCATAACTACATCTTTCCACTTACCTAGTACTATTTCATTATCTACTAAGAAGTCTATCTTATTAGTAAACCTCCTATTCATTCGATCTTCAATAGTCCAAATACCGTTCATTTCACCTGCATTCTCAATACATACCTCTACTCCGAAGGTGAATCCGTATTGTTCTAAATCTCTAGATACTGCAATCCATCTATGTTTACCTGGATTGTCGGCATCTATGTGTTTATTAGAGGCTGTGATTAGTGGTGTTGAATCTGTTTGTGAAGGTACTGCGTTATACACAGTAGCCATAACGATATGTAAGGCAATTAGTAGTTTCATAACTTTTTGTTTTTAGTTTAATCTCTTCCTAATTCAGCAGCAGTACTGTGTTCGTTTAGCAGTGTTAGTACTGCAGTTTTAGCTACTTCGTAGGATACAGGGCCTGTTTCGTCAGCATATTCTACTGGGTCAGGTCTCCCTAGCTTGATAAATGCTTCAATACGTTCTACTGAGGAGGCTGATTTATAGTCTGAATACCATTTAAAAGCATTAGTTTCTGGTCTGCTGTATATCTTAATTGGCTTATAAGAAGTATTAGTTCTTCTGTAAACTTCATTAAATTCAATACCTAGTTCTTCGCATAAGACTTCACCGTCCTTAAGAATATCGAATTTATCTCCTAAGAGGTAAGGAGTAAAGTATCCAACTCTATCTGCCTCCCAATTCCTTCTCTAAATGCTTTATCATCTGCATCTCTAAATTCCTGTCTACAGTCAGGGTAAACAGCATGATCACCAGCATGTATTCCTAAAGCAATATCACAAGTTTCTTCTTCCCTGTTAGCAACTGATAAGGCTACTGCTTGTACAATAGAAGCAAATATTTTGTTTCTGTTAGGTACAACTGTTTCTTTCATATTATCATTCTCATAATGTCCTTCTGGAACATCATCTCCGCCTTCAACTAATGCTGAATCTAGTAAGTCTGCTAATCCGTCTAATTTAATTTGACGGTAGTTTACTCTATGTCCGTTATCAGCTAGATAGTCTACTAACTGTTGAGCTCTTTCTAGCTCTACTCTATGTTTTTGACCATAGTCAAATGAGATACCTGTTACAGTATCGTATTCTCTTAATGCTCTTAGTAGTAATGTTGAGGAATCCATCCCTCCTGATAAGGATACTACGCAATGTTTTGCCATAATTTATTTATTTAGTATTTGCCAGGTATTCTACGTATAGGCTAACGCTTAGCTGATTTATAACTTATATTTCTTTCATTACTTTATCTAATCTCTCTTGAAGTACAGTAAAAGCAGGATCTACTACTTCTTCCCAAAAGTTTCTATCATATTCCTGCTCACCTTCTGCTTCAATTACATCATTCCATTCAGATTCATCTAAGTCATGATCTTGTTCCTCAATTATCTGTCCATAATAAACTTCAAAAACACCTATCGGTTGGTATCCTTCATCCCAGTATGAGCCAAATACTCTAACTTCTTCATCGGCCTCTTCATTAAACTCAACTACTTGTCTATACATCTCCAAAATCATATCTGAAGGTGGATACCAAGCTGATTCTAATTCAAAAACAACCTCGCTACTGCCTTCTGTATCATCGTGTTCAGATATTCCACTATCATACCCATCATACATCTGTACCCATTTTGAACCAATCCTGTCTATTAGAAGTTCTGCTTTAGCTCCAAACTCATCTATGATGTGTGGTTTGTCATTTTCGCTGTTTGGGTAACTCCCGTCAACACACTTTTCCAAACGGTCTACAAAGTCTTGGATTGCCTCTCTTGAAGCTTGTATTGTAATTTTTGTTCTACAAGTATTTGCCATATTATTCTATCCCTGTAAGTATGCTTAATTTCTCTTGTATATCTCTCCATTCTTTAATATACGATGTTATCGTCTTATAATGAACGTTTCTACTGTTTAATAGTTCTCTAGCTGTTGCTTTGAGAGCAGAATTAAAAGTTGATGGGTAGCATATTGTTTTAATATACGGGGTTTTGTTTTCTCCTTTAATTACCCTTTCGTATAACGTATATCCTCCTGAAGAAGATTTACATATAAAAAATGGTTCCATTACCGGGTCTTCTATTAATGTATCCCCTGCTGGGATAGAGTCTGGTTTTCTAAGCATAACTGTTTGTTGTTTAAATTTATTTCCAATATAATTGTATCATTACTATGATAAATGCAAGTAATAGTGTTACTCCTGTTTTTAGTGTAATTGTCTCTCCTAAGTGCGTATAGGTTAGTATAGCCATTATTATCATCCCTGTTGAAAACCCTATAAGTCGTCCAGGCCATAACAGTCCATCAAACCCTGCAACTACGTACTTAGAAGCATAAATAAGAATATAACTTATAGGTACCCCTACTAATGCTAACGTTAACGGTCTCTCTTTAGCCCAGTTATTAAAAAATTGAGCGTTTGTTTGATACCATATTAATGCTTGAGCGATAGTAAATAGTATTAAAGCAATAATTATATTTCTATTCACTTAGTATTAATCTTTTTAGAGTTTTTTCTTCTAACCTACCTTTATGTAGTTTTTCTTGTCCGTCTTTTATAATAACTGTGGTCGGTATAGACTGTATGTTGTACTTCTCGGTTAAGCCTGTATCGTCTTCCTCTATGTTAATATTTACGAACCTTACTTGATCTCTTAGCTGTTCTGATACTTTATCAAATACTTTAGCGTAAACTTTACAAGGTCCACACCAGTTTGCATAAAACTTAATTACTTCTATCATTTTACTCCTCTATTTTTATAGGTACTTAATCGAGATTGTTTACCAGATGTTGCGGTAGTAGATCTTACTACTCCTCTAGGTCTGTTTAGGGTTGGTAGCCATTCCATTAACTGGATGTACATTGCTTTTGCTGAGTTCTTAGACATATTTACTTGTTTGTGATTATATAAATAAAGATACGAAGATTTTATTGATTTTGCAACTATTTCATAGTATTTCCATCAACTGTTATTTCATGCCAATGTACTCTACCTTCTTGAATAGCATTCTTAATATTCTTTTGCTTACCCATTAAGAATGCACTACCGCTTTTTACTTCAACGAAGTGTACTGAGCATTTAGTCTTGCTTCCTGTGTTTGAGAAAGCTACGTAGTCTATCGGCATTCCTAAAAATTGACAGTCTTCTACTGGTACTGGGAATTCATCTAAGAACGGTACGAAGTGTTCTATTGTTTTTCCCCACTGTACTGCTCCGGATCTTTTCTTAGCATCAGCTCTTATAGCTCCTCTCTCTTTTTCAAATTCTACTTCTTTCTCCTTTATCTTTTTCTCTAGATCTCTAATTATACGTCTAGATACAAAAAACATTATTAGGCAGAGTGTGAATAGTACTGTACTTATATAGGTCATAAATTATTGGTTTTTTCTTGTATTATTTCTCTTTTTTGGTGTATTCTGTGTGTTAGTTCTTGACCTGCTTGTTCTTACGGGTACACTAGTATTAACACGTCTCGGTTGAGGATTATTTATATTACTTCTATTACTATTTCTAATAATAGGTCTTGTGTTTGTATTTTCCGGAACTCTATGAACTCTTCTTCGAGTGTTTTTATTACCGTGTATAACCTCTGTTGTTATATACCTTCCTCTCACAGTGTTAGTGTTGGATCTTCCTCGAGAAGGGTTCAGGTGATTATCCCAGGTATTCCAGTTATTCCAGCCATAGTAATTATTCCAACCGTAGTAGTTGCTCCAACCATAGTAACTGCTCCAGGAATGTCTCCATCTTCTTCCGTAATCATAAGGGTACCCCCATATCCAGTCGTTCCACATTTGATTCCTATCCCAATTAGGGCTATAGCCTAAGTACGGGTTATAGTAACTGTATCTATTGTTAAGTACATTCCTATTCCAGTTAGGATGTCTCATCATATAGTGTGCGTAATCATATCTAAAATTAAAGTCGTTTATAAGTAACATATTTAATTTATACTCAGTATCTATAATATGTACTTTGAAGTTTGGGTTTCCGTTATAGTATTGAGGGGTTGTACCTATGCTACTTATGCTTACTTGAGATACTGTACAGCTTACTGTAATTATTGATAGTAGTACTCCTATTAGTATTTTTTTCATAGTTATTGTATTTTAACCTTCGCAGGCGCTACATGTTAGTAATTCTTGAGAGAATTGCTGGGCGGCGTTGAGGTTGTATTGATAGTATAGTGATTTAATTCCTTTATCGAATGCATCTAGATGAAGTTTAATTACATCTTTAGGGGCGGCATTAGGGTGCACTGCTAGGTTAATTGATTGTCCCATATCAATATGTTGTTGTCTTTGCGCAGCTAGATTTACTACATCCACTTGTGAAATTTCATGGAATAGTTTGTAGACGTTCTTTTCGTGTTCTGATAAGAATTCTAGGTGTTGTACAGAGCTTCCGTGTGTCAGTATGCTGTTCCATACCTCTTCAGTATCTTTCCCTTTTGACTGCAGTAGTACTTCTAATTCACGGTTTTTCCACTCTACTTGTACTTTGGCTACCATTTTTTCTCCGTAGTTTATCTTATGAGGTTCAATACCTTCGCTATATGCCATCGTAACTCCTCCATCTATAAAACTAGTAGACTTCTTAGGGGCTTGAGCCATACGACTTGTATTACGTTCTCCGTAACCCTCTAACATCTTAGGTTCTCCGAAATGTTTAGCCATCCACTTAGATGCTCTATCTCCTTCTTTTCTTATAGTAGAGAAGATATCTCCGTTAACAGCAATTGACGGTACTGTTCCGAATGCTATATTATTCTTCTGTAGGTATGAATGAAATGATGATATTCCCATACCTATTGCTCTATGCTCTTTTGCGAATTTAATAGCAGCTTTAATTGCTGGTATTTTTTCACCTTTCTCTATATACTCTTCTATGACGCAGTCTAATAATATGTTCATATCGAATAAGAAATTAGGATCTTGCTTGATTTCATCCCAGTGGTATGCGTTTATAGAGGATAGGCAGCAAGCGAATGTCTTTTCGTAGTCTGTGTATTCAATAGCTTCTGCACATATGTTTGCATTACGTATTTTCATACCCTTGTCTATATACGCTTGACAAATTCCTTTATTAGCGTTTTCTTCATCCAATATATAAGGGAATCCGGCTTCTTTTCTTGTATTAAGGATCTTAGTGAAGATCTTTCTCTTTTCTTTATCTCCGTCTTTTAGTGCTTGTCTGAATCCTGTTGGTAGTACTACTGCTGTAGTAACTGTGGTAAGGAATCTCTGTTTATCTTTAGGAATTCTCTCTGTCCCAATATCTAAGAAGTCCATGATTTCAGGGTGATCTGTATCGCAATAAAAGGTAATAAACCCTCTTCTTTGTGAGTTTTGAGCTGTCTTACTCATCATGTCTGCGTAGAGTTCTATCCATTCCATAATACTATTAGCTTCTCCTCCAGACTTAATGGGAGATCCTATAGGACGTAGGTCAGATACGTTTACAGCAGTACCTGCACCCCTGCTTGCTAGTATACCTGTTTCGTAAAACCTACTGTAGATACCGTCTATAGAGTCTTCTATTATAGAGTGATTACAACTAATTGGTAAGTTGTGCTCTGAGCCGAATGATCTTAGTACCGGTGTGGATAATGAGGTCCATCCTTTAGCTATATAGCCTTCAAATCTTTTACCTATATCCTTCAAGTAGTCTTTTGCTTCTTCTGTTTTTGCTAACTGGTTAGAGTATTTTTGTACCGTGTCACATATTGACTGGAATCTCTGTTCTGGTGTTTCTCCTTCATTTAAGTAACCTCTTTTTAACATATCTCTTTGCTCCTTATCCTTGAGCCATTGTAACTCTAATCCCATGCGTCCTCTGTAATTAAATTTGTTTTGTTATAGTCTGTGCTTTTCTGTGCGAAGAAATCGAAAGAGATAGGTGCTTTTGCCATTCTATCGAAATATTCTGTCGGTTTAAGTAGTTCTTTATCTACCTCGTATTCTTTTTCGTATCCTATTAACTCTAATCCGTGGTTGAGCCTCTGTTTTGTGTATTCCTTAATAACTGCTTTAGGCATAAACTCTAATTCACCCTTTTCAAATACCCAGTCTATTAGTTCTTCCTCAGCTGTTAGTGCTTTTCTAATATTTCTACGAATCTTATCTTCCATCTCCTGATCAAACCATTCAGGGTTTTCATGTTTGATAATTTTTATTAACTCAGCTCCGAATTGTGCGTGTATTGCTTCTTCTTTACTTGTTGCATTAACGACTGTAGTAAAATTAGTAAACATGTTTTCGTATTTTCCGAATGCTGATATAGTTAAGAAGTTAGCGAATAAACTTGCATTCTCCACCAATAGAGTGAATAAAATTAACGATTTAGTAAACTCTTTATTTGATCTGGATGTGTATCCTTTTAGGTACTTGTTTAAGTAATTTACTCTACCTGCTATTTGAGGAATATCCATTATATTCTCAAATTCACTGTCTAATCCTAGTAAGTCTAACCCCTGCTTATAAGTTCTTCTATGAACTACTTCGTTTCCGGCAAAAACGTGACCTGCATCTGCTATTTCAGTCTTTGGTAATCTTATATCTATCCTAGCCCAAGATGTTTTTACTTTATTTTCTACAACCCCTACACATAGCATCGATCTCTTAATTGCTTCCTGCCAGTGTGGTTTAAATTTTGTTTTAAAGTCTCTTACGTCTCTATCGTAGTCGAAGTGTTCTGGTGTCCAGAAGGCTTCCCAAATTACATTGGTATATGGCAGTAAATGCGGATAGTCGTTTCCTCTAACATCTTCGCTTGGTTCGAATATGTTCTTTTTCATAAATGGTTTTTGTTTTTTAGTTAATTTAATAGGATTAAAAAGTCCCCAATATAACTGCTGTTTTTATTGGAGACGCTTTCATAAATAGCATATATATTCTACTTTTTGTCGAAGAGCTCAGACATTTTTTCTCTTGATAGTGTAAATGTAGGTCCGCCGTTATCTCCACCTAGATCATCTAGGTCTGTTTTTCCGTCAAACTCTATATGTCCATTATTAGTATCCATTTTTACATTGTAAGTCATACCGTCCATTCCGTATCGGTTTTTCATTACATGTATTCTACCTGTACCTAGTACTTTATCTTCTTTCTGTCTTGATAGGGATAAACATAGATCTGCTACCATCATTTTATCGTAGGAACCAGCTGCTTTATCTCCTTCTATAATAGAGTCTTTAGCTCCCATTCTATTAACTTGTGAGGGTGTCAGTATAGGTATTTTAAGCTCTTTAGCTAATCCTTTGGTTGCAATAAATACATCGTCAATTTCGTCTTTCCTTTCGAAACCTTTTCCTTTTGATGGCCCTCTTAAGTAATCTACGTAATCAATTATTACTAAGTCTGGTTTATGGTCCATGTCTACGCACTTCTGTATATGTGATTTTATAGTATTTACTGTTGCACTCTTTGGTGCATACTCTTTTACTATTAACCTCCCTTTCAGGTTATTTACGTGTTCTTCGACTTCTTTCCTGTGGTTATTAACTTCATCAATACTGTACCCTGTAAGATAGCAGTCAAATCTTTTACCAACGTAATCTTCCCCGAGCTCCAGAGTGTAGAAATTGACCTTATAACCAAGCTTAACAGCATGAGCAGCAATAGCAACCATAGTCCACGACTTACCGCCACCAGGGTTACCAAATACAATACCCAGATCCCCAGGCCCAAATCCCCCTTGAATAGCATCATTAAGAATAGGCCAAGGAGAAGGGATGGTAGGACGGTAATCAGATCTATAACGCGTCTCAATATCTTTATTATATTCATGTCCAATATTTTTATCCATACCTGCTTTCATAGCTTTTTCTATAGTATTTCTAATACCATCGAAATCTCCTGCTTGAAGTAGGTCTGTTGAGTTTAGTATAGCTTGTTTCATCTCTTGATTCTTACAAAAGGTTTGAAACTCCTCCTGTACATATTCTAGATCTTCTTGAGAAGCTTCGTATGAATTACGTAACTCTTCCTTTAGTGCTATCTGTAGTATATCGTTACCTTCTTTTTTAAGCTCTACTTTTAGTACATCCATACTTACTGTTGTATGGTACTTATCGAAATAAGCGGTTATTTGGTTAATTATCCATTTATGTGCATCTGAATCAAAGTAATCGTCTAGTAGTAC
>Ga0114918_10003524_pt1 | contig 13781 bp, 7 predicted proteins | sample LantaG_FD_87015 | JGI IMG/M metagenome (GOLD analysis project Ga0114918, IMG submission 87015) | Deep subsurface microbial communities from Baltic Sea to uncover new lineages of life (NeLLi) - Landsort_02402 metaG | ecosystem: Environmental > Aquatic > Marine > Oceanic > Sediment | place: Baltic...
CATCGGCGCTGGTACGCCAACATTGATCCCAATCATTCCGGCGTTGAAACGGTGCTTGAACTCGCGCGCCGCCCGTCCGGATCGCGTATAGATCACCGCACCGTTGCCATACTCACATTGCTGGCCCAGTTCAAACGCTTCTTCCAACGACCCGACCCGACACACCGTCAGCACCGGCCCAAATATCTCCTCCTTCACCGCCCGCATCCCCGGCTTAGCGTGATCGATGATAGACGGTCCGATGAAGAACCCATTCGGCCCATCGGCCACCTCGATCTTGCGGCCATCCAGCGCAATCGTCGCACCCTCCTCCACCGCGCTGGCCAGATGGCCGGAAACATGCTCCAAGTGCGTCCGGCTGATGACCGGCCCCATGTCAACATCGGCGTCGATGTCAGTTCGCCCGGTCTTCATTTCCAGCCCGGCCTCGCGCAGACGACTAACAAATTCGTCGGCGACGTCGCCCACCGGCACGGCCAGGCTACCCGCCATGCAGCGTTCCCCCGCACACCCAAAGGCCGAAGCCCTCACGCCCCGTACGGTCGGCGTCAGGTCGGCGTCCGGCATGATGACCATATGGTTCTTAGCACCGCCGGCGGCCTGCACACGCTTGCCATGAGCTGTGCCGGTCTCGTAGACGTGCTGGGCGACCTTGGTCGAACCAACGAACGAGATCGCCCGGATGTCCGGATGCGTCAGTAGTGCATCAACGCACTCCTTGCCGCCATGCACGACCGAGAACACGCCCTCGGGCAGCCCGGCTTCGAGCAGAAACTCCGCAACGCGAATCGCCGAGAGCGGCACTCGCTCCGATGGCTTCAGGATGAAGCAGTTGCCGCACGTCAGGGCAACGGGGTACATCCACAGCGGCACCATCGCCGGGAAGTTGAACGGCGTTATTCCAGCCACTACGCCCAGAGGATGGCGTACGGTCTCACTGTCAACGCTGGGGGCCAGGTTCTCGATCAGCTCGCCGCCGATCAAAGACGGAATCCCGCAGGCAAACTCGATCATCTCAACGCCGCGCTGCACGGACGCCAGCGCTTCGGCATATGTCTTACCGTGCTCGAGCGTCACGAGCCGCGCCACCTCATCGGCGTGCTTGTCCAACAGCTCGCGGAACTTGAACATGACCCGCGCCCGATCGGTCACAGGCGTCTCGCGCCAGTCCGGAAACGCTGCAACCGCCGCCTGCACGGCGCGATCCACATCCTCGCTACCGCACAGCGGCGTATTGGCGATTACCTCCCCGGTTGATGGGTTCCAGACATCGACGCAGCGCTCGGCGTGAGCGTCGGTCCACAGGCCGTTGATCAGGCATTTGCAGGTATCGACTTCGGTCATCGGTCTAATCTCCTTCTGGCATTTAACTGCTGCCGGCGACCTCCAGAGTATACACTCCGATGCAAAAAACGCGCCTCGTTCCCAGCGATCCGAGTCTTGCGTCACGCACGGCTGCGGCTAGACTCACATGTTCGTGAAGGCCCATTGCCGCGCGATTCCATCTTGCAAGGAGCCCCGCATGCCTCGGATTATTCGAGCCGGACTGATTCAGGCGGTGTTGAGCGAGCCCGCCACCTCCCCGCTGACAAAGATCAAGCAGTCGATGATTGACAAGCATGTCGAGATGATCGCGCGGGCGGCCGAGCAGGGCGTTCAGGCACTGTGCCTCCAGGAGCTGTTTTACGGTCCGTACTTCTGCGCAGAGCAAGACGCCAAGTGGTACGCCATGACCGAGCCGGTCCCCGATGGCCCGACCACGCGTTTGATGTGCGAATTGGCCAAGAAGCACCGCATGGTTCTGGTGGCGCCGGTCTACGAGGAAGACCTGCCCGGACTGTATTACAACACCGCCGCCGTCATCGACGCCGACGGCAAGTACCTCGGCAAGTACCGCAAGACACACTTGCCGCACTGCGAGCCCGGATTCTGGGAGAAGTTCTACTTCCGCCCCGGCAACCTGGGCTACCCAGTTTTCGACACCATGTTCGGCAAGATCGGCGTCTACATTTGTTACGATCGCCATTTCCCGGAAGGTGCCCGTTGTCTGGGTCTCAACGGCGCCGAGCTCGTCTTCAACCCGTCGGCGACGGTCGCCGGCCTTTCTGAGTATCTCTGGAAGCTCGAACAGCCCGCCCACGCCGTCGCGAACCAGTATTTTGTCGGCGCCATCAACCGCCCCGGCACCGAGGCCCCGTGGAAGACCGGCGAGTTCTATGGCACGTCGTATTTCTGTGACCCGCGCGGCCAGATCATCGTCGAGGGTAAGCGCGCGGAGGATGACATTGTTGTGGCCGACCTTGATCTGGACATGATCCGCGAGGTCCGCAACACCTGGCAGTTCTTCCGCGACCGCCGGCCGGACATGTATGAGGGCATAGTGGTGGAGTAGCTGGGCACTCGTCAAGGTGTGCGGTCGGTATCGTCCGATTCGCATGATCGCCAATGCTGAAGATTGTCGCGTGAATGCGGCGAACCGGGCGACTCGTCCCACATTTTCGTCGTTGCGGTGATCATTCGCAAAGAGAAAAGGTGGATCGCGCGAGCCGGATCCCATGGGCAGGCGAAGTGGCATGGAAGAAGACGAACTGCGGATAGGCGGTATCCCGACAAGAAAACACGTGGCCCAAGCCGGTGTGAATTTCATACTCTCGCTTGGATTGTGGGGCGGTGTGATGTTCTGGGCAGCCGGCACGCTCACATGGGCACGAGGGTGGATTCATCTTGGCCTCATGATCGTGATGTTGGTCACGAACTTCACGGTCCTCCTCCGGATGAACCCGGCCGTGCTGGTTGCGGCAAGGCCGGCCGACTCGATAAGGAGGTCACATTATGAACGAGAGCGACAACAGCATCCTGGTAGAGAACGAATCCGGCGTCCGAACGATCACGCTGCATCGGCCCGATGTCCTGAATGCCTTCAATGCTGGCTTGCTGGCAGCGCTGGGTGAGGCGGTTCGCGAGGCAGGTGAAGACGAGGCGGTCCGTTGTGTACTGCTGACCGGCGCCGGTCGCGCCTTCTGCAGCGGGCAGGATCTCGCCGAATATGCCGGCCACCTCGATAGCGACGCCCCCATTGATCTCGAGTCGCGCTTGCGGGATGAGTACAATCCGATCATCGTAATGATTCGGACGATGGAGAAGCCCGTTATCGCCTCGGTCAACGGCGTGGCCGCCGGGGCGGGTTGCAGTTTGGCCTTGGCTTGTGACCTGCGCATTGCCGGCGAATCGGCCAGCTTCATCCAGGCCTTCATCAACGTCGGTCTTGTACCGGATTGCGGGAGTACGTTTATGCTGCCTCGACTGGTGGGCGTGTCGCGGGCAATGGAGCTAACCTTCACCGGCCGCAAAGTCACCGCTGCCGAAGCGTTGGAGATGGGTCTGGTCAGCCGCGTTGTCCCAGACAAGGAGCTGTCGGGTGAAGCCATGAGGTTTGCGCAGCAGCTTGCATACATGCCAACCCGAGCCGTCGGCCTGACGAAACGTATGATAAACGCCGCGTGGACAGCCGACCTGCAAGCCCAGCTTGAGCTCGAAGCACGGCTCCAGACGCCGGCTGCGCTGACAGACGATCACCGCGAAGGCGTCCGTGCGTTTCTGGAGAAGCGCCGGCCGCGCTTCAAAGGGCGCTAGCCAGGTTCGGGACGAAGTCGATTAGTTCCTGCGAGGAGATTAGAAATGTTGATAGGAGAAAAGGTCGTCCTCCGACTATTCACGGAAGAAGATGTTGAGAAGCTGTTTGCCCTTGACTCCGACATTGCCGCCCGCGGCGAGCACTTCCCCATCGCGCTTCATACCCTGTCGGACATGCGGAAGCAGTATCGTGAGACCGGATGGTGGCAGGAGGATCAGGGCCGCATGGTCATCGCCGACGGGGATGGCGGGATGGTGGGCGCCATCGTGTTCTTTCGACCGTCGCCGATGTTGGCCGGCTATGAGGTCGGCTATGTAATCTTCCGGCCCGAGGACCGCGGCAGGGGCTACATGACCGAGGCGCTGCGCATCTTCTCGGCGTACCTGTTTGAGCTCAAACCCATACCTCGCCTGCAATTGGCCATGTTCAAGGGCAACGCGGCGTCACGCAAAGTCGCGGAAAAATGCGGATATCAGTATGAGGGGACTCAGCGCCAGGGGAATTTCCTGCGCGGGGAATACCGCGACCGCGAGACGTTTTCATTGTTGAGAAGCGAGTGTATGCCGCTGTCGGAAGTCGTGCTGAGCTGAGGTGCCCGCTTGGGAGGGCTGCCAGATCTGAGTGCTGTGCTAGGGAGAACGATCATGCTGGAAGGACCAAACGTCATCCTGAGGCTTCTCACCGAGTCGCGCGCCAGGCATGAAAGCCTGTTGCCATCGGCTGCGTTCGACCAGGGAGTTGACCGTCATTCGGCCGGCGGCTCGGCGTACTCGGCGGCCTGCTCCGGGCGTCCCCAGGCCTCGTAGAGGTCGGCGAGCTTCTTGGCGTTGCCGCGCACGCGGTAGTGCTCCGGGCCTAGCGACTCAGACAGCCGTGCGTGGCATTCCAGCAGCACTTCCTCGGCCTCTTGGTAGCGCTCCTGGCGAATCAGACATTCGCCATGTGCCCCGCGGACGGCCCATCGGAACCAGTGGCCGGGAGGGGCGACCTCATCGACCAGCCGTATGGTGTCCAGCAGCAGCTCGTCGGCTTCGTCCAGCTTGCCAAGTTGCACAAGCAGCGATCCGAGGTTGTTCATGGCGGCCAGCGTGTGAAAGGCCCGCTCGCCATGGGCGGCGCGTAACCCGTCCACGACCCGGTGCATGATCGTCTCGGCCTCGGCCAACTCCTCCAACTCGACGAGCAGGCCCGCCAGGCTGGACAAGCTGTTGAGCGTGCGCTGGTCATGCGGACCCCACAGCTTCTCCGACAGCGTCACGGCGTCTTCGAGATAGGTTCGAGCCTCGTCGAGTTGGCCGCTGTTGCGCAGGATGATGCCCAGATGTGAAATCGCTTTGAGCGTGTCGGGGTGTTCCGGCCCCAGCACGGTCCGGGATTGGGTCACGGCCTCGCGAGCCACCGGTTCGGCCTCGTCGAACTTGCCAGCCTCGCGCAGGATACTCGCCAGGTTGATCGTGGCCTGGATCGTGTCGTGGTGGCCGTCGCCGAACACCTCGCGGTTCAAGTCGCGCGATGTGCGGGTCAACTCCTCGGCGGCGGCAAGATCACCTTGCTCCTTGACGACCACGGCGAGGTTTCGCAAGACGCGCAGGCGAGCCGGGTGGTGGAGGCCGAGTGTGGCGGTGCGGCGCTCGAGGACGTGGCGCAGAAGCTGCTCGGCCTCCGGCAGGCGCCCATGTTCGAGCGCCAGAGTGGCCAGGCCGTTGGTGGCGTCGAGCAGAATCTCGTCGTCGGCATCCAGGTGCGTTCGCATTTCTTCGAGCAGATCGCGCAACTCGGCCTCGGCCTCGTCCAGGCGGCCCTGATCTTTCCAGATGCCGGCTAGGTCGTAGCGTGCCGACAGTGTGTCGCGGTGCTCCTCGCCGAGCGTTCCGTTGCGGCCTGTTATGAGTGTTTGGTAGGCCTCCGCGGCTTCGTCCAGCCGACCCTGACTCCAGCGCAGTTGGCCGAGAGCGGCCAGGGTCGCCAGTGTGTCGGCGTGGTCCGGCCCGCGCAGCTCGGTGTAGAGATCGTAGGCGGTTTGCAGGTGCGGCTCGGCCTCGTCGTACGCGCTGATACCGCGGTAGACCGTGCCAATGACCTGGTGTATGCCGGCCTGCACGTCGGGGTAGTCGGCCAGTTCGATCTCGATGTCAGCGGCAGCGGTGTCCAACACGTCGCGTAGCAGGGAAACGTCGCGTCCCTGGGCCACGTTGGGGCCCACCTGTTCGAGCATACTCACGAGGAAATCGCGGTAGGCCAAGGCGCGGTGCGTTTCGGTGTTGGCTTGGGCCAGAGCGTCCTCGGTTTGCGTCAGCCGCGCTTGGGCGAGTTCCTCGGCGTCGATGGCCCAGGTTGCCAGCGACGTGCTCACGATCGTGCCCGCGACGAGTGCCAGGGCGACCGCGGCTCCGCTGAAGACCAACAGCCTATTGCGGCGTGTGAACTTGCGGAGCTGATAGAAAGCAGTAGCTCGGCGTGCCAGGATAGGCTGGTCGGTCAGATAGCGGCGGAGGTCCGTGGACAGATCGGATGCCGATTGGTAGCGATGTTCCTTGTCCTTTTCCAGAGCCGTGTGGAATATGACATCGAGGTCGCCGCCGAGTGCCCGGTTGATTGATCGCAGTGCGGGCGGCTCCTGCTCGGCGATAGCCCGGATCGCCTGAGGGATGGTCATGCCGGACACATCGATCGGCAGGCAGCCCGCCAGCATCTCGTAGCCGATTACGCCGAGCGCGTAGACGTCGCTGCGGGTATCCAGTTGGCGTGGGTCGCCGGTGACCTGTTCCGGGCTCATGTAGGCCACTGTGCCAACCAGTTGGCCGACGGCGGTCTGGAGCGTGGTCGTACGCACGTCGGCATCGGTGGCGCGGGCCACGCCGAAGTCGAGGATCTTGGGCTGCCCGACATCCGGGATCGCTGCTCTCGTAGCCATGCCGCGGCCCGTCTCGGCGGTCTCGTCGGCCACGAGGATGTTGGCCGGCTTCAGGTCGCGGTGGACGATGCCCTTCTGGTGAGCGTGCTGGACGGCGTCACAGACGCGGGCCAGCAGCTCGATCCGCTGTTCGATGCTCGGTTGCCGCCGTCGCAGGTATTCTCCGAGCGGCTCGCCCTGGATGAGTTCCATGGCGAAGAACGGTTGCGGTCCGTGGCTGCTGTCGGCGGTGCCGGCCTCGAATACCTGTGCGATGCCGGGGTGCTGCAATGAGCCGAGGATCTGGCCCTCGTATTCGAAGCGTTTGAGGGTCTCGCGCGATTCGGCTCCTGGGCGTATGACCTTGAGGGCCACAGTGCGGCGGGGATTGTCCTGCTCGGCGCGGTAGACGACGCCCATCCCGCCGCTGCCTAGAATGTCGATAATTCGGTATTGCCCAATGCGCTCGGGTAGCCCGCCGGAGTTGAGCGCGGGGCCGCTGGTTTTCAGTTCCGCTCCCGGCCAGGAGGAGTCATCCAGCAGTTTCTCCGGGCCGTCAAGCGCGAACGAGCGGCCCAGCGCGGGCGTTTGAAGGAAGGTGTTGGCCTTATCGGCGTTGTCCAGCAATGAGCGCACCTCGGCCAGGATGGACATATCGCCTTTGCCGGCCTGTTTTAGGAACTCGATCTGATCCTGTGGAGAAAGGTCGCGCGCGGCGAGGAATGCCTCACGGACACGTTGGTATTCGTCGGGAGTCATTGCAGTGTGCCCTCACGTCGTCCGCATCTGTCAGAGACGGTATTGTACCACACGGACAATGCAATCGAGCCTGGAAACCGGCCGCTACTCGGGGGCTGGCGGGCTGTATTTGGCGGCCTGGTCGGGTTTGCCCCAGGCTTCGTACAACTTGACGATGCTCTGCCGTGTCTTGAAGGTCTGTTCATGCTGTGCACCCAGTGAGCCATTGAGTCCGGCGTAGCTGGCCATGAGCAGCGGCTCGGCCTCGTCATAGCGTCCCAGCGAGGTCAGGCACTCGCCGTAGTTGCGCTGAAAGATGCGCGTCATGTAGTGTTCCGGCGGGAGCGCCCGCTCGGCCGTGTCGAGCACTTCGACGTACAGGGATTCCGCCTCGTCCGCCCGATCCAGCTCAACCAGCAGTGAGGCTAGATTCTTGATTGCGACCAGCGTGGCCGGATTCTCTTCTCCCCGCACGCGGCGATAGCCCTCCGCCGCTTCGCGCGCGGAGACCGCAGCCTCGGTCAGGCGCCCCTGAGCTCGGAGCAATCTGGCCAAGTTGTTGATTGCTGTGAAGAGCGCCGGATGGTTGCCAAGCGTTCTGCGCCGGACGGTGATCACTCGCCTGATGAGTTCCTCGGCCTCCACATACTTGCCCTGGGCCTTAAGCGTCATCACGAGATTATTCATCGCGATCAGCGTGTGAGGGTGTTCATCGCCGTGGTTCGCGATGTGTAATCCCAGTGCTTCGCGCAGCAGTGGCTCAGCCTCGGCGGGCCGACGAATCTGCTTGAGCAACTGGGCCAGGTTGTTCATGGTGATCGGGAGGGCTGGGTTACTAGGCGCTAGCACACGTCTCTGGATCGCCAACGCCTCGCGCCACAGCGTTTCGGCCTCGGTAATCTTGCCCTGCTTCTGGAGCACATCCGCCAGGTTGTTGATCGAATCGAGGGTTTGTGAGTCTTCCGGGCCAAGATCTCGACGCCGAACGGCGAGGGTCCGCGTGATGAGCGTTTCGGCTTCGGACCACCGCCCGAGTGCGATGAGCACGTTTGCCAGGTTGGTCATAGTCGTCAACGCTTGAGGATCTTCGTCGCCCAGTAGGCGCAGGTGTGTCTCCAGGGCGAGGCGGAGATGTGGCTCCGCATCGGCGGACAACCCCAGGCCATGGTACACGGAGCCGATCGTGTCCCGGAGCGCGGCTTCAATCTCCGGCTGGTCGGCCAGTTGCCCCTCGATGTTCCCGGCCGCACGCTTCAGAACGTCCACGACGCGAACGTCTCGTCCGTCCTTCCCAGGGTCGGCGGACGCGAGCATATTGTTGAAGAACCGGTTGATCACCCGCACCTTCGCCGCTTCGGCTTGGATTCGCACGAGCCCCTGCTCGGCGAGTTGTTCGGCCTTGACCGCATGGTTCCGTTCTCGGGTTGCGCGGATGGCCTGTGAGGCCGTTCCCACGATGCCGATCAAGAGAGCCGCAACCGCCAGCAGAGCGGCGATGACCAGCGGTTTGTTGCGCCTGGCGAACTTGCGAAGTTGGTAGGCGGCCGTCGCGGGCCGGGCCGAGATCGGTTGGTCCGACAGGTAGCGCCTGATGTCGGCTGCCAGATCGGACGCGGATTGATAGCGGCGGTTCTTGTCCTTCTCCAGGGCCTTCTTGATGATCGTATCGATATCGCCGCGTACGACCCGGTTGGCGGACTTGAGCGAAGCGGGCTCTTGCTCGACGATTGCGCGCGTGGCTTGCGGGATCGTCTTGTCCGATACGTCCACTGGCAGCCGGCCCGTCAGTAGTTCATACCCGATCACGCCGAGCGCGTAGACATCCGACCGCGTGTCAAGTTCGCGCTGGTTGCCCGTGACTTGTTCGGGGCTCATATACGCGATGGTGCCGACAAGCTGGCCCATTGTGGTCTGGAGCGTGGTTGTGCGGATGTCGGCGTTGGTAGCGCGGGCCACGCCGAAGTCGAGGATCTTGGGCTGGCCGCCCTGGTCCACCAGGATGTTGCCGGGTTTGAGGTCGCGGTGGATGATACCTTTCTGGTGGGCGTGGTGTACGGCGTCGCAGACGCGGGCCAGCAGCTCGATCCGCTGTTCGGCGCTTGGCTGCCGCCGGCTCAGGTACTCTCCCAGCGGTTCGCCCTGGATAAGCTCCATGGCGAAGAACGGTTGTGGCCCGTGGCTGCCGTTGGCGGTGCCGGCCTCGAATACCTGCGCTATGCCGGGGTGCTGTAATGAGCCGAGAATCTGGCCCTCATACTCGAAGCGTTTGAGAGTCTCGGGCGATTCGACGCCGGGGCGTATGACCTTGAGGGCCACGGTACGGCGTGGGTTGTCCTGCTCGGCCCGGTATACGACGCCCATTCCTCCGCTGCCTAGGATATCGATGATTCGGTATTGCCCGATGCGTTTGGGCAGGTCGCCGGACTCTGGCATGCCGCCGCCAGTTTGGAGTTCCGCGCCCGGCCAGGCGGAGTCATCTAGCGGCAAGCCAGGGCCGTGGATGGCGAATGAATGTCCCAGTGCGGGCGTCTGAAGAAATGTGTCGGCCTTCTCGGCGCTGTCCAACAGCGAGCGCACCTCCGTCAGGATGGTCACATCGTCGCCGTAAGCCTGTTGCAGAAACTCGATCTGATCTGGTGGAGGAAGGTTGCGTGCGGCGAGGAACGCCTCACGCACACGTTGGTATTGATCGGGTGTCACTGCGATGCACCTTCACGCAGTTCGCGCCTGAGCCAAGCCCGGGCCATGCTCCAATCGCCGTCCACAGTGCGTGGGGATACGTCCAGATATGCGGCTACCTCTTGGAGCTTGAGTCCGCCGAAGAATCGCAACTCGACGATCCGCGCCTGGCGTGCGTCGATGCCGGCCAGCCTCTCGAGTGCCTCGTCGAGCGCCAACAAATCGAGCCCGCGCTCGGGGCACAAGGCCACGTCGGGGCTGAGTGTGACTCGGGCGAGGTCGCCGCCGCGTTTGAGGCGCTGATGGCCGCGCGCATGATCGACGAGGATGCGCCGGATAGCCTGGGCCGCAACGGCGAAGAAGTGTGCTCGACTACGCCATTCGACATCTTCTTGTTTGACCAGTCGGACGTAAGCCTCGTTTACCAAGGCAGTTGCCTGAAGCGTGTGATCGGGGCGTTCCCGCCGCAAGTAGCTCTCGGCCAATGCACGCAATTCGTCATACACGAGCGGCATCAGTCGGTTTACCGCCGAGTCATGCCCGTCGCTGACTTGCTGGAGTATTGTCGTAATGTCAGTGCGTTTGGACATCCTGACCTGGATCATTCTCAAAAAAAAACGGCCATGTTGCGACTTGGCACCCTGATTGTCGCGTTTCTGGGTGAGCAAGACAAGGTGAATCTGGCCCCAGATCACAGTGGCGCTGCCGCGGGGACTGTCCCGGCACTGGCGATGTGGCACAGAGCATCGTGCGTCCAATGATCGGAACACGCGTCATCTTGGATTCATGTTTCGGGTTGTGTAGCCCGGTAATACAGTGATTGGCGTTGCGGTGCCGCTGCCGCTGACGACGGGAAAGGGAAGTTCGGGTAACTGGCGGGTGCCCGCATATCTCGCGTGTACCCCGCCGCATTAACAACTGGAGGACAGACTAATGAGAACGAAATGCACATTTGTTGTGGCCGTTGGCTTGGCTGGGTTGTTTTGTCTAGGCACTGCGACCGCGGAACGGGGGCTCGGCATGCCCTTCACGTACCAAGGCCAGCTTATGCTGGACGGGGAGGCGGTCACGGGTTCGACTGATTTCCGATTCAGCCTGTGGAACGCCAGCGTAGGCGGCACGCAGACAGGCACGGACTATGAGCCAGATCCCATCACCGTGACGGACGGCCTCTTCACCGCCGTCATCGAAACGTGGACCTTCGGCCCGGACGCATTCAATGGCGAGTCGCGTTGGCTCGAGATTGAGGTCTGGGACAGCGGATCTGGCTGGGAAACGCTTAGTCCGCGGCAGATGCTGACGGCTTCTCCGTTTGCCCTCTACGCTTTCGATAGCCCCGACGGCGGCGGCGGCGAGTGTTTGTGGTCGGAAAACGGCAGCGATATCTACTACAACACTGGAGAAGTCGGCATCGGCACGACCAACCCGACGTCGCCGCTGAGCGTCTACGGTAACACGAACACCTTGATCTACGCCAACAACACCGCCGCCGCCGGGACAGCTTCCGGTATCATAGTGGACACCGGCACGACCAGCAGCAACGCCATCGTCGGACGCGCTAACAGCAGTACCGGAAACACCCTCGGCGTTACCGGCTACGCATACAGCCCCGACGGCGTGGGCGTACGTGGTCATAACGGCGCCGCCACGGGAGAGGCCCTCGGCGTGCATGGCCGAACCTCCAGCACCGGAGGCGTCGGCGTCTTCGGCGAAGCTACCGCTACCACCGGTACCGCCAGCGGCGTCTGGGGTGAAACAGGATCCTCCACGGGCAGCGGCGTGTTCGGCCAGAGCCTCAGTTCGGGCACAGGCGAGAGTTCCGGCGTGAAGGGTGTGGCGTGGGGCTCATGGGCCCAGGGCGTGTTTGGCTACAACGGTTCGACCGCCAGCACGGCCATCGGTACTCTCGGCCGCACCTATGCGGGTGATGGCGTGCGCGGCGAGACCACCAGCACCTCGGGCGGCACTGGCGTCTTTGGTGAGACCAACAGCTCGTCCGGCTACGGCGTCTATGGCGCTGCTCCAACCGGTGGCAAGGGCGTGGCCGGCTACAGCGGTAGTAACGATTACGGTTACCTGGGCTGGAACGGAGGCGGTGTCTATGGTTACAGCGCCAACGGCCACGGCGTACGCGGCTACAGCACCAACGATTGGGCCATCTTCGGCTCAGTCCCTTACGGCAGCACGCAAGTAGGCGTCCTCGGCGCCATCACGCTCTCCAACGGCGCCGTCCAGTGGGTGCCCGAAAGTGGTGTGTGCGGCTCCTCCGAAGACGGCTACGGCGTCGCCGGGCGCGTTGACGGCGGGCAAGCCGTCTATGGCACCCACGACGACACCGGTAACTTCGGCTATCTCGCCACCTCCACCGAAGGCGCATACGGTCAGACTTCCAGGTCTAGCAGCTACGGCGTACACGGAAAGGCAACCGGAAACTACAGCACCACAAACGGCGTGTACGGCGAAGCGACCGGCGCGACCTACGGCATCGGCGTACGCGGCTCTGTCAGCAACACCAGCGGCATCGGTGTCTACGGCTACAACGACGGCAGCGGCTACGGCGGCCAATTCTACTCGGCCTCCGGCTCCGCGGCCCGGTTCATCGGCCACGACGACGACTGCGTTGTCATCGACCACAGGGCCGGCATCACCAACTCCGCCGGGCTCGTGATTGACACGGTCGGGAGCTACGGAGAGCAGGTCGGCTTGGAGGTCACGGTAGACGCCGAATTCGGCCGGCTTGCAACATTCGACCTGAACGGCGCCACCGGCTACATCGGTTCGGCCTTCACGGTCTCCGCCGACAACTCCGGAAACGTAGTCGAAATATTTGGCGAGAACACTACGTCGAACGATGATGTGTTCCGCGCGCAGTCCGACGGGTATGGCAGTGCCATCTTTGGCTACAACTCACGCAACAACCACGATGCTCCCGCCATCCGCGGCTATCACATCAGCAACACCAGCAACTATGGCGTTGGTGTGAAGGGTGAAGGCGGCTACAAGGGCGTCGAAGGCCGTGCAACTGGCGGCGACGGCACCGGAACGAAGTACGGTGTTTACGGTTACGCCACAAATGGCACAACGAACTACGCCGGCTACTTCTCCGGCAACCTGCGTTGCACCGGGACGCTTCAGAAGGGCAGCGGCACGTTCATGATCGACCATCCGCTCGATCCCGAGAACAAGTACCTCTACCACTCGTTCGTTGAGAGCCCCGACATGATGAACATCTACAACGGCAACGTAGTGCTAGATGCCGGCGGCTCGGCCGTCATCACGATGCCCGACTACTTCGAGGCGCTCAACATGGAGTTCCGCTATCAACTCACCTGCATCGGCGGATTCGCACAGATCTACGTCGCCGAGGAGATCGCCGATAATCAGTTCAAGATCGCAGGTGGCAAGGCCGGTTTGAAGGTCTCATGGCAGGTTACCGGCGTTCGCCAGGATGCATTCGCCAACGCCAATCGCGTCCAGGTTGAGGTTGATAAGCCCGAAGACGAGCGCGGCACGTACATCCATCCGGAGGCTTTCGGACTTTCGTCCGACTTGCAGATCGACAATGTGCGCGAGACCAGGCACGCAGAGTTGGTTGCGGACGAAGACTAAGATAGAATGCATGCTCGGGCGCCCCACGGGGCGCCCCGGCGGCAATACGGAGAATCGTCATGATTAAGTTCGAACGTGGTTTGACCAAGATTGCCCTTGCCTTCAGCCTGATGCTCGGCCTGGTGGCGGCGCCGGCGGCACTCGGCCAGGGCTTCGACATCGACTGGTCGACCGTTGACGGCGGCGGCGACATGTGGACCATCGGCGGTGACTACGAACTGTCCGGAA
>Ga0114918_10003526_pt1 | contig 13775 bp, 13 predicted proteins | sample LantaG_FD_87015 | JGI IMG/M metagenome (GOLD analysis project Ga0114918, IMG submission 87015) | Deep subsurface microbial communities from Baltic Sea to uncover new lineages of life (NeLLi) - Landsort_02402 metaG | ecosystem: Environmental > Aquatic > Marine > Oceanic > Sediment | place...
AGTTTAGCAGTAAAAACTGGTGGTGTTCTTATTGTTGTTGGAGAATGTGTAGATGGATTAGGGGAAGGTAAATTTGCCGATGCCTTAAATGGAAAATTATCTCCACAGGAATTGATAGAAGAATTAAAAAATAATTTTATTTTAGGTCGTCACAAAGCATCTAGAATAGCAAATATAAATTTAAATAGCCAAATTTACTTGGTTTCCAATTTAGCAGATGAGATTAAGAAAAATTTATTTATCAAAAATTATAGTTCTTTAGAAGAAGCTTTTTCCGAAGCCATTAAAGTACAAGGGGAGAAGGCAAGCGTTTTAGTAATGCCATATGGAAATTCTACCTTGCCAATTATAAAATAGTGAAAGATCGTTATATTTTTGATGAAATTAAGAGAAAAAATATTCAGAATTATGGATAAGTAATGGGCAAAAGGAAGACATAGAATGTTTAGAATAATGAGTGGGGGTGTTAAGTACACGGTTATCGCCAAGGAAAAGATAATTTCGAATAATGGCTTTAATTATGAAGGAAATTTATTTTGGAATTAGGTTTATTAAAAAGTCTTAATATGTAGAGTATACCATAGGGAAGAAAACTATCCGGATAGAGTACCTAAAATATAAAAAGTTACTTAAACGTGTTACCAGCACATACTATATTCAGGGAGATAGAACTTATCCCGCTTATTAGATATTAGATTTCAAGAAGAATTTGATACAAAAGAAGAAAAAAGGCAGTAAATTAAAAATGTCAGAAACAATAACAATCAAAAAGTGTAAACATAAGGTGTAAACAAAATTTGAATATTGACTAACAGTGACCCTTTTAAAAATTAAAAATAGATGGAAACATAGCCTTAAGGTATTAAATATATCACAATGAAAGGATGATTAGTAAATATGAAACCAGATTTTGATAGAGTTAAAACAGCCTTATCTTGTGAGCAACCTGATCGAGTTCCTTTAGCGGAAGTAGGTATAGAAGACAATATTAAAGAAGCATTTTTGGGGAAAAAAATAAATAATTTAAAAGATGAGGTAGAATTCTGGGAGAGAGCAGGTTATGATTATGTTCTTTTAGGAAGGAAATTTGTAACAAGCTATTTCCCCGGCATATATCGTGGAGCGCCTTATAAACAAAAGAATAAGAATAATGCCTGGGCAGATGAAAGTAAAGGTATTATTACAAACTATCAAGATTTTGAAGAATACCCATGGCCTAACCCTGAAAAAGCTGATTATAAAGAATTCGAGGAAATAGGAAAAATACTTCCAAAAGGTATGAAGGCGATAGCAGTTCTAGCTCCGATTTATCAATATACCTGGATGTTAATGGGGTTTGAATCTTTTTCTTTTGCTCTTACTGATAATTTGGAATTAATAGAAATCATTATGAATAAAATTGGAGAAATTAGATTAAAAGTTTTCGAAACAATAATAAATAAATGTAATAAAATTGGTGCTGTATGGATGGAAGATGATCTTGCTTATGATTTGGGTTTAATGATAAGACCAGAATTCTACCGTAAATATCTGTTACCGTGGATGAAAAAAATAGGTAAATTATGTAAACAGGCAGAGTTACCTTTTATATTTCATTCAGATGGTTATTTCTGGGAATTAATCGATGATCTGATTGATTTGGGAGTGAATGCTATACATCCAGTTGAACCCAAAGGTATGGGGAAGGATGTAAAAGAATTGAAGGAAAAGATAGGAAATAAGGTCTGTTTAATAGGAGGTATAGATTTAGATGTTTTAATCAGAGGAAATGCCGATGAAGTTAAGAAAGAGACAATCAATAAATTAGTTAATTTTGCTTCTGGAGGAGGATATATTGCAGGGTCGAGTAATACTGTTGTTAGTGAGGTACCTGTGGAAAATTATAAAAATATGATTAAAACTGTATTAACCTATGGCAAATATCCATTGTAAATATAAGTTTTTATATTAAATGTTAATAAAATTGAACAAATAAAATAAAAAGAAAATGTTAAAAAAGTTAAAACTGCTTCCCTGTAATGTATAAACGTAAAAAAGCAAATAGAATAATTCTATTACAAAAGAATAGTGTGTAGAGTTGAAAAATTACTAGAATTTAAATTCTACAGAAGCAAGAAAGATTAAAAGATTATAAGAAAGGGAAAGTTTACCAAGTAAACATCAGATTTATGTATGAGGCATGTACAGGCTAACTTGGCAGTATTCCTAAAAGTTATAGCTTTAGATTTTGCAGTGTTTGCTACTAAAATTATAAACCTTGCTTTATTCTTGATATTAGTGAGATATAGAACCAAAACCTAAAACACTTGTTCCCGGAATACCAATACAAGGAATGATATTCCTGAATAAAGGTAAAAATCTAAAAAATATTTTTAAACCCGCTATATACAAGAATTTTGAAGCGGGTGGGGGGAGGGAAAATTAAAAAAATAGGCGTTCCTGAAAGCCAAAGGGCTTTCAAATTTACTTAAGGATACTATTAATAATAGGAGGTGATATATTATTTATGTCATGAAATAGCTTTTGAGGTTTACTGTTATTTTTATAAATGTTTGATTTTAATGAAAAAATAAAAAGGGAGGAAAGTATATATCATGAAAAAATTATATTTAGCTATGATTGTAATTTTAGTTATGGTTTGTTTTGTTGGGTTTATTAGTGTTTCCTATGCTATTGAAGAAGTTAAGATTGGAGTAATTTACCCATTAACTGGGAAATTAGGACCTGCAGGAAGTGACATGGTTAAAGGAATTGAGTTGGCAACAGAGCTCGTAAATAGCAAATTTGAGGGAATTAGCCTGCCGCTTACCGAAACCGAAGGTTTACCTAATTTGGGGGGAGCAAAAATTAAGCTTGAAGTGGAAGATCATGAGGGTTCTCCTGAAAAAGCTTTAAGTGGAGCAGAAAGACTTATTTCCCAAAATAATGTAGTAGCTTTGCTTGGAGCCTACGCTAGTTCATGTTCGGCTACTGCATCACAAGCAGCTGAAAGGCATCAGATTCCTTATATGTGTCCAGCATCATCATCACCCACACTTACAGAAAGAGGCTTTAAATGGTTCTTCCGAACTTCACCTCATGACGGGTTATTTGTTGGAGCTTTTTATAAATTTCTAGATGACTTAAAAGAGAAGAAAGGCAAAAATATAGAAAGAGTGGCTATTTTTTGCGAAGATACCCTTTTTGGTGCTGATGTTGCAAAGATTGCTGAAAAATATGCTAAAGAGCATGGATATCAAGTAGTAGCTAAAATAATATTTCCAACAGGAACTAATGACTTATCTAGCGAAGTAGGAAAATTAAAGGCTGCTAAACCAGATGCAATGGTCAACGGTACTTATGTTTCTGATCAGATATTGTTGATGAAAACTGCAAAGGATTTAGATTTTGATATAGGTGGTATGCTCAATTCTTCAGGATGGATCGATAACTCGATAATACTTCCCACTTTGAAAGAAGATGGTGATTATACTATCAGTCGTGATGTTTGGTCTCTTGATCTAGCTGGTAAAAAGCCAATAATTGCAACTATTAATAAGATGTATAAAGAGAGATATGGCACGGATATGAATGGAAATATTGCTCGAGCTTTTACTGGAGCATATGCACTTTTTGTAGGCATAAACAATGCAGGATCTACCGAGAATGTTGCTATTCAGAAAGCTTTACAAAATCTTAGTATGTCAGCTGATGAACTTATAATGCCATGGCCAGGTATTCAATTAGATGAAGCAGGGCAAAACTTTAAAGCTATTCCTATCATGGTCCAAGTGAAAGACATGGCTTACCATACAGTATGGCCTTTTGAATTAGCTTCGATGGAAGTTGTATGGCCAATGCCTAATTGGTCAGAAAGATAAGAAATATACTTTTGAAAAATTAAATATCTTATGTCTAGAGCAGAAAGAGAAATAGGGTTGTAATGCTTTCTGCTCTAGACTGAATTTAAATTATGTCGAGATATCGGAGAATAATCAAAGTTATTTTGATTGGCTAATTTGAAAAAATAATAGATCTTTATTTCACCTTAAAAAACCACCTTCTTTCCAAAGGTAAATCCCACGGAGAGAATAACGATTTGATAGAGGAGGTATTATCCAGACAAAATATGCTAAAGGCATTAAAGAGGGTAGAAAAGAATAAGGGAGCTCCGGGTATAGATAACCTAACCGTAGAGAGCCTTAGACTCTATCTTTCTCAAAACTGGTTATCCATCCGTGAACAATTATTAAAAGCAGAATACAAACCTCAATCTGTTTTACGGGTAGAGATTCCCAAACCAAACGGAGGGAAGAGGTTATTGGGAATACCTACAGTTATTGACCGACTTACCCAACAGGCTCTATTGCAAATACTGACAGATATCTTTGACCCCGAATTTTCTCCTTTTAGTTTTGGCTTTCGCCCAAACAGAAATGCATATGATGCAGTAATGAAAGCAAAACAATACATAGAAGAGGGTATCAATGGGTAGTAGATTTAGACCTAGAGAAATTTTTTAATCACATAAACCATTATTCGAAAAATAACTTCAAGGAGCAATGGACAAAACATCATAAAACGAATCTTTAGACTAAATCTCTATTTAAGAAGATGGATACAATACTTCTCTATATCTGATACCCCTTATATACTACAAAGATTGGAGGGTTGGATTAGAAGAAGGCTGCGGATGTGTTTATGGAAACAGTGGAAGAAGAAAAGTACTAAATATCGTAACCTGATTAAATTATGGCTTCCAGATTGGGCAGCTCTCAGTTTAGCTTATACCCGCAAAGCGTACTGGCATATTTCAGGTGATTCTTTAAACAATGCTTTACCAAATGCCTATTGGGTTAACCTTGGGTTTATGAACCTTGCAAATCGTTATTTTGAAATTCGAAGTACTTTATGAACCGCCGTATGTCAATCGGTACGTACGGTGGTGTGAGGGGACGGTAGAATAATTAATTACCTACCTCTTACTCGATCTTTAATTATGATAGTTTTCAGTATTAAAAAGTAACAATTAACTAAAAAAGAAAAGTTTTTATAATTTGTACAAAAGGAAGGAGAGTAGAAAAGAATGAATGTAAATTTATTAGCTCAAGGATTGGTTTCGGGCTTTTCTTTAGGACTTGTCTTTGCTTTGATTGCTACTGGTCTAAGCCTAATATTTGGAATAATGGAAATTGTGAACTTTGCTCACGGTGAATTTTTAATGATGGGGATGTACACTAGTTATTGGATGAGCATTTTGTGGAAAATTGATCCTCTTTTTTCAATACCTATAGCAGGAGCCCTTATGTTTCTTGTTGGTGTTATAAATCATAAACTTATTATTCGTAGAATTATAGGAAAATCTATGTTATCACAGATTTTGACTACTTTTGGTTTACAGATATTATTAGCGAGCCTGGCCCAATTCTTTTTTACAAGTGATTATCGATTAATTACTGATAAAATTCTTGATGGGCGTATTCAAATTGGCAGCATTTATATTTCTACCGCTCAAGTGGTAACTGGAATTATTTCAGCCATATTATGCATATCTATATACTTACTAATGTCAAAAACGGAAATTGGGAAAGCACTTCAGGCTACTGCTGAAGATAGAGATGCAGCTGCTCTTGTGGGTATTGATTGCGAAAAGATGTTTAGCCTTGCTTGGGGTATAAGTGGGGCATGTGCGGGAATAGCTGGGGCTGCATTATCCAATATTTTTTATATTTACCCAACTGTAGGAAGTGCATTTAGTCTTACAGTATTTGTGGCAGTAGCATTAGGTGGATTTGGAAGTGTATCTGGGGCTATCTTTGGTGGTATAATTATTGGTATAGTACAGACCCTTGGTGGCCTGATATTTCCTACAGCATATAAGATGGTAGTTGTTTATTCGGTTTATTTCATTATTTTGATGATAAAACCGCAGGGATTATTTGGAAGATACTAATTATTAAATATATAGGAATAGAGAAAGAGAAAGAGCCAAGTTTATTATTTAAAATAAGTACAAAGAAGGATAATGGAGGAAGAGAATGAATAAATCGTTTACAGAACTAACACATAGCACAATAAATAATAATAATATTTTAAAAGTAGCTATCTGTGTAGCCTTTTTAATAGCACTTCCGGTATTTATAAAGAATGCCTTTTTGTTGCATATGGTGATTCTAGTTTTTATATATGGAATCTTAGGATTATCTTGGAATTTGATTGGAGGGTATACTGGGCAAGTATCTTTTATGCAGGCTATCTTCTTTGGTATTGGGGCTTACACGTCATCAGTTTTATGGACTAAATTCGGGGTTAGTCCATGGGTAGGAATATTTGTTGGAGCTTGTATCGCAGTTATTATTTCTATTTTTATAGGCATACTTGTCTTTCGCCTTAAAGGGCATTATTTTGCTATTGCTACCTTAGCCTTAGGAGAAATAATTATTACCCTTGTACGCAGATGGGACTTTATTGGTGGAGCGACAGGCTTATATATTCCTATGGAAGAAGAGGGATTAATTAACTTCCAATTTCATAATAGTAAAATAGGTTATTATTATGTTAGTTTTGGGTTATTTATTTTTGCTGTATTACTTAGCTATACGATTAATAATTCAAAATTGGGATATTATTTTAAAGCAATTAAGGAAAATGATGTTGCTGCTAGGAGTTTGGGTATTGATGTTACAAGGAATAAACTTTTCGCGTTTGCTTTAAGTGCCTCTATTGCAGCTTTAGCTGGCACTTTCTATGCTCAATATACTTTATATATAGATCCTGAAAGTGTCTTGAGCATAACAATTTCTTTACAAGTATGTTTTATTGTAATTCTTGGAGGTGTTGGAACTATTACTGGTCCTATTATAGGAGCGGCAGTCTTAATAGTGTTACAGCAGTTCGTTAGTGCATATTTTGGGGGATCTAGAGCTATTCATCTTATAATCTATGGAGGCTCAATAATACTTTTACAGGTATTTGAACCCGATGGATTAGTAGCTATATACAAAAAACTATACAAGAAGGTGATGAAGATATGAATGTTATTCTTAAAATTGACAAAATAACTAAACGTTTTGGAGGGTTAGTTGCAGTAAATGCTGTGGATATGGAAATTTATAAAGGAGAAGTTTTAGGGCTTATAGGAGCTAACGGTGCAGGTAAGACCACTTTGTTTAACTGCATTGCGGGCTACTATCATGCCGAAGAAGGAAAAATAGAATTTGAGGGGAAGAATATTACAAAAATGCCTTCTAATTGGATATGTCATCGTGGAATTGCGAGAACATTTCAATTAGAACATATATTTAAGAAACTAACGGGTTTAGAAAATGTTCTTGTAGGAGCTTTCTGTAGGCTTAACTCACGTAAAGAAGCACTCAAAAAAACTTACAAAATAATGGAATTATGTAATTTGACTCATTTATCTGATATCCATGCAAGTAGTCTGACTGCATGTGATAGAAAACGGCTTGAGTTTGCTCGTGCCTTAGCTACGGATCCAAAAGTTTTACTAATTGATGAAATTGTAGCGGGACTTACTCCATCTGAGGTGCAGGATTTTATTGCTCTAGTTAAAAAAATTCGACAGAAATTAAATCTTACTATTATTTGGGTAGAACACGTTATGGAAGCAATCATGAATGTTTCGGATAGAATAATTGTCTTAGATCATGGTGATAAGATTGCCGAAGGAACTACCAAGGAGATTTCAACCAATGGAATAGTTATAGAAGCTTATTTGGGGGTGAAATATGATTCTTAAGATTAGAGATTTATACGTTGGTTATGATGAGTTAATAGTTGTTCATGGAATTTGTATGGAAATAGGTTCTCAAGAAATGGTAGCATTAATAGGCTCTAATGGAGCAGGAAAGACTACAACAATAAAGGCAATTTCAGGTTTGCTTCATCCTAAGTCTGGCGAAATTGAATTTAAAGGTGTAAAGATTAATAATCTTAAGGCTCATGAAGTTGCTCAAAAAGGAATTGCACATGTTCCTGAAGGTAAGCATATTTTTACTCGCCTTAGTGTTGAAGATAATCTTATTTTAGGTTCTTATCTAAATAAAGATAATAGGTTTCGTTCTGAGAATATTCAGAAAGTTTATAGTATTTTTCCTATATTATACGAAAGAAGGAATCAGGTGGCAGGAACTTTAAGTGGAGGAGAACAACAGATGCTTGCAATTGGTAGGGCCTTAATGTTAAACCCCAAATTTTTAATGCTTGATGAGCCTTCTCTAGGTATTGCTCCTAAACTTGCAACAGAAATATTTGAAAAAATTAAGAAAGTTAATGAAGCTGGAATTCCAGTGTTACTGGTAGAACAAAGACTTCAAGATGCTTTGAAAATTGTTGATAGGGCTTATGTTATGCAAACAGGGAAGATAGTGTTACAAGGTTCTGGAAGTGAGCTTTTAAAATCAGATGAAGTTCGTAAAGCATATTTAGGTATTTAATAACCTTTAATCCTGATATATTTTAGTTAAGTGTATTCAAAATAAATGTAAAAAAACTAGCCTAAAGAAGAATATATCTTTTAAATAAAGCTATTTGTATAATAGAATTTTGTCTGTCTTATTAAAGTATGATTAAATTTTTTTAGTGCAATATTATTTCTAAGGATTCTCTTTTTTACAAGAAGTTTTAAGCTGAAAATAGTTTATCTTTCTATTACCTAATATAAAATAAATTATTTGGAGGTTAAATTATGAAATTAAAAGGTGTTATTGCTTTATTAGAAACTTGTGCGCAAGTAAAAAAAAGTGAAACTATTTTAATAGTTACAGATACAAATAAATATAAGATAGCCAAGGCCCTAGCAGATGTTGCTATTTCAAGTGGATTCGATGTTTCTATAGCTGAAATGAAACCTAGAAAAGCTCACGGAGAAGATCCTCCTAAGCCAATTATAAGTGCTATGAAGGCTTCTGATGTTATTTTTTCTCCTACTACTTTTTCTCTTTTTCATTCACGTGCAAGAAGAGATGCAGTTAAAACTGGTGCCAGATTTATTAATATGGCTGATTATACCCAAAAAATGTTAAAAGGAGGAGCTTTAACGGCAGATTTTATAAATCTAAGAGAGCTTGTATTTAAAGTTTCAGATATTTTAACGAAAGGTTCGATACTTAGAGTTTCTACTGTATTGGGTACGGATATTAAAATGAAAATTAGTGGAAGAGACGCTTGTCCTCAAACAGGAATGAGCATAAGTTTTGGTGAGTCTTCTTCGCCCCCAAATATTGAAACTTGTGTAGCACCTGTAGAGGGGACTGCGAAAGGTCGAATATTAGTGGATGGAAGTATTCCTCAGCCCAGTATAGGATTAATAGACAGGCCTATAGAATTGATTGTTAGGGAAGGATTTGTAAAGGAAATTATTGGTACAGGGCCAAAAGTTGAAAATTTTAGAGAAGTTATGAAAGGTTTTAATGATAATCCAAATAACTATAATATTGGAGAATTAGGTATTGGACTAAATCCAAAAGCTTCTTTTTCAGGGAAAATGTTGGAAGACGAAGGAGTATATGGTTCTGTTCATTTTGGTTTGGGCGATAATCGTTCTTTTCCAGGAGGGCATACTATGGCAGAAGTACATATAGATGTCATAATAAGAAAACCAACAGTTTTTGTTGATGATGTTGTTCTTTTAAAAGATGGAGAAATAATAATATAAGAATTATTATCTATAAAACCAAGGTACTATTAAAATTAAAAAAATTTAGATGTTTTAGTTAATGAATGAACAATTAATGATGTTGGAGTTGTTAGGAATAATAATTATATTGAAAAATTTAAAAGAATAGAAAGGAGATTTGATAGATGCTTAAAGAAAAAGAATCATATATTTATCTTAAGGGTGCTACCAATCTAATGAATTCTTTAGAACTAAAATGTGAAGACGGATTAATAATAATGTCAAGTGAAAATAATCAGGAATTTGATAGCTATCTTTTAAATGCAACTAAAATAAATAATTTAAAAAATCTTATCTTTATAGTGATTCCTGATAGTTATAGGCCAGTGACTAAAATACCTAGTCCTTTAGCAGGTGCAATAGAAAAAGCAAAGGGATTAATTTATATGGTGAACAGGTTACCAGAAGAAAATTTTACCTTTAATCGCCCTTTGCAGGATTTATGCGTTAAAAACAAGTGCAAATATGTTTATATTTACGACCCTAAATTGCAATACTTAAAAGAAGGAATTGCAGCGAATTATAGAGAAGTATATGAAAAAGCTCTAAAAATAAAAAAACTTTTAGAAAATAGCAAAGAAATAAATATGACTTCTGAAATCGGAACGAATCTTACTTTCAGTATCTATACCCACAATATCATTCCTCGCAGTCCAGTTTTCCCAAAAGATTTTTATTGGAACCAGGCTCCCGAGGGGGAAGTAATGACCTGTCCCGTTGAGAATTCCTTTAATGGAACACTGGTCGTAGATGGTCCGGTAACCGGTATGGGACAACCAGAAAATCTAACTAAATGGACGTTTAAAGATGGGATCGTTACAAATGTGGAAGGTGATGATGAATTTCTCTCAGGTCTATTGACTAATTTACAAGCATCAGATAAAAGATTGAAGTCTCTTATAGGAATCTGGATTTCGGAATTTTCTGTTGGGGTTAATGATTGGGCTGTATTTGATGATAATATTTCCAACTGCGAAAAAGTATCTGGAGGAATACATTTTGCTATGGGTAATTCGGAAGGATTAGGAGTAGACAGAGGAGAGACTTTTCATTTTGACAACATAGTAAAAACCCCTACCATAGTAATCACTGATAATAATGGCGAAAAAATTACTCTTTCTCAATCAGGGGAACCAACCATTTAGTGAAAAAAATTATTACTCAAAAAATTATAATATTAAAGGAGTGATTTAAAATGGTAAGAACAAAAATATTTTCTTCTAAAATAATAAACATTAGTCCGTCTGCTACGATTGCAGTGGCTGATAAAGCAAATGAACTAAAAAAAAGAGGTATTGATGTTATAAGTTTTGCCCAGGGAGAACCAAATTTTGACACACCAAAAAATATTAAAGATGCTGCGAATAAGGCAATGGGGGAAGGATTTACAAAATATACTACAGTATCCGGCATCAATGAATTAAAGAAAGCAATTTGCGTTAAATTAAAAAGGGATAATCATATAGATTATCAACCTTCGGAAATTATTGTATCAAATGGAGCAAAACAAGCATTGTTTAATGCATTTATGACTATTTGCGATCATGGAGATAAAGTTTTACTTCCTACACCATGTTATGTCAGCTTTACAGAACAAATAAAATTAGCAGGAGCTACGCCAGTTTTTGTTCCGACAAAAGAAGAAAATAATTTCAGAGTAACTTTAGAAGATATTAAAAATAATTTTCATTCAAAAATAAAAGTATTCTTGCTTAATAGCCCAAATAATCCTTCGGGCGCAATGGTTAAAAAAGAAGATTTAATTCAAATTTCAGAATTTTTAATAGAAAAAGATGTATGGATTATTACTGATGAAATTTATGAAAACTTGATCTATGGAGATAATAAGCATGTTAGCATAGCCTCTCTTAATCAAAAGTTAAAAGAACGCACCATAACTGTCAATGGTGTATCTAAAAGTTATGCCATGACTGGTTGGCGAGTTGGATACGCCGCAGGTCCTCAAGATATCATATCTGCTATGACCAAATTCCAGGGACATGCTACCGGGAATATCAATTCGATAGCTCAGAAAGCATCCATTGAAGCTTTGGAAGGACCTCAAGAAGTTATAGAAAATATGCGAATGGAATATAATGAAAGAAGAGACTATATGGTAAGAGAATTGAATTCTATAAGAGGAATTTCTTGTAATAATCCAGATGGTGCTTTTTATGTATTTCCAAATATTTCAAAGCTTTATGGTATGCGTTTTAAAGGAAAAGCAATAAATACAGAAATGGATGTCGTTAACTACATTTTAGATGAAGCACATGTTGCAGTTGTTCCAGGAAAAGCCTTTGTATACCCAGACCATGTCCGATTTACTTTTGCCATTTCGATGGAAAGCATAAAAAAAGGATTGGAAAGAATTGGAATTGCTATTGAAAAGTTGAGCTAAAAAAGATAATGATTAAAATAAATTAGACCGCAAAATAGCAATTATTTTTTGTGGTATTTTATTGCTACTATAAGGTTTATAGTTTAAAGGAGAATTATCATGTCACTTAAAATAATCGATTGTACTTTAAGAGATGGTAGTAATGCAATAAATTTTAAATTCGAAAGAGATTTAACAAAAATTATCCTAACAGGATTAGAAAAAGCTGGAATCAGATGGATAGACATGGGTCATGGATTTGGGCTCGGTGCTAGTAAAAAAAGCGGTAAGCCAGCAAGTTTGTCTGATGAAGCATATATGGAATTAGCTAAAAGTTCATTAAAGAAAGCAAAATTTGGTTTTTTTTTCTTAGCAAAATTTGGAGAAAAAAAAGATATTAAACTTGCATCCCAAAAAGGGGTAGATTTTTTAAGGATTGGATCTAATATAACTGAAATTAATCAAATTGAAGATTTCGTCAAGTATGCCAAGGAAAATGAATTGATAGTAAATGTGTGCTTAATGAAAACCTATGCAGTTGGTATTAAGAAATATTTAAAGGTATTAGAGAAATTAAAAAAATGGGAAGTAAATTTAGTCACTTTAATGGATTCCGCAGGAACTATGTTCCCAAAAAATGTCAAGGAATATTTTGTTCAGGGAAAAGTAAAAGTGGGAATTCCTTTAGGTTTTCATGCGCATAATAATCTGCAGTTAGCCATTGCAAACGCATTAGTTGCCATTGAATCTGGTGCAGAAGAAATTGATGTGAGTATAGGAGGTTTGGGAAGAAGCGCTGGTAATGCGCCAACTGAAATTTTAGCAATTCTTTTGGAAAAATATAACTTTGGAAGATTATTAGATTATAAATTATTATCAGATTTAAATGACAATTATATTTTTCCACTAATCAAAGGAGAAAATCGATTTTCCTCACAGGCTATAACTTTTGGTTTTGCTGGATTTCATTCAAGTTTTTTCCCGTTAATTAAAAAAGTTTGCATAAAATATCCCTCAGTTGATTATCGAGACGTAGTTTTGGAAGTAAGTTTAAAAGAAAAAGTCAAAGTAACGGAAGATCTAATTGAAGAGGTAATTAAAAATATAATCATCAAAAAAAGATAGTATATCTATTCGATGAAAGAGCACTATCTCTCATAACATTGTAAAAACTCGTTAGTTTTATTATTGCCTTCAAAATTTATATTTAGTTTTGATTAGGTACTCTTTAATTATAATAATTAAAGGGGGCCAAATAATGAGGAGGCTAGATATGCTAAAAACAAGAGAAATACTAAGATTAAGATACGAAATAGAATTATCGCTAAGAGAGATAGGCCAGGCCTGTAATTGCGGGAAAACAACGGTATCAGAGATTCTCACACGAGCTAAAGATGCTGAAATAGTATGGCCGATTACACTTAGCGATAAGCAATTGATGTCCCGGCTTTATCCACCTGCAGAGACCAAGACATCAGTTCACAAACCCGATATGGAATACATCTTTCAAGAGATGAAGAAAAAGAAAGTAACCCTGATGCTTTTATGGGAAGAGTATAAAAAGAAACATCCCGATGGAATCATGTATACCCAGTTCTACAACCGCTACTGAAATGGAAAAAGTAATTTATAATCTTAAAAAGGATAGATTTGTTAAAAAAACAAAGGTAATGGTAGGAGGAGCTGCAGTAACTGAAAGGTTTGCAAAAGAAATTGGAG
>Ga0114918_10003527_pt1 | contig 13774 bp, 13 predicted proteins | sample LantaG_FD_87015 | JGI IMG/M metagenome (GOLD analysis project Ga0114918, IMG submission 87015) | Deep subsurface microbial communities from Baltic Sea to uncover new lineages of life (NeLLi) - Landsort_02402 metaG | ecosystem: Environmental > Aquatic > Marine > Oceanic > Sediment | place...
GGAGAACCGCACGTCTTAGTATCAGCAGATACACGCAAAAATAAGTTCAAAGTCAAAGGAAACTACGAACTATGAACAACGAACCACGAACTACGAATAATGCAAAACAAAGCCAATTTGCTGAATGCCCAAATGAACGTAACATCTTTAATAACAGCGGATTATGAAAATAAATCCAATTGGAAACTTGGTGAAAACAAACCCAATTCAAACCCAATACGAACCCAATCAAACCCAATTTGCCAGAGGGTAAAATTGATGCAAAGTGTGTAGTTACAAAGGATTATAACAACGAACAACGAACAATGAACAATGAACTATTATTCAAAACAAACCCAAACAAACCCAACCTGTAGTGAGCTTGTCGAACCTATTTCCGAAAAGCCAAAATGAAATTAAACTTCTATTCGACAAAGGATTATGAAAATAAACCACGCCTTCGGACTCCGTCCCGCACCAATTGAGGTTAGGCTTGCGCCTAATTGGTGCGGGACTCCACTCAGGATGACGGTTTAAATGATTATTGATGATTGATTAAGGATTATTGGTTGAGATTGCCGCGTCGCTTCGCTCCTCGCAATGACAAGAGGGCGAGAGGGTTACATAGCCATACCGCCGTCGATGCAAAGGACCTGGCCTGTGATGTAGGCGGCGGCGTCACTTGTGAGAAATGCAACCGCCTTTGCAACATCATCAACGGTGCCGACCCTTCGCAGCGGTATCAATTGTTTGGCCGCTTCTATGACCGGCTCCGGCAGTTTTTTGGTCATTTCCGTTTCGATAAAACCGGGGGCGACGCAGTTGGCTGTTACGTTCTTTTTGGCAAGCTCGCGGGCGATGGTTTTGGTCATACCTATAAGGCCAGCTTTGCTTGCGGAGTAATTTACCTGGCCTGCGTTGCCCATCACGCCGGAGACGGAGCTGATACTGATAATGCGGCCGAATTTATTTCTGAGCATAGACCTTGCGGCTGTGCGCGTTGCTACAAAAGCCGCTCGAAGATTTACGTCGATAACCTTGTCGAAATCCTCATCACTCATTCGAATCAGCAAATTGTCGCGAGTAATGCCGGCATTGTTTACCAGAATAGCTATGCCGCCGTATTCGGAGGCGAGAGACTCAAGAGTTTCGGTGAACTTTGGCGTATCAGTAATATCCACACACTTTGTTATGACTGCAAAACCTGCCTGCTTTACAACATTTTCGAGTTCGTTAAGCTGCTCAGCGTTTATATCCAGGCCGGCGACGATGCGGTCCTGCTTTAGCAGCTCAAGAACAATTGCTCGACCTATGCCTCTTGCGGCACCGGTTACAACGGCCAGTCTTTTTTCCGACATTTTCTTAATCTCCGAATCAAACTCGAACTTTCAACAACTCGTTTATAGCCTGGATGTTGCTTAGGTTTATGACTTTTGTCTTTCTGCTGATTCTTTTCATAAGTCCTGTCAGGACTCTGCCCGGCCCAATCTCGAAGAAATTTTCGACTCCATCAGCTATAAGTTTTTGCATACATTTTTGCCAAAGAATTGGACAGGTCAATTGCTTTGTAAGTCCTTGAGCGATTTTCTCAGCGTTTTCGTAGTAATCAGCGTTGATGTTGGCGATAACCTTGATATCAGCAGGCTCTGAGATATCACAACTCGCCAGTGCTTCTTTTAGAACATCTGCCGCGCCGGACATCATTTGAGTATGAAAAGCACCGGCCACTTCTAATCGTACCGCCTTTATAGCTCCGTATTTGGCTGCCAATTCCTGTGCGCGGCCGCAAGCTGGTTTGCTGCCGCTTATCACGATTTGTCCGGGGCAGTTGAAGTTGACGGCGGCCAAAATTTCGCCATCACTTGCTTCCGCACAAAGCTGATTAACTTTTTCTTCGTCAAGGCCGATGATGCCGACCATTCCACCGTCAGTAGCATCGGCTGCGGCCTGCATTGCCTGTCCGCGCTTTTGTACAAGGAGCAATGCGTCCTCGAAGCTAATCAGGCCTGCGGCATAGAGAGCGGAATATTCGCCCAAACTAAGGCCTGCTGTCACATCCGGTCGCAGGCTTTGAGCAGAAGGGTTTGTCTTGAGTACCTCTAATATAGCTGCAGAAGTTACAAAAATGGCGGGTTGCGAAATTGTTGTGGTATTTAGTTGTTCGGGCGGGCCTTCGAAACAGATTCGGCTCAAGTCAAATCCAACGATACTATTAGCCTTTTCGAAAATCTCGGCAACGGCGGGAAACGCCTCAGCTATTTCCTTGCCCATTGTTACAACCTGAGCGCCTTGTCCCGGAAATAAAAAAGCGGTCTTCATAGATTCGTCACGCCACAGCTAATGAGATACTAAAACTGGATTACATTCGCTCCCCAGGTCAAGCCTGCACCAAAAGCGACAAAAACGACTATATCGCCTGGCTTGATTTTTCCTGTCCTGATGCACCCGTCGAAGGCAAGCGGCACAGAAGCTGCCGAGGTGTTGCCATATTCGGCGATATTCAAATACATTTTTTCATCGGGCAGTTTTAATCGTTTTGCTGCAGATTCAATAATCCTTGCATTCATCTGGTGTGAAATGACCATCGCGATATCATCGATGCCCAAATTGCAATGTTCGAGACAGTCGTTGACGGCTTCAATAATGCGGCGAACCGCCTGCTGATAGACTTCTCTGCCCTTGATTTCCATATAGATTTTTTTTGGGTCATCGAGTTTCTTGTCCGCGGGGTAGCGAGAACCGTATGCCTGGCAGTTTAGCGCTTCCCAACGGTCCCCGTCTGAGGACATAGTGCTGTATAAAATACCGCGTCCATCGTTGCGCCGCTCAAGCACGACGGCTCCCGCACCGTCTCCGAACAGGATACAACTTGTGCGGTCGCTCCAGTTAGTAATCTTAGTCAAAGTCTCGGCACCTATTACAAGGGCGTTTTTATAGCGTCCACTCTCCAAAAACTGCTGGACAATACCAAGACCATAAATAAAACCGCTGCAGGCAGCACACAAATCAAAGACCCAAGCCTTTTTCGCCCCGAGAGTCCTCTGTACAAATGATGCTGTGGAGGGGAAAACCATCTCCGGGGTGATGGTGGCCACGATAACAATTTCGAGGTCGGCGGCGTCGAGATTCGCCTTTGCCAAGGCCTTTTTTGCTGCTTCGGTAGCCAAGAATGCGGTAGTTTCGCTATCGGTGGTAATGTGCCGAACCTTGATGCCCGTTCGCGTGGTAATCCATTCGTCTGATGTATCGACCATCTTTGCCAGGTCGGTATTTGTCAGTTTTTTTTCCGGTGCAAATGAGCCATAACCGGTAATAACTGCGCGGTATGCAGGTGACCGCTGGTTAATTGCTTGCTTCATCCGATGTCCTTACGGAAATAGCCCGGTTGTTTTCATCCTGCGACTTATCGCAAAATGGTGTTCCTGAAATATGTTCTATTATCTTTTCGTTTATTTTTTCTGTGTGGTATTTTATAGAGGCCAGGACGGCGTTTCTAATTGTTCTGCTGTGGCTTGAGCCGTGACATATCAGTGCGGTGCCGTTAACGCCCAGCAGCAGCGCACCGCCATATACATTATAGTCATATTTCTTATAAATCCTCATCATCACAGGCTTAAATTTCACAGCAAGTCGCAGCTTTTCTGCCAGTAGCTCATGTTTTATCGCTTTAAACAGGCCGTCAACAAGTCCTTCCGTAACTTTTAGAATGACATTGCCGACGAAACCGTCGCAAACTGCAACGTCGCAAACACCTCTGAAGATATCTCCGCCCTCAATATTCCCAACGAAGTTCATTCTGGAATCGGATTTTATAAACTCCCGTGCCTTTTTTACGATTTCGTTGCCCTTTGCGTCTTCCTGGCCAATGCTCATAAGTCCGACGCGAGGGTTTTCGATTCCGAGCAGATGTCTTGAATACACTGCTGCCATCACACCATATTGATATAAGTTTATCGGCTTACAGGCGATATTTGCCCCGACGTCACAGATTGTCACCGGCCCATCAGGTGTTGGGAAGACGACGGCTATTCCAGGTCGATTAACGCCCGGCAGATTTCTCATCCGCATCTGGAAAGCGGCAACACATGCGCCGGTATTGCCTGCAGAAATGACGGCGTCTGCCTGGCCCCTTTTTGCGAGTTTTGCCATAACTGCAATTGAGCTTTTGACTTTTCTTCGAATACTCTCTATTGGTGCCTCGTCCATACCGATAACTTCAGGCGCGTCAACGACACTAATTGCGCCTTCACGAGATTCAAGAGAGGGCAATTTTGGCTCTATCAAATCCTTCGGGCCAACGAGTATGAGCTCGTCGTTTTCGCCGAGAAGCTCAATTGATTCCAATGCTCCCGAGATAATTTGATTCGGTGCATTGTCGCCACCCATTGCGTCAATTGCAATTCGCATTTTTTATTTGCTCTCCTTCTTGGCGAGCTTCAATGTAATTTTCGGATTGACGTAACCACAATTTTCACACGCTGCGTGCGGCAGCTTCGGATGGTCACATTTTTTGCAGACCGAATAGTTTACCGCCTTCAGGCGATGATGGCTGCGACGGCTGCCTGTTCTTGCCTTGCTGGTTTTCTTGGCAGGTAACATTATCAACTACTCCACGTATAACGACTAAAAACTATCTCAAAACACAAGATGTCATTCTAAATGCAGCAAAGAATATCCTATTTTGGCCTACGAGGGCCTTGCCCTTCGACCCTTCGGCTACTTCGACGGAGCTCAGTATAAATGCGCTCAGGGCTAAAGGCTGTCGACACTTCTCATATAGTTTCTAAATACTAAAACCGTCTAAATAGTCAAGGAGAACGGTCTTGTCAAGCTAAATTTGGCAGAAGGTTTGCGGCGGCAGCCCTATCTTGCTGAAAAAGCTGATATTTAGCCCACAAAGCCTGATTGGTGGTCTTTTCCGGCAGCGGCTGGCATATTGTTTTTGGCTTCTTATAGCAATCCCTGGTCATACAGCTTATTTTCCTGAAGGGTGTACTATATTCAGTTCCCATTAGAAAATATTGTTAGTTTCTCGTTGAAATTCCGATTAAAATATTGTAAACAAGGTTTGGTAAATTTTTGTTGACGGTGGGCAGGTACCAGATTTGGGGTGTACCGCAGTGATAAGCGAATGTTCTGTAAGATAGGCTGATTCAGGACTTATGGCACGTTATCGCAGGAAAAAGGCCCTTTATGAGGTGATGACCAAGAGCGGGTCCAGGGCGGGCCGCGGCAGGGTGGTGGAGAAATTGCGCCGCGAAGAGTCCGGCAAAGATGAGTCGGCGGCGGAAAAGTCTGCTGTGCCCACGCCTGAATGGGTATCGCGGTGGCGAAGAAAGCCGAGAATCGTGCAGTTTAACGCCGGCAGAATTGAGGTATCGATGCCGTATCAGCTTGCTATCGCGCTGCTTCTGGGCGTTGTGTTGTTAGTTCTGTTCGCTTATAGGGTTGGTGAATATAGCGCCAAGGGCAAGCAAGAATTAGCGACAGGGGGCCTAAAAACAATCGGAAAGGGCGAAGAGACAACGCCGTTGGCGACCCCAAAGAAGCCTGACCCAACAACTGGGGCTCCGAAGCAGCCAGGCGTGTCGGCTAAAACTCAGGGCGACCATCGTATTGTGATACAGCAGTTTGAGAGAAGCAGGGACCTGGAGCACGTTCAGAGATATTTTCTCGCCAACGGCATCGAAACCGTAATTGAAAAACGCGGCGCCCAGTACTTTTTGCTCACGAAGGATGCGTATGAAAACCCGAAACAAGCTGGAACTGACGGGGCCGCTGTACTGAAAACAATAAAACAAATAGGGGCTGGGTATAAAGCGCCGCAGGGCTATGAGAGTTTTGCTGCGTGGCTGTTCAGCGATGCCTACGGCGAAAAGATTAAGAAGTAGTTTTTAGGAGCGATATTGAATGTCTATCGACCGTTCACTGAAAGTTAAGGGCGCCCTGAGCCGGCATCGAAACGTTTTGAGGCGGGCCGAACGCATTGAGCAGCTAAAAGAGGAGGAGCGGTGGTCTGAGGGTGATTCTCTATTAGGGCTGCCGAAAGTTGCGCATCGCAAGAGTCACGCCGGGCAAAAAGCAACAAAGGCAGCAGCCAAAGAAGCTGCGGCCACCGAAGTCGAGGCCGAAGCAGTTGAAACGCCGGAAGCTGAAAAGAAAGAGAGTTAAAAGCATCCGTGTGTGCAACAAGTTGCACACGCTACCAGGCTTTCGAGATATACCGAGTGAGAGGAAGAAGGGGGCGTTCTTTTCCCAGGCAAGGCAGGAGTCAAGTAAGTTTTGGGATTTTTTGGTTGACGGGGTTTTGGTGATTTGTAAAATATAATCTGACGGGGCTGGGCGATCCTCTTTTCCTCTCCCTCCGCAGGTCCGGCCCTGTTTTTTTGTGCGCAAATTGCGCGGGCATTTGAATTGATTACTATTTGGTCCCAGCTCTCCGAGCGGTTGAGGACAAGCTTGGCAGGAATGGCAACGGCGAATATCCAACACCGAACCCCAAGAGAAACCATCGGGACAAGCAAGGAATGTCAAAGTGTGAAGTGGATTCCCGCTTGCGCGGGAATGACAGTATTGTTCGTGATTTTTTGAGATTGCCACGTCGCTTCGCTCCTCGCAATGACCCCGCACCAAAAGACCCCGTACTAATCAGACGTGAGTTGGCACTCAATTCGTGCGGGGCACGGCGGCAAGGGCCTACTTGGTACGGGGCGAGCAGGGGGGGTACACTAATTTACTATTTATTGTTGCCTATTGAATATCGGAGGGATTTAACTATGATACCTGCAAATGAAAAGGATAATCGCAGAAAGAACGAGTAAGATTGATGCGAGTGGGATACGGAGGGTCTTCGCGCTGGCGGCGTCGCTGAAAGACCCAATCAACTTCTCAATAGGCCAGCCGGACTTCGATGTGCCGGATGCGCTAAAAGAAGAAGCGATAAAGGCAATCAGAGCAGGGCAGAATAAGTACTCGCAAACAGCAGGTAATAGTGTCCTGAAGGGAAAGATAGCCGAGCAGGTAAACAACGAATTCGGCTGGGAGAAACCAGCAGTACTTGTGGCCAGCGGTGTCAGCGGGGGATTGCTATTAGCGTTTATGGCGCTTATCAATCCGGGTGATGAAGTAATCATACCTGACCCTTACTTCGTGATTTACAAACATATAATAAATCTGTTAGGCGGCAAATGCGTGTTTGTTGACAGCTATCCCGAATTTGAGCTGCCGGTGGAGGCAATCGGCAGGGCGGTAACGGCCAAAACCAAGATGATTATAGTCAATTCGCCCTGCAATCCGACCGGAGCGGTGTACTCCGAAGCGCAGATAAAGGCACTTGCTGAGATAGCGGCGGCAAGAGATATACTTATTCTGAGCGATGAAATATACGATAAATTTTGCTATGACGGCGACTGTCCAAGTATAGCGAATTACTGCGATAAGACCATTTTGCTGCGTGGCTTTAGCAAGTCTTACGCGATGACCGGCTGGCGGCTGGGCTATGTGGCGGTGGATGCGTGTTTAGCTGACGTGCTCGAGGAGATGACCAAGATACAGCAATATACGTTCGTTTGTGCACCGACACCTTTTCAAAAGGCTGCTGTTGCTGCTCTGGATTATGACGTCAGCGATTTGGTCGCAGCATACAGAAAAAAAAGAGACTTTCTCTATGACGGGCTAAAGGACAAGTTTGAACTTATCAAGCCGGGTGGGGCGTTTTATGCGTTCGCTAAGGCACCTGGCGGCTCGGCGACCAGATTTGTGGAAAAAGCCGTTGAAAATAATGTGCTTATCATACCGGGGAATGTATTCAGCGAAAAAGATACGCATTTCAGGATAAGTTACGCAACGAGCGACGAAAAGATAGAGCAGGGGGTGGAGATTTTGTGCAAGCTCGCATAGGCACAGATGCTTGATACTCGATGCTCGATGCTTGATGCTCGATACTCGATGCTTGTCATTGGCGACCGGATAAGAATGAATGCTGAGCGTCGAGCGTCCGGTATTCGTTTTTACATTTTCGATTTTACATTTTTTCATTTGACCGATTGAGCTAAAAGGTTGTAAACTGCCGCGCAAACTCGTATCTTGTGAATAGTGAATTGAATTCTCCGGATGTTCTTTGTTTGAGGTTGCGGCTAATATTAACGCCTGTTTGTTAGGAGAGAACAATGAGAATTTTAAGTAGATTTTTCGCTCCATCACCGTTTGTTGAACTGCACGAGCACTCGAAAAAGGTGCATGAGTGCGTTGAGCTTCTGCGTCCGCTGACAAACGCACTGCTGGAAGAGGACTATGAGAAGATAGAGGAATTACACAATCTGATGTCAAGGACGGAGCATGAAGCTGACCAGATCAAAACAGCACTGCGCGACCGCATTAGTAAGATGTATTTTCTATCGGTGGGGCGGCTGGAATTAAGTCTGTTTTTGGCGTATCAGGATGATGTAGCAGATGCAGCGCAGGATTATGCTGTTGTGCTGTTGCTTCGCAAAACGAAGATTCCTGAGGAACTGAAAGCAGACTTTACGGCTTTCGTTGAGCAGGTCATCAGCGTAAGTGAACATTTGTTGACTGTGGCGGAGAAGCTATCGACGCTTGCCGAAGCTGCGTTCAGGGGCCAAGAGGCCGAGGAAGTATTGAAAACAATCGAAAAAATCGGCGAGGAAGAATGGCAGGCCGACCGTCTTGAAAGGAGATTTGCGCGGCGTTTCTATGGTATGGAGGATAGGCTCGACTTGGTTACGATCTTGTTTCTGGAGAAGTACTGTAAGACGCTGAGCGCGGTTGCAAATAACGCTGAGAAGACCGCCAAATACCTTCGGCTTATCATTCGCAAGAAATAGTCTGGTTTACATCCAGAGGAGCGCGCTGTCTTTATGGAAATCCTCGTCATCGCGGCAATTATCATCGGTTTCTACATGGCCTGGAATATCGGCGCCAACGATGTGGCCAACTCTATGGCATGCGCCGTGGGCTCACGTGCGCTGACGATTACCGGTGCGGTGGTTCTGGCGGGCATCTGCAATTTTTGTGGTGCGGTTCTGGTCGGCAGCCACGTTACCGATACGGTTCGCAGCGGGATAGTAAATACCCAGGCCTTCACGCACGAGCCCCGCGTGCTCGCCCACGGGATGGTGTGTGCTATGCTGGCAGCGGCGGTATGGTTGAATCTGGCCACTTACTTTGGTATGCCGGTCTCGACGACACATTCCGTTGTCGGGGCCGTCATTGGGTTTGGAATTCTGAAAGCCGGGGTGGGGCATATTTACTGGGGTAAGTTAGGCCAGATTGTGGCCAGTTGGTTCATCTCGCCGCTGGCAGGGGGGGTATTGGCCTTTATCATATTCAAACTTATATCGCGTTACATTCTGTCGGCCGAAAGACCAGTCATCGCGGCGCGGAAGGGGGTTCCGGTTTGTGTCTTTTTCACCTTTGCCATAATAATTCTGGCCATCATTTACAAGGGTCTGAAGAACATACACCTCGACCTTGATGCTCCCAGGGCAATCGCGTTGAGTCTTTTAGGTGGACTCATCGCTGCCGGTATATCAGCATTGCTTGCCAGAAGAAAACGTAACAGCAGTGGTGCATTAACTCTGGAGCAGGAGCTGGTGCAGGTGGAGAAGACCTTTGTTGTGCCGGTAATCATCGGCTCGTGTACGGTAGCGTTTGCGCAGGGTGCGAACGATGTAGCCAACGCCATCGGGCCGCTCGCGGCGGTAATTGAAATCGTCAAAAACAACTCGATTCCAGGGCAAGTCTCTGTGAGTATATGGTTACTGGTCGTCGGTGGTCTTGGCATTGCTATTGGGCTGGCTACTTTCGGCTATCGGGTAATGCGTCTTCTTGGCACAAAGGTAACCGAGATTACACCTTCACGTGGTATTGCCGCTGCGATAGCCGGCATGGCCACGGTCCTGACCTGCTCCAAGATGGGCCTGCCCATATCCACGACCCATACTATGGTTGGCGCGATTTTAGGGGTAGGATTGGCCCGCGGTATCACCGCCGTCAACCGAAGGGTAGTTGGGTCAATCTTTATCTCGTGGATGGCGACTATCCCAATTGCTGCGGGGTTAACCGTAGTGTTCTACCTGGTCGGGAAATGGTTATTTTGGTGAGCCGGCTTCCGGGGACAGACGAGAAAATATGGAATTTTGTGCTTGCGAGGGTTTGAGAGAAGAAGTAGAATTTTGAATATGAAGAATTCACTTCGCAAATCGCCGGTTGTTTTACTGTGCCTGTTGTTGCTTTCGAGTTTAGCTATAACGGTCGAGCCGAATGAGTCCCAACAAGGTACACCAACGGCAAAAGCAGTGGTAATTATCTGTAAGGGCATGATTGATGAAGGGCTGTTCAAATCCATCCAGCGCAGAACTAAAATAGCACTCGATGAGAGTGCGGATTACTTGATATATGAGATAAGCACTTACGGGGGCCTGGTTGCGGCGGCGGATGAGATATCCAAATACTTCATACTCGATGTAAGCAAAAAGGCCCATACCGTTGCCTATGTGACCACGGAGGCGATATCAGCCGGTGCAATGATTAGTGTGTCGTGTCAGGATATAATAATGCTCGAGAATACCACGATAGGCTGCAGTGCTCCAATTATATTGGGTCAGAAGCTCGAGGGAGCTGAGCGGGAAAAAGCCGAGAGTTTTATCCGTTCGACGTTTGACCGTGCAGCCGAAGCAAACGGCTACCCTGCTGCCTTGCTGCAGGCTATGGTAAGCATCCACAAAAAAGTTTACAGGGTGAAAAATCTGCAAAGCGGCGAATATGAATTCTTTGAAGCTGAGCAGATGCCGAAAGACCCAAATGAATACGATATTGAAGGCAAAGACCTAATCGTTAGTGACAAGGAACTGTTGACGCTGACGGCCTCTGACGCTTTTGAATACGGTATAGCGAGAGCACTGGTCAAAGACAGGGCAGGGGTGCTTGATTTTTTGGCCAAGCGTGACGGGGTAACATTTGCCGAGCCGGCGATGGTGCTGCGCACAAACTGGTCGGAAGAGATGGTGCGGAAGGTTAATCATCCGGCAGTAATGGGTGTGCTGTTTATGATTGCACTGTTAGGGGTATATATTGAACTTAACACACCTGGGGTCGGTTTGCCCGGCCTGGCAGCGGTTATATGTTTTGCAGTTATAATCGGCAGTAAATACCTTGTCGGAATGGCCAACTGGGTGGAAGTGGCGTTCTTTGTCGTGGGCTTGCTTCTGTTAACGATTGAAATTTTTGTGTTGCCGGGCTTCGGCATCGCGGGCTTTTTAGGGATAATGTGCATATTAGCCGGCTTTTTCGGTATGCTCATCAAGAATCCGCCGGGCAGACTGCCGTGGCCCGAAGGACCGGAAAACTGGGATTTATTCACAGATGGTGTCCTGGGGTTATCGTTTGGGTTTGTTGGATTTATTGTTTTGGCGTGGGTGCTGGCAAAATACCTTCCTAAATTGCAGTTCCTTAGCGGTCTGATACTTGTGCCGACGGCGGCAAAGCAGGGCACTGAAATGGAAGTGAGTATGACCGTACCACCGGAAAGTGAAACCGCAAGCGTAAACGTGGGCGATGTCGGCGAGGTGATTTCGACACTGCGGCCGACGGGGAAAGCGAAATTCGGGGACGCGGTAGTTGATGTCGTTGCTGAGGCCAAGTTCCTTGACAAAGGAACCAAAGTTGAGATAATCGAAGTTCACGGCAATAGAGTTGTAGTCAGAGCTGCAGAAAATTAACTGTAAAGGTAGAATTATGAGCTGGCTTGTTTTTGCTGTTTTTCTGTATTTTGCTTGTGCCGCACTGATAGTGGCGGAAGTATTTGTGCCGAGCGGCGGCATAATAAGTATCTTTGCGCTGGCCTGTTTGATTGGCGGCACAGCGATATTTTTTCAGCACAGCCGCACTGCCGGCTGGATTGGCGTAGTTGTCGCTATTGTAATGATACCATCGGTTTTAATAATCGCTTACAGGATATTCCCAAAAACGAGATTCGGCAGGGCGGTTACACTCACGCCCCCAAAGCGCCAGCAGGGCGACGCTATCCCCGATACAGACGAACTAAAAGAGCTGCTTGGTGCCGTCGGCGAGGTCCTTACGCCGCTGCGGCCGGTGGGAATGTGTGATTTTTCAGGAAAGAGAGTTGAATGTGTAGCTGAAAGCGGTTATGTTGATAAAGATAAGAAGGTAAAAGTTATCAATGTGGAAAGCACACAGCTAACAGTTCGCGTAATAGATGAAACTTAATGAAAGGGTAAAAAGATGCATAACTTAACAGACATAATCCTGACGGTAACCGACCCGGCGAGAGTCATCGTGACGGTAATTGTAGTCGTTGTCATCCTGGTAGTATTAGTATTGTTCCTGCTGGCCTTAAAGTTTTTCAGGTTGTGGCTACAGGCCAGATTATCCCGAGCCGATGTCAAGTTCTCTGAGCTTATCGGGATGTGGCTGCGAAAAGTCGATACCAGGACCATAGTTATCAGCAAAATAACGGCGATTCAGGCAGGCCTGTCTCTAACTACTCGGGATTTGGAAAGCCATTATTTAGCCGGCGGTAGCGTCCCGAATGTCGTGCGTGCATTGATTGCGGCCAACAGGGCAAATATCGACTTGACATTAAAGACTGCCACAGCAATTGACCTGGCAGGGCGTGACATCCTCGAAGCGGTCCAGACGAGCGTCAATCCGAAGGTGATAGATTGCCCGGACCCAGCGAAAAGCAGAGGGACTATTGACGCAGTTGCTCAGGACGGGATTCAGTTAAAAGCAAAGGCGCGGGTAACGGTCCGTGCGAATATCGAACGGCTGATCGGCGGGGCGACGCAGGAAACAATTATCGCGCGTGTAGGTGAAGGGATTGTTACAACCATCGGCAGTGCCATAACGTACAAAAGCGTTCTGGAGAACCCGGACGATATTTCCAAGTCGGTTTTGTCCAAGGGTCTTGATGCGGGAACAGCCTATGAGATTTTGTCTATTGATATTGCCGATGTCGATGTGGGTGAGAATGTCGGCGCACAGTTGCAGGCGGCCCAGGCTGAGGCGGATATGAGAAGGGCAAAGGCCGAGGCGGAAAAACGCCGGGCAATGGCGGTCGCACGTGAGCAAGAAATGAGGGCACTTGTTGTGGAAAACGAGGCAAAGGTGCCGCTGGCTATAGCTGAGGCCTTCAGTAAGGGCAATCTCGGCATTATGGACTATTATCGTTTGAAGAATATCGGCGCCGATACGTCAATGCGGGAATCCATCGCGAAGCCAAAAAAGAAGGAATAACAAACAAGACTCAAGATAAAAGACTAAATTAACCGGATTCGATATTCGGGCTTATATGTCCTATGAACTCTTTTTTAGTCCAAGTGATTGTTGCTGCTCGAAGGGGAGACATGGAAGGCTGGATGCAAATTCTGGTCTTTGTGGTCCTGGCGGTTATCTATGCGCTGGGCAGTATTATCAAAGCAAAATCAAACAAGATTGAACAGGAGAAGGATGAGGAACATTTAGCACCTAAGGGGCCCCGCAAACCCCCTGAGAGCTTGAGACGTTTACAAAAGGAATCTCTCCGTCAGGCTCGCGCTCCTGCGGGTCCTGCGCCGTCCACCGGATACGAGCGTCAAATCCAGCCGGTCAGGAGGAAAGTTGTGCGTCCCGAGCCTGTTGTCCGCAAACCACTAACTAAAAAGAAAGAACTAACCCCTCTTCCAGCCATAGAAATGCCCGAAGTGTCAGAATTGCCGCTCTTAGGACCGCAAGTGGAGCATGGCATTGAAGAACTTCCGGAATTTACCACCGAAAC
>Ga0114918_10003528_pt1 | contig 13767 bp, 8 predicted proteins | sample LantaG_FD_87015 | JGI IMG/M metagenome (GOLD analysis project Ga0114918, IMG submission 87015) | Deep subsurface microbial communities from Baltic Sea to uncover new lineages of life (NeLLi) - Landsort_02402 metaG | ecosystem: Environmental > Aquatic > Marine > Oceanic > Sediment | place: Baltic...
ATCCACTGGCGGGCGGATCGCCACCACCCTCACTCCCACCACGCCCCATCCGCCCGACCCACCCAGCCCGGAACCCGGCCTCCACGGCCGCCGCCGCAAAGGCGGCGCCCAGGACGGCCTGGCCCGCGCCCAGGGCGGCGGGCCCGATGACGGCGCTCAGGTCCAGGGGCGACCCACCCGCCCGGACGGCCGCGGCCTGCAGCGCGTCCGCGCCGCCGATGGCACGCGCCAGGCCAAACGCGGCGGCCGCGCCCGCCGCCAGCTGGCGGTTGGACGCGTCCGTGCGCACCGCGTACCGATAGGTCACCCCCATCAGCAGGCCGAAACCGGCGGCGGCCAGGACGGACAGCACGCTGGACAGGGCGGCCGGGCCGGCCGCCGTCCCCACCGACAGCGCGTAGGGCAGGGCCGCCGCGGCCGCGCCCGCCGCGCCCGCCGCGCCCGCTTTGGCAGACTCGAGCCGGTCGGCCTCCGTGGTCGCCGCCGCCGCGGCCACGGCTGCCTCCGCTTCAGCCGCCGCGGCGACTGCCTGCGCCCGCCCCAGGGCGGCCGCCGCGGTGGCGACCTCCAGCTCCACCTCCCGCGCCTTGACGGCCGCCTGGGCGGCGAGCAGTGCCGGGGACGTGGCGTCGGACGAACCGCTGCCTTTCAGCGCGGCCGCCAGGCGGGCCTGCTCCGCCTCCAAGGCCGCCACCCGGGCGGCCGCCTCCTCGACGCGGGCCAGGCGGGCCTGGGCGGCCGGGTCGGCCGCCAGGGCCTCCGCGGCCAGGGCGGCTAGGTCGGGAGGAGGGGAGTTGTTCGGGTCGGCCCTGGCCAGCGCGGACCGGCCGCGGTGGCCGGCGGCGCGGGGGGCCGGCGCGACATTTGAGGCGCGCCGGACGGGCATCGGTGCGCCCCGCGACGTGGACACGGTCAGACAGGTGGCCTGCATGTTGGTGGTGGCAGAGAATGTGTTGTGTGCGGGGACAGGGCGGGGCAGGCCACGCGCGCGGCCAAACAAAGAAAAGAGTGAGCAGAGCTGGCGCGGAGAAATGCATTGGCCAGACGACCTTTTCCTGTGTGCGGTCTCGTCTCTCGTTTGTCCCCCCCCTCCTCCTCATCAGCCAAAATGCTCCGCCTCTCGACCACCTCGCCCCACCTGGGCGGTGCTGTCTGCCTGGCGGCCGGTCGACCAGGTGAGAGAGAGAAGAGGGAGAGCGGCACACAGGGAATGGAGACGACGGACCCCCTCTCGCGCATGGCCGACCCTCTCTCAACTTCACCCTCTCCCCCCTCTCCAGCCCTCCCGCGCCCGCGCCCGTCCACCCCCACCTCAACCCGCCGCTCCCCGCCCCCCATCCTCGCCGGCAACAACTCCCCCACCGACGCCTGGCTGGACCTGGCCGCATTCGTCGCGGGCGGCGGCGGCGACGCGGGGCGAGCGGGCATCTTCGATGACCTGGCGGCCCGCATCGGCAAGGACGTCTACCTGGACGTGGCCGGCTGGCACCTGTACCTGCGGGACATTAAAGTGGACGGGCGCACCACGCTCGCCTCCGCCCTGGCTGCCAAGCTGGGGTCCGCCGTCGCGGACGGCGGGTTCAAGCAGGCGGGCGTGGAGGCAGCCCTTACGGCGCTCCCCGTGCGGCTAGGCGGGGGCAAGGCGCAGGTCTCCCTTCTGGACGCGGTCCCCGCCGGCGCCCTGGGCGACCTGTATCGGGCACTGGAGGACTTTGAGCGGGGCAAGTGAGGGGAAGGAGAGCGAGGGCTCGGTGCGGTGTGCGGGCGTGTGGGTTTGTTTGTCCGTGTTTTTCCTTCCTCTACATTGATCCCACATATGTTCACTCCGCAGCGGCCTTGAGCGCCGCCGCCTTGCACTTGCGGTCAAAGAGCGCGCATTCGCCCCACGGGAAGGACTTGCTCCGCACGTGCTGAAAATCCTTCAGGGGCGCGTCGGAGGGGTGGTGGTGGGCCTCGTTCTTGATAATGTACGTGCCCAGGCCGAGGCAGGCAGGCACGGCTGTGGGTGTGTTGTGAGAGGGAGAGGGAGAGGGGGAGGGAGAGACGGGTAAGGGTGCCGAGAGGAGCAAGGGCGCCCGCACCTGGGGCGGTGGCGGTGGGTGGTGTCGGCGATGAAGGAGGCGGGCGTGGCGGGCGACGAGTGGTTGAAGGGGAGGGGGGAGAGAGAGGGGAGAAGGGCGAGGTCGCAAGCACACAGGGTGGCGCGGGGGCGGCGCGGGGCGCGGGCGCTGCGCCCCACGCCCCTCCCCTCCACGCCACCTCTCACTCCACGGTCGGGTAAGCCGTGTCTCCGCCCGACCTCCCGCCGGGCGTGCGGGGTGGGAGCGACCCGCCTCGCCTCGCTCACGGCCGCTGTGGCGAGGGCGCCGCCGGCGCCTCATCGCCCCTTCCGCCGCCGGAAAAAAATAACGCACCGAAAATGGTCACCACCTTCCACAGGTTCATCTGCTTGACCTCCTCCTCCAGGGAAAGCGACCCACTCATGGACCGCGACTGCGGGCGCAGGAGGGTGGTGCGTGCGGCGCGGGTGAGGGCTTGCATGGCGGGCGTCTTTCCTTGTGAGCTGAACAAACGAGTGAGCGTAGAGAGAGAGGAGGAGAGGCGGCGAGCTCTCAGTCTCTCTCCCTTCGCGGGGCCCGCGGACATGGCTTCTTGAGAGAGAGCAGCGCACCGTCACATCACCACTCTCTCGCCGGGCCCGTGCACACCTTGCGCACATGGAGACCACCCTGGCCGCCTACCTGGCGGGCGACGGCCCGCCCGCCAAGGCCTTCCCGGCCTGGGCGGGCGGCGATGGGGACGACGCTTGCGCCGCACCGCTCCCTCCCAATTCGACCGCCGCGTCGGCCTTCCTGGACTTTGTGCGGGAGGCCCTGGACGCGGCGGCGGCAACCGGTGGCCCGCCAGGCCCCTCCACGGCGGCCTTCTCGCCCGTGGGGGGTGGTAGCGTGAAGGAGAGTGCAACCGGCGGGGCGCCAGCCGCACCACCACCCCCCTCTGCGCGCGGCGCCGGCCCGACCTCGACTCCGCCCTCATCAACCTCCATCCGCCCGCTGCCCCGCTTCGACGACGCGGACGCCTTCCCCACGCTGGGTCTGTCGTCATCGTCCTCATCGGATGCTGCGGCTGCTGCTGCTGACGCGACGACGGACGGCCTCCTGGCCCGCCGGTCGAGCGGCGCCAGCAGCAGCCGCCCTGGCGGGACCTCCCTCCCACCCCCGCCCCCACCCCGCCGCAAGATCGCGCCGACGGCGGTCATGACCGTCGACCGGGACGCCGCCTTCGTGGGCGCCGCGGGCGCGGCGCTGGGCGGCCCCGGCGTGGCGGGCCTGGCCGCGGCGGCCGCCCTGGCGGACCGGCTGCGAGGAGGAGGAGCAGGCGGGAGTGGGAGTGGTGGCGGTAGCACGAGCACCGACCGCCCCGTCATCGTCCGCCGCACGCCACCCGGCCCCGCCCCGCTGGGACCGGCCGCCGAGGACGCTGCTACCATTCCTGCTGCTCCAAAACCGCCCCCCGCCCCTCGCCGGGTGGAGGTGGCGCCCTCGCCACCCCCGCCACCCCCACCTCTACCAGTCCCCGCGCCCGCGCCTGCGCCCGCGCCCGAGCTCGCGCCCGCTCTGCCGCCCCTGCCCGCCCCCGCCACCCGGGCTGCCGCCCTGCACGCCCACCTCCTGTCCTGTCCGGCGCCCGGCCTGGCCCTGGCGGCGGAGTTGGAGGGTCTGCTATACGCGCTAGCCCTGCCGGCGGCCGCGGTGGCGGAGGCCACGCCGCGGCGCCCCTCCTCGGCCGGCGCGCCGCCGCCCCTGCTACCGACGCCCGCTGCCGCCGTTCAGTACGCGGCGTCCGTCCTGCTGGGTGCGGGGTCCGGCCGCCTGCTGGCCTCTCTGGGCAGGCCCGCCCTGCGCGCCATCGCGGCCGCGCCCGCCGTCGCCCTGGCCGCGCCTCACCTCGCCGCAGCAGCGACAGCCGCGCTCTCGGCCGGAAGCTCCGGCCCTGGCGGCGGCGCCGCCGCGGCCGTGCCTTCGGCCAAGCCAGGCACCGCCGCCGCCGTCACCGCCGCTGCCGCTGCCGCCACCGCCGCCGCCGCCGCCGCGGACGACGCCCGGGCGGCCGCCCGCCGGGCGGCGGCCGCCAGCGCGACGACCGTCGCCCTGCCCGCCGCGGACGCTGCCCTCCCGGGTGCGGGGCGGCGGGCCGCCCGCGCGGACGGCGGTGACGGCGCCCGCCGGGTGTCCAACTGGGAGGCCTGCCGGGACGAGCTGTTTGCGGCCCTGCGGTCCGCGACGACGGAGCGGGACCCCTTTCAAGGCCAGGGCGGTCAAGGGGGCGGCGGTGGCGGAGGCGCCGCCGCCTTCCTCCCGGAGGCCGCCCAAGCTGCCGCCGACGCAGCCACCCTGGCCGCCCTGCGCGCCCGGGCGCCCGCCCTGCTGCGCCGCCTGCGCCCGGACAACGCGCCCGCCTTGGCCCGCCTGCTGGCGGCGGCCGCCCTGCAGGCGGGCGAGGCCGGGACGCCCTACCTTGGTGACGCGGTCGGCGCGCTGGCCGCGCGCGACCCGGCCCGCTTCCGGGCCCTGGGCGCCCGCCTGGCCGCGGGCAGCGGGGCCGGGGGTGGGGCGCCGTCGTCCTGCGCCCCCGGCACCGCCCCGCCCAGCGCTGCGGGCTCGCTGGTGGGGTCCCCCGCCGGCGGTGCCGGCGGCGGCGGGACGCCCCCGCCCGGCCGCGGCGGCGGCGGGCGCCTGGGCGGGATGATGCACCCAGCCGCCGCCGCCGCCTGGGCGTCGGCCGCCGCGTCCGGCGGCGGCGGTGCACCTGCACACCGCCCCGGCCCCGCCCCCTCCCGGCTGGGGAGCCACGCGCCCGCACCGCCGGGCGCGGAGGCGGACGCCCTCGCCCTGGCCGCCGCGGCTGCCTTCCCCCCGGAGCAGCGCCCGTACGTGCTCTTCCTGGCGGCCGCTGACTCGCACCGCCTGAACGCGGCGGTGCGGGCCGAGATGCGGGGGCGCCTGGCCGACCTGACCCGCGCGGGCGGGGGTGGCGCAGGTGGTGGCGCCAGTGGCCGGGCCGGGCTGGAGTCGGCCCTGGCCGGCCTGCGGCTGGGGCCTGCTTCTGCCTCCGCCTCCTCCACCTCTGCCCGCCCGGGCGGCCCGCCCGGCGTGCCGCCCGACGCGGACGCGGCCGCCGCGGCCGCCACCGCCGCCGCGTACGTGTCGTACCTGGACTACGCGGCGGCCGCCCAGGCGCCGCCCGGGGGTGGTGGCGGTGCCGAGGAGCAGCAGCGCGCTGCCAGCACCGCCCCCGCTCCGCGCCGCCCGGCCGCCCTGGCCGCGGGCGGCCCGCCCTCCTCCGGCTCCGACGACGGCGGCAGCGGGTCCGGGTCGGACGCCGAAGCCGACGACCCGCTGGACCCGCTGGCCGCCCTGCGGTCCGCCGCGGCGGCCGCCCCGACCGGCGGCCTCGCCCGGACCCTGCCCTGGGTGTGTGCGCTGCTGACTTTCGCCGCCTGGGCCCCGCCCGGCCCGCCCCGCCCAGCCCGCCGGGCGGCCCGCGCCTTGCGCGCCCTGGCCGCCGCCCCGCGCCTGACGCCCGGCGACCCGGCCTTTGGCGGGGCCGACCTGTGCGCGCGCGCCCTGCTCGACGCGGCGGTGGGCGTGAGTGGTGGTGGTGGCGCCGGCCACAACCCGCCCGCCTCCCGGCGTGCGCGCGCCGCAGCCGCCCGCTGGGACCGCCGCCTGCGGGGCGGGGACGCGGCGGCGGCGACCGGTGCGGCGACGCCCATCGCCACCCCCGCCTCCGCGCCCGCCCGCCTGCGGGAGCTGTGCCTGCCGTGCGTGGACGCGGCCGTGGCCGCGCTGGGCGCGGCGGCCGCCCTGGCGGGGCGGGGTGGCGGCGGGAGCGGGTCTCACCTCTTCCTGCCCCGGGGCGCCCCGGCCCGGGCGCCCCGTAAGATCCGGCCGGCGGGGGCGGGGAGCGGCTCTGCCCCCGGCGTGCCCCCGCCCGGCAGCGCGCCCGCCGCCATGGCGGCTGCGGCCGCGGCTGCAGCCGCCGTGGCCGCCGCCGCCTCGGCGGGCGGCGGCGGCCCCTCCCGCAAGGGCTCCTCCACCTCGGGCGGTGGCTGGCTGAGCGCCAGCGGCGACGGCGGCACGCCCTCGGCCGACGCGCCGCCCTTCACCCCCCTGGCCCGGGCGCTGTCGGTGCGGCTGAGCGGGGAGGGAGAGGCGTCCAGCCCCGCGTTCGGGACACCGCCGACGCAGGGGCCGGCCTTCCCGCCCACCCCGACCAGCGTCGCCCCGCCTCAGAACCCGGCCACCGCCGCCGCCGCGACCGCCCGTCTCCAGGCCGCCCTGCTGGACCAGTACTCGGCGGACGGGGACGCGGTCCCCATGCGCGACCTGGTGGGCTGGGTGGCCCGCGTGGTGGGCGCCAACGCGGCCAGCGCGGGCGTGGCCGCGGCAGGCACCGCTGCGGCCGCGGGCGCGACGGGGGTGCTGGTCGTGGCCGGGCGGGCGGCCGCGGCGGCCGCGGCGGCGGCAGCCGAGCCGGGCGTGTCCCGCCGCGCCCCGACCGCGGCCGCCCTGCGGGCCGCCCTGGCGCCTGTGGCCGCCTCCATTGCGGCCGCCCAAGCCCCGCGCGCCGCGTCGGCCGCACGGCGCGAGGTGCGGCGGGCGGCCGAGGCGGGCGCGGCGGCCGCCCTGGCCGCCCTCGCGCCCGCCACGTGGTCCGACCAGGCCGCGGGCGCGGCGGCGGCCATCGCGGCCGAGACGGCGGCCGCCGCGGCGGGCGGCGCCCTGGCGGCGGCTGTCCCCGCCCAGGTCGCGGCCGCGGTGGAGGCCGCGGCCGACGAGGCGGTCGCGGCCGTGCTGGCGGAGGCCAAGGCCGCGCACAAGGCGCGGGGGAGAGGAGGAGGGGACTAGGCAAACTGTGATGAGAGAGAGTGTTAGTGACCTTTTTTTTGTTCGATCGAGGGGCGGCCAGGGCCCTGGGCGTGCCGACGTGTGAGAGCAGAGAGAGAGAGAGATAGTTGAGAGGTTGAGCGCTTGGAGGGGGGGGAGAGAGGTCGCCACTCTTGCACTCGCTCTCTTTCTTTTTGGTCCGCGCGCACTCTACACCTTCTCCCAGCATGACCACCACCCGCCTGCGTGGCGGCCGGTCACGTCGGCCACCACCCGCCTCCAAGCCGGCACCAGCGCCGCAGGTGCGTGATTGAGAAAGAGAGCGGTTTTTGGATGCGTCGGGCGGTTGGCGGCCCGGCCGCGCATGTGGCCTCCGCGGGAGGGGGCGCCCGCGCACAGCCGCATCCTCCTGCGCCCACATTCAACTACCCTCAGCGAGATAAGAGGACATGGCGGAACGATATGCGGATTCAGATCTGGAGCTGCATCGCCTCCCAGCCCTGGAGCCTGCGTCAGCGCCCCCCCCCCCACCGGAGCCGGCGGCTAGCACCCGACCTCGCGCTCTCATCTATCTCCTCATGTTCATCAGAACCCGACCGCTGCCGACCTGTACGCGGCCGCCTCCACCGCCCTCGCCCGCGAAGACCTGGCCACCGCCCGCTTGTACCTGTCCCAAGCGGCGGAGGCGTGCCCGGCGTCGCAGCCGGACCTGGCGGACGAGATTGGGGCGGCCCTGGCTGAGGTGGGGCCGCCGGCCGCGGCAGTGGCGGCCCTGGAGCGGGCCATCGCGCTGCGCCCGGACGCCGGGCATGAGAAGTACATGTATCTGGGCCAGGTGCTGGGCGGGGAGGCAGGGCTGGCTGCCCTGCGGCGGGGCGTGGCCCTTCTGGAGGCCGACGCAGCGGGCGCACAGACCGGCGGCGACGCGGGCGACGCCGCGGACGCGGCGGCCGCCCTGGCGGCCGGCCTGTGCGCGACCGCGGAGGCGGTGCTGGCGACGGCGGGCCCCGACGAGGGCGGGTCCGAGGTGGAGGCCCTGTTTGCCCGTGCGGCCGCCCTGGACCCGGCCTCGCCCGAACCCTGGGCGGGCCTGGCCTCGCTGCGGGTGGAGCAGGGGCGGGCGGAGGAGGGGCGGGCGTCCCTGGCCCGGGCGACTGGCGGCTGGCTGCCCAACCTGCGGGCCATGATGGAGGCGCTCCGGGCGGAGCAGGGCAGCAGTGACGATGAGGATGAGGAAGGGGAGGATGGTGCGGCCGCGGCCGCCCGGGCTACCGCCGCGGTCGCCGAGATCGAGTCGCGCGGCGGGGGCGGGTGCGGCGATGACATGGCCGCCGACGCCGCACCTTCCTCCCCTCTTCCTCCCACCTATGACCCGGCCCTGCTTCCGCCCTTCGAGGTCCGCTTCGAAGCCGCCAAGCTGATGCTGGAGCTGGAGGAGTCCACGGCCGACGCGGTGGTCGTTTGCGAGTCGCTCGTGGCCGAGGCTGACCTGGCGGCCGACGCCTGGTACCTGCTGGCCCTGGCCCTGGCGGCGGGCGGGGACGGGGCCGGGGCGTTGGAAGCGGTGTGCGCGGGGCGGGCGGCCCTGGGCGACCCGCGCGCGCCGCCCGCGGATGCGGACGAGGCCGCCTTTGCGGACGTGGAGGCAGCCGCCCGGGAACTGTTGCAGGCGGCGGCGGCGGAGGAGGAGGCATGAGACGAGAGAGAGTGAATACCAAATGTAAAATCAATCCCTGTCCCCATTCTACCGCTTCTTCCCACTACCCCCGCCTCCTCCTGCCCCACCACTGATAAACCCCTCCGCCACCAGGGCGTCCCGGGCCGTGTTGTTGATGATGCCGAAGCGGGCGGGGCCCAGCAGGATCCCCCCATACCAGCGCGACACGATGACGACCGCGCCGCTGACCTTGGCAGCCCCGAGCATGAAGGCCAGGCGCCCGCCCGCGGCGGCCTCGCCGTCGTCATCGCAGTCAGCCGTGACGGCGCCGGTCACGCCATCCACGATGCGGTAGGCCATGATGTTGTGCGTGGCGGCCGCGATGCGCCTGTGGCTGAGCAAGCAGTCCACGGCCGCCCGCGCGTCGGCCGGGGACGCGACGGGCGCGACGTGCGCCTGGAAGGTGGACCGTTTCACCGTGACGGGCGGGTGGGATGCGATGCGGAGGGCAGCCGCCCGGGCGGCGTAGGCCATGTCGGCGGCGGCGGCGTCGGGAGGAGGAGGAGGAGGAGCCCCCTCCTGCGCGCCTTTCCCGCCCCGCTCGGCCTCCGCGTCGGCCTCCGCCGCGTCCGCTGGCGGCGGCGGCCCGCCCGCTCGGGCCGCCTCCTCCGCCTCCTCCTCCGCCTCCGCCGCGCGCCTGGCGACCGCAATGGCCTCCTCCCGCTCCCGCAGGGCTTCCACCACGCTGTACAGGATGGGCGCGCCCGGGCCGCCGTCGGCCCAGGCGGTCGCGGCCGCGGCCGCCACGGCGGCGGAGGCCGAGTCTGCGGCAGAAAGGCCACCGCCGCCTCCACGCGGCAGCACCGCCTCCACGACGGGCGGGGAGGACGAAGGGTAGTCGGCCGGCAGGTGGGCGACCAGGGTCAGCGTCACGGGCAGGCCGCCGCCAGGGAGGTCGATCTGAAGAGAGGGAGCGGGCGTGGGTGAGAAAGAAAATGGATGGGGGAGGGGAGCCAAAGGTTGAGGAGTCGAGAGCCGCGCGCATTCGCGTGTGTCCGCCCGCACCTCGATCACAGAGCCGCCCTGCGAGACGCGGACGCAGTCGTCGTAGATGGAGGACAGGGCGGCCGCCTCGTCCCGACGGGCAGCCGCGTCCTCCTCCTCGACCGCCGTCATGGGAACGAAAAGACGAAACAAGAAAACGAGCAAGTGACGCTCCTCTATCTCGACCCGTCTACACTCTCCATCATCTCCGGCAAAAACGGCGGCACCCGGTCGACCGCGTCCCGGATGGCCGCCCTAAACGCTTCGCCCTGCGTCAGGTACGCGCTGACATGCCCTCCCCGCACCCACCGCACCTCCGACCCCGGCCAGTGCGCCGCCAGCTCCGCGACCGAGGCCCGCGCCACGTACGCGTCGGCGGTCGCACCCACCACGACCGCTGCTCCCGGCAGGGCGGGCGGCGGCAGGCGGGTGACGTCCGTGTACGTCTCCAGGACGTGGGCCAGGGCGGTGCGGGCGGCGGCCCGGTCCCGCCGGGCGGCGGGGCGGGCGGCGTCCAGTCGCAGGCCCGCCAGCGCGCCGTCGGCCGCGTCGGGGCCACCCGCGCGGCCGCCCGCCGCCGCATCCGCGGCGGCCGCCCCCGCCGCCGCGGCGGCTGCCGTCGACAGGCCGCCGGCCGTGGCGCCGGACACGGCGGCGGCCGCGCCGGCCGCGGCGGCGGCGGCCGCGACGGACGCGCCGTCCACCCCGCCCTCCTCCCCGTCGCCCGCCCGCCCCAGCGGCCACGCGCCCGCCGCGACGGCGGCCAACACGCTCTCCGCCGCCCGGGCGGCGCCACCCCCCGCCGCGGCGGCTAAAACGGTCTGCAGCACATCCCTCCGGGCGCCGTCCGCGGGCGAGGTCAGCGGCCGCCAGGCGGTGGCGGGCCACAGGGCGCCATCGCAAAAGGCGGCGGCGGCGGAGCGGGGCGCGAGCAGGGGCGCGCACGCGAGCGGGCCGGGCGCCAGCCCCGCCACCATGCCCGCGTGCACGCCGCCCATGGACAGGCCCGCCACGCCCAGGCGGGAAAAGTCGGCACCACTCCCGCCCGCCGCCCAGGCGAGCAAAGCCAAAGCTTCCTCTACCGTCGCCCGGCCCAGGGCCAGCAGGTCGGACATCCGCCCCAGCTTGGCGCCCGCCTGGCCCGGCGGGCGGCGGGACCCGTAGAAGGGCGACTCCAGGATGACGGCAGCGATGGGGCGGCGGGGGTGGTGGTGGTGCGGGGCGGCGGCGCGGCGTGCCGTCCACCGCGCGTCCGCCAGGGGGGCGGCCAGGGCCAGACGGCGGGCCGGGCCGTGGTCGCCCGTGCCGGCCAGGTGCACCACGCACCCGTCCGACCCGCGGCCCGCCCCTTCGGGCACCAGCAGCCAGGCCCGGGCAGTGCGGGATTCTGGCGGCAGCGCGTCAAAGACGCGCCCGCCCGCGGGCGTGGGGAAAGTGGCTTCGTACAGTGCTGTCCCCAGGGGTGTGGCCGGGTGGGCCCGCACCCGGGTCCAGGCGGGCGACAGGCGGGGGATGGCGGCCGCGGCGGGGCCAAACCAGGCGGCCGGGTCGGAGCGCGGGATGGTGGTGGTGGGGGATGGCAAGGCGGAGGCGGCGGCCGGCACCGCACCCGCCGCCGCCGCCGCCTGGAGGAGGGCGTCGCCGCCCAGGTCGACCACTGTCAAGTCGCCCCAGCCCTGCTCGAAGAAGCGGGGTGCCAGGCGCAGGGCGGCGGGCCCGGCCGCCACGGCCGCGTCCAGGCGGGCGGCCGCCGCGTCGGCCAGGCGCGCGGCCGCGGCGCGCGTGGAGGCGGCCAGGCGGCCGCGGGCGAGGGCGGCCGCGGCGGCGGCGGCGGCCGCGGCCGCGCCGCGCCGCACGGCGGCGGGGCGGTCCGGTGGGCGGGGGTGGATTAGGGCCTCGCCCTCTCCCTGGGCGTGCCCGCGGTGGCTCCCCAGGTGGTGCCCGCGGCCAGAGGGAGATGGAGAGGAAGAGGGGGGAGAGGGCGGGGTGCGATGCGCCGAAGGCCGCGTCAGCCCCTCGCCGGGCGTGGAGGCGTGCTGGTCTGGTTCTCGCATTGCCGCTCAGGTGGGGCCCAGCATGTGGCGCATCGAATGGAGGGGTGTGTCGTATAAGGGAGAGGGTCTGGGGCGCGGGGCGCGCGCGGGAGGAGAGAGAGCGGGGACGCGCGAGTGAGCAAAACGCGAGCGCGGGCGTCCTTTTTCATTCGGACCAAAGGCCGGCGGCGGCGGCCCGCGCCCCCCATCAGCACAACGGCCCCGGCCGCGCTCCCGCTCTCCTCCTGGACCCCACCCTTCGTCCACATGCCGTGTCCATCTCTGTGAGTGCTCCTGCACCCCCTGGGCACACTCGCTTTCTTCCGCGACACCCGGAATGTGAAAGTGAGAGGCAAAAAGAGGTGAGAGAAAAAAAAAACGCGCCGGCCGCCACCCCCCAACCCCGCGCTCGCGCTCGCGCCTTCTCCTCTCTCTCCTCTCTCCGTTTGTGGGGGGGCGCATGAAGAACAGATTTAGGCTCGTTGTCGGAACCCGCGGTAGTACCGCGGTGCTGACGGAACAACCACACATCTTTGTTCCCTCCTCCCCCCTTTCGCGAGGGGGCGACGAGGGATGCTGACGCCACCACCACATCGCGCGACTGGAGAGGGAGAAGAGGCAGAAGAGAGAAAAACACTCCGCACCCTTTAAAGCTGCCCGACTGCCTTTCCCACGCACGGGCCGTTTCGCTTGGGTGCCACAGCGAACTCAGTGCCGGCCTCAGCACCGAGCGGGGCGTTACTTATGCCGTCACGCTTGGTCTACAGGTCCTGGCCACAAGACAAACATCCTCATATCAAAAACCGTCCTTTTTCGATGATGGGAGGATGGAGGACGGAGATCACGGAGCCGTTCGCCCTCACACACTCTCTTCTCTTCCCCTCACCCAACCCTTTTTACAGGGCGCTCCTGGGCGACGGCGCAAGGGGCAGGGACGGAGAGCGCGGTGGAGGTATGGATAGAGGAGGCAGAAGACAGGAGCGTTTAAAAACAGAGGAGGAAACAGACAACAACAACAGAGCCACCCCCCCCACTCCCTCTCCGTGCCGCGCGTGCGTGCCCCGCCTCCGACGAGAGAGAGAGGAAGGCCGCACACACACACGCAAGTGCGTCTCTCTTTCCCTCCTCCACATTCAATCCTCGTGGCTGTAGTCCAGGCCGCCGAGCTCGCGCAGGGCGGCCAGGAACGTGGCGGGCGTGTCCCAGGCAGTGCCCGCGATGAAGCAGTCCCGCCCCGTTCGGGCGGACGCGGCGGCCGCGGCCCGGGCCTCGCCCGGCGTGATGCCGCCCACGATGAAGACCAGGATGGGGCGGGTGGAGGTGGCCGGGAGGGGCGAGGCCTGAGCGGGGCCGGAGCCCCCCGCCTGCTCCCCGCCCGCGCCGCGCGCCTTGCGCGCCCACCCAGCGGCCGAGTGGACGGACCGCACCGACCCGGCCCGCCCGATGGCGCCCGACCCGCCGCCGCCCCACATGCCGCTGCCCCGGGCGCCGCCGACGTCCGCAGCCTCGGGCGGCGCGACCGCGGGGAACTCGTCCCCGTCCAGCCGCCCCGCCGCCGCGGCGGAGAAGAGGTCGCCCACCGCGGGCTGGAGGCGGCCGAGGATGAGGCCGCCGTCCTCCTCGCCCGCGCCGGCCGCGTCCGCGCCGTTGCCGCCCGCAGTGGGCGCGGTCCGCCGCCCCGGCTTGCGGGGGCCAAAGCCCAGAGCGGCCGCCGCGGCGGCGGCCAGTCCGCCGCCGCCGCCGCCTTTGCCGCCCCCACCCCCGCCGCCCCCGCCACCGGCCAGGGCGCTCTCCTTGCGCACGGGCACGCCCAGCGCCTCCAGCCCCGTCAGCGCCCGGCTGAAGTCAAAGGCGGCGGCCGGGCCAGCAGGTGCGGCAGCGGCAGGGCGGTCGCCCCCACCTCCCGGCAGGCGGGCCAGCCTGGCCCACTGGGCCTCCTTCACCGCGTCCAGCTTGCCCGGGTGGGTCGCCGCATACAGCAGCAGCAGGCGCAGCCGGGCGTCGGGCGGGGCGGCCAGGGCGGGGGGCTGGGCCTGGGCCTGGGCCTGCGCCCCACCAGCCGGGGTTGGGCTCGATGCCGCCGCCGCCGGCGGGCCAGCGAGGAAGGCGATGAGGTCCCGGGACGTCGCCTCCCCAAAGGCCA
>Ga0114918_10003529_pt1 | contig 13766 bp, 13 predicted proteins | sample LantaG_FD_87015 | JGI IMG/M metagenome (GOLD analysis project Ga0114918, IMG submission 87015) | Deep subsurface microbial communities from Baltic Sea to uncover new lineages of life (NeLLi) - Landsort_02402 metaG | ecosystem: Environmental > Aquatic > Marine > Oceanic > Sediment | place...
AGATGGATTAGTGGTAGGAAATTGCCGACCTACAGGAATTAATCTAGGCGATAATACTATGATTGAAGGGGATATGACACAAAGAACCGTAATTGGGGACAAATCAGTACCTGTTTCCAAAATATGTTTTTCAATCCCTAACTTAAGAGATTTTTACGGAGATCCAGTAAAACTTACCAAAGGAAAATCCATTACACTTTTTAGAAACAGAATTGTGTTTGAAAATGAGGTTTATGCTATAACAATTGATAAATCACCAAATTATAATGATCAATATAGAAAGTTGAAAGCAAAAGGTGGTTATATATTCCTTTATTATGGAGAAGTTGTTAAAAAAAATGGCTCTATTCAATATTCCGAACTTGATCATCTAATTTATAGCTTTTCTTCATTTTTAAGTTTCTTAAATGGAAGAAGATGTTCAATGTTTAATCTTCAAGGATTATTTGACGATAAAATCATTTGGACTGATTATACACCTTTTCCTGCAGATTTATTTAGACATGTTTATTCATGGCCTCCGCACTTCTCAATCGATGGACTTAATGATTTATGGAAAACCTTCTATTCAATATGGAAAGACAAAAATGAAGAGGATTTTTTAAAAGCTGCAATACATTGGTATATAGAAGCAAATTATTCTTCCATATATGTAGAAGGCTCCATAATCCTCGCACAAATTGGATTAGAACTTATTTATAATTGGCTTTTAATTGAAAACAAAAAAATGTTAATTGGCAAAGATGCAGATAATATTTCGGCAGCAAACAAGATTAGGCTTTTACTCTCGCAATTAGTACTAAAAAGTGAATTACCAAACTCATTAAAAACACTTCAAAAATTTGTCATTGATAATGAGTTACCTGATGGAATAGAAGCATTTGTACAAATAAGGAACGCTTTAGTGCATTCAGCAGAAGAAAAAAGAAAAAAACTTCAAAATATTGATCAATTGGTTTTATACGATGCAAGAAATTTGGGATTGTGGTATTTAGAATTATCATTGCTTAACATTTTGGGATACAACGGGAAATATCAATTCCGTTGTTCAGATAAAACCTGGACTGGTGATAACGAAGTATATGTACCTTGGCTTAACCTTGAATCTCATACTTGAAAAACAGCCTTCCACCAACACGGTCAATAAAATTTATAGGTTTGTCACGGTTTTTGCAAACCCTGCTTGCCTGCGGCAGTTAGGCAGGCGTTCCTGCTATCTTGACAGATAACTGTTAAAGGTATAGGACTACCGCTCCAGTGCTTTCAATAAACCTTAGTATAACACGACTTGTAACCTACTCGAAATAAAATTTGTAACGCGACACTCGTATATGCCCGGCAATTTGTACCCGTCCCGATAGCTATGTATTTCTTCACAATTCATGTAACAGTTTATATATTTGATTTGTAAGCCTTCGGCTAGCTACACCTTTTTTAGATACTTCCTGTTAATTCTGGAAAATTACTCCTCGATTGTTTAACCATTTTGCTACTTTACCAAATACCTCTGATAAGGATTTGCCTTTGATTTCCTTCTTTTCTTCCATTAACTCTCCAATAAAGGAGTCAATAATTTCACTTTTCAGTTTTAGAACAATTGGGAAGTTATTTCGGTCATAAATTATGAGTTCTCCTGTGTAATAAACCCATTCTCCGGATTGCAGGTGTTTACCGAGTATTTCTTCTTTTGATTGATAAATTATTGTTGCCCTGTTCATTTTTTTGCTGGTAGCAGTTCGTCTATCTTTTGGATTGAATGATCCTGGATTCTTTGGAGGACATCTTTCAACCACCCAAATGGTTCGACATTATTGATCTTACAGGTTCCCAGAAATGAATAAATCATTGCTGCCTGCTGTGCCGCCTCATGTGACCCGGCAAAGAGATAATTTTTTCTTCCGATAGCAACCGGACGGATGCTGTTCTCGATAAGGTTATTATCTATTTCAACCTGCCCGTTATTTATATACCTTATTAACCTGTTCCACAACCCAAGAGTATAAGTTATAGCCTGACCAATGGAACTCTTTGGCAATACATCTGGTAATTGTTTTTTCATCCACTTCTCCAGTTCCTGTAGTATTGGAAGCGATTGTTCTGCACGAAGCTCTTTCCTCTGCTCCGGTGTTAGATTCTTCTCCCTTGCCTCGCGCTCGGTCATGTACAGCTTTTGCATACGTTCAAGTACATATTCTGCCCTTGCCGGATCATTATCTTTTGCCTGCTCGAACTTCCTGCGGGCATGAGCCATGCAGCCAAACAAGGTTATGCCATCTCTCTTCTCATATATACTATATGCATTGTAACCATCCGTCTGAAGCATTCCCCGGAATGACCCAAGGAACTCTCCCGGGCCATCCCGGCCCCTTCCTTTACGGTAATCAAAACATACCAGCTTATCCAATGGTGCATAATAAACCCAGTGATAACCCTTATGTGTTGAGCCAGGCTTGTCTTTCGTCTGCACCGGTATCGGCGTCTCATCGGCCATCAGGTAACAGCTCCCTCGTGTTCTGCTTACCAATCTTTCGTATAATGGTTCAAGTAACCGGCACGATGCGGTGAACCATCCGCTGATAGTAGATTCTGCTATGTCAATATCCTGTCTCTTAAACTGCTGTACCTGGCGATAAAAAGGAAGATGATCAACAAACTTACTGATAAGAAGATGTGCCAGCAGGCCGGCTCCTGCATTGCCCCTTGGTATGGGCAACGAGGGAAGCTCTCCGATAACGATTCTTTCCTCTTTGGACAATACATATTTTGGACGCACATACCGCTCTACATAAAACTTCCCGGGAGTATACTCAAGAACTTCCGTTACAACTTCTCCTATTTTTTTGGCACCGGTGATATCCTCTTCCGGCTCAATGATATGCTCTTCACGATGAAGATGTGACGGTAAAGCAAGACGTATGGCTGAACCTTTTTTGTTGTCTGTTTTATTACGTGTATAGGTGATCTGTTTTGTTTCTTTCTCCTTATCAAGTGGCACCGGCTCTACATCGAGTCCCAGGTTTAACTGCGAAGGATCAGCACCAGTATGCCTCTCACTTTTGCTGCCAAAGATCATGCGTTTAAGCTGGGCAAGTTCCTGTTTAAGGTACATAATTTCAGCCTCGTGATCCCTTTCTCTGGTTAAGAATTGGTTGTACAATTCCATTGTTAAAAGAACTCCGTTATCTGTATATGTTACCTGCCCTTTCTGCATAATGCAAAAATGACAAAAGCCATCATCTAACCCTAATATATTCAGGAGTTTTTATTAAGATGCAGGAAGAAAATTGTTAATAAAATATCGCCTTCGTTGCTTGTATTTTTCAATAGAAATACCCTCTACCATAAGCATCAGTGATGACCAACTGACCTGGCATGTTTTGCCTTGGGAACTGACCCTTGGCAACTCGAAAGTTCCACGTTCCAGTCGCTTGTAGTACAACACAAATCCACCTTGTTCCCAATGAAGTAATTTTATCTTATCCTTCTGATGATTGACAAATATAAATACCTCTCCGCTTACAGGCCGACGGCCAATCTCAGCATGTACCAGTCCGCACAAACCATCGAAGCCTTTTCGCATGTCGGTAGCAGAGTTATAAAAATAGTACCGGAAAGTCGAACTAAGCGAAAACATCTCTTAAGGCAGCTCACAGACTTAAAAGCTGCTTCACTGTTGAAAGCCTTGTGGCAGCAGGCAGTTGTAAGATTATTCCTCCCGGGTAACGGATCTCAATATGGGATACTGAACTTACCTCAATAGGAAGGAAGCTGCTTTCATCAATCCCGCGGCGATATCGTTTGAGCCAATAATAAAATGTCGAAAATGTTAAATCATGTTCCTGGCAAAATACTTGTTGGGTTTTGCCACTTTCCTGCCATTGCTCGATAAGGGATAACATCTCCTCCTGTCGGTTGAGCCGTTCCTGATTTTTCATATAATCGGTTTTGGAACAAAATTATTTAGCCTAATACAAGAAAACAAGATGCATTAGACCGAAGGCTTACTTTGATTTTATAAACTTTTATCATGACAAGAACAGAAAAGCGTTTATTAACAAATAAGTGGGCTTTGTTTAATCAATATTAAAATCCCATTATTATGAATATTCAACAAGTTGCAGAAAAGCTAAACGAAAAAGCCATTAATAAAGGTTTTAAGGTTGCTGAATTACCTGAACTGAGGAAAAGATATTTGGGGAAAAAGCAACTTCCCTCAAAGATATTTACTGCTCAAACAATTTTTGAAGGAGACGATCAGTATGCATTTCATCATGGTGGAAGAGATGAGATGCAATTTAATTTTGGTGAAGAAATTATAGATGACGAACAAGTTACTCGGTATGGCTTATGTTTTTCTTTGGAACCAAGTCGAAGTCTGCCAAACCCTATTGAAGATTTAGAGCCATTTAGAATTAGGTTTAATCAATGTATTGAAACCAACTATTCATATTTTGAGAGTTTTCAAATGTGGTATTATCAGTGGGGTAAGAGGTATGGAAATTTTGTTCCTCAAATAATTTCAGATGATTGGTTTCAACACGGCAGTTTCATATCAATCGGGAATATTATTAAGAAGTCAATATCAGATCTAACTGAAAATGATTTAATAGAAATTTTAATTGGCTTTGATAAACTCTTGCCTATTTACATGTTTTGCGTTTTACAAATAAATTTAATCCCTTCTAATGAAAGACGAATCTCAAAAATTTGTTGGAATGAAAATGATTGGATGAGTCCATCTGGAGAAACAGGTAAAAGCTTGGATATTAATTCTTATGAAAGGTCAAGAGGTTTTGGACATGAAGAATGGTTATTCGACTTTGAAAAATTAGTTGATGATTACCATTATACATCACTTCAGTCTGTTGAAAGAGGAAGAGAAACTTTTTTTAATAAAAAGTTTGATGTAAGATTATATTCTCATAATTCCGCTACTCATGAAAATCTTTGGATAGGATCAATCAAAGATCTTGAAGTCATTTCACCTGAATCTTCAAAAATTATTTATGCACATTACAAAAAAGAAGGTTGGTTTGACGAAATGGCTATTCAGACTAAATCAGTGAATGGAGATTTTCAACATTTCAAACATTTAAGACCACATGAGTATTTTAATGTTCGCTTCAAACCAGAAAATTCAGAACTCAACAAACCATATAAGAAAATAGAATATTTTGAAAGAATTATTGGCACTTATCGATACCAGTTTATCTATGACATATCAACAGTTTCAACTGGAGAAAACAAGAAAAGTAAAAAACGCAATTTTATTTTCAAACCAGGCAAATCAGAAAAGCCTTTAGGAAATATAATTTCTACAAGGCAAAATAAGATAATCCAATCGGAACCACTCCATGATAAAATTCAAAAAATTCTCTATGATCAGCTTGTAGATATCTATGGTGAAGATAATGTTGGGATGGAAAATGATACAGGCTTAGGAACTCGAATTGATATTTCGGTAAATACCAGGAATGGAATAATACTTTATGAAGTAAAATCTTATCCATCAGTTATGATAACTATTCGTGTTGCATTGGGTCAATTACTTGAATATGCCTATTATCCTAATCCAATAAATAATTTAAAAGAAATGATAATTGTTTCACATCTTCCAATTGAGGCAGACGATAAAGAATATTTGGAATTCATACGAAAGACAACAACTCTTAAAATATTTTACCAATCTGTAAATCTTAAATCTATGTCAATTTCAGATAAAGCATAAAGCATAAACAATAATTATTGAATAATCTCATTATGTCCGCTAAATCTTCTATACCAATTAATTTCTTGTTTTTCATAGAAATTTTTAAATCCTATTAAAATCATATTAATTTATTTATAAAGATTTAGTTGATAACTTCTCAAAAGAAATTTTTTACATCTTAATTTGGGAAAATACATTGACTACTTTTATCAAGGCAAAATATTCAAGAATAAAATCAATAGGAGAAATTATTAGAGCTTACAGAGAAGAAAAAGGAATGCTTTTAAGGCAGCTAGCAGCATTGATGGATATTGATTCTGCAATTTTAAGTAAAATTGAACGAAGCGAAAAAAGAGCAACTAAAGAACAAATAATAAAATTTGCAGATGTACTTGGTATTAATCAAAATGAGCTTATGATTCAGTATTTAAGTGAAAAAAATGCATATGAAATTGCTGACGAAATAACTGCAAAGCAAGTATTAAAGGTAGCTGAAAAAAAGGTTGAATACCTAAAAAAGAACCGCAAATGATCGCAAAAAATATAATAAACCTGATATCTCTTTTGGGATTCAGAATAGAAGATAAAAATGATAAAATTTGGATAAAAAAATATCCAAAACACGATAATTATACTATTTCTCTTGACTTTGAAAAATCATCAATTGATTTTGGAGAAAAAATAGAAAAGGGTGATGATACAACTTCCAATTTCAGTAACGATGAAAATTTTGTCGTTCTTGAATGTATTGACAGAATTCTAACAAAAGGATATTGTCCAAAGGATTTAATGCTTGAAAAAAAATGGAAATTAGGCAGGACTTCTAAAGGTGGAAAAGCGGATATTAATGTTACTGGAAGGAATAGTAAAACCCTTATGATTATTGAATGTAAAACATGGGGTGTTGAATTTGAAAAAGAGAAGGAAAGAATGCGTGTTAATGGTGGACAACTTTTTTCTTATTTCCAACAAGATAAATCAACACGTTACCTTTGCTTATATACAAGTTGCGTGAATGAAGACTTTATACATAAAGACAAATTCGTTGATTATAAAAATGTAATTGTTAATGTCGAAGATACTATTGCTGAAATTTATAAGCAGCAAAATGAAGATGAAAAAATAATTACTTATCAGAAAGCTACAACTGTTGAAGATTCATTAAAAGTTTGGGAACGGAAAGCAAAAAAGGAATTTCAAACTAAAGGGATATTTGAAGAAGAAATTGAGCCTTATAATCCTGGGTTTGTGCCTCTTCGTGTTTCTGATCTAAAAGAATTTAGTCAGGATGATGCAAAAACGGAATATTACAAGTTCGAAGAAATCTTAAGACATAACAATATTTCTGACCGCTCCAATGCTTTTAATCGTTTTATTTCCTTAGTGCTTGCAAAAATAGTGGACGAAGAAAAATCTCCCACAGCGATAGCTGAATTTCAAATTAAGCAAGGTATTGACACATCTGAGGAACTTATTGAACGACTACAAACCCTTTATGCAAGAGCAATGCGTGATTATTTGGGTGAAACAGTTATCAATTACACTTTAGATGATATTGAGAAAATCATCAGTTATTTTCCCCGACAAACTTCAAAAGAAGTTTTAAAACGTATTTACAGGGAACTAAAATTTTATACCAACAACGAATTCTCATTCAAAGAGATATACAACAAAGGGCTCTTTGAGCAAAACGCAAAAGTATTATTTGAAGTAGTTGACCGTTTACAATATTTCCGTTTTAAATACAACGCAAAAGCCCAATTTCTTGGTGATTTCTTTGAAGATATGTTGGAAAGTGGTTTTAAACAAAGTGAAGGACAATTTTTCACTCCTACACCTATTGCAAAATTTATTGTATCGGCCATGCCATTGAGAGAAATTGTTGAATGCAAAATCAAGAATAAGGAACCGAAAATATTACCTACCGTTATTGACTACGCATGTGGTAGTGGTCATTTTATTACCGAAGCCATCGAAGAAATTCAGCAGTTGGTAAAAACTTTTGATGACAAGGCTCACAAAGATATTCCTTTTTACAAAGAAACAACCAATTGGGCAGCCGATTATATATGCGGAATTGAAAAAGATTATCGCCTTGCTCGGACAAGCCAGGTAGCCTGTTTTATGCATGGTGATGGTGATGCTAAAATAATTTACGGAGATGGTTTGGAAGAATATAACGGAAGATTTCCTGATGCTGTAAAGAAAGGTGGAAAATTTTCCGGTTTTGATGTTTTAGTAGCAAATCCGCCTTATACCATTAAAGATTTTAAGAAACATTTGAACAAAGAGCGATTGCCAAAATATGAACTCTTACTAAGCATCAGCGATGACAGCGATGATATTGAAGTTATGTTTGTGGAACGAACTAAGCAACTTTTAAAAGATGGAGGATTTGCTGGAATTTTTTTACCAAGCACCATTTTAAACAGCACTGGTATTTACACCAAAGCAAGAGAAATCATTCTCAAATTCTTTGAAATAAAAGGCATAGTTGAATTTGGCAGCAATACATTCAGTGCCACAAGCACAAATACTATTGTACTGTTTTTAAAAAGGAGAAGCGAAAATTTTTATAAAAACTGCCTTTACATTGCCGAAGATTTAATTTTAGGAAAAGATTCTGATCGAAAAGAAGACTTTATTGACAGTAAGACACTTTTGGAAAATTACACTACATTAATAGGCATTGGCATTGACGATTACAAGACGCTTTTAAAAAGGAAACCATCGCCAGAATTTCAAAAAACAGATTTTTATCAGAACTATAAAAAATGGTTAGATGATTTAACCGAAATTAAAAATTGGAAGAAGGGCAAGAACTACGAAAAACTTACTGCTGACCAACGAGAAAAGCAACTTATAAATTGGTTTTTTGATGTTATTCTTGAAATTGAAAAAGAAAAATTCTTATATTTTATGCTTTCACACAAACAAATTGAAAAACCCTTTAAAGGTGATAGTAAAAAAACAATAAAGGAATTTGTTCCGCAGCAAACCTTAATTATAAAATCGGGAAAGAACAACGAAATACAAAAGTCCTTTCTTGGTTATACATTCAGCGACCGAAGAGGTTACAAAGGTTTGGATATGAAAAAAGACGTAAGTGGAAAAGAGATTACCAAACTATACGATAAAGAAAACCTGCGAAATCCTGAAAAAGTCAATACCTACATTTATAAAGCTTTCAGGGAATTACCAATAACAGAAATTCCTGAAACTCTGAAAGAACACATTACCCCGATTAATCTTGTTGATACATTTGATTTTGAAAGAATAGAATTTGAAAAGCAGATAAATACACTTAAAGCAAAAAAGATTGAATTTAAGAGTAAGTTTGAATTAAAAACTTTAAACAGTTTAGTTGATTTTCAAAGTGGACTTTGGATAGGTAAAAAACCACCTTTCAAAACTATTAAGGTCATCCGTAATACAAACTTTAAATTAAATAATGGGAAACTAGATTTGACGGACGTCGCAGACATTCAGGTTGAGATTAAGCAACTCGAAAGCAGGTTACTTGAATACGGTGATATTATTTTGGAAAAATCAGGTGGCAGCGATACACAAGCAATTGGTCGTGTAGCCTTGTTTGAAGAAAAGAACGGCGAATTTTCATTTAGTAATTTTTGTGCAAGAATAAGAGTTATAAATAAGAAAAATATAAATCCAATTTATCTTTGGGCAACTCTTCATGAATTCTATTTACAAGGCGGAACAGAAGCCCTGCAAAACGGAATACGATTATTAAACATTGACTTTGACGGATATAAAAGCATTAAAATTCCGGTTCCGCCAAAAGATGTTCAAGATAGAATTGTAAAAGAAATTGAAGAATTTCAAAAAAAAGAAAATAATTCTATTTCACAAAAACAGAAAGCCGTTTCAAAAATTGAAGAGGCCATACGGGCAATTAAAAATCAAGTCGCTATTGAAAATATAGTTAAACTCCGTTCTGAAAAGGTTGAGCCACAATCGCTAAAAGAAGAAACAGGAAATTATATCGGATTAGAACATATTGAAAGCAATTCAGGCAGACTTATTGCCAATTGGCTACCAACGATAAATGCAACAATAAAAAGCACTAAAAACGTGTTTTATAAGAATGATTTGCTTTACGGCAAATTACGTCCATACCTAAACAAGATTTGGTTAGCGGAATTTGATGGTTATTGCTCAACAGATATTTTGGTTTTGCAAACGGAAAGTCCTTTAGTCCTAAAAAGAATTTTATTAAGTAAAGATTTTGTAAAACGTACTACTTCATTAATGAAAGGAATGAGTTTACCAAGATTAGAAGTAAAGCAATTCAAAGAAATGGAAATTCAGTATCCTTCTCAAAATAAGTTAAAGGAAATAGAAAAATATCTTACAGAACTTGATAAGGAAATTCTCCGAATTGAAGAAACGCTGGAAAAAGCCGTAGAAAAGAAAATGGAAATATTAAAAATGAATTTGAAATAAAATTGAAGATTATATTAAAAAGGCGGCACATCTTGTTTCGCTGCATTTTCCGGGTGTAATCCGGTTATCCTCGTGCTAAAAGGATGAATGGTTAATGTGCCGCCAAGAGATATTTATAAATTTCCAATCTTTATCCTGGTTCTTTTGTGAACAACTGATTATGTGAATTCGTCGACAGACTCTTTAGAAGATACGCTAACGTTGCACTAATACCGGCAATTAAAACCGGCTTTATATGGATCCAGTCAAAAGCTACTCCATTTCCAAGTAATTCTATAATTCCTGTTAAAATAGCCGTTAAGAATGCAATAAACAACCCACTCACAAGATCCCGCCAGTCAAGTGTAAATAACTTTGATTTCATAGTTTTAATATTATTTATTATTCTTGATTAGCCCCCCTTCAGGGGGGGTGGGGGGTCAATTTTCATCTGGCCTTTTCAAGCTCAACCTTAAGGTCGGTCCTTTCACCATCATTGATATTGACTGTAACAACTTTTTCTTTATATCCCTCTTTCTTAATATTAACCTCGTATGTACCAGGTTTCATATTACGGATATAAAAACCTCCCTTTTCGGCTGTCTTTTTGATGATAACTGTTCCGTTTGATTTAAATGTAAAAACAACTCCTTTAATAGGCTTGCCAGATGAATAATCACTTGCTCTGGCTATTAATGCTACAACTCCGGCATTTGTGTCAACCAGTTTTCTTACAGTCTTATATCCTTCGTAAAATTTGACCTCATCATACCTTATTATCCCAAGGATAGCATCAATCTTTTTTAGTATTAAATCGGCAGAACCAAATAATAATTTTAATGCCTTTGTTGCTTCACGTCTTTCAGCTATGCCTACTCTTGGCTTAGTCAAAGAATTGTTATATGCTTCGATTGTATCTGAAAATTCTTTCTGCGTTTCGGCCGTAATTCCATAATTGGCCAGTGATTCCAGGATAGTCTCAATTTTTTTATAAAGCTTCTCAGAATAGGTTCTTAATGCAACATCAGTCATTCTACCAACTTCGGAAATGCTGAAATCGACCTCATCCATCAGTTTCTTATCTTTTGAAACTTTTGCAAGAGCAAATACCTTCCCTGAATTTTCAGCAGTCAGGTCAATAAGAGAATTCTTTATATCTCTTTTGTCTTTAGCAATACCGGTACGGATGTTTTCCTGTTGTTCATCAATGAGCTTAATCTTATTGATGGTATCCTTGAATTCAGTTAAGGTTACCGTAAACTCAGGCAACGCTTTGGTCAGGTCTTCATTTTTTGCCAGGAAATCATCAACTGACAAGTACATCTTAAGTCTAATTTCTTGTTTGTTTGTCATAACTAGAAAGTTTTAGGATTAGTAAATGAGTTTTTTTGTTGAAAGAAGAAGCCAAAATGAACCTTGCAGAGCTATCAGAATAGCTGAGAATTCATTTAGCCTTCTGTATTCACCATATATATTTTCCCAGTGATAAACTGTACTTATGCATTGATAAGAAGTATTTCTGTAGTGAGAAGCAGGAATTATCCATTGAGAACCGGATTTAATCCATTGATAAGTATTATTTATGTATTGATGACCTGATTTTCGCCGTTGATATCCCGACTTCATCCATTGAGAAGCAGACTTATTATATTGATTGATATAATTCGTTTGTTGATATGCAGAATTCGCCCTTTGATAAAATGAAAGTCTTAATTGAAAATTGGTAATATTACTTTGAGAATCAAAAAGGCTCTTTTGCTCATTTGAAATATAACATTGCGAGGGAAAATAATACCTGTTATACCTGTTTCTAATTGAATTCACGAGACATAAATTTTATTCCACTACGAAATTATTCCTTTGATCAATACAGCGCAATACTCCAAAAGTAGTATTGAAATATTTTGTCCTAAATGTTGCCGTTTAAAGAATTGTTATTTATTTTTATTCCACGATTGTGCTGAACCTTAATAAGGTTAATCGGTTTGAAAACAAAAATTGCTGTATTAACCTTCTGGTTTTTGATGATTTGCTGCGTTTCCGGATGAATAGATCGTAAGTTCTTTCTAAGTGCTTAACAACCGGATATCAGATTGTTTCATTTTTTCGAAAATCCGAAATCAACAACCGAGCCGAAGGCGAGCTCGGCGAAGCCAATCCGAAATCCGCAATTAAAAATAAATATGTCTCACTAAACCAGATTTATTATGAAAAAATCATTGATCATTATTGTTACCGGTTTTATTCTACTGTCTTTTACCGGTTGTTCTCCTGTTCAGTTCTACTCGGATGCTGAAATGACAAAAAAATCCGGCTTTAAATATTATACTGCAAAGCCTTATCTCCAGGTCGAAAGAGATATTGTCAGCAATAATATTGTTAAAGCAACCATCCTCTACTTGCCTGATCTTGAAAATCCACAGTATATAGCATTTAAAGACGGGCTTGGTTCTAAAGATTTTGATATAAAACTTTCAGATGCCTATGTAAGCACTCTGGGAATTGAAACAGATCCACAGATTGCTGAAACAATTACTGCATTAGGCAATATTATCTCAAAAACAGCGGGCGCCGTTACTGATCTTTCAACACTTAAAGCAGTGCAACCGACAGCTTCATCATCTACAATCATTGAGCTCTACGATATAATCATGACAAATGGAACAACATCTGTAAAACATATTGAAGTTAAATAACAGAGGCTTAATTCAACTTAATTCAAAGACCATATGTCATGGAAGCAGAAATCAATAATAAAGCTCTCTCAGATAGAGAATTTGAGATTATGGAATTAGTCTCAATCGGGAAACTTAACAAAGAAATTGCCGATGATCTGGATATTCAGACAACTACCATTAAAAAACATCTTCAAAATATCTTCCCGAAGCTGGGAGTACAAAACCGGACAGAGGCAAGTATAAAGTTTATGGAAATTACAGGCCGGCTTACAATAGTCAGCGATTAATATAAAACTTTAAGATAAAATCCACGTGCTATACAGTAAAATCAATAACATAAAATTGAAGGAATAAATATGAATACACTTTATGGCAAATTAGTTCTTCAGGGGACAAATGAAACAGTCGGAACAGGCTGGCTTCCCCCGAGGCCTGATCTTCGGGATTATTCTGCGGAACATAAAGAAGTTAAACCGCTTTTAAGCAAACTTGGATTGGGAAAATCAAAACTCAAATTACCTGCATCGGTTGATCTTCGTGAATGGTGCTCTCCTATAGAAAACCAGGGCAATATAGGATCCTGTACAGCACATGCAGCAGTCGGGATCGTTGAGTACTATGAAAAAAGAGCATTCAACAAATACTTGAATGGTTCCCGGCTATTCTTATACAAGACAACACGAAATCTTATGCAGGTTACAGGTGATGAAGGAGCCTGGCTCAGGTGCACAATGGGTGCTCTTGCCCTTTGCGGAGTACCACAGGAAAAATATTGGCCTTATATCACATCCGATTATGACATAGAACCCAATGCTTTTGTTTATTCCGTAGCCGATAACTATGAAGCAGTTAAATACTACTGTCATGATCCACAAGGAGCAAAGATCCCCTGCCCTGCTGTTCTGGAATCAGTCAAGAAGAACCTTGAAGCCGGA